>FUFK010038801.1_pt1 | contig 302821 bp, 302 predicted proteins | sample 1021851 | NCBI WGS metagenome assembly FUFK01 (sample SAMEA51879418, study PRJEB19060) | metagenome | reverse complement strand
GCACCGGTGATCATGTTTTTCACATAGTCAGCGTGGCCGGGGCAGTCGACGTGGGCGTAGTGACGTGCTTCGGTCTCATACTCAACGTGCGCGGTCGAGATGGTGATGCCGCGGGCCTTTTCTTCGGGCGCGCCGTCGATCTGGTCATACGCTTGGAAGTCACCGAAGTATTTGGTGATCGCCGCGGTCAGCGTGGTTTTACCGTGGTCAACGTGGCCGATTGTGCCGATGTTGACGTGTGGCTTGTTACGTTCAAACTTTGCCTTTGCCATGGTGGCGCCCTTTTAATTGAGGGGCCCCAACGGGGACCCGAACCCTATCTGGCGGGCGATGTATTGGGTTCGGGCGGTAAAATCAAGCGTGACTTGCGTCTTGGGGCCACTTAAAGCCCATCGGGCCCATGCGGCAGCGGTTCGGCGCGCCCCGACGGGGGTTATTTATCCTCCGGCTCCCCGGCAGGCGACGATGCCACACCACCGCTGAACCAACCCTCTTCGCGGTTTTGCTTGACCAGATAGGTCTCGATCGACTTGGCCGCGTTCTGGCTGAGGTTCTTGAGCTGCTCTTCGGCGGATTTGGTATAGCCCGAGCCAACAACCGGGCCCTGATCGAGGGATTCGAAGACAGTGATCTGATGCGGCTCGGGGTTCAGCTTCATGTTCTTCGCGTCATCCCAGACCGTGAGGTTAAGGATCAGGATCGACTTCGGGGCAAAGACCAGTGGGATGCCCGGCTGTGCCAGCACGTAGCCTTCGACGCTGATGCCGAAGTGATAGAGGCGCTCCCCATCGTAGCGGTCGAAGCGTTCGGCGGTGGCGGCGCGCACGGCCTCGGCCAATTCTTCTTTGCTGACCTCGCGGCTCAGCGGCCCCTTCTGCGCTTTGGGCGCCACGACGATATTGTGGTGCAGATTGAAGTCCCCCAGGGGGGTCGGCGCTTTGTCGAGGTCGGAGGCCCCGTTGCAGGCGGCCAGCGTCGCGACGAAGGTCAACAGGGCAAGAACTCGGAACATGGGCAATCCTTCGGGGGCGTTAAGATTTCGAAAAGGGGTAGCCGATGGCCGGGAGGGGCGCAATCATTTGCCGCAGTTGCGCGCCTGCCGGTCCGGTCTATCTTGGATATGAGTGAGGACAGCATCATGACCCAACCATCCCCCCTGCCCGTGCGCGTACCGCTGGTGACCGAGCCTGTAGGAATGCTCGGCAGTTTGCAGATGGCCCGGCGCAACGTGCTGAGCATCATCCCCAAGATCGCCACCACCCAGCCCATGGTTTCGGGTAAGACCGGCAAGCGCTGGCATATGGTGATGGACCCGGGTGCGATCCGGGAAATCCTGGTCGACCGGCTGGAGGACTACCCGAAGTCCGATGTCACCAAGAACCTGCTACGCCCGGCCATCGGGGAATCGCTTTTCATTGCAGAAGGGGCGCATTGGCGCTGGCAGCGTCGGGCGGCAGCCCCCGTCTTCTCTCAGCGCAACGTGCGCAACCTTGCCCCGGTGATGAGCGCCGCCGCNGACCGCTCGGCCAAGCGCATCGCCGCTGCGGGGCCGCGCGCGGTCAATATGCTCGATGAGATGGTGACGACGACTTTCGAGGTGATTGGCGACGTGACCTTCTCAGGCGATGGCACCTTTGACCGCGACAAAGTGCATGGCGCCATCGACGACTATATCGCCGAGGCGGGTAAGATCAGCCTCTTCGATATCCTCGGCCTGCCCGATTGGCTGCCGCGTCCGGGGCGGATGATGTCCGGTCAGGCGCTGAAGCAGATGAAGGCGATGGCCGATCAGGCGATCGAAGCGCGGGTGGCGCGCGGCCATGACGGCACGCCCGATCTGCTGGACCTGCTNCTGGAGGGCGAAGACCCCAAGACCAAGCGCCAGATGAACACCGGAGAGTTACGCGACAACCTTTTGACCTTCATCGTCGCGGGGCATGAGACAACGGCGCTGACGCTGGCTTGGTCGATGTACCTCATGGGGTTCGACCCCGAGATGCAGGCGCGCGCCCGCGCAGAGGTGCGCGATGTGCTGCAAGGCCGTGCCTGCACCGGCGACGATGTGGACAAGCTGCCCTTGGTGCGGATGATCATTGACGAGGCGCTGCGGCTCTACCCCGCCGCCGGGATCATTTCGCGCACGGCGCAAAAGCACGACAGGCTCTGCGACCGCGAAATCCGCCCCGGCGACACGGTGATGATCCCGATCTACGCGCTAGGCCGGAATGAACTGCTTTGGGACGATCCCGATGCTTTCCGGCCCGAGCGCTTTGCCGACCGCAAGGCGATTGACCGCTATGCCTATCTGCCCTTCGGGGACGGACCGCGCATCTGCATTGGGGCGAGCTTTGCGTTGCAGGAGGCGGTGATCATTCTCGCCACCCTGCTGGGGCGGTTCAAGTTCACGCTTGTGCCGGGCAAGGACCCGGAGCCGGTGATGATCCTGACCCTGCGCCCCGAAGGCGGCGTCTGGATGACCGCCGAGCCGCTGGACTGACCGCGCCCCGAAAGGCGCGGCTGTTTCACGTGAACTTGTTGTCGCGCGGGAAGCCGCGCGGCGCCATCCGGCCCGAGCTTGCGCGCTTGCCGGTCCATTCGGCCAGATCGGCCTCGGTACGTGTCCGGCCCGCCGGGTCTTGCCAGCTGAGGCCCGCTTCCCGTGTGAAAGTCGTGGCGTCCGACAGGCCGCCATCCTTGTACTTCTGCAGGCGCACGCCCTTGCCCCGGCCCATCTCGGGCAATTCATCAAGGCCAAAGANCAGCACCTTGCGGTTCTCNCCCACGGTGGCGACGCTGTCGCCCGACACCGGATGACAGACCAGCGCCGAGACGCCTTCGCCACGCACATTGAGCACCTGTTTGCCGCTGCGGGTCTGGGCCACGACGTCATCCTCGGGCACCACGAAACCGTCGCCTGCCGTTGAGGCAACCAACAGCTTGCGCCCCGGCTGGTGGATAAAGAGTGACACGATCTGCACTTCGTTNGGCAGATCAACCATCAGACGCAAAGGCTCGCCCATGCCGCGCCCGCCGGGCAGGTTGGCGGCAGAGACGGTGTAGAAACGCCCGTTCGAGCCGAAGACCAGCAACCGGTCCGTCGTTTCGGCATGGAAGATAAAGCGCGGGCCGTCGCCGTCTTTGAACTTCANCTCNCGNNNNAGNTCGATATGGCCGGTCATGGCGCGGATCCAGCCCATCTGGGAGCAGACCACGGTGATCGGTTCGCGGTCGATCATCGCCTCGATCGGGACATCCTCAACCTCTCCGGCGGTGTCGAATTCGGTCAGGCGCTGGCCGCGTTTGATGCCGTCGATCACCCAGTCCTTGCCGAACTGCTTTTTCGTCGCGCGCAGCTGGTCGGCGATGGTGGACCATTGCAGGTCGTCGCTTTCCAGCAGGTCTTCGAGACCCGCGCGTTCGGTCATCAGCGTGTCACGCTCTTTCACCAGCGCGTCTTCTTCCAAACGCCGCAAGGACCGCAGGCGCATGTTGAGGATCGCCTCGGCCTGCACATCCGACAGGCCATTCTCGCGGCCTGCATAGCTGTGCGGGATGGCGCGGGTGTCACCGCTCTCAGTCAGCACGCCGGTGGCTTCGGCCTCGGCATCCGCGATGACCGCCAGTTTCGACACATCGACCCCCGCCAAGGGCGAGACATAGGCGGATTCGTCCATCGCGCGGCTCAGCGTATCCTGATGCGCACGGCTCCAATCCTCGTACATCAAGGCGGCTTTGGGGTCGTCGTCGTAGCGGATGATCTCGATCACCCGGTCAAGGTTCAGGAAAGCCGTGATCAGGCCCTGCAGCACCTCAAGCCGGTGGTCGATCTTGTCCATCCGGTGCCGCGAGCGACGTTGCAGCACTTCGCGCCGGTGGTCAAGGAAAGCGCGCAGCACTTCCTTGAGCGAGCAGACCTTGGGCGTTTGGCCATCGATCAACACGTTCATGTTGAGCGAGAAGCGCACCTCAAGGTCCGAGTTGCGAAACAGCATCCCCATCAGCACGTTCGGATCGACGTTCTTCGAGCGCGGCTCGATGATCATGCGAATGTCTTCGGCGGATTCGTCGCGGACATCGGCAAGAATCGGGATCTTCTTGGTCTGGATCAGTTCGGCGATCTTTTCGATCAGCTTGGATTTCTGAACCTGATAGGGAATCTCGGTAACGACAATCTGCCAAGCGCCCCGGCCAAGGTCCTCAACCTCCCAACGACAGCGCAGCCGGAAGGAGCCACGCCCCGTGCGGTAGGCATTGGCGATATTCTCAGGCGGCTCGACGATCACGCCACCGGTGGGGAAATCCGGGCCGGGGACGTAGTTCAACAACGTCTCGTCGCGGGCGTCGGGCGTCTTGATCAGGTGAATACAGGCGTCACACAGCTCGGCAATGTTATGCGGCGGAATGTTTGTCGCCATGCCCACGGCGATGCCCGAAGAGCCATTGGCCAGAAGGTTCGGAAACTGCGCCGGCAGCACCACCGGCTCGGTCAATGTGCCGTCGTAGTTCTCACGGAAATCGACGGCGTTCTCGTTCAGCCCTTCCAGCATGGCTTCGGCCACGGCGGTCATCCGCGCCTCGGTATAGCGCGAGGCCGCCGGGTTATCGCCGTCGATGTTGCCAAAGTTGCCCTGCCCGTCGACCAGCGGATAGCGCACGTTGAAATCCTGCGCCAACCGCGCCATCGCGTCATAGATCGCGGCATCGCCGTGCGGGTGGTAGTTCCCCATTACGTCGCCCGAAATCTTTGCCGATTTACGGAAGCCGCCCGTCGAGGACAGCCGCAACTCGCGCATGGCATAAAGGATCCGGCGGTGCACCGGTTTCAACCCATCGCGCGCATCCGGCAGCGCCCGGTGCATGATCGTGCTCAAGGCATAGGTCAGATACCGCTCTCCCAAGGCGCGGCGCAGCGGCTCGGACAGGTCATTCGGGTCGAGTTCTGGGGGTGTGCTTATGTCTGACATGACGGGTCTTTTAGCCAAGCACGGCAGAGCGGGCAAGCGACAGATTGCCCGCCGTTTGCCCGCAGTCGACTCGGGAAAAAGGTCGCCAACACGGTTTCAAGTGAGAAAAAAGCAATACTTTCCGGATATGCGAATTCTTGCCAATCGGAATTGAACCATTCGCGAAGTTTCGCGTTGGTCTCTCAACAGCAACATGGTTTTGACACGGGACAAGGAACAGCAAAATGAAACGGTTCATCTTTTTGACATTTAGTTTCATGGGCTGGGCATTCTACGAGATGAGCGGCGGGGCGGATTTCGTGCCAGCAGGCCCGCAGATGGCCAGCTCTGAGACGGCAGCCTCGGCGCTGATCGCCAGCGCAGAAGCTGGCACAACCTCGTCCACCCTTGTCACCGCCGCCGCGGCAAATGCAGCCCGCAAGGCCGAAAGCCCCATCACCCCCTTCGCCGAGCGCGCACCGGCACGGGATGTGACTGCGACCCGCGTGGCGCTGAACCTTACGACCCTCAGCGACTTGCCGCAGGCCAATGACGCGATGGTGCAAAAGGCCGTGGCCACCCCCGCGGACCGCGCTGGCGCGAAAGTCGTGAAAGCCGTCAGCACCAGCACCCCCAAAGTAGAAAAGGCCGCCTATTCGACCACAAGCGCCAATGCGCCGGTCGTCATTCCAAGCCTGATCAACGCCACCGACAACGGCACGACCTATGTCAGCACGACGCAGGCCGACATCCGCAAAGTGAATGGCACCCGCGTCAATGTCCGCGGTGGGCCGGGCACCAATTTCGGTGTGGTCGGGAAACTGGGCAAAGGTGACGCCGTAGAGGTGGTCGAAGATAACGGTGCCGGTTGGGTGCGCTTTCGCAGCGTCGACGGCACGGCATCCGGCTGGATGGCAGACTTCCTGCTCAACAACGGCTAACTTGCCAATCTTACAGCATCGCGCGATGAAGGGCCTTTCAAATGAAGGGCCCTTTGCATGTCTGCGACCCGTTCCATCCTCATTACCGGTTGTTCCAGCGGCATCGGCTATGCCGCCGCCCATGGCATGCGCGCCCGCGGCTGGCGCGTCTTTGCCGCCTGCCGCCAACAAGCGGATTGCGACCGGCTGAGCGCCGAAGGGTTCGATGCGCCCCGTCTCGATTATACCGATGAGGCCAGCATCCAGTCGGCCCTCGCCCAAGTACTAGAGCAAACCGGCGGCACCTTGGATGCTGTCTTTAACAACGGCGCCCACGCCACGCCCGGACTGGTCGAAGACCTTCCCACCGATGCCCTGCGCGAGATATTCGAGGCGAATTTCTTTGGCTGGCACAGCCTGACCCGCGCGGTGATCCCGGTGATGCGCAAACAGGGGCATGGGCGGATCGTGCAATGTTCTTCGGTGCTTGGCATGGTGGCGATGCCATGGCGCGGGGCGTATAACTCCACGAAATTCGCGCTGGAGGGGCTGACCGACACCCTGCGGCTTGAAATGCGCGGCACGGGGGTTGAGTTGATCCTGATCGAACCCGGCCCCGTCACCTCAAAGCTGCGGACCAAGGCGATCCCACGCTTCGAGCGTTGGATCGACTGGAAAAACAGCCCCCGCGCGGCGGAGTATGAGGCCACCATGCGCCCCCGGCTTTATGATGACAGCGGCAAAAAGGACCGTTTCGAACTTCCGCCCGAGGCGGTGGTCGAGAAACTGGCCCATGCCGTCGAATCCCCCCGACCCCACCCGCGCTATTTCGTCACAACCCCAACCCACATCGCCGGTGTTTTGCGGCGTATCCTGCCGACGCGGGCGCTGGACTGGGTCACCAGCCGCTGATTTTGGTTGCGCGACTGCCCCGCGCCGCTACATCTCGGGGCAACGAAAGGACAGCCCATGCCAAATGATCCGTTTTTCGTGATCGTCCTGCTTTCCGTCGTGGCGGTCGCCGTTGTGCTCCTGATGGGGCTGGGCGGCTTTGCCACGGGGGGCAAGTTCAACAAACGCAACGCCAACAAGCTGATGCGCTGGCGGATTATCGCGCAGTTCATCGCCGTGCTGCTGATCCTTGCCTATGTCTATTTCCGAGGGGGCACGATCTGATGGTTGTACTGAACAAGATTTATACCCGCACCGGGGACAAGGGTACGACCGCTCTTGGCAATGGCGACCGGGTTGCCAAACATGACGCGCGGGTCGAGGCCTATGGCACCTCGGATGAGTTGAACTGTTTTGTCGGCGTTGCCCGGCTTGAAGCCACCGGCGCGACGGACGAAGCACTGGCCCGCATCCAGAACGACCTTTTTGATCTGGGCGCCGACCTTTGCCGCCCCGATATGGCGGCCGACCGCGATGCAGAGTACCCGCCCCTGCGGGTCACGCAAGAACAGGTTGACCGGCTTGAACGCGAGATCGACGTGATGAACTCCGAGTTGGAGCCGCTGCGCAGCTTTATCCTGCCCGGTGGCCGCGCGCTGGCCGCACATCTGCATGTCTGCCGCACCGTGGCGCGCCGCGCCGAACGGCTGGCAGTGCTGCTGTCAGAGCAAACGGCGATCAACCCGGCCTGTGTCACCTATCTGAACCGTCTCAGCGACTGGTTCTTCGTTGCCGCGCGTATGGCCAATAACGCGGGCAAGGAAGACGTGCTCTGGGTGCCGGGCGCGAACCGCGCATAAAATAGCGCTAACAGTCGAAAATCGGGGAAAACGCCGCGTTCAAAACTGCAGACCTGCCGATTTTGGCCTGTTTTGATCCGATCCGCTTCGTTACACCCGTGTGGAGAATTAGGGAGACCGGGCCACCAGCCCGCGTCGCAAACTGAGGAGAGAGACCGCTCATGAAGGTATTGGTGCCTGTCAAACGCGTGATCGACTATAACGTGAAAGTTCGTGTCAAAGCGGACGGATCGGGTGTTGATCTTGCCAATGTGAAAATGTCGATGAACCCCTTCGACGAAATCGCCGTTGAACAAGCGATTCGTCTGAAAGAAGCCGGTCAGGCTGAAGAGGTCGTCGCTGTCTCCATCGGTGTGAAGCAAGCGCAGGAAACGCTGCGTACCGCGCTCGCCATGGGTGCGGATCGCGCGATCCTCGTGGTCGCATCGGACGATGTCCACAAGGACATCGAGCCGCTGGCCGTGGCAAAGATCCTCAAAGCCATTGTCGACGAAGAGCAGCCGGGCCTCGTGCTCTGCGGCAAACAGGCGATCGACAATGACATGAACGCCACCGGGCAGATGCTCTCGGCGTTGATGGGCTGGTCGCAGGCAACATTCGCCTCGGAAATCGCCATCGAAGGCGACAAGGCAAAAGTCACCCGCGAAGTCGACGGCGGCTTGCAGACCATCGAAGTCTCCATGCCCACAGTCGTCACCGTGGACCTGCGCCTGAACGAGCCGCGCTATGCCTCGCTGCCGAACATCATGAAGGCCAAGAAAAAGCCGCTGGATGAAAAGACCGCCGAAGACTACGGCGTCGATGTCTCCAACCGCTTGGAAATCGTCAAAACCGTGGAACCCGCCGAGCGTGCCGCTGGCATCAAGGTCGGTTCGGTTGACGAGCTTGTGGCGAAACTCAAAGAAGCGGGGGCTGTGTAATGGCTGTTCTTCTGATTGCAGAGATTTCCGACGGCGAACTGTCGATGGACGCAACCGCCAAGGCGGTATCCGCGGCCAAGAAACTGGGCGACGTGACCGTTCTGGCGGCGGGCAGCTCTGCCGCGGCGGCAGGCGAAGCGGCGGCCAAGATCGATGGCGTCTCCAAGGTGCTGGTCGCCGAAGACGAGATGCTGGGCCACCGTCTGGCCGAAGCCACCGCAGCACTGATCGTGTCGCTGGCTGGTGACTACGACCACATCGTTGCCCCTGCCACCACGGATGCCAAGAACATCATGCCCCGCGTCGCGGCCCTGCTTGATGTCATGGTGATTTCGGATGCTTCGGGCGTTGTCGATGCCGACACATTCGAGCGCCCGATCTACGCCGGCAACGCGGTGCAGACCGTAAAATCCAACGACGCCAAGAAAGTCATCACCTTCCGTACATCGACCTTCGATGCCGCAGGTGAAGGCGGCTCTGCTTCGGTCGAGACCATCTCGGCTGCCGACAACCCCGGCCTGTCCACATGGGTCGAAGACAAGGTCGCCGAATCGGACCGCCCCGAACTGACAAGCGCAGGCGTCGTGGTTTCCGGTGGTCGTGGCGTCGGCTCCGAAGAGGACTTCGCCCTGATCGAAAAACTGGCCGACAAACTTGGCGCGGCTGTTGGCGCGTCGCGTGCGGCGGTCGATTCGGGCTATGCGCCGAACGATTGGCAGGTTGGTCAGACCGGCAAAGTCGTGGCTCCTGACCTCTATATCGCGGTCGGCATCTCCGGTGCGATCCAGCACCTTGCGGGGATGAAGGACTCCAAGATCATCGTCGCGATCAACAAAGACGAAGAATCGCCGATCTTCCAAGTTGCCGACTATGGCCTTGTGGCGGACCTTTTCGACGCGGTGCCGGAACTGATCGAAAAGCTGTAAAGCTCTTCACGTGAAACACCAAAGGCCCGCCGTTCTCGGCGGGCCTTTTTCATTGCATGCGCCTGTACCGGGAGCGTCAGGACATGCTTTGCAGCGCATCGGTCAGGGCGGCGGCGGCATTGGCATGGGCCATGGGGCCCAGCATTTCCGACGCAGCCTGCGCCTCGAATTCGCTGACCACCATGCCAGCGGTCGGCCCGGCAAAGGGGTCTTTGGGAGAGACGACCTCGATCTTGGCCGTGGCATGTAGGGCCACCGCGTCCAACATTTCGCGGGTCACGAACAGCGGATCATGGCCCAACTCCCCCACCGGCTGCTCTGCCTCCGCGACCGGCGGGCGGTCGGCCAGCCAAAGCAAAAGCGTGCGCCCCTGTATCTGCCCTAGCATCAAGCGCATGCGCGCCAGCCAGGCCTGCTGCAGCTCTGCGCGCACAGCCTCAAACCGCTCGGGCGAGACTTGCATGAGGTGGGTCAGCATGTGGCGGTTGAAGTGGAACTGGGAAAAATCGACCTCGCGGTAGATCGTCTGCAACAGCGCGGAGGCCCCGACAAACCGGTCGTTCCGGCGCCGGTGGACCGAATAGAAACGGTTGGTCATGTTCTGCGCGCCCATGACCTGAACTACCGTCACATCCGCCTGCGAAGCGGCCTGCGCGACGAAAGGATCATGCGCAAAGGCGTCGATCCCCGCGTTGGGAAAGCCGAAATTCACGCAGGTCTTGCCGATCTCGGCTTCGACCCGCGCGGGAAACGGCTCCTCAATGAATTTGCCATAGGTCTCCGTCCCGCCGAGAAAGGCGATATAGGGCGCCTCCAGCCTGCGGCGGGGGCCGCGAAACATCAGCTTTGAGGTGCCATAGCGGCATGGCAAATAGTCCAGAGGCGCTGGCCCCACTGCGTCATAGGTCATTGAACCCACCTTTGTTGTTCACCCAAAGCCAGATTGCACGGTAGGGGCTGCGATTCTGTTAAAGGGCGAATTTGCCGTGAGTTTTCGTAAACAGCTGCCCTTGCGGCACCCCCGCCACGCGCCCTATTGTGCGCCGAACTCAAGCAAAGGACAGGCCATGGACATCCAGAAAATCGGTATCGTGGGAGCAGGGCAAATGGGCAACGGGATCGCCCATGTCATGGCGCTGGCGGGCTACGACGTGCTGCTGAACGATGTCAGCGCCGATGCGCTGGCCAAAGCGATGAAAACCGTGACCGGCAATATGGACCGTCAAGTCAGCCGCGAAAAGATCACCGCCGCCGAGCGCGACGCCGCCATGGCGCGCATCACCACGACCCAGACGCTGAGCGATCTGGGCCAGAGCGATCTGGTGATCGAAGCCGCCACGGAACGGGAAACGGTGAAACAGGCGATTTTCGAAGATCTGATCCCGCATCTGAAACCGACGACGATCCTGACCTCGAACACCTCTTCGATCTCGATCACCCGTCTGGCCAGCCGCACCGACCGCCCCGAGAAATTCATGGGCTTTCATTTCATGAACCCNGTGCCGGTGATGCAATTGGTCGAACTNATCCGCGGCATCGCCACGGATAAGGAGACCTATGACGCCTGCAAAGCCGTGGTGGACCGCTTGGGCAAGACCGCCGCATCGGCCGAGGATTTCCCAGCCTTTATCGTGAACCGCATCCTGATGCCGATGATCAACGAGGCGGTCTATACGCTTTATGAAGGGGTCGGCAACGTCGAGTCGATCGACAGTTCGATGAAGCTGGGGGCCAACCATCCGATGGGCCCTCTGGAACTGGCGGATTTCATCGGTCTGGACACCTGTCTGGCGATCATGAACGTGCTGCATGATGGGCTGGCCGATACGAAATACCGCCCCTGCCCGCTGCTGACCAAATATGTCGAAGCCGGGTGGTTGGGCCGCAAAACGCAGCGCGGGTTCTATGATTACCGGGGCGAGACACCGGTACCGACGCGCTAAGCCGTAAGGGTGTTGGGGGCCCTGCCCCCATCGCGCCAATGGCGCGATTCCCCCGCGGGTATTTTTAAAAGGATGAAGATCAGTTGGTCAGCGCCAAAGTGTGGGCGCGGAGCCAAGCCATGAAGCCGCGCGGGTCGTCGGTCCAGCGGTCGATCTCTTCTTGGGCAAGCGGATGGCCGACGATCGGTCCTTGGGGCTTGTCGCAGGCGTGGGCGATTTCATGCAGCAACAACCCTTGGCGCAGCATCGGGCTGAGTTTGTTCGCGATCTGATAGGCGCGGCTGTTCTGACCGGGGAAGCGCATCGGGACCACCTGCGCACCAGAGCGGCGGATCATCTTGGCGGTGAAAACGTTCCATTCTGCTTCGACCGCCGGGCCCCACCAGCTTTCTGATGCGGCAACGACGCCGGAGGGGAATAGCGCCACAACGCCGCCGTCTTTGAGGTGGGCCATGGCTTTGGCGCGCATTTCAACGCCTTTACGCTGCGCATCCGGGTCGTGCGGGAAAGGCACCGGGATCATGTAGCTGCCGGCCACCTCGTCGATCGACGTGAGCAGTGACCGGGTGAGGATACGGTAGTCGGGGCGCACACGGCCGATGAGATCGGCGAAAATCATGCCGTCGACCATGCCGTGGGGGTGGTTCGCCACAACCACGGCCGGCCCTTCTTTGGGGATGCGGTCAAGCTGCTCTTGCGGGGTGGTGAGATCGATGCCCATCGTGTCGAGTGCGGCGCGCCAGAAGGCTTGGCCCGAGGGGGTGCCGCGTTGCTCAAACTTGCGGATCAGGCGCAGGATTTTGAGCTTGCCTGTGAAAAGCTCCATCGCGGAGATCACACGCGCCTTCCATGGGTCATCGAANGTCGAGGCATAAGACAGGCTGCGGCGGTCGTATTTGGTGAAGGTCACCGTACCGTNACCTGTCTGGGCCGGTTTGGCCGCCTGCTTTTGCGCGTCATCCATGGGGTCGGAGGATCCTTTTTCCCGCCCGGCGGGCNTAGTACCCTTCGCCGAACTTATCCGCNACGAGGGCGGTCAAAGCGTCGGCCAAGGCATCGGCATCGGGGCCGGAAGTTTGGACATCAATCGAGGTGCCGCGGGACGCGCCGAGCATCAAGAGCCCCATGATACTGTCGCCTGAGGCCGACATGCCATCCTTGCTGACTTCGGCGCGGGCATCGAAAGCCTCGACCACTTCTACCAATTTGGCGGAGGCGCGCGCGTGCAGGCCTTTTTCGTTTACGATCTTTAAAGAAAATTCGGGCATGACGTACTGGGGCCTTCTAACCTGCGCTGACATTCTGGCTGTCAATATACTTCTTACCAGCTTCGAGTGCGGCACGCACGGCATCGGGCACATCCATATGCCTCGATTTGGCGAGTTTGATCAACATTGGCAAGTTCGCGCCGTAGATGATCCGGCGGTTTTCCGGGCGGCACGCCAAGAGGCTGAGGTTTGAGGGTGATCCGCCGAAAAGATCGGTGACGACCACAACGCCGGCGCCTTGGTCCACCGCATCGGCGGCGGTGCAGATCTCGCGTTCTTTGTCGGCGCGGTCGTGGTCGGGCTCAATCGCGATGGCGCGTACGCCGAATTGGGATCCCACGACATGTTCGATNGCGGCAAGATACTCTTGCGCCAGCCCCCCATGTGCGACGATGACGATCCCGATCACGGCTTGTTTTCCTCACGATGCTGACGGTCCAGCTCACGGTGCCTAATTGACACCTGCCAGCCCTGCTCTGCAAGGCGCAAAGCGTGATCTTCCGCCATGGCGACGGAACGGTGTTGGCCACCCGTGCAGCCAAATGCGATGGAGATATGCGATTTGCCCTCTTCGCGGTAGGCGGGCAGCAACAGCAGGCTAAGGTCGAGCACCTTATCGGCGAAATCTGTGTAGCGCTTATCGCCTGCCACATGGGCCGCGACAGCCGCATCCCGCCCGTTGCTACTGCGCAATTCAGGCACCCAATAGGGGTTTCTAAGGAAACGGCAGTCATGCACCACATCGACGCCGCGCGGCAGGCCGCGTTTGTAGGAGAAGCTCTGCACCGAGACCGTGAGGTGACGCTGGCCGCCGGGGGCGAACCACTGCTCCACCTCGGCGCGCAGCTCGTGGACGTTGAGCGTGGTCGTGTCGATCAACACATCGGCGCGGGCGCGGATCGGGTGTAGCAGCTCTTGCTCGCGGGTGATGCCGTCAACTGGGCGGTCGGCGGGGGCCAGCGGGTGGCGGCGGCGGGTTTCGGAAAACCGCTGCAACAGCACATCGGGAGCACAGTCGAGATAAAGCAGCTCTGCGCTCCACCCCTGCTCGGCCGACAGGCGGCCCATCAGTTCCAGCACACCTTCGGTTGAGAAGTCGCGGTTGCGCGCGTCGATGCCCAAGGCCACCGATTGCGCATCACCGGGACGGTCAAGCAGCGCGGGCAGCAAACGCAGCGGCAGATTGTCGATCGCCTCAAAGCCCGCATCCTCCAGCACGTTAAGCGCAGAGGAACGTCCGGCGCCCGAAGGGCCGGTGACAAGGACCAACCGCCGAGTGGCGGGGTCTGTTGATGAGGTCTGACTGATCAATTCGGTTCTTTCACACCTGCTATATACAGATGAATTGTTGCCGCAAAATGAGCGCTATCGCATTTGTGAAAACAGGGCAACGTGACACCCTGTATCAGATGGCTGTGGCGCTCTGGAAGGCGCTGGTGTTCGGTATAGGCCAGATCGACGACAAGGCCCAAGGGCACGGGGCCGTGATCTGCGACCCGCAAGATGCCCACGTAACGCGCCTCGATCAGGCCGCGGATCGTGTCAGGAACGCTGGCGATCACCTGCTCGCCATGGCGGGTGACATCGGTTCGGTCATCTGCCACCAGCGTGGCGCCGAGGGCGATCAATTGCAAGGCAAGGGCCGATTTGCCCGCGCCGGCAGGCTGGCCGAGGATCAGCACCCCACGCCCGTTGATCGCCACGCAGCTGGCGTGGAGGTTTTCGCGCTCGACTGTCATATCAGGCCCCGCGCCCGTGCTTTATGTAGGCAGCCCCACGACGAAACGCGCNCCGAGCGGTTCGGAGGTGATGTCGGCNTCNGTTGGGCGAATATTCTCGGCCCAGATCNCCCCGCCGTGGGCTTCGACGATCTGTTTCGAGATCGCGAGGCCCAGGCCGGAGTTATTGCCGAAATGCTCTTCCGGGCGCTGCGAATAGAAGCGTTTGAAAATCTTGCCAAGCGCCTGTTCGGGAATGCCGGGGCCGGTGTCCTCGACCACGATCAGCACGCGGTTGGCACGCTTGCGCGCCCAGACCCGGATCGCATCNCCATCTTCGCAAAAAGANATCGCGTTGGTGATNAGGTTCACAAACACCTGCGCCAANCGGGCCTCAAGCCCATGTACGGTGATCGGCGCGGCGGGCAGATCGGTGATAAAGTCGATGCCCTTGGATTTCGCATCCTCGCCCAGATANTGGCCCAGATTGCCCAGCATTTGCAGCAGGTCGAAGGGCTCTTCCTCTTCCTTGACCAGTTCGGAATCAAGCCGCGAGGCGTTGGAGATGTCGCTGACCAGCCGGTCGAGGCGGCGCACGTCATGCTCAATCACATCCAGCAGCTTCTCGCGTTGGTCGTCGCGTTTGACCATGCGCAGGGTGCCGACAGCAGACCGCAGAGAGGCGAGCGGGTTCTTGATCTCATGGGCCACATCGGCGGCGAATTGTTCGTTACCGTCGATCCTGTTGTAAAGCGCCGAGACCATCCCGCGCAGTGCGCCTGACAGGCGGCCGATCTCGTCGGGGCGCGCGGTCAGGTCGGGGATGCGGATGCGGCCGGGGTTCATCTTGCGCGCATCCTTGTCGCGGCCAAGTTCGGCGGCAGTGGACAGTTCGGCCAGCGGGTTGGCAATGGTCGAGGCCAGCACGAGGCTGAGCCCGATAGAGACCAGTGTGGCGATGACGAACATCTGCAAAACGCGCTCACGTTCGCTGCGCACAAGGCGGTCAATCTCTCCCGCCGCGCTGGCCACGGCGACCACGCCGACGGGGGTGTCGCCCTGCATGATGGGGGTCACCACGCTGAACAGCGTGCCTCCTTCGATGGCAAGCGTGCCTTCCAGCCGGGTGCCGCCGGTCACGCTGGTGCCGACCATGCCGCGCAACTGTTCTTCGAGCGGTGGGGAGGCGGTGACCTCATCCGTGCCGAAGGGGGCCGAGACACGCTCCCAAAGCCAGTTCAACCCGTCGTTCAACAGCGTCCGCTCGCCCGCCTCGGAAGCGGCGAGGGCTTCGGCGACGGTCAGGCTGCCAGCGGTGCGGGCCACCAGCGTTTCCGCCGGGTCATAGACGAAAACTTCGATGCCGCCGCGCAGGTCCAGCCCCTCAAGCGTGGCGGCCACGTCGACACCGTCGCCGGTGGTCAGGTTCACAGGCGCGCCTGCGGGAAGCTGCGCTTCGATCACATCGGCGATCAGCTCCGTCTCGGACACCAGCGCCGCGGCGCGTTGTAGCGCCAGACTGTCGCGCGAGGAATTGAGGTAGAGGATCCCCGCCACCAGAACGCTGAGCGCGATGAGATTAAAGGTAATGATCTTGCGTGTCAGCGGCGAGGAGCGGAGCGAGAACAGCCCCCGCCGTTCGCGCTTGACCCGAATTTCATCCGGCGCGGCACTGTCAGGAGTGACCCAATCGTCCCCCAGTACAACATCACCGTCCCTGCCAGCAGCCATGTCCCGCACAAGCTTCCTTTCGACCCGCGTTAAGCGCCGGGTTTACTCTTCGTTATATCTATAGCCGATGCCGTAAAGCGTCTCGATCGCCGAAAATTCATCATCTGCGCTGCGCATCTTTTTGCGCAGGCGCTTGATGTGGCTATCGATCGTCCGGTCATCCACATAGACCTGATCGTCATAGGCCACGTCCATCAGTTGGTCGCGCGATTTCACGAAACCTGGGCGCTGTGCGAGAGCCTGCAACAGCAGGAATTCGGTCACGGTCAGAGACACGTCCTTGCCCTTCCAGCTGACCGCGTGGCGTAACGGGTCCATCCGCAGATCGCCACGTTCCATCACTTTGGTCTCTTCGGTATCGCCGACCTCATTCGTCTCCACCGCGTCTTGGCGGCGCAAAAGGGCGCGAATACGCTCGACCAGCAGGCGCTGGCTGAACGGCTTTTTGACGTAGTCGTCGGCCCCCATGCGCAGGCCCAGCACCTCGTCGATCTCATCATCTTTGGAGGTCAAAAAGATCACCGGCATCGCGGTTTTCTGACGCAAACGTTGCAGCAGATCCATGCCGTCCATGCGGGGCATCTTGATGTCCAGCACTGCCATATCCGGCAGTTTCTTGTTGAAGGCGTCCAACGCGGCTTGACCGTCGTTGTAGGTCTCCACTTCGAAGCCTTCAGCTTCAAGAGTCATCGAAACAGATGTCAGGATGTTCCTGTCATCGTCTACCAATGCAATCTTTGACATTGCCTGCTTCCTTATGCTGCTCAATTCGTTCTTATTTTTGGAGTCAGTGATCTCCAATATTACAGATCGAATCAATCCTTAAGTGCGAATCGTGCCTTTGAGATGCACCAATTCGGTCATAATTTGGTTAGGAATGGCTAAATTGCCGCACTTTAATTACTCTTACCCAAGATAAGACTAGGGCGGTGCGCATCGCTTTGGGCCGGGATCTAAGCGCTTCGAAACAAAGTTTTACATGATGGCGCTAACTGTGACAAAGCTGCCTGTTCAACCTGAAAACGCCCGTGTTAAGAGGCTCTCAAGGCCCCCGATGCCCAGGGCAATTGCGCCCGCTCGGACACGTACTGCGCTGCTCACGCGCTACCACAGGAGACATCACATGACATTTGGACGGGTAAACCCGCAGTTCAGCCTCGAAGATCAACAGATCAGCGGGCTCGGCGATGTCTATTACAACCTGACCGAGCCTGCGCTGGTCGAGGCGGCATTGAAACGGGGCGAAGGCAGCCTTGGCAAAGGCGGTGCCTTTCTGGTGACCACCGGCAAGTTCACAGGCCGGTCGCCCAAAGATAAACATGTGGTCAAAACCGACAGCGTGGCCGACAGCATCTGGTGGGAAAACAACGCCGAGATGTCGCCCGAAGGGTTTGACGCGCTCTATCAAGACATGATCGGCCATATGCAGGGCAAAGACTACTTCGTCCAAGACCTCGTTGGCGGAGCAGACCCCAAGCATGCGATCAACGTACGGATGGTAACGGAACTGGCATGGCACGGGCTTTTCATCCGCACCATGCTGCGCCGCCCCGATGCCGAAGCGCTGCAGGACTTCACCGCCGATTTCACCGTGATCAACTGCCCCAGCTTCCAGGCTGATCCGGCCAAGCACAACTGCCGCAGCGAGACAGTGATCGCGATGAACTTCGACCGCAAGATGATCCTCATCGGCGGCACTGAATACGCGGGCGAGAACAAAAAGTCGGTCTTCACCCTGCTGAACTACCTGCTGCCTGAGAAAGGCATCATGCCGATGCACTGCTCGGCCAACCATGCCACCGGAAACCCCGTTGATACGGCCGTTTTCTTCGGCCTGTCGGGCACCGGCAAAACCACCCTCTCGGCTGACCCTGAGCGCACGTTGATCGGCGACGATGAGCACGGCTGGTCCGACAACGGCACCTTCAACTTCGAAGGCGGCTGCTATGCCAAGACCATCAACCTCAACCCCGAGGCAGAGCCGGAAATCTACGCGACGACCTCTAAATTCGGCACCGTGATCGAAAATATGGTCTTCGATCCCGATACCTTCGAGCTGGACTTCGATGACGACTCGCTCACGGCCAACATGCGCGCCGCCTACCCGCTGCACTATATTTCCAACGCCAGCGAGAAGGCCGTCGGCGGCCACCCCAAGAACATCATCATGCTGACCTGCGACGCCTTCGGTGTGCTGCCTCCGATCGCGCGGCTCAGCCCGGCGCAGGCGATGTACCACTTCCTGTCGGGCTTCACCTCCAAGGTGGCGGGCACCGAGCGTGGCGTGACCGAGCCTGAGCCCACATTCTCCACCTGTTTCGGCGCGCCCTTCATGCCGCGCCGCCCCGAGGTCTACGGCAACCTCCTGCGCGAGAAGATCGCCCAGCATGGTGCCACCTGCTGGCTGGTCAACACCGGCTGGACCGGCGGCGCCTACGGCACCGGCTCGCGGATGCCGATCAAAGCCACCCGCGCTTTGCTGAGTGCCGCGCTTGAGGGGCGTCTGGCAGAGGCTGAATACCGCAAAGACCCGAACTTTGGCTTCGACGTTCCGGTTTCGGTCAACGGCGTCGCCGACATCCTGCTCGACCCGCGCCGCACATGGGACGATCCGGAATCCTATGACCGTCAGGCGGCCAAACTGGTCAAGATGTTCTCGGACAACTTTGAACAATACCTGCCCTATATCGACGATGATGTGAAAGCCGCAGCGATCAGCTAAGCCTTTGCGTTAGCATCCAAAACAGAAAGGGCCGCCTTGATGGGCCAGCCGTTCACTTAAGAGTGGGTGCGATGGAAACATCGCACCCACATGCTGTTGCGGGGTATGGGTGCTCCCCAACAAAGTGTGGCGCCGCCGACAAAAAGAATGTCAGACAACGCCGGATCGACGAATTCTTCGAACCTTTTTCGAGATTTTCGGGGCTGTGCGTCAGTCCCCTTTCGACACGATCCTCTGGATCGACGGGTCGTAGCGATAGAGGTGCAGCGTTCCGGCCTCTATGAGCCTTACCGCCTCTGCCACATGCTCAGGCAGAACATAGAACCATTCCCGAGGAAAGACCTTTTTTCCAAACCGATCTGTGATCGTCAGCCCGGAGGGGCGGGCGCAATCGAAGAACCGGTGCAGAAGGTCCTCGATCTTCATGCGGGAAAGGTTGCGCAGCTCGTAGGTGGCTATGATCTCGACATCTGCCAACAAGAATGTCGCATCGTTCTTGGCGTCCGCTACCCGTCGCCGCACATCCTGTGATGTCACGCCGATCTTATGGAGGATTTTGCTGACTTCCTTGATTTCGGGGCGCTCTGATTTGCTTCGCGCAACGTAGATTGTCCCTGTCAGCTCCAAAGCATCCGAATGCCAATCCGGGTCCAGGGGGCCCAGGCCGGGCCTGTGTATCGCGCGAGCCGTCCTGTCGGCGGCCAGGGCCTTGCGGAGTGAGGACATCAGCGGGTCGCTCTCCATGCCGTTCGAGAAGATAATCCTCAGCCGCTGATCGGGCTTGCCGCCTCGCCTGGTGTGTTCGGTCTTTTCCGCCACGTAGGCCAGCAGGCCGCGGTGAATGAGGTAGTCGCCCTCTTTCACCCGAAGTTCTTGGCGATCCTCCACGGGGCTTGCTTCACGCTCACCGGATTCAAGCTTCTCCTGCATGTCGAGGAAGCCCTGCTCGAAGACCTCGAAATCCTCGCATGGGAACAGGTCGGCCCGATGAGCGGGGTTCTCCCGTTCTGCGGCCGGTGTGACATGCCGAAGCCCAACGAGGGCCTCGGATATCTCCTCATCGTCGTCTGCGAAGATGTCATCGAGACTGAGAGGAACCTCCTCTTCGTCTGGATCGTCCCGCCAGGAGGGCTCGGGCTTCGTCGGCGTGACTGAGATAGGTGCCTCCGGGCCCGAAACTGGATGGCCGTAGCCGAGGAGACGATTTCGGTCTGCGGCCATCATCAGCTCTGTTGGCGAACCTTTGATGGACCGCCAAATCGTTCCGAGTTTCATCTCCTCGATCGTCTGACCGTTCTCGTCCGGCAGGCGGCCATAGGATTCGTAGAAGTCATTCACCTCTGCGACGACCTCTGCATTGCGGTCGTCGGGCGAAGCGGCGTTCTGACGGCGGGGCTTCACATCAGCCAGGAGCCCCAGCTCATCTTCTTCCGCAAAGATCTCATCAAGCGATCTGTATCGTTTCATGGCTCGGCCTTACTCCCCTGCGGCGCGGGCAGCTTCGGCCTTCTTGGCGCGCACATAGGCGAGCGCTTCGGCAAGCCGCTTTTCGAGAGGGTCTTCGGAATGCGGGTTGGGCGGTCGCCCTTCCTGCCTCCGGAAACGCTGGATGCGCGGCCAAAGCACGAGAGCCTCCTTTTCGGTCATCTGGATGCGCTGAGCCACCATCGCATTCTGGATGTTCTTCAGAAGCGGGGTGTCGAAGGCCCGTGAGGCAACATCGAAGCCTTCCCGGAAAGGGTTGATCGAGTCGATCAGGTCAATGTCCAGCTCGCGGACATTGATGAACCGCTTCACCATGTTCATCAGGGAAAGGTTGGGGCCGTCGTCGCTGTCTTTGTCGGCCTTGGCATTGCCCTGGTCATCTTCAGCACCTTCGCCGTCGCCCTGATCTTCAGCGTGACGCTTTGCCAGACCGATCAGGTTCATGCGTGCGGCAAGATCCTGCCGCACTGCCTCAGTTTCCTCGGGCGTGAGGTCCTCGTAGCTGCTCTCCACGATCTCGGTCAAAACCATCTGTGTCGCCACCTCAGGCGGCACGTCGTCTGCCACCACGCGGCGATCCATCGCTTGGCAGGCCTTTGCGACCAAGTCCTGCATGTCATCCTCCACGATCGCCCGGGCTCGCGGCGTCGGCGGCTCCAGAAGACCGCCAATGCCGATATTCACCCGCCCCTCCTTGTCGACATGGACAGGCTCGCGGATGTCTCCGTCCTCCCGACGGTAGAAACGGAAGTTCGGTGCGAGCACCTGCTCCATCAGGAGGGCGCCGGAGATCGCCTTCAGCATGTCATTCACCGCATCGGCAACCACCGTCGTCTCGACCCCGGGTTCCGCGACCAGATTGGTGAATTGCGCATGGCGCTTGCCTGGGGCGTCCCTGGTAGCGCGCCCGACGATCTGCACGATCTCGGTCAAGCTGTTGCGGTAGCCGATTGTCAGGGCGTGCTCGCACCACACCCAGTCGAAGCCCTCCTTAGCCATGCCAAGTGCCACGATCATGTCGACCTTCGCCCGATCGGCAGCGTTGTCCCGCTTCCCATCAGGCTCGAGGACCTCCTTCTGTAACGCAGCTTTCACGCCATCCCGACCAGGTCCGTCATCGACAAGATCCGCGATTTTGAGCACGCGGCCATCAGGGCGTTTCACCAGGTCGAACCCCGTCTCCGGCTCCTGACCCATGTGCTCCCCAATCGCATCGTAGATTTGCCCCACCTCGTCGTGCTTTTCGCCAAAGGCTTCGGCCGATCCGCGGTGCGGGATGTGGATGATGGTCTTCAGATCCGTGTCCAACACATCCTTGATCGCTGAGATGTAGCGGCCGCGGTAGAACGCGTAAGAGATGCCAAGGGATTTCAGGTGCTCGTAGCCTTCGAGCTGCTCGTAGTAGGAATAGGTGATCGAACGAAACTTGGCTTCATCCTCGGGGCGCAGCACGGGAACGCTGTCGCCGCGGAAGTAGGAGCCAGTCATCGCCATGACATGGGCTTGCTCCCGGTTCAGGAGACGGCGAAGGATCTCGCCGAGCCGGTTGTCATCACTGGCAGCTACATGGTGGAATTCGTCGATGGCAATGAGGCAATCGTCGAACGCCTCAATGCCGCGCTTTTTCACGATTTCCTCGAAGGCGAAGCGGAAGGTCGCGTGGGTGCAGACGATCACTTCGTCGGACGAGTCCATGAAGGCCTCGAAGGTCTTCACTTTCTGGGCGCTCGCTTTGTTTTCCTCGCCAGTAAGGCAGAGGTTCCACCGCTCGTCTACCTTCCAGTCGCGATGGAAGCCGTGCGATGTCAGGTCGGTGCTCTTGAACGAGCCACCGATGGAGGTTTCAGGGACCGCCACAATGACCTTCCGGACGCCTTGGTTTTCGAGCTTGTCGAGCGCGACGAACATCAGCGCGCGGGACTTGCCAGCTGCTGGTGGGGCCTTCAGCAGGATGAACTGCGCCGCCCTGGCCTCATAGACGCGCGCCTGCATCGGGCGCATGCCAAGGCTGTTGGAGCCGGACCCGCCGCCCGATCCATATGTCATGCGGATGAGATCGACCATCAGGCGGCTCCCTTTCTCTGGGTTTCGGACTTCATTTTCTCGACGCGCGCGGCGTAGAGCTTGAAGAGCTTTTCCAGCCGCTCCGTGTCATTGCGGAAGGGGCGCCCGATATACATGCTTTCGAGCAGCTCATCGTTCCGGCGATGCACCTCGCGCAGATCATCAGGCATCTTCTCTGGATCGTAGAGCTCCGCAATGGTCTTGGGATGGTGCATGTAGCGGGTTTTCAGGATCGCCCGCGCAGAATCACTGAGTTGAGCGAGCTGATCTTGCGTGAAGCGCGGCACTGGGAAAGTGTTCCAGCCGAGAGTGTTGGAATAGCGGAAATCAGACTTCAGTTTGCCGCAAACAGTGCCGATCCAGACCAGATGCAGGCGAGAGGCGATCAAAGCGAGGCACCATTCAGGAGCATCGTAGAGGGCGAAATTGAGATTGGATGGAATAACATCCGGCCCGACCATATCCACTGGTAAATATGGTCGACGTTCCGAAGTTACGCTTGGAACCACAATCAATGATTTCCCAGGCCGCACCCGAATTTCATCGAACTCAAAGGGCCGCTGAGCCATGGTCCGGGTGCGTGCCTTGGCACTGTCCAGCCGGAATTGGCGAACAGCTTCGAGGCGCGCACCAACCGGAACAATCTGTTGGGCCTGGGCTACCTCGCTCTCGTCGATCCACAGACAATATCGGGTGAAGCCCTGCACCACTTCTTGCGACCCAACAAACCTAAATAGAAAACGCTCGGCATGCGGGTTCTGCGCCAAAAGGTCGTCGCGTTCCTCTTGGGTTAGGATAAGACCACCGCCGTCGGCCGGCTGGTTTCCCTTGCACATGAAGGGAAGGCCGAAAAGGCTTTTACGTTCGGTTTTCACATAGGTTTCTGGCCCATTGACCAGATAAGCATTGATCCGATCGGCCGGCGTTTCCACCCCATCCAAGAATAAGCGCTTAGCGGAATGGGATCTTGCCCGGATACCTATGATCGAACATATGACGGCAGCGTTTGAAGATGCATTGTTTCTCCATTTGAAATCCTTATGCGCGAAGCCAATTTCAAGATTATTGCCCAAAACATGTGGCCATAGCGCGGCAACTGAATAGCCCTGACAAACGGAGTTGGTCGCCACGAAGGCGGCCTTGCAATTCCGTCCTCGGATGAACTCTGCTGCCTTGTAGAACCAAGCCGCGACGAAATCGAAGGCGGCAAAGTTTTTGACCTGGCCGACAAACACGTTGGCAAGATCGGCTTTTTGCTCTTTTGCCTGATAACTCGCCCCCAAAAACGGCGGGTTGCCCGCAATATAGACTTCTTCTTCACCCCTCGGGGGAGGGCAGATAGTCTCCCATTCCGCCCGAAGGGCATTGGCGCAGATGATATGGCCTCCGTCCTTCAATGGCAGGGTCTCGGTCGCCGCACCGAACATTTCCGACATTTCCGCATTTGCCTGATACTCGGCGATGAATAGAGCGAGCTTGGCGGTCTCGGCCCCGAAATCGGTGATCTCGATCCCATGGAAGCTCGACAGCTTGAGTGATGAACTGAGCCTCATGAAGGTCTGCCCCGTCAGGTCAACAAGCCGCTTCATGACGCTCATTTCGCGCTGCCTGAGCTCTCGGTAAGCGACGACGAGGAAGTTGCCCGATCCACAGGCGGGGTCGAAGACCCGAATGTGTGCAAGCCGGTGCAGCACCTTTTCCAGCGCCCTGGGGCGATCCCAAGCCTTCTCTATGACGGCATCCAAATCATCGAGGAACAAAGGCCCGAGGACTTTCAGAATGTTCGGCACCGAGGTGTAGTGCATCCCCAGCTCGCTGCGGCGCTTGGCATCCGCGATCGACTGGATCATGGACCCGAAGATATCAGGGTTGATCTTGCGCCAGTCCTCACCGGCTGCATCGATGAGGTAGCCCCAAGAGATGGGGTCGAAGGCCGGGCAGTCCGGCTTGCCGGCGAACAGGCCCCCGTTCACGTATTCCAGCTCGTGGGTCCATGCAGGCAGGTGGGAGCGGTCGCTCTTGGGCAGGTTCATCGCCGCAAAGGCGTCCCTGATCACCAGGTGCGCCTCAATTCCCTTTTCGCCGGAGTGATTGACGATGAGCCGGGAGAACTGGTCCTTTGGGAAAATGCCAACATCTTCTGCAAACAGGCAGAAGATCAGGCGCGTCATGAACTGGTTGAGGTCGTGCCTCCGCCCAGGCACTCCCCATTCAGGGTTCTTCTTGATCAGGGCATCGTAAAGCTTGGCCAGCTTCCCGGTGGCCTTGATGTCGACTTCGTTCTCTTCGGCCGCCTTGAAGCGCGTCATCCCTGCCGCAGGCAGGAAGAAACCGAAGTGGTGATGCAGGTCTTCGAATGCACTGCGCAGCGTGTCGCCCGAGGCAGGGTGCTGGGCGACCACCTCCTGGCCATCCGTTGCGATCAGGATCTCCGGCTTGTGCTGGCCAGTCTTCTTGTCGGTTGCGAGGAGCTTCATGGCCACATCGGCGCAGCCGGGCTCTGCCGGGATGTAATAGAAGCGGCGGTTCATTAGGACGGCGCCGGGGATCTTGGATTTGTTCAGCGACCGCTTGCCAGGGCGCAGCTTGGACACCGTGGCCTTCGCGTTGCCTGTCGCGGCGGCGAAGGCGTATCCGAACTCGTCAGGATCAAACGGGGTGGCACACAGGGCTTCGAGGGCGTCGGAAATTTCGGTCGGGTTCATGGTCACTCTCTGGGACGGCTGCCATCGGAAATAGGGAGCAAGCCTGACGGTTCTAAATATGAGTTTTGGTGAGCGTAGCTTCACCTCTAACGAGAAAACAAGGTTGTTTAGTAACTTGGCCGGTTTCTGAAAATCAGAAGGGCCAGTAGTAAAGAATGTCCTCCATCCTGATCGGCCCCTTGGCCAACCCGAACTTCATGGCAGGAGTCTGACCGTGGTCGTCAGTCTGCACGTAGTTCGTATAAACCCGGAAGATCTCGAGGTGTTGCGTGACCCTGTGAGGGTCATAGGCTGAATACCCGTAGTAAAGCTTGTTGGCGTTTGTCTGGGTCGGGATCGGACGTTCCAGATATTGGAGCTGACGACGTATTTGCATGAAGTATGTATCAACATATGCAAGAGATGCCCCGGAGAGGGTCCATCCGATATTGATGAGGTCTTTCCGCCCTGTATCGGTGAGATATTGGATTCTCCTCCGAGGCTCATTGATCGTATCTTTCGGGTGCGTGACCCACCTATGGCGCCAGTCGGGGTAACGAGCGCATAGTTCAGCGTATTCCCAGGCCATTTGGCGGGCTATTGCCACCTCTTCATGGCAGTTCCAGAGCTTTCCAAGCTTCGCGGTTTTCGCTCTGCTTATGTTCGACAAGACGCGTTTCTCATCAATGCTCATTCTCTTCTGGAACTGAACGTAGGCCATCTCCGCCTTGCCTTGGGCAATCTTCCATGAAAACGCGGCAGTGAATGCGCCACGGAGAACTTCATCCTGATCCGAATAGATCGTGAGGTATCTCGCGTCCCCGATCAGACGGCGCATGAGCATTGCGTGGGCATAAGAGGTGTAGTCGAGGTGAGTCATTGCCCCATCGGGCGGCAGCTGATTCTCCCTGGCAGGGAAATCGGCCATCTCTTGCTTTGGATAGCCCCGCTCCATCCGGGCTTTAAGTATGATCCTGTCTTCGACTGATAACTCCCCCTCTTCGAGGCTTGGGCGAATGTCGGTCTCCTGCTGCCGAGCTACGCCATAAAACTCATCACTCTTCCAATACTGAGGCTGGGCAGAGAAATATGACCGCGCCCCCGGCAGGCCGTCGCCGTTCATTCTGGCGGCGTCATCGATGTCGGTCTGGTTCACATCTGGATCGTAGTTGAGATGATGGCCGAGCACGTAGCCAGTCTTCCCCTCCACCGTGCAAATTGAAGTGAACTGCACGTTCTTCCGACGGCGCTTCGTTTGCCAGTTAATCAGGTAGTCCTGCCGGTCCGTGCATAGCCTCACGTAATCTCGCTTGATCAGATGGGCACGAGCCTCTCGGGCCCCGGCGAAGCGTCGGCATTGCTCATAGATGAAATCGGTTTTGTCGTAGACGGCCTTTGGACGAAGCCCAGTGACCTTGGAGATTCCACGCACTGCTTTCTTCGTCACGATCTCGGCGAAGACCGTCTTGTTCTCATGGGGTTTTCGCTGGCCATGAGTGGATTTCGTTGCGACAGAGAAGGCGGCGCCACACGCTTTGCACTTCAGACGCTTGGATGATTTCAGATTGGCATGGCAGGTGTAGGCCTTCGGGTCAGTGAATACTCCCTTGTTCGCGTTCTCGCATTCGGCGTTGGGGCAAGCCGGCTCTGGAACAGGAGCCAGGTTGGCAGATATCCGTTCGCGTTCTTCCTGAATCGCACGGTTGCTCTTGATGGGACTTGTCTTGCCGCAGAGCTTGCACAGGAGCTTCTGGTCTGCCGTGCCACCATCGTCACCGTTCGCACGGTAGTTGTCGAACTTCGAGGTGCCGTCTGCTCGGGGGCGCCCTCGATCGACCTTCGACAGAGCCTCTACGCCGAAACCACTGCATGCGGGATTGCGGCAGGAATTGACCTGAACGCCCTCAAACGGGGGCGGCAAACGAAGGTCTCCGCCCGCATCCCTATATGTTGATTTCGAAGATCTCCGAGGCATACTGGCTTCCGAAAATATCTTCGTCGCCGAACGAAAAAATGGGCAACGGCTTACCCGTTGCCCACTAACACTTTTTCGGCCTGCGTTCCAGCTTCGTTCTGGCTTTACCCACTATTTAGTGAACGGCTGGCCTTGATGGGCGGCCCTTTTTGCATCTTGCCCTCAACGTTCGTCAGCCTGCGAATGTTACTTTTGCGTCCAAAGGCATCTCGCGCAGGAAGCTGTCATCAACACCGGCGATATTCACTGAGGTCGACCGGTCCACCGCCGCGATCAGGGCAAAGCTTTTGTCCGGATACCGCCCGGCCATCAGCAGGCGTTTGTAGGCCAAGGGCACCGGCTCGCCACCCTCTTCGCGTGGGATTTGGGTAACCACCTCGTCCAACCGAACGCCACAGGTCGCCTCCACCTCTCGAAAGGGGAAGTTCAGCATATTCTCAAACTCGGGCCCGCCCGGAAACAGCTTCAGTGGCCGTCCGATGCTGCTGCGCGCGTTGGTCCAGCCCCACCACTGCGTGTAGAACGATTTCTCCCCCACTTCGGTACAGATCCATCCATTGGGCGAGTCGCGATACACCAGCACATAGGGGCGCATGGCGCGAAAGGCTTCGCTCTCCAACTCTCCCCGGCTCATGCACCACGCCTGAAGCGCGGCCTGCATCATCGCGGAGCCCCCATCCCAGATCAGCGACAAGGGCTGCTGCTGCTGGTGAAAACTCCACCCGTTCGGCTCTTCGTGCGAAAGGCGCAGCATCCCGTCGGCGTGGCGCGTCTTGCCATCCAGCCACAGCTTGCCCCGGTCAATGATATCGCGCGCTTCGGGCAAGGCCTCCACGCCAGCCTTAGTCAGGGAATAGCGCCGGTTCTCAATCGTGAACAGCGGCGCGCCCATCGCCTTTTCCAATTGCTGGATATGCCGCCGAACCGTTTGCCGCGTGCTTGCCAGTTGAGCAACCGCATGGCTGAGGTTCAGCGTTTGCGCCAAAGTCACGAATGAGCGTATCATCTCGAACAAAAGGGCCGGCGCAGGGTCCTTTTGCGGAGTCGGGGGCACGGGTGCGACCGGCTCAATATCGGACATATGTTGGTTCATAGGCAACGGATGGTACATGAATCATCCGGTAACGCAACATAATCCATCCAGCCAAGGTAAATCGGTTAACCCAAAGGGGCCATATCTAGGCAATTGATCCTCAACACATTGCGGGTAGTGAATGTATTGTACTCAACCTGAGGTATTGAACTATGTCCCACCCTGTAGACGTTCACGTCGGTCGCCGACTCAAGCAGGCCCGCACCCTGCGAAGGCAATCCCAGACCGATGTGGCGCGTGAACTCAAGCTGTCGTTTCAGCAGATCCAGAAGTATGAAATCGGCTCCAACCGGATTGCCGCCAGCCGCCTGCATGAGCTTGCCCGGATACTGAATGTGACCCCCGGCTATTTCTTCGAAGGGCTGGATGACGACCACCCCGAGAACAGCAATGACCCCTCCCTTGAGATCGTGAATGCCATCGGCTCCATCAAGGACGATGCGGTAAAGGCCCGAATTCTAACGTTTATTGAGGACGTCTCTGGCGTCACAGTGTCGCGCAAAAGCTGATCGCGGCTCTCTGTCCACGCTAACTACGGCCTCGGCCACGCGGCTTGCAACAGCTTCACGGCAGCACGCAACCCCGCGGCAACCTGATGCGCGCACGCTTTAAGGGCCGGTCCTCGCAACCGGCGTCTCCCACCTTTACGCGACCAGGGTTTCCGCTTTCTTAAGATCGACAGAAACCAACTGGCTGACCCCCTGCTCCGCCATGGTCACCCCAAAGAGCCGGTCCATCCGAGCCATCGTCACCGCATGGTGCGTGATGATCAGGAACCGCGTATCGGTTTGACGACACATCTCATCCAGCAGATCGCAGAACCTGGTCACATTTGCGTCATCAAGCGGCGCGTCGACCTCGTCCAGCACACAGATCGGCGCCGGATTGGCCAAGAACACGGCAAAGATCAGCGCCATCGCGGTCAAGGTCTGCTCCCCGCCCGACAGCAGGCTCAGGGTGCTCAGCTTCTTGCCCGGCGGTTGGCACAGGATCTCCAACCCGGCTTCCAATGGATCATCGCTTTCGACCATCACGAGGTTCGCCTCGCCGCCACCAAAGAGGTGGGTAAACAGCATAGAGAAGTTCGCGTTCACCTGTTCAAAGGCCGTAAGCAGCCGCTCCCGCCCCTCGCGGTTGAGGCCCGCGATCCCGCTGCGCAGGGTCTTGATTGCCTCTTCCAAATCGGCCTTCTCGGTCAGCAGCGCGCCGTGCTCTTCGCGTATCTCTTTGGCGTCATCCTCGGCGCGCAGGTTCACCGCGCCCAAGGAATCCCGCTGCCTTTTGTAACGATTTACGTCCTCTTCCAGCGCGTCCACCGGCGGGGTCTGATCCGCCTCGATGTCCAGCGCATCGCGCAGGACCTCGGGCGTGACTTGCCGCTCGTCTTGAATACGGTCCGCCGCATGGGTCACCGTCTCACGCGCGGCATCGCTGCGCGCCTCGGCCCGGGCGCGGGCTTCCCGCGCGTCCGAGGCCTGCCGTTCCGCGTCGCGTTCGGCATCCGTCGCCGCCTTCAGCGCAGCTTCGGCGGCGGCCAGCGTGTCGGTCGCATGGGTGCGTCGCGTTTCGGCTGCGGTGATCGCACCTGACAATTCTTCCCGCTTCGCCGCGATTTCCGCCGGCACGGCACCCGCCTCGGCCAACTCCGCCTCGGAGGCGGCTTTGCGTTCAACCAATTCGGCGGTGCGCTTGCCCGCTGTCTCCAACCGGTGCCGCCAGCCGCTGGCCTCTTTCGAGACCTCTTGCACCCGGCGTCTGCGGGCTTCGCCTTCGCGGCGCAATTCGTCATGGGCCGAGCGGCGCGACATCATCGTGATCCGGGACGCTTCGACCGTCATGCGGATATCGTCGACAGTCGCACGGGCAGCGGCAAGATCGTCCAAGCCCGCCAAGGTACGTTCGGCGTCCATCACCTCGGCCCGCGCGGTAATCGCGGCCTCCTCATGGCGCTTCACGGCAAGGCCAAGGGATTCCAGACGGCTTTGAACAAGGTTGCGATCCGCCTCCGCCCGGCTCAGGGCGCGCCCCGCTTCGGCCACCTGTCGATCCGCGTCGCGCCGCGCTTCGCGGGCACGTTTGTCGGCCTCGGCCTGCTCGGCCAACTGCTGCTGCAGGGTTTCATGCGTGGCCCGTGCCGCATCGGCACGTTCGCTCACCTGTTCCAGCGCCTGTTTCAGAACTTCCAACCGGTTCAACTGCTGCAGGCGCAGGGCCGCAACCGATGGCGCATCCTCGGCCATGGCTCGGAACCCGTCCCACCGCCAAAGATCACCCTCTGCCGAGACCAGCCGTTGCCCGGGCAGCAACTGCGCCTGAAGCCGCGCGCCCGCCTCAGGATCCACCAGCCCAATCTGGCTCATGCGGCGTTCCAGCACCTTCGGGACCGTGACATGCTGCGTCAGCGGCGTCGCCCCTTCGGGCAGCGGCTGCGCCTCTAGGTAGCCCGCCAAGATCGACCAACCGGAGGGTCGATCGGTAGCAACTTCCGGCGCGCGCAGGTCATCGGCCAAAGCCGCGCCAAGCGCCTTTTCAAACCCATGTTCGACCTGCAACCGGTCGAGGATCTGCCCGCCTTCCGCCGTGTCGCGTTCGACCAGCTTTGCCAGCGCGCCCACCTCTGCGCGCAGCGCATTGGCCTCGCCCTCGGCCTCGGACCGCTCTGCACGGGCATCGGCTTCGCGCGACTGCGTGTCGGCGCGGGTTTCTTCCGCAGCCAAAAGAGCCGCATCCGCCGCGGCTGAGGCACTAACGGCGCTCGCCTCGGCCTGCTGGGCCGCTGCGAAATCCACACCAGCTTTGTCGAGGGTCGCTTGGCTTTGAGCGACTGCAGCGCGGGCCTTGCGGGCTTCGGCTTCCGACTTCTCTAGCGTTTTGCGGCTGTCTTGAAGCAGACGTTCGGCCGAGCTGTGCCGCGCCGCCAAACGGGCGACATCTTCGGTCTGCTGGGAAAGGTCCGCCTCGCGGGTCTGCAAGACTTCCGCCGCCTCGCGCGCGGCCTCTGCCGCCGCCTCAAGCGCGCTGTCGTGCCCCTCATCGGCTGTGGCAAGCTCGGACGCTTCCCTTTCGAGGCGCTCGATCGTTTCTTCCGCGTCGCGGTTCAGCCCGCCTTCCCGCTCGATATCGCGGGTCAACTGGGTGATGCGGCTGGTCAGGGTGTCGATCAATGACGCGGCACGGGTTTCTTGATCGGCCAGCGTGTCGCGCTGTGTGGTCAGACGTTGCAGAATCGCACTCGCAATCGCTTCTTCCTCGCGTAAGGCGGGCAAGGCGGCCTCGGCCTCCTCCCGCCCTTCCGCCACGCGCCGCACCTGCGCTTCGGCCTCTGCCGTTGCGGCAACACGGGCGCGCAGGTCATCCTCGGCCTTGCCGCGCGCCTCGTCTGCTTCGCGCCAGCGGCGGTAGAGCAACGAGCCCTCGGCGCGGCGCAGCGCTTCGCCAATCTCGCGGTACTTCGCGGCCTGCCGCGCTTGCCGGGCCAGCGTGGCCAATTGAGCGGCCAATTGTTCAACCACATCATCAACACGGGCGAGGTTCTGTTCGGCCCCGTTAAGTTTCAATTCGGCCTCATGGCGGCGCTGGTAGAGCCCGGAAATGCCCGCAGCCTCTTCCAGAATGCGGCGGCGGCTTTTCGGCTTGGCGTTGATCAGCTCTGCAATCTGCCCTTGCCGGACCAGCGCCGGGCTATGCGCCCCGGTGGAGGCATCGGCGAAGAGCATCTGCACATCCCGCGCCCGGACATCCTTGCCGTTCACCTTGTAGGCGCTGCCGACATCGCGGGTGATGCGGCGCACGATCTCAAGCGCGTCTTGTTCGTTAAAGCCCGCAGGTGCCAGCCGGTCGCTGTTGTCGAGATGCAGCGCCACTTCGGCAAAGTTACGCGCCGGGCGCGAGGCGGCCCCGGCAAAGATCACGTCTTCCATGCCGCCGCCCCGCATGGCGGTCGGGCGGTTTTCGCCCATGACCCACCGCAAGGCTTCGAGCAGGTTGGATTTGCCACAGCCGTTCGGCCCCACGACCCCGGTCAGCCCGTCTGAAATGACGAGGTCAGTCGGGTCCACGAAGCTTTTGAAGCCGGTTAATCTGAGTTTGGAAAAACGCAAGTTTGCCCTGCCGTGATTGATTCTTGCCTGAGCGGCGAACTTGCCGTTTGGCACGGGTCCGAGTCAATCAAAAGCCCCAAGGGACAGGGGGCGGTCGGCGGTTATCCACAAGATATTGTCGTCTCTCGGCCATTTCCGAGACTGGCCTCCGCCAGCCCCGCCGGATCGGCGCGTGTCGTCATTCTGACGCCGTCCAAGTCACAGCCCGGTGTTCCGCCTCAACCACAGCAAGCGCCCTCTAGTCGCAATCCAACACGCCAACGGCCAGCGCCTGATCGCCCAAGACCTCTTTCACCTCGCAGCCGCTCGACTGTGCCATCGCACGCCCCGCCCGCCCGCGGATGGGGCCAAAGCGCGGCGCGTATTGGGTGTTCACCCGCACCGCTTCCGCCCGCTCCCCCCGGACACGCACATCGAACACCGAACCCTCCACGGTAATGCGTTGGGCCGGAATGCCCCTGAAGTCCCGACTAGGCGCCGTACAGGCCGCAAGGCCGATCACCACCGCAATGATAAGGAGCAAACGCATGGTTTGAGCCTGTCGCGGTTGGGTTAATAAAAGCCTAACCCAAAAGAAAAAGCCCCGGCGAAACCGGGGCTTTCAAAATTCGATGGGGCGCTGGCTTAGTGCAGCTTGGCTTCGACTTGGGCGATGCCATCGTCGATCAGCTTGTTGCCCTGTGCAGCGGTCATCTGCTTGGCGATCACATCGCGCGCAGCGGCCACAGCGATCGTCACGGCTTGGTCGCGGACTTCCTTCACAGCGGCGGCCTCGGCCGAGCTGATCTGGTCCTTCGCGGCAGCCATGCGACGGTCAAGCGACTTGGCCATATCCGCCCGTGCCTGTTCGGCAGCAAGACGGGCATCTTCCTTGGCGGAAGACACGATGCGATCCGCTTGGTCCTGCACCTCTTTCTGCTTGCGCTCATAGGAGGCGAGCAAAGTCTGCGCTTCTTCACGCAGGGCGCGGGCTTCTTCCAGCTCGGTCTTGATGCCATCGGCGCGTTTGTCGAGCATGCCGATCAACAGCGTCGGAACCTTGAAATAGATCAAGATACCGAGGAACAGCAGGAAGGCCAGCAGCACGATGAAGTCCGTGTTGCGCAGCGAGAAGAAAGGTCCGGTGGCCGCAAAAGCAGGCGAAGCCACCATGCCAGCGAGCAGGGTCGAAAGTGTCAGGCGCATGGATTTGGTCATGGCTTATCCTTTCATCCGCGCGTCGACGGCGGCATCAACGGTTGTAGCATCTGCCGTGCCACCAAGGGCGGCAACAAGCGCTTCTGCGGTGTCCTTGGCAACGGCTTGTACGTTGTCCATGGCGCCCGCGCGAATTTCGGCGATGGCTTTTTCCGATTCCGCCACTTGCGCGGCAATCTCGGCATCGGCCTTGGCCATTTCGGCATCCAGATCAGCCTGCATGTCCGCTTTGGCTTGGGCCACGATCTGCTGTGCCTCGGCACGGGCGTCGATCAGGGCCTTGTCATAGGCGGCTTCGGCTTCCTGTGCCTTGACCTTAAGGTCTTCGGCAGCCGCGATGTCATTGGTGATGGTCCCTTGGCGTTCAGCCAGAACCGCACCGATACGAGGCAGAGCCACGCGCGACAGGATCAGGTAGGTGGCGATCAGCGCGAGGATCAGCCAGAAAATCTGGTTGCCCCAGTGATCAAAGTTCAGCTGCGGCATGCCTGGCGTTTCGGCAGCATGGGTCGCAATGCCGGTCGCGTCGGCCAGCCCGTCGCTGGTTGTTACAGTTGCCATCGTGGCTTCTCCTTGGAAACTTTGCCGTTACAGCCGGGCAGACACGGCGATGCGCGCCTGCCCGCTCGTAAGGATTACAGTTCCGAGAGCTTAGACAGCGAACATCAGCAGCAGAGCGACGAGGAACGAGAAGATCCCCAGAGCTTCTGCAAACGCGATGCCGATGAACAGGGTCGCTGTCTGGCTTGCGGCTGCCGATGGGTTGCGCAGTGCGCCGGACAGGAAGTTGGCGGCAACGTTGCCGACACCCAGGGCTGCGATGCCTGTGCCGAGACCTGCGATGCCTGCGCCGATATGTGCGAGTTGACCTTCCATTGGGGTATCTCCTTACGATTGGAAGTTAAAACTTTGACGGGAAGCCCCGCCGTTGTTGGGGTTGTTAGTGTGCGGGGTGCAGCGCGTCCTTGAGGTACACGCATGTCAGGATGGTAAAGACATAGGCCTGGATAAAGGCCACCAGCACTTCGAGACCGTACATCGCGGTGATCGCGAGTACCGACACCGGAGAGATCACTGCGATGGCAGCAAAACCGGCGAAAACTTTGATAACCGCGTGGCCCGCCATGACGTTACCAGCCAGACGAATGGAGTGGCTAACAGGGCGCACGAAGTAGCTGATCAATTCGATGATTGCCAGCACCGGGCGCAGCGCCAGAGGGGCCGAGGAAACCCAGAAGAGGCTCAGGAAAGCTGCGCCATTTTTGACGAAGCCCACGACGGTTACGGTGATGAACACGGCCAGCGCCAGCACCACGGTCACCGAAAAATGCGCGGTGGGGGTAAAGGCTGTTGGGATCAGGCCGAGGAAGTTGGCCATGACGATAAACATGAACAGGGTCATGATATAGGGGAAGAACTTCAGCCCTTCCTTGCCGCAAATGTCTTCGACCATCTTGTGGATGAAGCCGTAGGCCAGCTCAGCAACCGATTGCATCCGGCCCGGAACGACCGAGCGGCGCGCGCTGCCCAGAACTAGCATCGCGAAAGTGGCCAGAACCGCCAGCGCCATCCAGAAGGTGGCGTTGGTGATGGTGTACCAAGCAACGGAAGCATCATCGCTGAAAAGCGGCGATACGATGAACTGGTCCATCGGGTGGAATTCCAGACCGCCTGTTTCAGCGCCGTTTGTCTCTGTTGCCATCTCAGGCTCCCTCGTCCTTGCCCGAATGGGGCGTATCCTGTTCGGCCGGTTCGGCCTGTTGTTTGCCCTGGATTTCCTCAGCGGTGCGGAGCATCGTCTTCACCCCCGCCGCAAGGCCCAGCATTACAAAGAGCACCATGAAAATGGGTAGCGTGCCAAAGAGCACATCAAGCCCGTATCCGATGCCGAAACCGATCCCAAGACCGGCCACAAGTTCGATCACCATCCGCCATGCCATATTGGCCTGAGAATAATGCTCATCCGCTCGGGGCTTGGGTGCGCCGCGTTGTTTCGCAGCCGCCAGTTTGGCCTCAAGCTGCTCCATCTGCTGCCGTTGGTCCGGGCTGGTCACACCAAAATCCCCTTAGGAATATCTGCTGCGGTGCTACTGTCAGGGCGGGTTAGAGTCAACAACCTTGGGCATCGCAGGTTTTCGGGTCTTTACAGTAGGTTAGCCGGAGCGAGACGGTGGCACCCTTGAAACAGCGCAAGCAAATCCCAGTGAAACCGCGCCGGATGCTTATTCAACCCGGTGGTTAAGTTAGCCGCAATGGCTGCTTTCCCACCCCCGCGCCCCGCGCTATGCAGGCACATGACCCAAGACCTAGATCAGGTGTTTGCCGCCCTTGCGGACCCCACCCGCCGCGCCATCCTCGCGATGCTGCTGGAGGATGATATGGCCGTGACCGACGTGGCCGAGCCGTTCGAGATGTCGCTGGCCGCGATCTCGAAACATTTGGGCGTGCTGACGGCGGCAGGGCTGATCAGTCAGGAAAAGCGGGGCCGTGTGAAGTGGTGCAAACTGGAACCGGATGCTTTGCGGAATGCGTCGGTCTGGATGCAGGGGTTCGGGCAGTTTGAGCCGGTGAACCTTGATGCCTTCGAGCGATTTTTGGAAATCGAACTGCCTGAGACTGCGGAAGGCGTGACGCGCTCAGGGTCTGAGTAGAGAGAGTGATCCCCCCTCGCCACGAGGTAAATAAGACAAGGGGAGGATCAATCGACGGTCAGATGACGCCGAATGCAAAACGCAAAATAGCCAATACCACTACGATCAACCCGATCAGGTAAATAATACTACGCATGGTTGTGTCCTTCACTTTGATTTCACGCCCCAACGCGGGATCACGCGGTCCGGTTCCATCAAATCTGCATCTTTTTGAATTTTTGTGTTTTTTCCGCGCTGTCGTCGCGCAGCAGCAGGTAAAGCGCCAGAATGGTCAGTAGGACGCCACCCCAAATCAGCCCGCCCGGCAGGGCATTGCCAAAACCCAGCTCCCAAAGGATCACCCAGCTTGGCGTAAGATAGGTATAGGCCATCACTTTCGCCGAGGGCAGCCGCAGCGCCGCGAATTGCAACAGAACCACCGTGGCCGCCGTGGCAAAGACCGCAACGTATAGGATCGTGATCCAGACCAAGGGCCGAAGCGCACCCCAGTCCGTCGCGCGGATATCCTGCCAGCCGTACAGCCCCAACAGCACCGTTCCCGCCAGCAAGGTGCCAAAGGTGAACATCACCGCGCTCTCGCCTCGGTTCAGCCGCCGCACCATGGGCGTATAAAGTGCGTGACTGATGCAGCCGATGAAATAAATCGCCTCCCCCCGGCCGATGTCGAACGCCAACAGAGCCGCGAGGTCGCCGCGAAAGATCACCCACAGCGCCCCGGCCCCGCCGATCGCCAATGCCAGCGCCATGCGCGGCGTCATAATCTGCCGCATCAAAACCCAAGCGAAGCCGGCCGCCATGACCGGGACGAGGGTAAAGACAGCCGCCGCAGCCACCGGCGGCGCGGTCTTGAGCCCTTCGAACATGAGCACGAAATAAAGTGTAAAGAGCCCCGCCAACACGAAATAGCGCCAAGGTGCTGCAAAGCCTGCCCGGTTGATATCGCCCCGTCCCCAAGCCAAAGCTCCGACCAATACCGTGGCCAAGGCGAACCGAACGGCATTGAGGGCCGTGGGCGTGATCTCATTCGCAACCTGCGCCCCAAGCGAGAATGACCCCGCCACCAGCGCCGAGAAACAGAGCATCGCTAGATGCCCCTGCGCCGAAGCGCTTATTCGGGACATGTGACCGCATCCTCGGCATGTTCCTTCAGGAACCGCAGCACCGCCTGCACCTTACTGGTCCGGTGCAGATCAACATGGGTGACCAACCACAGGGCACTGCTCCAATCGGGACGGGGGGCGTGAATCTCGACCAACTGCGGATCATTGCGCCCCATGGCAGCGGGCAGGCCACCGATTCCTGCCCCGGCCCGCAGTGCCGCCTCCATCGCCGCGCCGCTGGTGCTGCGCCACGTCACGCTTTCCTCTGGTACCGTGGCCCAAAGCCACTTGTGATAGGGCGCGCGGCTGTCGCGGTTATCGGCGGCGATGAAACGGTGTTTGTGGTAGTCCTCCGGCCCCTGCGGAATGCCGAATTGCGCCACGTAATCCCGGCTCGCATAGGCCCCGACCGCAAGTTGCGCATAGGGCTGCACCACATTGTCGGGCTGGTCCGGCGCGGCCCCGGCGCGGATGGCGACATGNGCCTCGCCATACTCCAGCCGNAACAGGCGATCNCCGATCAGGTAACGCACGACCAATTCGGGGTTCTGGCGCTGNAANTCGNTNAGCAATGGCGCCAGNTGCGGGGCAAGGAAATCAAGCGANGTGATCACCAATTCGCCNGACACGTCACTGCCGCGCCCCTTGATCCGCCCGGCCAATTGGCTGAACTGATCATCCGTGGCCCGCGCCACCCGCAGCAGATCCTCGCCCGCCTCGGTCGCCGTATAACCGCGCGCGTGACGCTGGAACAACTTCACGCCAAGCCGCCCCTCCAAGGCATCAATATGTCGGATAACGGTGGCATGATGCACGCCCAACACCTCTGCCGCGCCGCTGACGGTGCCAAGTTGCGCGACCTGATAGGCCGTCCTGATCTCATCCCAATTGTCCATGGTTCACCCTGCCTTCCTGACTTGTGCATTTACGAACATGGTCACGTTCATTCTGGCAGTTGCGTTCGGGAGCACAATGCCCAATTCCATGTCATCAGATTGACCCTTGGAACAAGGAGCCGCCAAATGGCCACCCTGCGTATCGAAACATCCGTGAACCGCGAGAACTCTGTCACCCGTAAGCTGACAGACCGCATCATCTCAACCCTTGGTGACAGCGATGTGGTTACCCGCGACATCGCCATTGAGCCCCTGCCGCTGATCGATTCCACATGGGCCAGCGCCCGCGTGAAACCCGCCGACGAGCGCAGCGACCTTGGATCAAGAAGCCCTCGCCCTGTCCGACGCGCTGGTCGCCGAGGTCCAAGCCGCCGATACAATCGTCATCAGCGCGCCGATCTACAACTTCACCATTCCCGCATCGTTGAAAGCGTGGATTGACCTGATCGCCCGCGTCGGGGTGACCTTTAACTACACGGCAGACGGCCCCGTTGGCCTGCTTGAGAACAAGCGCGTCATCGTCGCCTTCGCCTCTGGCGGCACCGGCATCGATTCCGCCGCCGATTTCGCCAGCGGCTACCTGCGCTTTGTGCTGGGGTTCTTGGGCATCACCGATGTGACCTTTGTCGCGGCGGACCAATTGGCCATGGACGCCGAAGGCACCATCGCCCGCGCCAACGCCCAGATCGACGCGCTGCGCGACGCGGCCTAAGCNCCCGCCCTCACGCTCAGAAACAGCCGCATCCCGTCACCGGGGGCGCGGCTTTTGCATGGCGGTGCTTTCGCCGCCCGCCCTGCCCGGCTTGACTCGCGCCGCGCCAGCGCGTAAACGCCCCTCAATCTCCGGAAGCATTGCCTTCCGGTCCCGGCATGGCGTCGGGATCGCCCCCAGTCAGCGCGTTGCGCCCACTGGGGCATTTGTGCATTTTCGCGCGCGTCCTTAAGTAGGGGCAAGTGCAACCGACCCGAAAGGCCCTGTGCCCATGTTTGAAAATCTCAGCGAACGGCTCTCTGGTGTCTTTGACCGCCTGACCAAACAAGGCGCGCTCAGCGACGAAGATGTCAAAACCGCCCTGCGTGAAGTGCGCGTCGCCCTGCTGGAGGCTGACGTTTCGCTGCCCGTGGCGCGCGATTTTGTTAAAGCAGTGCAGGACAAGGCGACCGGCCAAGCGGTGACCAAATCGGTCACGCCCGGCCAGCAGGTCGTCAAGATCGTCCATGACGCGCTGATCGACGTGCTGAAAGGCGAAGGCGAGCCCGGCGCGCTGAAAATCGACAGCCCGCCCGCCCCGATCCTGATGGTCGGTCTACAGGGCGGCGGTAAAACCACCTCCACCGCGAAGCTCGCCAAACGCTTGAAGGAGCGTGACGGCAAGCGCGTGCTGATGGCCTCGCTCGACGTGAACCGCCCCGCGGCGATGGAGCAGCTTGCCATCCTCGGCACGCAGATCGGCGTCGACACGCTGCCGATCGTCAAAGGCGAAAGCCCCGTGCAAATCGCAAAACGCGCCAAAACGCAGGCGGGCTTGGGCGGCTATGACGTCTATATGCTCGACACCGCGGGCCGCCTGTCCATCGACGAAGAGTTGATGCAGCAGGTCAAAGCCGTGCGCGACGTGGCCAATCCACGTGAAACATTGCTGGTCGTCGACGGCCTGACCGGCCAAGACGCCGTGCACACCGCCGAGAACTTTGACGAGCGTATCGGCATCACCGGTGTCGTCCTGACCCGGATGGACGGCGATGGCCGTGGTGGTGCGGCGCTGTCGATGCGTGCCGTGACCGGCCAGCCGATCAAATTTGTCGGTCTCGGCGAAAAGATGGACGCGCTTGAGACTTTCGAGCCTGAGCGCATCGCGGGCCGTATCCTCGGCATGGGCGACATCGTCGCGCTGGTCGAGAAGGCCCAAGAAACCATCGAGGCCGAACAGGCCGAGAAGATGATGAAGCGCATGGCGAAGGGTCAGTTCAATATGAACGACCTCAAGATGCAGCTTGAACAGATGATCAAGATGGGCGGCATGCAGGGCATGATGGGCATGATGCCCGGCATGGGGAAAATGGCGAAACAGGTCGAAGACGCCGGTTTCGACGATAAGATCCTCAAGCAGCAGATCGCCCTCATTCAGTCGATGACCAAGAAAGAGCGCGCCAACCCTGCCCTGCTGCAAGCCAGCCGCAAAAAGCGCATCGCACGCGGTGCCGGCATGGAGGTCTCTGACCTCAACAAGCTGATGAAGATGCACCGCCAGATGTCCGACATGATGAAAAAGATGGGCAAAATGGGCAAAGGCGGCATGCTCAAGCAGGCCATGAAAGGCATGATGGGCAAGGGCGGGATGCCCGGCGGCATGGACCCAAGCCAGATGGACCCCAAGGCGCTGGAAGCGGCGGCCAAGCAGATGGGCGGCAAGCTGCCCGGCGGTCTGGGCGGCATGGGCGGCGGCGGCATGGGCCTGCCCGGCGGCCTCAGCGGTTTCGGGAAAAAGAAATGACCGACACCACCACAGATACCGCCAGCCGCGCCGCCGAGCTGTTGAAGGGGCATCGCGCCTCGATCGACCGGCTCGACGCGATCCTCGTCTATACGCTGGGCGAGCGGTTCAAACACACACAGGCCGTGGGGAAACTCAAGGCCACACACGACCTTCCCCCGTCCGATCCAGCCCGCGAAGCGGCCCAGATCGCACGGCTCGAAGATTTGGCGAAAGAGGCCGACCTCGACCCCGAATTCGCCAAGAAGTTCCTGAACTTCATCATCGCTGAAGTCATTCAGCACCACAAAAGCCACCAAACGTAAGGCGGGGGTCACCCCCACCCTGCACACCAACTCAAAGGACTACTCATCATGGCCATGAAAATTCGTCTCGCCCGCGGCGGCTCCAAAAAGCGCCCCTTCTACCGTATCGTTGCAGCCGACAGCCGCATGCCGCGCGACGGCCGCTTCATCGAGAAGCTGGGCACATACAACCCGCTGCTGCCGAAAGACAGCGAAGACCGCGTGAAAATGGACGTTGAAAAGATCGAAGCATGGATCGCCAAAGGCGCCCAGCCGACCGAGCGCGTGACACGTATGCTGGAAGCCGCTGGCGTTCGCGAAAAGACCGAGCGTAACAACCCCAAGAAGGGCGCACCGGGCAAGAAAGCTCAAGAGCGCGTGCAGGAAAAGGCCGACAAAGCCGCTGCCGCTGCCGAAGCTGCCAACGCCCCTGCCGAAGAAGCTTCCGCAGAATAAGCCGCGAGCGCCCGGCATGGATGCATTCTCTGAAGACTTCCGTGCCGGGCTGCACGACCTGATGCGATGGCGGCGCGATGTGCGCCGCTTTCGCACAGACCCGCTGGACGAGGCACTGGTGCAAACCTGCCTCGACAGCTTTACCCTCGCCCCTTCTGTGGGCCTGTCGGAACCATGGCGGATCATCCGCGTGCAATCTGACACCGCGCGCCGAGCCGCGCTTGAGAATTTCGAAACAGCCAATGCCCGCGCCCTTGCCGGATATGACGGCGAGAAGGCCGCGCTCTATGCCGGGCTCAAGCTTTCGGGCATGAGCGACGCGCCGGAGCAATTGGCGATTTACTGTGATGAGAGCACCGACAAGGGCAGTGGCCTTGGTGCCGGGACAATGCCCGAGATGCGCCGCTATTCCGTGGTGGGTGCGATCAACTATCTATGGCTCACCGCCCGCGCCCATGGCCTTGGGCTGGGCTGGGTTTCCGTGCTTGACCCTGCGCGGCTGAACCGTGATCTTGCCGTTCCAAGGGACTGGTCGCTGGTGGCCTATCTTTGCATGGGCTGGCCCGAAGACAACAGCCTGACGCCGGAACTGGAAACCAAGGGCTGGGAGACCCGCGCCCCAAGCCTGAAGATCGAGACCCGTTAATGAGAAAACTACTGTTCCTTCTGGCCGTGCTGGTGCTCGGCTTTGTCCTTGGCATCCGTTATGATCGGCAGTTAATGCAGGACGAATGCAAGGCCGGGGCCGGAGGATGGACCGGGACGATCTGTGTCAATTCGGAGTTGTTGCAATGAGTGACCAAGACCTGATCTGCGTCGGCGCCATCGCGGGCGCTTACGGCGTGCGCGGCGAAGTGCGCGTGAAAAGCTACTGTGCCGTGCCCGAAGACATTGAAGACTACCGCCCGCTAAGCACCGAGGATGGCAGCCGGACCTTCACCCTTGCTCTGCTGCACCCGGTCAAGAACGGCTTTGCCGCCCGCATCGCCGAGATCACCACCAAGGAAGAGGCCGACGACATGCGCGGTGTCTCTCTCTTTGCCGCGCGCGACCAACTGCCCGGCCTGCCGGATGATGAGTTCTACCACGCCGATCTCATCGGGCTTGAGGTCTATGACACCGGTGGCGCGCTGCTGGGCCGCGTGAAAACGGTGCAGAACCACGGGGCGGACGACCTGCTGGAACTGCAATTGGCGGGCACCTCGGCCACCACCTTCCTGCCCTTCACCAAGGCCGCCGTGCCGACCGTCGATCTTGCCTCGGGCCGGATCGTCGCCGACCCGCCCTTGGGCGTGCTGCCGGATGGCAAGGATGGCTGAGACCGGAGCCGGATGATGCCCCGCCGGATCATCCTGCATCCCGGCTTTCACAAGACCGGGACCAGTTCCCTTCAAGCCACATTGCGCGCCAACCGCACCGCCTTGAAACCCCATGTCGCGCTGCGCTTGCGCTGGCATATGAAAGACCTGCTGCACGCCACGCGCGGCTATTCCACATGGCGCGATCCGCTCACGCTGTTGAAAGCCGAACATCGGTTCGAGACCCTGCTCGACGGCCTGCCCCAGATGCCGCGCCGCACGCTGATCCTCTCGGCTGAGGAACTGGCCGGTCACCTGCCGGGCCGGGGCGATCTGGCCGATTACAGCGCCGCGCCCGAGTTGTTGGACAGCTTCACCCGCAGCCTGCGCCAGCGCTTTCCCCGGGCAGATATCATGGTCTACCTCTCCACCAGAGCCCCGGCGGAGTGGATCGCCTCGGCCTATTGGGAGCATGTCAAAGCCTCGTCGATGACGCTCGACCTTGCTGACTTTACTGCCCGCTATGCCCCTTCGTCGGACTTGAACGCGATGGTTCAAGAGATCACCCACCGCCTACCCTGCCCGGTGCACCATACACGGCTGGAGGATTGCCGCGATCTGCCGCTCGGGCCTGCGACTCCGCTCCTCGACCTATGTGAGCTACCGCAAGACCTTTTGAAGCAGTTAACCCTGCCACCGCCCGCAAACCAACGATTGCCTGCGGATCTTTTGCAGGCTCTGCTTGACGCCAACCGCCGACACGCCGATGACCCTCAGGCGCGCCGCCGCGCCAAGACCGCCCTACTGACACAGGCAGGAACCGCATGAAACCCACCCGCTCCCACGGACGCCAAAGCGCACGCCCCAGTCTGAAACCTCGTGCCCTGATGCAAGATACGCCCGATTACGCTGATGTCTGGCAGGCGCGGATCGTTACGCTGTTTCCCGATCTATTCCCCGGCGTGCTGGGGGCGAGCCTGACCGGAAAGGCACTGCACGAAGGCCGCTGGCAGCTGCACACCCACGACCTGCGCGATTTTGGCATTGGCAAACACCGCAATGTCGACGACACGCCCGCGGGCGGCGGGGCGGGCATGGTGATGCGCGCCGATGTTGTCGGCCCCGCACTTGCCCGCGCGCAAAGCCATGCACATGGGCGCTGGCCGATCCTTTATATGTCGCCGCGCGGGCGTCGGTTCGATCAGGCCATGGCGCGCGATCTGGCAAGCTGCGCAGGGGTGACGATGCTCTGCGGGCGGTTTGAAGGGGTCGATGAGCGGGTGATCGAACATTTCGGCATCACCGAGGTCAGCTTGGGCGATTTCGTCATGACGGGCGGCGAACTGGCGGCCCAAGCGATGATCGACGCCACCGTGCGCCTTCTGCCCGGCGTGCTGGGCAATGCCGACAGCATCGAAGAGGAAAGCCACGCCTCGGGGCTGTTGGAACACCCGCAATACACCCGCCCCGCCACATGGGAGGGGCGCGACATCCCCCCTGTGCTGATGTCGGGCAACCATGGCGAGATTGCAAAATGGCGGCAAGCGCAGGCCGAAGACCTGACCCGCAAACGCCGCCCCGACATGTGGGCCGCGTTTGAGGGCAAAGACTAAGCAAGCCACCCCTAGGGAACCCGCCCTCGCGCGGCGCGTTGATCCCCCATATTGGAGGGAGAAACCAAATGCTTGAACTGATTCTCATTCTGCTGATCGTCGCCGCTGTGGCGGCTCTCTTGGGCTTTGGTCGCGTGTCGGGGGCTGCGATGACCGGGGCAAAAGTGCTGATCGGCATCGTGCTGGTGCTTTTCCTGCTCGTTGTCTTGGGCGTGATTGCGCTGGCCTGACGCGCTGAGCTACAAAACTGGGGATCAAGGCGGCGAAAGCCCCCTTGATCCTTTAACGATTGCCCCCTATACCCCGCACATCCGGAATCGCTTTGGCGGCTCCGGTGCTTTGCGTTACGGCGCAAGCGAATAAAGCAATGACGACGATACCTCCGGCGGGGGGCCATGATCGAGAATGATCCCGGCGCTGCCCGATAGAACCCGAAGCTCTGGGTCGCGACATAATTTCGTGGAATACCGCGAACATCATAGGAGATAGGTCAGATGAACCTGATCGCAGAGATCGAGGCGGAACAAGTCGCCGAGCTGGGGAAAGAGATCCCCGACTTCCGTGCTGGTGATACCGTTCGCGTTGGCTTTAAAGTCACCGAAGGCACCCGCACCCGTGTGCAGAACTACGAAGGCGTCTGCATTTCGCGCAAGAACGGCCACGGCATTGCCGGGTCTTTCACCGTGCGCAAGATTTCCTTTGGCGAAGGCGTGGAACGTGTGTTCCCGCTGCATTCGACCAACATCGACAGCATCACCGTTGTGCGTCGTGGCCGCGTCCGTCGCGCCAAGCTTTACTACCTGCGCAGCCGTCGGGGTAAATCCGCACGGATCGTCGAAAACGCTCACTACAAGCCCCGCGCGAACGCATAAAGGACTGGTCGATGAAAACCGATACACATCCCGAATACCACATCATCAACGTCAAGATGACCGACGGCACCGTTGTGGAAATGAAATCGACATGGGGCAAAGAAGGCGACCAGCTGTCGCTCGACATCGACCCTTCCGTGCACCCCGCGTGGACCGGCGGCACTGGCCGCATCATGGACACCGGCGGCCGTGTGTCGAAGTTCAAGAACAAATATGCAGGTCTGGGCTTCTAAGCCTACCCTACATTGCGAATGCAAAGGCGCGGCCCCTATGGGTCGCGCCTTTTGCGTTTGGGGGTGATGGGGCCGGGACCGGGCGTATTTGGCAGGCGGTGCGGCGGTATTTTTAAAAGGATGAAATGAGGGAGGGCTGCGCATCGGTGGACGCCGGCGCGCAGATAGGCTGATGGGGTTAGAGGCGGCGCTCTTGGAGGGCGGCTTGGGTGCCGTAGCCGTGCAGGTGCGAAAGCACCGCACCGTAGGCGATCAGCAGGTAGGCGAGCAGCTCGGTGCCTTCTTGGACGGTGGTTTTGACTTGGGGGTCATAGGCGGCGCCCATAACGGCCTCCCACAGGGAGCCGGTGCCGAAGGTCCGCGAGAAAAAGAGCAGCAGCACCACACCGATATAGACAAAGGTGGCAGAGCGGGTTTGCAGATGGTGCAGCATCGGCAGGAGCGTTGTACCGCGGTTGCGCCATGCGATGAAGCTGCCCACGGCGAGTGTCACGAGGGCGGGGTAAATCCAGAACCCGTGCTGGATACGGTCGAGCGCGGCGTCATATTCGCGCAGGAACATGCAGGCGAAGAGCGTGGCCACCAGTGTGAGGTACCCCCGCATGCCCACATGTTTGTAAGCGCCCAGCATGAAGATGGCAGCCGCAATAGCGAGGAAAGTATTGTGCAGATGTTCTGTCAGCGAGTCTTCGGAGACGCCATCGCCCAGAACGGCTGTATCAAGGTAAACCGTGACCGGCACCAGAGCCACCAGCAGGCAGACAAGCGCGAATTCCGCGATCACTGCGCCCAAAGAGGGCAGCACGCCGCGCGCGGTCGTCGGTTTTGAACTGCTGGATGTGCCGGGGTTGTGATCTGCCATAAGGGGGCCTTGATTGAACGGTTACTTGGACCGCCAGTCAGGGCGGTAAGGCGCGGTGTTACACTGCGCCTTAGATGGTGAAAATAAGGCAAATCCCTCTGTTGTCCAAACGCGGCAGCGCTGCCACGGTCGGGCTGAACAAGCCGCCTCGCCACTTTCCAAAGCGGAGAACCCTACATATAGTGCGGCTCAACAATATCCTGCTTTGAAGGGCAGGCGCGAAGGGACAGCAGTATGGCGCATATAATCGTCGTCGGTAACGAAAAAGGCGGCGCGGGCAAATCGACCGTTTCCATGCATGTGGCGACGGCCTTGGCGCGCCTTGGCCATAAGGTCAGCGGGCTGGACCTCGACCTGCGGCAGCGGACCTTTGGCCGCTATATCGAGAACCGCCGTGATTTCATGCGCGAGTCCGGTCTGACGCTTGCCAGTCCGACGCTTTGCGAATTGCCGGATGTGGAGGCCAGCAGCCTGCGCCCCGGCGAGAACATGTATGACCACCGCATCAGCGCGGCGGTGGCGGAGTTAGAGCCGGATAATGATTTCATTCTGATCGACTGTCCCGGCTCTCATACCCGGTTAAGCCAGGTCGCGCATTCGCTGGCGGACACGCTGATCACCCCGCTTAACGACAGTTTCATCGACTTTGACCTCTTGGCCCATATCGATGCCAATGGGGAAAAAATCACCGGGCCGTCGGTCTATTCCGAGATGGTTTGGAATGCGCGGCAGCTGCGCGCACAGGCCGGGCTTTCGGCGATTGACTGGGTCGTGGTGCGCAACCGTCTGGGTGCGCAGCGGATGGTGAACAAAGAAAAGATGGAGCGGGCGATTGGCAATCTCAGCAAGCGGATCGGCTTTCGCACCGCACCGGGGTTCAATGAGCGGGTGATCTTTCGGGAGCTTTTTCCGCGCGGCCTAACGCTGCTGGACCTCAAAGATATCGGGGTGAAACAGCTCAATATCTCCAACATCGCTGCGCGGCAGGAACTGCGCGAATTGATCAAGGCGTTGGACCTGCCGGGCGTCACCCCCGACTTTTGAAGTTAGTGATGAGGCAGCGGCGGCACGACACGGCGGCGGCGTGACAGGGCAATGAGGTTCGACAGGAACAGCGCGCCCACGACGATGCCGCCGCCGATCAGCGCGTAGATGCCCGGATCTTCGCCCAGCACCGCCCAGACCAGCAGCGGGGCAAGCACGGATTCCAACAAGACCAGCAGACCGACTTCCGCGCTTGAGATATAGCGCGGCCCGAGCGCGATGAGCCCCGCGCTGGCGGCCATAAAGACCGCGTAGAGCAGCATCTGCGGCAGTTCTGCGGCGGGCATTTGCAGGGGCTGCGCCACCGGCAGCAGGACCGCCCCGGCCAGCAGATAGGCCAGCGCAACCGCCGGCACCATCGACACCGCGCGCGCGTGGCGCGCCGCAGTCAGCGCACCGGCAAAGATCGCCGAGATCGACAGCGCCAACAGGTCCCCCGCGCGCGAGGCATTTTCGGTCTCGCCCGAGCCAAAGGCGATCACGGCAAGCCCGGCCAGCACCGCCGCGATGGTAAAGAACATGCGTCGGCTGATCGGCTCACCCAGAAAGACCTTGCTGTAGATCGCCGCGAAGACGGGCAAAGAGGCGAGGATAAAGACCACATTCGCCACCGAAGTCAGGCGCACCGCCAGCACAAAGCCGACCCCGGCGCAGGCCACGCCGCCGACGTAAATCGCGCTGGCCCACCCTGCGCGGCGCAGGGCGCGGAAGGGCGCGGTGCCTTGGGCCAGTAGCAACCCCGTGCCAATCGCCAATCCAACGAGGGTCACTTTCCAGAACGCCAGCGTCAGCATCGGCGCGTCGATGACGCGCACGAAAAGCGCTTCGGGAACGATGCACATCACCCCGAAAAAGGTGAGCAGGAGGCCTTTGGTTTGATCAGTCATGCGCCATCGGTGGCGCTTTCCGCTGCTTAAGTAAAGCCCCCCGGTCCCGCTCCTGACAGCTTGAGCAACGCCCGACGCAGCACATCGGCCTCGGCGGGGTCAAGCGCATCCATCAATGCCGCATCATAGCGCCGTGCCACGGCGCGCAGATCGTCATAGGCCGCTTGGCCCTGCCGGGTCAGCGATAGATATTCGACCCGGCGGTCATCCTCATTGCGGGTGCGGTCAACAAAGCGGCGCTCATTCAAACGATGCACAGCGCGGCTGATTTTGGTTTTATGCATCCGCGCCCGCTGGCCGATGTCACTCGCGGTGAGACGGCCATAAAGGCCAAGATGAAACAGCACCCGCCACTCTGTGCGCAACATCCCGTAGCGGTCTTTATAGATCTGCTGAAACTCCAGCGAAGACGCTTCTGCCGCTTGGTTCAGAAGATAGGGCAGGAACTGTTGCAAATCGAATTTGTCGGTTTCCATATCACGCCGCTTGTTAGTTACAAATACAACTATTACCGTTGCAACAGATTCTGCAAGGGGGCACAGATGACCAGCCAATCAAAGCCATCAACGATGACAACCGCGGCCACCACCTCGGGCACGCATCCGGGCTATATGCCCGGTTTTGGCAATGATTTCGAGACGGAGGCCCTGCCCGGTGCGCTGCCGCAGGGCATGAACTCCCCGCAGAAATGCAACTACGGCCTCTATGGCGAACAGCTTTCAGGCACCGCTTTTACCGCGCCGTCTCATCAGAACGAGCGCACGTGGTGCTACCGCATCCGGCCTTCGGTCAAACATTCATCGCGGTATGAGCGGATCGACCTGCCCTATTGGAAATCCGCCCCGCATCAGCCGCAGGACGTGACCAGCCTTGGCCAATACCGCTGGGATCCGGTGCCGCATTCCGACGCGCCGCTGACGTGGCTTACCGGCATGCGCACCATGACCACGGCGGGGGATGTGAACACGCAGATCGGCATGGCGAGCCATATCTATCTGGTCACCGAAAGCATGGTGGACAGCTATTTTTATTCCGCCGACAGCGAGCTGCTGATCGTCCCGCAGGAAGGCANGCTGCGCTTTTGCACCGAGTTGGGCGTGATGGACATCGCCCCCCAAGAGATCGCCATCATCCCGCGTGGGCTGGTCTACCGTGTCGAAGTGCTGGAGGGGCCGGCGCGGGGGTTTGTTTGTGAGAACTATGGCCAGAAGTTCCACCTGCCNGNNCGCGGCCCGATTGGCGCNAACTGCATGGCGAACCCGCGNGATTTNAAGACNCCCGTGGCGGCGTTTGAAGACCGCGAGGCGCCCTCGACCGTGACGATCAAATGGTGCGGCCAGTTCCATGAGACCAAGATCGGGCATTCGCCGCTCGACGTGGTGGCTTGGCACGGCAACTACGCCCCGGTGAAATACGACCTCAACACCTATTGCCCCGTGGGCGCGGTGCTGTTCGACCACCCGGACCCGTCGATCTTTACCGTTCTGACCGCGCCTTCGGGCGTCGAAGGCACCGCCAACATCGACTTCGTGCTGTTCCGCGACCGCTGGATGGTGGCCGAAGATACCTTCCGCCCGCCGTGGTATCATAAAAACATCATGTCTGAGCTGATGGGCAATATCCACGGTCAGTATGACGCCAAGCCCAAGGGGTTCATCCCCGGCGGGATGTCCCTGCACAACATGATGCTGCCGCATGGGCCGGACCGGAATGCGTTCGAAGGGGCGTCAAACGCCGAGCTTGCGCCGCATAAGCTCGACAACACAATGTCCTTCATGTTCGAGACCCGCTTCCCGCAGCATCTGACCGAATTCGCCGCCAAAGAAGCACCCCTGCAGGACGATTACATCGACTGCTGGGAGAGCCTTGAGAAGAAATTCGACGGCACACCTGGCAAGAAGTAAGCCCGCCTGCCCCCTGAAAGGACCGACATGACCCTGATGACCTCTTGGGTGGAAAGCGCCAACAGCGCCGATACCGATTTCCCCCTCAACAATCTGCCCTACGGTGTTTTCACGACCAATCGGCTGGAAGCGCGCTGTGGCGTGGCGATTGGCGATCAAATCCTCGACATGGCCGCTTTGGAGGAAGAGGGGCTAATCACCCTCGCCGAAGAGCCGGTGTTCGATGTGCCCTATTGGAACGATGTGATGGACCTCGGCCCTGCGGCATGGGCCTCCCTGCGGGCGCGGCTGGTGGAATTGCTCTGCGCCGATGCCCCGGATCAGGCCGCCGTCGCGCCGCATCTGGTGCCGATGGACGAAGCGCGGCTGCACATGCCGATGATGGTCTCGGAATACACGGATTTCTACGCGAGCAAGCATCACGCGACCAATGTCGGCACGATGTTTCGCGGGGCCGAGAATGCCCTGCCGCCGAACTGGCTGCACATTCCCATTGGCTACAATGGCCGCGCCTCTACCGTCGTCGTTTCGGGGACCGAGATCACCCGCCCCAATGGCCAGCTAAAAGCCCCAGACGCCGATGCGCCGCATTTCGGCCCCTGCCAGCGGCTGGATATCGAGCTTGAGATGGGCGCGATCGTCGGCACTTCGACCGAGATGGGCCAGCCCGTCAGCATCGACGAGGCGGATGAGATGATCTTTGGCTATGTGCTGCTCAACGACTGGTCAGCGCGGGATATTCAGGCGTGGGAATACCAACCCCTCGGCCCGTTTCAGGCCAAGGCATTTGCCACGTCGATCTCTCCTTGGATCGTGACCCGCGACGCGCTTGAGCCGTTCCGCACCTCGACACCTGAGCGCGAAAAGGACCTCTTGCCCTACCTGCGCGAAACCAAACCCGGCCTCTATGACATTGACCTGTCGGTGCTGCTCCAGCCCGAGGGGGGCGGAGCCGAAGAAATCGCCCGCACCAACTACCGCGAAATGTATTACTCCGCCGCGCAGCAGTTGACCCATCACGCCTCTTCGGGCTGCGCGATGAACGCGGGCGATCTGCTGGGCTCCGGCACCATCTCCGGCCCCGAAAAATCACAACGCGGGTCACTGCTGGAACTGTCATGGGGCGGCAAAGAGCCGATCACCCTCGCAGACGGCAGCAGCCGCAGCTTTGTCGAAGACGGCGACACGCTGACCCTCACCGGGCACGCCCAGGGCGACGGCTTCCGCGTGGGTTTCGGCAGCTGCACCGGCAAAATCCGCCCGGCAATCGACTTTTCCTGAACAGGCCGCGCAACCGCGCAGACNAACCAAGACAGAAGGACATCACATGGCCAAGCAATTCGCATCCCAAGGCGACATGACCGAAAAGGAAATCTCCTTCACCGAGGTGGGCGAGGGACTTTACGCCTTCACCGCCGAGGGCGATCCGAACTCTGGCGTCATCATCGGCGACGACAGCGTGATGATCATCGAAGCGCAGGCCACACCGCGTCTGGCGAATAAGGTCATCGAATGCGTCCGCTCGGTCACCGACAAACCGATCAGCCATGTGGTGCTGACCCACTACCACGCCGTGCGCGTGTTGGGGGCATCGGCCTTTGGCGCGCAGCAAATCATCATGTCCGAGAAAGCCCGCGCCATGGTCGCCGAGCGCGGCCAAGAAGATTGGAACAGCGAATTTGAACGCTTCCCCCGCCTGTTTGAAGGCCACGAGAGCATCCCCGGCCTGACCTATCCCACCACCACCTTTAACGGCCGGATGAGCGTCTATCTCGGCAAGCGCCGGGTCGATATCATGCAGTTGGGCCGCGCCCATACGGCGGGGGATGCGGTGNTCTATGTGCCCGATCAGAACGTCATGTTCACCGGTGACATCGTCGAATACCACTCCGCCTGCTACTGCGGCGATGGGCATTTCCACGACTGGCCCGACACGCTGGAGCGCATCCGCGCCTTTGACCTTGATGCCATTGCACCCGGTCGCGGCGACGCGCTGATTGGCCGCGATATGGTTAATGCCGCAATTGACAGCACCGCTGACTTCGTGCGCTCAACCTACCGTCCGGCGGCCCGTGTGGCCCTGCGTGGCGGCACCTTGAAAGAGGCATGGGACGCCGTGCGCGCCGAATGCGACCCTAAGTTCGGCGACTATGCAATCTATGAGCACTGCCTGCCCTTCAACGTCGCCCGCGCCTATGACGAGGCGCTCGACATCGACACGCCGCGCATCTGGACGGCTAAGCGCGACAAAGAGATGTGGGAGGCGCTGTCGGACTGATGCCGCTGCCCGCGCTCCTTACCGGCCTGATCATACTGGCGCTGGCGCTCTGGTTCTATCTGGTCTTTGCACTGGTGATGGATCACCGCCGCCAAGCTGCGCGCCGGAGCGGGCAGCCCTACGCCGGGCTGCGCGATACGGCACAGGTTTGGTCAAAGATGCTCCGCGCGCCAGAGCACCGCAAGTCGCGCCGACGGGTGACGCTGACCACACTGGCCTTGCTTGTCCTGCTGCTTTTGCGCGCTCTTGTCTGAGGAAACCGCCATGGCCTATGCCTACACCCCCTTTCCCTACAACCCCCCGCCCGGCCTCACCGCGCCCGAGCCACGGCACCCGGTGGTGATCGTGGGCGCCGGCCCCATCGGGCTGTCTATGGCGGTGGACTTGGCCCTGCGCGGGGTCAAATCGGTCGTGCTGGATGACAACAATGTCGTCTCGCTCGGCTCTCGCGCGATCTGCTGGGCGAAACGAACGTTGGAGATTTTCGACAGGCTGGGCATCGGCGAGCGGATGCTGGATAAGGGGGTGACATGGAAAGTGGGCCGCCAGTTTCACGGCGAGAGGGAGGTCTATAATTTCGATCTGCTGCCCGAACCGGGGCATAAATACCCGGCCTTCGTGAACCTCCAGCAATACTATGTCGAAGAGTACCTTGTTGAACGCGCACAAGATTTCCCCGACCTGATCGACCTGCGGTTTCTCAACAAGGTGACCGATCACAAAGGCCACGCCGATCACGTCGAACTGACGGTTGAGACGCCGGACGGGCCGTACCTACTGGAAACAGACTGGTACATCGCCTGCGACGGCGCGGGGTCCGCCACCCGCAAACGCATGAACCTGCCTTTCGAGGGCCAGACCTTTGACGAACATTTCCTAATCGCCGATGTAGAGATGGAAACCTCACCCTTTGGCGACCATGACACACCCGAGCGTTGGTTCTGGTTCGCCCCACCCTTTCACAACGGGCAATCCGCGCTGCTGCATAAACAGCCCGACAATATCTACCGCATCGATCTGCAACTGGGGCCAGAGACCGACCCGAAGGCCGAGGCGACCGAAGAGAAAGTCGTGCCGCGCTTGAAGCAGATGCTGGGCGATGCGCCTTTCCGGCTGGATTGGATGAGCGTCTATAAGTTCCGCTGCGCACGGTTGGAGAAGTTCGTGCAGGGCCGCGTGGTCTTTGTCGGCGACAGCGCCCATGTGGTCAGCCCCTTCGGGGCGCGGGGCGGCAATGGCGGGGTGCAGGATGTCGACAACCTCGGCTGGAAACTCGCCGCTGTCGTGCAGGGCGACGCGCCCACCAGCCTGATCGAGAGCTATGACATCGAACGCGGGCACGGCGCGGATGAGAACATGCGCAACTCCGCCCGCGCGACGAATTTCATGACACCCAAATCGCCCATCGAAACCCTGTTTCGGAATGAGGTGCTGACCCTTGCCGCGCAGCACCCTTTCGCGCGCAAGCTGATTAACTCAGGCCGCCTCTCACAACCCTGCACGCTGGCCCACAGCCCGCTGCAAACTGCAGGCGACGCCCCCCTGCGCCCCGGCAACGCGCTGATCGACGCGCCGCTTGCCGGACCTGCGGGGGATCGCTGGCTGCTGGGGGAGGTTCAGGGCCAGTTCACCCTGCTCGCGGTCGGCGGGATCACGGCCCCGGATATCCCCGGCCTGAGGCGTATCGGCATCGACCAATCGCAGGGTGCCTATCCCTGTTTTCAAGGCAAGGACGGCCACGCGCAGCGGCGCTATGGCAGCGGGTTCCTCTATCTGCTGCGCCCCGATGGCCATGTCTGCGCCGTCTTCGACCAGCCCGACAGGGCCGCGATTTCCCGCGCCTTTGCCCGTGCCTTTGACGGCGCTTTAGACTACGCGAAAGGAGCCACCGCATGATCCTTCAAGACAACCTCGGCACCGAGGGTGACACCGTCTATGCCGCGCTCATGGCCGCCCACGAAGGGCTGAGCGAGGCCGAAAGCCACGCCCTGAACGCGCGATTGGTGCTGATGCTGGCCAATGAGGTCGGCGACCCCGCCCGGCTTGAGACGCTTTTCAAAGCGGCGCGTGATCTGGCCTAAACCGCCATTTTACCAGTGGTTTTTCCCGGCCACCCCGCTTGCCGGGACGGTTTCCTGCGCTAACTTGCTCCTCAACTTCCCGCGACAGGCTTGACGCAACGCGCCTGATCGGCAGACTAAACACCCCGCGCCCACCTCAAGAGGCGACAAAAGCAGGTCAACTGCATCACCTGCCCCACCCTTAAAAGTGGGGATCCGCGATGGCCACGGCCAACGCACCAACAGAGAGGAAAATCATGGAATTTTTGACACGCACCGGAAAACCGCTGCCGCAATCCGTGCTGACATCAGCCGAGAACGCCAAGAAAGACCCCGTCAACAGACGCGAGTTTCTGGCGATTGCGAGCGCCTTCGGGGCCACGTCCGCCACAGCTTACGGGATGCTTGGCATGGCCGCGCCCGCGCGTGCGGCGGCCCATGCCAACCTCAAGGAAGGCGGCACCGTGCGGATGCAGATGGAGGTGCGTGCCCTAAAAGACCCGCGCACCTATGACTGGTCGCAAATCGCCAACTTCAGCCGCGGCTGGTTGGAGTATCTCGCCATCTGGGAGAACGACGGCACCTTCACCCCCGGCCTGCTGGAAAGCTGGGAGATCAGCGACGACGCCACCGAATACACGCTGAACGTCCGCAAGGGCGTGACATGGAACGACGGCACCCCCTTCACCGCGCAGGACGTGGCGCGCAACATCGAAGGCTGGTGCGATAAATCGCTCGAAGGCAACTCCATGGCGGGCCGTTTCGCCACGCTGGTGGACGAAGAGACCGGCAAGGCGATCGAAGGTGCGATTGAGGTGGTCGATGACCACAGGGTCAAGCTGAAGCTGCCAAAGTCCGACATCACACTGATCCCCGGCATGGCCGACTACCCCGCCGCGATCACGCCCGAGGGTTTCGACCCCGACACCATGTTGGAAAACCCCAAGGGCACCGGCCCCTACCTGCCCGAATCGCTCGAAGTGGGCGTGAAAAGCGTGCTGGTGAAGAACCCCGACCACACATGGTGGGGCACTGAAGTCTTTGGCGGGCCCTACATCGACCGTCTGGAATACATCGACTACGGCACCGACCCTTCCGCATGGATCGCCGCTGCCGAGGCCGAAGAGGTCGACGCTTTCTACTCCATGGAAGGCGAATACATCGACGTGATGAGCACGCTCGACGGTTGGGTCGAGAACGAGATCGCCACAGCGGCGACCATCGTGATCCGCCCCAACCAATTGGCCGAAATCGACGGCATGAAGCCTTACGAAGACAAGCGCGTGCGCAACGCGCTGCAACTGGCGGTCGACAACGCCGTGCTGCTGGAACTGGGCTATGCCGGTCGTGGGATCGTGGCCGAAAACCACCACGTTGGCCCGATGCACCCTGAATATGCAGAGGTCGAACCGCCCAAGACTGATCCCGAAGCCGCCCGCGCGCTGATGGAAGAAGCCGGTATGGCGGATTACGAGCATGAGCTCTTCTCGATCGACGATGCGTGGCGCAAGGACACGACCGATGCCGTCGCCGCACAGCTGCGCGACGCGGGCATCAAGGTCAAACGCACCATCCTGCCCGGCTCGACCTTCTGGAACGACTGGGTGAAATATCCCTTCTCCTCCACCAACTGGAACGCGCGGCCTCTGGGCGTGCAAATCTGGGCGCTGGCCTACCGCTCGGGCGAGGCGTGGAACGAGTTTGGCTATGCCAACCCTGAGTTCGACGCCCTGCTCTCCGAGGCGCTGGCCACGGCCGATGTTGAGGCACGGCGCGAGATCATGGCGAAGGGTGAGAAGATGCTGCAAGACGATGGCGTCACGATCCAGCCTTACTGGCGCTCGCTCTATAACCACACCCGCGAGGGGTTGGTGGGTGCCGCGCACCACATTGGGTTTGAATACCACCCGGCGCGGATGGCTTGGGAGGAAGAGTGATCTGCCAGTAGGTAGAAACGCGAAAGGGCCGCAGCGATGCGGCCCTTTTTCGTTACGGGGGGGGGGCGCCTTACCCTCCGATCAACTCTTTCGCCATCATCATATGCACGCCCTTTTCGCGGTTCACCGTCTGGGTGATGCGCAGATCCCCGGCCAGCGAACAGAGCACATAGGCATCCTCGCGGCTGATCCCTGCGCGCTCAGACACCAGCGCGATCATCTCCCGCAGGGCCATCTCCGCGCAGTGGTCAAGGTCGGGGGCCATGCCCATGGTGATCACATGGGTTGGCGTTTCGGCCTGCGGATAGCTGAGCCCGCGATCCTTCAACACCGTCAGACGAAAGCGCCCCTGTAGCGCCGTCTCAATCGCCGTGACGCAGACTTCGCCGTCGCCCTGCGCGCCGTGCCCATCCCCGCAGGAAAACAGCGCCCCTTCGTTGAAGACCGGCAGGTAAAGCGTGCTGCCCGCCACCAGTTCCTTGTTGTCCAGATTGCCGCCATGCTTGCGCGGCTCAATGGTGGCGATCCGGCCCCATTCGGGCGGCGGCGCCACAGCCATGACGCCAAAGAACGGGGCCAAGGGCAGTTCCAGCCCCCAAGGCAGCCGGGCGATGCCCCGCTCAGCATCGAGCGGGATGTTGCTGTGATAGGTCTCGGTGAAATCCTGCGGCAGCGTGCCTGCCAAGGGGCGGATGAAGTTATACCCCCAGTCCTGCCGCAGCACGACATCAAGGATATCGACCTTCAGCACATCCCCGGGCGTCGCGCCTTCGACGGCCACCGGGCCCGTCAGAATATGGCCGGGCATCGGCGGCGGGCCTGCCTTGTGGATGTCGTAAAGTTCCGGCGGCACATGGAAGCCTTCGGGCGGCAGGCAGTTCGGCGCGCCAGAGACGGTGTTGATGATCACCTCGTCGCCGCTTTGGATCGTCAGCGCGGGCGGGCGGCTGGCCTCAAAGTAGCCCCAGTGGCAGGTTTCGGGCGATGACTGCAAGGTGGCGGTCATGACTGTGTCCTTCCGTTGGCCAAAATGCCTTCGATAAGCTCCTGCACGCGCAGCGCCTCTTCTGGTGTGGCCAGTCGGCTCGGGCCGCCGTCCATCAGAAGCGCCATGTCGTCAAGCTGCGCTTTGAGGCTGGTGGCGCGGGTGTCGGTGGGGCTGCTGTTGGTCGGCGCGAAGGCCTCTCCGGTCGACAGGGTGTCGATGGCAAACTCCGAGATGCGGCGGCTGGCCTTGGCCCCTTTCACCGTCACCTCTTGCCGGTCCGGCTGCACGCCACCAACAGAGCCAAGGATCGAAACCGGCAAGCCCTCGGCATTGACCAGCCGTGCCGCGACATGGGTCTCGCAAAGTTCGGCGTCGGGATATTCCGCATGGGCCCATTGCAGGGTCAGCGGCCCCAGCACCCGCTCGCTCAAAAACAGGAAATGCGAGATTACCTCGCGGGTCATGCCGCCCTCTTCGGCAAAGCGCAGCCAATCCGCATCCACCTGCCACGCGCGGGGCCAGGCCGGATAGGTCACGATGATGTCGATACCGCAAAGATCGCCAAGCGCACCCTCACCGATCGACCGCGTTAGATCGGTCAGCGCCGCCCCCGCCGCTTGGGTGAAATTCACCGCCGCCGGAACGCCTGCAGCCTGCAACTCCGCCACCAACGCACGACTTTCCGCGATGTCCACGCCGAGCGGTTTTTCGAGGAAGATCGCCTTGCCCGCCGCTGCGGCCTCAAGCGCATAGGCTTTGCGCGGCACCGGGGGGCAGGCGAGGTAGACCAGATCGACATCGGCCATCGCCTCGGACGCCGTGGCCGACACTGCCGCCTCCGGCGCGACCTTTTGCGCGGCGACACAGGCCGCGGGGTCGGGATCCCACATGGTGGTGACCGTGAAGTCGGGGTGCAGCACCATGTTCTCAGCCATGCGCCGGCCCATGATCCCCAATCCGATTACCGCAGTCCTGATCGTCATCTTCGTCTCCCTCAATGTGCTGCGCGATAAGACGCTGCAATCGGGGGAACTTCAACTGCGCGCGGCGCAATTGCCTCAGGCGAGGTCAGCGCGGACCAAAGGTTTGATCACGCGGGCCAATTCTTCGGGCGCGGATTGGCTTTTGAACACATCCGCGATGGTAAAGACGCAGGTGAACGACCCCTCGAAACACAGCACCCCGTTCTGCCGCGCCTTCATGCCGAAGGTGATGGATTTGTTGCCGAGCCGCGTCGGATAGGTTTCGCACATCAGCTTGTGCCTTGGCGTGACCGGGCTGCGGAAATCCATCGAAAGGTTCACGAAAGGCGTGCCGATGTTGCGGTCGATCTGCAGTTGGAACCAACCATCGCCATCGAAATGCGCCTCCCACCATGCGTTGATCGCATCCAGCGCAAAATAGGGCAGCCGCGCGGTATAGGCGATCTGCGCCGGGTCACAATCGCCCCAAGTGACGTTGATCTCGTGAACGAAGTTTTCCGTGGTCATAAGGCTGCTTTCATCTGCTCAAACCCGCGCGGGGCATGGGCTATCTTCTATCCCTTCCAGCCCCGCGTGCAACCCAAGCGCAGGTGGCCAGTGCCAGCCCAGCAGGCATATCGTCATACGGAAAAGGGGGAGGATGGTGGCGTTACCTGGATTTGAACCAGGGACCTAACGATTATGAGTCGTTCGCTCTAACCAACTGAGCTATAACGCCGTGGCGCGTCGGATAAGGCAGCTTGGCATTGGGGTCAAGGGCGAAAGATGGATGATTTCACTTTTGCCCCAGAAAACTGCCGCCCCGCCCTAATGCGCGGGTTTTAATGCGCGGGGGCCGAGACCACATCAAGCAGGGTACGCCCACCATCAATGGTCATGATCTCACCGGTCATAAAGCCCGAGCTTTCAGCGGCGAGGAATTGCACCGCCTCGCAAAGCTCATTCGGCCCGGCGATACGGCCAAGCGGCGTGTGCGCGCGAATATCCTCGCGCCAGTCGCGGTTTTCGGCCACGGCGGCGCGCAGCGACGCGCTCATCACCGACCCGAAAGAGATCGCATTCACCCGTATCCGGTGCTGAGCCAGCACCAGCGCCAGAGAGCGGGTCATCTGCTGCACCGCCGCCGAGGCGATGGCATAGCCCATCATATCCGGCTGGTGGCGTTGTGCCGCGATGGAACTGAGGTTGATGATCGACCCCACCTGCCCCTCGGTCTGGCCCTCGGCCTGTTTTATCATCCGCCGCGCCACCTGCTGCGACAGTTGCAGCGCCGTCATCAGGTTTTGCTGCAACAGCGTATCAACCGATCCGTCATCCACATCCAGCGGATCGGTGGGCAACACCTGCCGCGAGGCATTCACAAGGATATCGACCTGATCATAAGCGTCGATCGTGGCCGAGACGAGGTTGGCGATGGTCAGCCGCTGGCGTAGATCCCCGGCAAAAACGCGGACATTCCCGTCGTCCGGCGTGTCGCCCAACTCTTCCATCAGCTTTTTCTCGTTAGAGTCGGCGCACATCACATTGGCGCCCCGGTCGGCCAGATGCCGCGCGATGGCAAGGCCAATGCCGTCTGCGGCACCTGTGATGATGGCTGTTTTGCCTGAGATCGAAAATGACATCGGGATACCCCCTTAAGGCTTAGCGGCGCCGGGTCAGCGGGCGTGTGGCGTGGAACAGTTTGAACCGCGCATCCCCCCCAAGCTCCGCCACCTGTGCAAAGCGTTTCTTCAGTTCCGCCTCATAGGGCAGATGCCGGTTGGCCACCATCCATAGGTCGCCCTGCCCCGACAGTATACGCGCGGCGGCGGCGACAAAGGCTTGACCAATCTGTGGCTCGGCGGCGCGGCCGGTGTGGAAGGGCGGGTTCATCACCACCGCATCCATCCGGTGCGGGGGCTGCCATTCGGTGGCGTCCTCCCAATGGAACACGGCGCGGTCGTCGGTCACGTTATGACGCGCGCATTCCAGCGCCATATGCCCGGCCTCGACCAAATGCACGGTCTTCACCTTGGGCCGCGTCAGGATATGCGCCGAGAGAAAGCCCCAGCCTGCACCCAGATCAGCCACCTCGGCCCCAAGGTTATCGGGCAGCACATCCACCAACAGCGCCGAGGCCAGATCGACCCCATCAGCAGAGAAGACCCCCGGCGCGGTCCAAAAGCCGCCCTCCGTCTGGGCGGGACCGGCTTCCCAATCGGTGAAGAAATCGCTGGAGCCCGTATCAATCCAATAAAGCTTGCCATGCGCCTTGGAGATCGGACCCTGCACCGTCACCCGCGCACGCATTTCGCGCAGGATCGAATCCGCGCCATCGGTCTTTTGCCCATCAACCACCACCGGCCCGTCGCTCACAGCACAGGCTTGAGCGACCAAGGCGCGGGCCTCATGTTTGGCGCGCGGCAGGCAGACGATGGCGGCGGCATAACGCCCCTCTACCGAATGCGCGGCCTCATAGCCCCGCGCGGTCCAAGCGTCATAGGCTGGCTTGAAATCGTGAATGATCTTGCAGCGCTCTACCGGCAAACCGGCCAAATCGGCATCCACGGGGGGCTGAAAGATGGCGATCACCCCAGTTTCGGGCAAGTCCAGCCCACCGCCGTTCAGGGCCAGTTCCAGTCGCGGATCAATCACGTGTTATTCTTCTTTTTCCATAGTGCATTGCAGCGGATGTTGATGACGCCGGGCGAAATCCATCACCTGCGCCACTTTCGTCTCCGCGATCTCGTGGCTAAAGACGCCAACCACGGCCAGCCCCTTTTTGTGAACCGTCAACATGATCTCGAACGCCTGCGCGTGGTTCAGGCCAAAGAAACGTTCCAAGACATGCACCACGAATTCCATCGGGGTGAAATCATCGTTCAGCAGCATCACTTTATAAAGCGGGGGGCGTTTGGTCTTGGGACGGGTTTTGGTCAACAACTCAGTCTCGTCGTCATCCTTGGGGCCGTCCGCCATCATCTGCCAACCCATCGCGGGCCGGTCTGCTGCTTGGATCGTCCAATCTGCTTTCGCGTCGTCACGGTGCATTGCTGCTCCTGCGGCTGGGGGTAGAGCTTGTTCGTCGTGCAGCCGTCTATATAACCCCTGAACCAATTTAGGAAAGAGGCAGCACATATGGGCGGGGCACTCACCACCATCGGTTTCGATGCGGATGACACATTGTGGCATAATGAACGCTACTTTGCACTCTCTCACGACCGTTTTGCAGCCCTTCTGGCCGAACATAGTGAACGCGACCATCTGATGGCACGGCTTTTGGAAGCCGAACGGCGCAATCTGCCGCATTACGGCTACGGGATCAAAGGGTTCACCCTGTCGATGATCGAGACCGCAATCGAGGTGACAGAGGGCAAAGTCCCCGCCGAGGTGATCAGTGACCTGCTCGCCGCCGGGCGCGAGATGCTGGACCATCCGATTGAACTGCTGCCCCATGTCGAAGACGTGCTGGAAACCCTGCGCGGTGACTACCGGCTGATCGTGGTGACCAAAGGCGACCTGCTGGATCAAGAGCGCAAACTGGCGCAATCAGGCCTGCGAGAGAGGTTCGATGCGGTCGAAATCGTCTCTCACAAGACCGAAGCCGCCTATCGCCACATTTTTAAGCAGCATGGGCAAGGCGCCGCGCGGGGGCTGATGGTCGGCAACTCACTGGCCTCCGATGTACGCCCGATGATCGAGGCGGGCGGCTGGGGCGTCTACGTGCCCCATGACCTCACATGGGCGATGGAACACGCCGAACCGCCAACCAATTCACCACGTTTTGCTGAAATCAACGATCTTTCCGGCCTCCCAGAGACGGTGAAAAAGATCGTTTCGGGGTGACTCGCCCGCGCCGGTGAGTCGCCTCTGCGCCCCAACTAAAAACGCCCCACTGCGGGCCAACTTACGCCCAATTCTTGCCTTATTCGCGCTTATAGTAGGTCAATGTGCGCAAGCCTCTACATATTGGAGAAGAGATCCGTCCTTTTTACCCTGTCCATCGGATTCGACGGCTTCCGCGATGCGCCGTCCTATGCTAGCCTTGAACCAATCAATAAATGGTCAGCCGAAAATCGGCGACTTGAGGCAGTAAAAGGCAGGCAAATATGAAGGCTCGGCGCATTCAGCCGGCCCGTTACGGGCTATTTCTATTCGCAGCACTCTGGGTTCTGGTCATCCTACCCCTCAGCGCCATGGCAGCCCCCTATGCCGCCTATGTCATCGATGCCCGCACCGGCAAAGAAATCCACGCAGAGAACGCCGACACGCGCCTGCACCCCGCCTCCCTGACCAAGATGATGACCCTATACATCGCTTTCCAAGCGGTCGAACGCGGGGAACTCTCACTCGATACCCAAGTAACGATCTCCAAGAACGCCGCCTCAGAGCCGCCCAGCAAACTGGGCATGCGTCCGGGCCAAAAAATCGCCCTGCGCTACCTGATCCGCGCCGCCGCCGTGAAATCCGCCAATGATGCCGCCACCGCGATCGGCGAAGCCATCGAAGGGTCCGAGGCCGCCTTTGCCCGCCGAATGAACCGCACCGCCAAACAGCTTGGCATGACGCGCACCACCTTCAAGAATATGCACGGGCTGACCGAAAGCGGCCACCTCTCCACCGCGCGCGATATGACGGCTCTGGGCCGCCACCTGCTCTATGATTACCCGCAGTACTACAACCTGTTCTCGCGCATCACCGCCGATGCGGGCGTGCGCAAGGTCTCCCACACAAACCGCCGGTTTCTGGGATCTTACAAAGGCGCCGATGGCATCAAAACCGGCTATACCCGCGCCGCCGGCTTCAACCTGACGGCCTCGGCCGAGCGTGGCAACGAACGGATCATCGTGACCGTCTTCGGGGGCAAATCCACCGCCTCGCGCAACGCCAAAGTGGCCGAGTTGATGGACCTTGGCTTCCGCCGCGCCCCCTCTTCGGCCCCCCTGCGCAAACCAGTGCCCCCGGTCTACGCCGATGTCGAAGACACGCCCGCGGCCCCCGGTGCCGCAGGCAAAACGATCCGCCTTGTCGGAGCTGTCACCACCTCCAAACGCCCGCAACTCCGCCCCCGCAGCGAGGTCGTGGTCGTCGCCACCGCAGCTGCCCCCGAAGCAACCAGCACCGTCTCCAACAGCGATATTACGGCAGCCCTACGCGAAGCGGTGCAAACCGCGCCAACCCCGCCCGCCGCCGCGCCCACACCAGAGATCAAAGACGCCGAAGTCGTCATCGCCACCGCGCAGGCCTCCCCCCGCCCCGAACCGCGGCCCAAAGACGTAACGCTGGCCGTACAGCAGGCGGTAGAGCAAGAAATCGTGACCCGCGTCTCCACCTCGGGCGGTCGCCACTGGGGGGTCAACGTGGGCCGCTTCCCCAGCCGCTACGCCGCCGAGAAGGTCCTGCTGAAAACCGCACTGGCCGAAATGTCGACGCTTGATGGCACATTGCGCAAAGTGGTGCAGCGTCCGCAGGGCTATGACGCGAACTTCCTCGGCCTGTCACGCGAAAGCGCCGACCTCGCCTGCCGCCGTCTGGCCGCGCGCAACGTCAGCTGCTTCATGATCGGCCCAAGCGAAGGCTAAAGCCCAAAGACCGCCGCCCCTCAGGCGACGCCCCCCAATCTTCATCCTTTTAAAAATACCCGCGGGGGAATCGCGCCCCCCGGCGCGATGGGGGCAACGCCCCCTCTCCCTCTCCGCACTTACGACGTCTGCTTAACCAGCCGCCTGCAACAGCTTGCGCGTATAGTCGGTCTGCGGATTGTCATAAAGCGCATCAACGTCGCCGTATTCCACCACATCGCCGCGCTTCATCACCATCACCTTGTGCGACATNGCCCGCACGACCTTNAGATCGTGACTGATGAACAGATANGNNANCCCGTATTTCGCCTGCAANTCCCGCAGCAAATCNACGATCTGCACCTGCACCGTCATGTCCAAGGCCGAGGTTGGCTCNTCCAGAACCAGCAGCTTCGGCCGCAGNACCATGGCGCGGGCGATNGCGATCCGCTGGCGCTGNCCGCCGGAAAACTCATGCGGGTAGCGGTCCATCGTCGCGGGGTCGAGCCCCACTTCNGTCATCACCTCNGCCACCAGNNCNCGTNTNTCGCGCNCCTTGTCGANCTTNTGGATCGCCAGCCCNTCCGAGATNATCTGGAAACAGGTCATCCGCGGGCTGAGCGANCCGAANGGGTCCTGAAAGACGATCTGCATGTCGGCNCGNAGGCGGCGCAGCTTTTTAGTGGACCATTTGCGNAGGTCCTCGCCACGAAAAGTCACCTCCCCNTCNGAGCCGATGAGCCGCATGATNGCCAGCGCCGCGGTGGTCTTGCCCGAGCCGCTTTCCCCGACGATGCCAAGCGTTTCGCCCGCGCGGATCGACAGGCTGGTGTCGTTGACGGCCTTCACATGGCCCACGGTACGACGCAGCAGGCCCTTCTGGATCGGAAACCAAACCTTGAGGTTGTCGGTGCGCAGCACTTCGGGCGCATCCGCCGCCACAGGGGCCGGCGCGCCGGTGGGCTCGGCGCCGAGCAGTTTGCGTGTATAGGGGTGTTGCGGATTGTCGAAAATCTCGGCGGTCGGCCCCTCTTCGACGACCAGCCCTTTCTGCATGACAAAGACCCGGTCGGCGATGCGCCGTACGATCCCGAGGTTATGGGTAATGAACAAAAGCCCCATCCCCATCTCATCCTTCAGGTCTTTCAACAGGTCGAGAATCTGCGCCTGAATGGTCACGTCGAGCGCCGTGGTTGGCTCATCCGCGATCAAGATGTCGGGCTTGTTGGCCAGTGCCATCGCGATCATCACGCGCTGCCGCTGCCCGCCCGAAAGCTGGTGCGGATAGGCGCCCATGCGGCTCTCCGCGTCATTGATGCCGACCTGTTCCAAGAGGCTCAACACCCGCGCCCGCGCCTCGGCCCCCTGCAATCCCTGATGCAGCGCCAGCGACTCCGCCAGTTGCTTTTCGATCGTGTGCAGCGGGTTGAGCGAGGTCATCGGCTCTTGAAAAATGAACGAGATGTCGTTGCCGCGCACCTTATGCAGCAGCTTGTCATCTGCACCGATCATCTCTTGCCCATCATAAGTGACCGAGCCGCTGACCCGCGCGCTATCGCCCAAGAGCGACACCGTCGAGAGCGCCGAGACCGACTTGCCCGAGCCGCTTTCCCCCACCAGCGCCACCGTCTCTCCTCGGTTCACGGCAAAGCTGACCCCGCGCACCGCCGGGATCAACTGCCCGTCCTGCCGAAAGGAAACCTGCAGGTCTTTGACGTCCAACAAAGCAGTCACGAGAAGGTCTTTCTGGGATCGAATGCGTCGCGGATGCCTTCAAAGATGAAGACCAGCAGCGACAACATGATGGCAAAGGTAAAGAAGGCCGAGAAGGCCAGCCAAGGCGCTTGCAGGTTCTGCTTGGCTTGCAACGTCAACTCCCCCAGCGACGGCGCCGAGGACGGCAGGCCAAAGCCCAAGAAGTCGAGCGTCGCCAGCGTGGAGATCGTGCCCGTGATGATAAACGGCAGCATGGTCAGCGTGGCCACCATCGCATTGGGCAGCATATGGCGCAGCATGATGGTGCCGTTGCCCACCCCAAGCGCACGGGCAGCGCGGACGTATTCAAGGTTGCGTGCGCGCAGGAATTCGGCCCGCACCACACCCACCAGCGCGGTCCATGAGAACAGCACGAGGAGGATCACCAAGAGCCAGAAACTTCGCCCGAGAATGGCGAACATGATGATGATCACATAAAGCGACGGGGTTGAGGACCAAATCTCGATGATGCGCTGAAAGATCAGATCGAGCCAGCCGCCAAAGAAGCCCTGCACCGCGCCCGCCAGAATGCCGATGATCGACGCCGCCCCGGTGACGATCAGGGTGAACACCACCGAAAGCCGGAAGCCATGGATGACCCGCGCCATCACATCGCGTTTGGTGCCGTCGGTCCCGAGCCAGTTCTGCCCATTGGGCGGCAGCGGTGCGGCACCGGGGCGGTCCACGGCGGTGTCGAAGGAATAGGGAATGACGGGCCAAAGCGCCCAGCCTTTGTCGATCGCTTCGCCTTCGACCTCGCCATCCGCAGCGTCGATAATATAGCCCTCAGGGTCGTCGAAACAGGCATCCAGCCCACCGGTGGCGATGAGGCATTGCACCTCAGGGTCGCGATAGGCGGCTTCGGTCTGGAAATCCCCGCCAAAAGCGGTCTCGGGGTAGAAATTGAAGATCGGCGCGTAATACTCGCCGCGATAGCTCACGAGGATCGGCTTGTCGTTGGCCACGAACTCTGCCAGCAGCGAAATGCCAAAGAGGATCGCGAAAATCCACAACGACCAATAGGCACGGCGGTTCGCGGTGAAATTGCGCCAGCGGCGCTGGTTCAGGGGGGACAGCGCCATCAGCCTTCCCTCTTCTCAAAGTCGATGCGCGGGTCGACGAGCACATACATCATGTCCGACAAAATGCCGACGACAAGGCCGATGAGCCCAAAGATGAAGAGCGTCCCGAAGACGATCGGATAATCGCGCGCAACCGCTGCCTCAAAACCCAGACGCCCCAGCCCATCAAGGCTAAAGATCGTCTCGATAATGATCGACCCGCCGAAAAAGACCGAGATGAAGACCGCCGGGAAACTGGCGATCACGATCAGCATCGCGTTGCGGAAGACGTGCCCGTAAAGCACCTTGCGCTCTGACAGACCCTTGGCGCGGGCGGTGATGACATATTGCTTTTTGATCTCGTCCAGAAAGCTGTTCTTGGTCAGCAGCGTCAGCGTGGCAAAGGCCGAGATCGTCGAGGCCAGCACCGGCAGCGTGATGTGCCAGAAATAATCGGCCACCTTGCCCAAGGGGCTGAGGCTGTCGAAATTATCCGAGGTCAGGCCACGCAGCGGGAAGATCTGCCAGTAAGACCCACCGGCAAAGAGCACCAGCAGCAGGATGGCAAAGAGGAAACCGGGGATCGCATAGGCCGCAATGATCGCGCCCGAGGTCCAGGTATCGAACCGGCTGCCGTCGCGCACCGCCTTGCGGATGCCCAAGGGGATCGACACCAGATGCGCGATCAGCGTTGACCAAAGCCCCAGCGTGATCGAGACTGGCAGCTTTTCCTTGATCAGTTCGATCACACTGATGGCACGGAAGTAACTCTCGCCGAAATCAAGCCGCATGTAGTTCCACAGCATGTGAAAGAACCGCTCCACGGGGGGTTTGTCGAAGCCGAACTCCTTTTCCAACTCCTCGATCAACTCAGGGGGCAACCCGCGCGCGCCGACATAGGTACTGTCAGACCCGCGTGCCATCGTGTCGACCCCGGCGTCGTTGTTGCCCCCGGCAAAGCCGCCAAAGACATCGCCGCCGCCCTGAATCCGCGCGATGGCCTGCTCGACCGGGCCACCGGGGACGAATTGCACCAAGGCAAAGTTGACCAGCATGATGCCGAACAAGGTCGGGATCACCAGCAACAGCCGTCTGAGAATATAAGCACCCATGTGGTCGCTTTACCGCAAGGCGCCGGAGGCGCGCAATTGCTGCGCGCGGTCTTCGTCATACCACCAGAAATCGAGGTAGCCCAAAGCATAGGACGGAATCTCGGGGCGGTCGTATTGGTCGTAATAGGCAACCCAATAGCTGTCGTTGTACCATGTGGGGATCATAAAGAATTCATGCCGCAGCGCCCGATCCAGCGCTATCAGAGCCGCATCTTCGTCCTCTGCCGTTTCGGCATCGAGCGAGGCTTCGATGATCGCGTCGACCAGCGGGCTGGCAAGCCCTGCGGGGTTGAACAGCGAAAATTCCGCCGCCTCGGACCCGTAGCGCTGCGACAGACCGGTGCCGGTGCCAAGGAAGGCGGCATAGGCGTCATAGATCATGTCATAGTCGCGGTCCCGCTCGCGGGCGGTGTATTGCGAACTGTCCACCTTCTCCAGCCGCGCGTCGATGCCGATGGATTGCAGGTTGCCCACAAAATTTTCGATCACCGCCGAAATCGTCGGCGACCCGGCGGAGTTCATCAGGAAGTTCAGCCGCAGGGGTTCGCCCGCCTCATTGACACGCATGCCGTTCTGCACGGTCCACCCCGCATCCTCCAACAGCTTGGACGCCTGCCGCGCGTTGCGCCGGTCCAACAGGCGGCTGGGGTCTGAGGTATGCGGCACCACGGCAGGCGCGCTCAACAGCTCCCCCGGCACCAGATCGCCAAGGCTTTCCAGAAGCGCCAGTTCCGCCCCCTCGGGCGCGGCCCCGGCCATCAGCGGCGTGTCTTGCGTGAACGAGGCGCGGTGGCTGAAGAGCCCGTATTGCAGCGACTCGTTGGTCCATTCAAAGTTGAACATCAGTGCCACAGCCTCGCGCACACGGCGGTCCTGCAGCGTCTCGCGGCCGAGGTTAAAGATGATCCCCGATGGCGTGGGGGGCGAGCCGTCGGGCAGCTCGGCCTTGACGATGTCGCCGTCACTCACCTTGGAGAAGTCGTAGCCCGTGGCCCATTTCTTGGAATCCCCTTCGGCGCGAAAGGTGTATTCGCCCGCCTTGAACGCCTCAAAGGCCGAAGTGTCGTCGCTGAAAATCTCCAGCCGGATGCGGTCGAAATTCATGCGGCCACGGTTGATCGGCAAGTCCTTGCCCCAGTAGTCGGGGTTGCGTTTCAGCACGATGCGCTTGGTCAGATCGACGCTTTCGACCATATAGGCGCCCGATCCGGGGGGCGGGTCCATCCAGCTGTCTTTAAGGGTGTTGCCGGTTTCCTCGAACCAATGTTTCGGCCATGCGGGCACGCCGCCCACCGTCTCGATCAGGCTGCGGCGGGAGATACCGTCGGCAAAGTGGAACTTCACCGTGTGGTCGTCCAGCGCCTCGACCTTGGGGATGCGCTTCCGCACCGCGTCTGCATAGGATTTCAGGCCCTCGTCCAAGAGCAAGTTGTGCGAGAACACGATGTCATGCGCGGTCACCGGAGTGCCGTCCGAAAACGTCGCCTCGGGGCGCATGTGGAAGGTCACCCAAGACTTGTCCTCGGGATACTCAAGGCTTTCGCACAGCAGGCAGTAGCTTTCGCCATAGACATCCGCTGGCAGCGGCTCACCCGATGGGGCCTCGCCCAGCAGGCTTTCAAACCCAAAGATCGAGAACAGATGCGCACGGCCCTTGCCGGAATAGGGGTTCATCGAATCCAGCGTGCCCACGAAGGGGATCGAGATTTCCCCGCCCTTGGGTGCATCGGGGTTCACATAGTTAAAATGCTCGAAATCCGCCGGGTAAGTCAGATCGCCATAAAAAGAATAGCCATGGCTTTTGATGACCTCCTGCTCCTGCTCCTGCGCCGCGGCGGCACCGGCCAAGAGGGCCGCCACCATCAGCGTCAGCGTCGCGAGCCATAGCGGCAGGTCATCAAAGACCGAAGGGCGGGTCGCGGCGCGGGTCTGGGCACGGGGCATAGGTCACTCCTTGGCGTGGCATAGTCCGGGTAGGCGTCATCTAGGCTAACGCTGTGAGATGCCAAGATACAAGTTGCGAATATGTAAGGTTGCCCTGCACGGGCGGTCCGCCGCGGAGGTTGCCCCATCGAAGGGCGATTTCCCCCGCTTCCGCTCGCGAGAATGTGTAGCCCGACGCCCGGGAACTTCGCAGGCCAGCCGATTTCTCGCCCCAAAATTAACAGATTCTTCACTCAAGTTAACGATGCGTAAACTGGAGCAGACGATGAGAACCTACCCGATTCCCTTTAACGAAGAAGCCCGCTTGCGCGCCGTTTTTGATGTGCCCGGCCTCACAGCCGAGAACGAAGCTTTGTTCGACACTATCTGCGAGGCCACCCGCCGTCTGCTTGACTGTCCGATTGCACATATCAGCGTCGTGGAGGCCGAAACCCAATGGTACAAATCCGTGGTTGGCTACCCGCTGGAACCGATGCCGAAAGACACCGGGTTTTGCAGCCATACGATCATGTCGGACGTGCCACTGGTGGTGCCCGACCTCAGCAAAGACCCCCGATTTGAGCGCCACCCCATGGTTGCCAAGGGCGGACCCGAGGCGCGCTATTACTGCGGCGTGCCGCTGATCCTTTCCTCGGGCCACCGCTTTGGCAGCCTCTGCGCGCTGGACCTGCAACCGCACGAACAGCCCTCCGAGAAACAGATCGCCCTGTTGGAAGACCTTGGCCGTATGGTCGTCGCGGCGCTTGAGCGCAGCCAGCCGAACGCCCCTGAGCTAAAGGCCGACACCAGCGCCGAATCCACGTTTTTAACGCTGGTAGGTCACGAACTGCGAACACCGCTCACGGTTCTCTTCGGCAGCCTGCGCATGTTGGAGGCCAAAGCCGAACAAGGGGTTAATCCGCTGCTGATTCGCTCTGCCCGGCGGTCTGTCGACCACCTTAGCGCGTTGATCGAGACGATCATATCCTACAGCAATGTCAGCACCGGAGAGCTGCGCCTGAACGAGCGGAAATGCAATCTGAACGATCTTTTGCAATCGGTTTCGGCCCTGCATTTCGCCACCACAGATGCGACCACGAAAACCATCACTCTGCGCGACAGCCTGCCGCTTGAGGAAATGCACATAGATGGCGACCAGATCGAATTGGCAGTGACGGCCTTGGTTCTGAACTCCGTGCTGCACGGCGGCAGTGAGATCGCGCTAGAGACGTTCAAAGACGCCGAGGGCAATATCGAGATTTCGATCACCGACAATGGCTCTTTTGACGATCACGTCGACCTTGCCGAGCTTTACAAACCCTTTATCGTCGGCGGCATGATGGACAATCGCAGCACAAAGGGCGGGCTGGGCCTTGGCCTGCCGCTGACCCGCAAGCTGATCGAAATGCACGGCGGGGATTTCGAGGTGCATGTAGAGGCGGGCCGCAGCCGCGCCGTGATCCGCCTGCCCGCGTGGCGCTGCGACATCGGCGGGATCGCCGCGGCAAACGTCGCCGCCCCGGTGATCGCGGCTCAGTAATTTCGAAGAGCGGGGCGCGCACAATGCCGCGCCCCGCTCTTTGCTCAGGCTCCGTCGACCGTGCGGATCAATGCGTTGATCTCTTCCGCCAATAGGTCCGGGTGATCCTCGGGCGTGAAGTGTTTGCCCCCTTCGATCCGCCGCAGCGGTGCATTCAGATCTTTCGCCAGCCGCTCCCCATATTCGAGTTTTTGAAACTCATCCGCAGCACCCCAGATGATCCGCGCGGGGATGTTGAGGGTGGGCAGCTTGTCTGCGATGGCCTTGGTATCTTCCACGTCCAGCGACTGCGCCTGCCGGACAAAGGCTTCGGCCTCTCCATGTTGGGCGTAATGCGGGGCGTGGGCGTCAAACGCAGCCTCGGCGGCGGCGTCGGTCTCATGCCCCTTTGAAAACATCATTTTCAGCAACTGGTGGAACGACCCATCGGGCGCATGTTTCGCTACGCCGCCAGTCTTGGCCACGGCGCTGACAAGCGGCACGGGCCATGAATCGTAGCTGATCGCATTCGTCAAAAGCAGCCCGCTGACCATCTCAGGATGACGCACCGCCGCAATTTGCGCGACACCGCCGCCAAGGTCATGCGCGGCAAGGATCGCACGCGAGATACCCTGATCGCGCATCCAAGCGACCAGATAGTCCGCCTGAGCCGAGACCGAAATATCACGCCCTTCGCCCTGCGGGATAGAGGCACCATACCCCGGCATTTCCCAAGCGAGCACCCGGCGCCCGGTGACCTTCGGGGCGACATCCCGCCAAAGCGCGGGGCATGTGGGAATACCGTGAAGCAGGATGACAGGATCACCCGCCCCCGTCTCTTCCCAACGCATTTCGATCCCATTGACCGTGGTTGTATGACTTTGCATGTCGCGTCTCCTTTCGGTGTGGACGTTTCATGGCCCAACACCTGCATGAAGAAGACGTTCCGCCGCGCCCAAACGCAAAAGCCGCCCCAGAGGGCGGCTTTCACTCACGCAATGCAGCGTGGAATTAGTTGGAAACGCTTTGTAGGTAAGCGATCACGTCAGCGCGGTCTTCGACTTTACGCAGACCGGCGAAACCCATGGTGGTGCCGGGGGCATAGCCTTTGGGGCTCGTGAGGAAGGCGCTCAGCTCTTCCGGGGTCCATGCACCTTCGAGCGAGGTCAGAGCGCCGGAATACCCGAAACCGTCAACCGAGGCGATATCGCGGTCGACCACACCGTCAAGGTGCGGACCAACGGCGTTGGAGCCGTCGACCTTGTGGCACGCGGCGCATTTGCGGAACACTTTAGAGCCGCTGTCGGCATCGCCTTCGGCCATCACGGCGGTAAAGTCGATCTCTTCGCCGCCTTCGTCACCACCGGCATCGGCCACTTCGATCACATAGGACGCTTCCCCATGTGCATCGGCGTGGTAAATCTCTTCCCCCGCCCATTTGCCCAGAAGAAGTACCAACCAGGCGCCGAATACGCCGGCTGCGATTTTGGTCAGGGTCATTGTATCGAACATGCGTCAGGGTCCATCACTTGGTATTGGCACCATGGGCGGGCCATGGTTCTTGGCATCGTTGCCCGCGTATCTATTGCTTTCCCTTGGCGCAGGCAAGGTGTAGTTACCGCGACCAATTGCCCTTCTCCGCGCCTTTTGCAGCAGGATACGATCCATGACCGCCCAGACCACGCCGCGCATCGCCTTCCAAGGGGCCCTTGGCGCCTATAGTCACGAGGCCTGCCTTCAAGCCTGCCCCGACATGGAACCGGTGCCCTGCCAGTCGTTCGAAGGCGTGATCCGCGCCGTAAATGAAGGGCGCGCCGAACTGGCGATGCTGCCGGTGGAGAACACGACCTATGGCCGTGTGGCCGATATCCACCGCCTGCTGCCGGAAAGCGGGCTGCATATCATCGGCGAAGCTTTCGTCCGGGTGCGCATCGCTCTGATGGCCCGCCCCGGCGTGGCATTAAAAGACATCAAACATGTCCGCGCGCATCTGGTGCTGCTGCCGCAGGCGCGCAGTTTCTTGCAGCAACATGGCATCACCTCTGAACCCGCCGCCGATTCCGCCGGGGCCGCCGCCGAACTGGCCGCGACCGAGGGCAGCACCGATGGCGTTCTGGCAGGCGAGGTCGCGGCAGAGATCAACGGCCTGACCGTGCTGGCCCGCGATATCGAGGATATGGACCACAACACCACCCGCTTTCTGCTGATGGCCCCGCAGATCGACCTTTCGCGCCGGGCCGAGCGGATGCTGACCACCTTCGTCTTCGAGGTGCGCAACATTCCCGCCGCGCTTTACAAGGCGATGGGGGGCTTTGCGACCAATGGGGTGAACATGACCAAGCTCGAAAGCTATATGGTCGGCGGGTCCTTCACCGCGACACAGTTCTACGCCGATATCGAGGGCCATCCCGAAGACCCGGCGGTGAAACGCGCGCTGGATGAATTGGGGTATTTCACCAATATGCTTGAGATTCTGGGGGCCTACCCCGCCCATCCCGGCCGGGGCGCGCCGACCGGGATGTAGGCTGGGCGCGCAGGCTCAGACTTTGACGCCGCGGGCGTGACGCTCTTCCATACCGCGGGCATATTCCGCGACGCGGTCCTTGTATTTCTTGGTCAGGGTCGTCTTGGCCAGTTTGAGCGATTGCACCCAAAGCCGCGCGGAAAGGGTCAGCGGCTTGATCTCAAGCGCGACCAACACGCGCGTGCTGTTGCGCGACAGGGGCATCAATTCAAACGACATTTGCCCCGCTAACCCCTGCGACATGCTGTCGATCACCATCTCGTTGGGCCGGTCGAAGGTCACCATTTCAAGCGTCAGCTCGCGCCGCTTGCCGCGCAGCGGGAAGACCGCGTTCCACGTCATTCCCACACCGGGCTGATGCATCGTATCGGCGCGCTGCACCTCGGCACCGCGCCGCATGGCCGCCCGCTCAAAGCTCTCAAAATCGCACAACATGTCAAAAACCGCTTCAATCGGGGCTTCGACGTCTTCTTTGGTCGAGAATTTCATTCCGTCCGTTCCAATTCTTCTGCTCGCATTTGCCACCCCTGCCGCTTTGACCGGGCCTGTTAGGTCGGTGTATCAGGTCAGTGTATCCGCAAGCCAGTTTTCCAGCAAGAAATGCGCGATGGCCCCACGCCGGGCGGGCAGCAGATGCGGATGGCTTCCGGCAAAGACATCCATCATCTCTTCTCGGGTGACCCAGAGCGCGTCTTCGATCTCAACCGGGTCAATGGTCAGGTCGCGGCTCAGCGCTTCGCCAGCGCAGCCCAACATCAGCGAGGCCGGAAAAGGCCATGGCTGGCTGGAGAGGTAGCTCACCGCGCCGACTTGCACCCCTGCTTCTTCAAAAACCTCCCGCCGCACGGCGGCCTCTACCGTCTCTCCCGGCTCGACAAAGCCCGCCAGCAGCGAATACATCCCCTCGGGCCAGCCGGGCGAGCGGCCCATGAGCACGGAGTTGCCATGGGTTATCAACATGATGACCACCGGGTCGGTGCGCGGGAAATGCGCGCCGCCGCAGTCGGGGCAGACGCGCTGCCATCCGCCTTGGGCCGGATCGGTCGCAGCGCCGCAGCGCGCGCAATGGCGGTGCGTTTCGTGCCAACCGAGGATCGCCTTGCCGCTGGCAGCCAGTTCGGCATCGCGCGGGTCAAGCCATGTCATCACCCGCCGCAACTCGGCGAATGCCATGTCATCGCCCAGCAGTGGGTGCCGCTGCTCGCTGGGGTCAAGGAACGCCCCCAGTTGCGATTGGTCCAGATCGGCAGGCTGCCAGCCTGAGATATCGACAGCAAAGCGCGCGGCCCCGTCCTCACGGCCCAGCAAGATCGGCGCGGCAGCGGCCTCTTGCAGCGCCGGGTGATCCATCGCCAATCGGACCAAACCGGCAGGGCGTTCAGGCGCGATCAGGGGTTTGCCACGCCAAAAGACGATGGCGCGCGCGGCAGGGTCGGCGCGAAGCTGCGCCAACGCTTCCGGGTTGCCACGTATCTCTCCCGCCCGATCAAGGGCCGAGCCTCCAAAGGTTACCGTCTCCGCGTGACGCATGGTGCTCTCCCGATACCGGCCCGATACAGGCTTTGTGCGTTTCGCCCAGCCATGCCACGGCGCAGGCGATATTGGCAATCCCAAGCCCCCTTGCCAGAGCGGTTGAAATTTGGTCATATAAAAACAGCTTTAGGTTGTGTATTTTTAACGAGTAATTCCCTTTACGGTGAACAAGCGCAGCACATATGTCACGGCCGGTGTCGTTCCCCCCGAGGGGGGCACCCCGGTCGGGGCACGTCTGCGCATATTGGCCACGACTGATTTGCACATGCAGATCGTGGGCCATGATTATGTGGGCGACCGTTCGGTGGGGCACCATGGGTTGGCCGGGGTTGCCACGCTGATCCGCGCCGCCCGGCAAGAGGCCGCTGAACAGGGCGCGGCCTGTCTCTTGCTCGACAATGGTGATCTGTTGCAGGGCAATGCCTTGGGCGACCAACTCGCCCAGATGCCNGTCACCCCNACGCATCCGCTTGTCGCCTGTGTAAACCATCTGCGATATGATGGNTTGGGCTTGGGCAATCACGACCTTGATCATGGTCTGCCCTATCTGCGCGCCGTGGCGGGCGCGATTGATATGCCGCTGATCTCAACCAATCTGCATCTGACCGATCCCGGCCCCCTGCGCCGCTGGGCCGTTGTGTCATGCCTGCTGCCCGCTGTTGGGGGGCATCCCTCCTCTACGCTGCAGGTTGGCCTGCTTTCCGTTCTGCCGGGCCGCACGGCGATTTGGAACCGCGAGGTCTTGGAAGACGCGGCTGAGATCGTCAGCCCCCTCGAAAGCCTGCGCAGCGCCGCCCTGACGCTGCGGGCAGAGGGGGCCGACCTCACCGTGCTGCTGGCCCATATGGGCATCCCCCAAAAAGGAGAGATCGCCGCCGAAGAAGACATCTGCGCCTTGGCTCAGATCGAAGGGATCGACGCCGTGATTACCGGCCACACCCACCTTCGGTTTCCCGGCGCGGACCACGGCCCGCGCAAGGGGGTCGACACGCAGGCAGGCACCCTGTCCAACCGACCGGCGGCAATGCCGGGGTTTGGCGGGTCCGATTTGGCGGTGCTAGATTTGGCCCTTGAACGGGACGCACGGGGGGGCTGGCGGGTGTCGCAGCATCACAGCCACCTGCGCGACAACAGCGCGCAAACGCTGGCCGATCCCGTGGTGCTCAGTGCCGCGCGGATCAGTCACATTGGCACCCGCAAGCATCTGGAAGAGGTGGTCGGTCACACGGGGAGGCCGCTGCACAACTACTTTGCCCTTGCCATGCCCACCCCCATCGACGCGCTGACCGCCCGCGCGCAGGCCGAGGTGATACGCAAGGGCGTGGCGGGCACGGCAGACAGCGCATTGCCCATCCTCGCGGCCACGGCGGCACATACGGCGGGCGGGCGTGGCGGGCCCGAGCATTTTTTGCACATCCCCCCCGGTGCGGTGCAGCGCCGCCATATCGCCGGGCTGGTTCCTTATCAAAACGCGGTCTGGGCGCTGCGTATCACGGGGGCTGACCTCCGGCGACGGCTGGAAAAAGCGGCCGAGGTTTTCGCCCCGCTTGGCAGTGCGACAGGTCCGCTTCTCGATCCCTGCCGCCCGCCTTTTCACTGCGATACGATCTACGGCGTGACCTATGCAATCGACCCCCACCGCCCCCGTGGGGCGCGCATCACGGCGCTGTCGTGGCAGGGGGGTCCTGTCGAGCCGGACCAACGGTTTCTATTGGCAACCAACCAGTTTCGCGCAGCGGGCGGCGGCGGATTTGACCGTGCACCCATCGCAAATGTCGCCCTGCGCAGCCCCCTGCCCCTGACCGAGGCGCTGATCGCCGCCCTCGCGCCGAGCCCAGACCACCCATGGTCCAGCGCTCACCCATGGCACTTCGATGCGACCGGAGCGCAAGCGGTCCACTATACCTCACCGGGCGCGCTGCCCTTTCTTAATGATATCGCGCATCTGTCGCCCGATCCCCGCGGAATAACGGCATCGGGCTTTGCCCAGATCTGGATCCGCTTGTGAGGCTTGCACTTCGATCCTCCCCCTCCTATATGGGCCTTGAGAGGTTGGTGCGGGCAAGCGCCTCGCCAACCCGGTCAGATCCGGAAGGAAGCAGCCGTAACGAGCCCCGCTTGGGTCGTTATCAGCCTCTCACCACCGTCGCATTGTGCAGCAATGCGACGCCCCGGCAGTCGCTCCGCAGGAACGATGAAAGGGGTAGATTCTCCAAAGAAATTGTCGCGGTTGAGAGATAACAGGCCCGGCGACATGCCCCGCCTGCGGGCACCACGGGCATCGCCCCCTAGGGAGGGCGCCGCCCACATCATCTTACAGCCGATCCGCCTCAAATGTATCACAGGCCGCGATCTCGCCGCTCTCAAAGCCCCGTTCGAACCAACGCGCGCGTTGCTCTGACGTACCGTGGGTAAAGGTATGCGGCTGTGGCACCTGACCGGCCTGCCGTTGCAAATGGTCATCCCCGATCATCCGCGCCGCATTCAAAGCTTCCTGAAGATCGCCCTTTTCCATCAACCCTTCGACGTTCGACGCCCAGATCCCTGAAAAACAATCAGCCATCAGCTCAAGCCGCACGGTCAGGGCATTCGCCTCAACCTGAGAGGACTGCTGCCGCATCCGGGCCACCTGCGGCAAGACGCCGATCTCATTTTGCACATGATGGGCGACCTCATGCGCGATCACATAGGCCGCCGCGAAATCGCCCTCGGCCCCAAGACGCTGGTCCAGCGTGCGGAAAAAGGCGGTGTCGAGATAGGCCATGTTATCCGCCGGGCAGTAAAAGGGGCCGGTTGCGCCGGAGGCACCGCCACAGGCGCTTTGGGTGACGTTTTCGAAAACGACAAGCTTGGGCGGCGTATAGGTTTCCCCCAATTGCTCTTGGAAAATCCGGCTCCAGACCTGTTCTGTCGTGGTCAGCACGCGGGCGGCGAAATCGACTTGCGGGTCTTCGCTGTCGCTCAGCGGGCGGGACTGCTGGACCTGACCGCCGCCTTGGCCGGTCAATAGCGGGGTCACGTCGATGCCGGTGAAATATCCAATGGCCATAACCGCCAAAACGCCCACCAAACCAAGTCCGCCCGCCTTACCGGCCCCTCCGCTACGGCGAATGACATTCTTGCTCCGCCCAATTCCCCGCAAACGCATTTACCGTCCCCCGCTATGTCAAAGTTTATTGCCACATGAACGCGCAAAGCGCAGATTGGTTCAATGAAGGATAAAAACGATCTCGCTGAGAGCCGCACCGATTGGGCCGAAGACCGCACGATTCTGGCCAATGAGCGCACCTTTGCGGGCTGGATGCGTACCGGCATGGCCTGTGTGGCCGTGGCGATTGGTCTGCGTGCCGTCTTTGGTGAGTTTGAGCCGACATGGGTGGCCAAGGCTGTGGCCTCGGTCTTCATCATAGCCGCGCTCTATGTCTATTGGGCGGCACAGGCGTCGGCGGCGAAAACCCAAAAGCGACTGAGCGACCATCACGCCAACGCCCAGCCCAACAGTCGCATGAAAATTCTGGCCGCCATCCTTGCGGTTGCCTCAACCGGCGTCGGCGCGATCCTCTGGATGCTCTGAGCATCCCGCAAGCACGGTAGACGCCACGGCGCGGAGCGCCTAGTTTACGGCCTTGACCGAATCCGATCTGGGGCACCATGACAGATACATCCGCCTACCGCGTTCTGGCCCGCAAATACCGGCCCGAAACCTTTGCCGATCTTGTCGGCCAAGACGCCATGGTGCGCACGCTCAAGAACGCTTTTGCCGCCGACCGGATCGCGCAGGCCTTTGTGATGACGGGCATCCGCGGCACCGGCAAGACGACCACCGCGCGGATCATCGCCAAGGGGATGAACTGCATCGGGCCAGACGGCAACGGCGGGCCGACGACTGATCCTTGCGGCGTCTGCGAACACTGCACCGCGATCATGGAAGGCCGCCACGTTGATGTGATGGAGATGGACGCCGCGTCGAACACCGGCGTTGCCAACATCCGCGAGATCATTGATTCGGTGCATTACCGCGCCGCCTCGGCCCGCTACAAAGTCTACATCATCGACGAAGTGCACATGCTCTCGACCGGTGCGTTCAATGCGCTGCTGAAGACGCTGGAAGAGCCGCCCGAACACGTCAAATTCATCTTTGCCACCACCGAGATCCGCAAGGTGCCGGTGACGGTGCTGTCGCGCTGCCAACGCTTTGATCTGCGCCGGATTGAGCCCGAAGTGATGATCGCCCTGCTTCGCAAGATAGCGACGGCAGAGACTGCCGAGATCACCGACGACGCGCTGGCGCTGATCACCCGCGCTGCCGAAGGCTCCGCCCGCGACGCGACCTCGCTGTTGGATCAGGCCATTAGCCACGGCGCGGGCGAAACCGGCGCCGAACAGGTGCGCGCAATGCTGGGCCTGGCGGACCGAGGCCGGGTGCTGGACCTTTTCGACATGGTGCTGCGCGGCGATGCAGCAGCGGCGCTGACGGAACTCAGCGGCCAATACGCCGATGGGGCAGACCCGATGGCGGTGCTGCGCGATCTGGCCGAGATCACCCATTGGGTGTCGGTCGTGAAGATCACGCCTGATGCCGCCGAAGACCCCACAATCGCCCCCGAAGAACGCACCCGTGGCCAGCAAATGGCCGAGACCCTGCCGATGCGCGTGCTCACGCGGCTGTGGCAAATGCTGCTGAAAGCGCTGGATGAAGTGGCCGCCGCTCCCAACGCGATGATGGCCGCCGAAATGGCCGTGATCCGCCTGACCCATGTGGCCGATCTGCCCTCGCCCGAAGAACTGGTGCGCAAGCTGCAAAACAGCACGCCACCCCCGGCCCCCGGCCCCGTCGGTGGTGGCGGCAATGGCGCGCCCCAAGGCAGCACCGGCGCGCAGGCCGTGCAACACGCCCAGCAGCGCATGGCGTCGAACCCCGGTCCGCAGGGGCAGAGCACCGCCTTGGCGCAAGACCTGAACGCCGCGTTGGCCCGCTTCCCGACATTCGAACATGTGGTTGAGCTGATCCGCGTGAACCGCGATGTGAAACTGCTGGTCGAGGTCGAAACCTGCCTGCAATTGGCCGCCTATCAGCCCGGCCGCATCGAATTCGTCCCCACCGAAGACGCCCCGCGCGATCTGGCGCAACGGCTGGGGCAAAAGCTGCAACTCTGGACCGGCAATCGCTGGGCGGTGTCGCTGGTCAACGAGGGCGGTGCCGAAACCATCGCGCAAATCCGAGACGCGCGCGAACTTGCGCTGAAGAAACAGGCCCAAGAACATCCGATGATGCAGGCCGTGCTGGCGCAATTCCCCAAAGCCCGGATCACCGCGATCCGCACGCCCGAAGACATCGCCGCCGCCGCCACGGCAGAAGCGCTGCCAGAAGTCGAAGACGAATGGGATCCGTTCGAGGACGGTTGATCCACGCCCCCTCACGCCACATATAAACGACAACGCAACAAGGAGACCCAGATGCTCAAGGGATTAGGCGGCCTCGGCGATATGGCCGGGATGATGAAAAAAGCGCAGGAAATGCAGGGCAAAATGGCCGAACTGCAAGAGGAGATGCACAACATCACCGTTGAAGGTGAATCCGGTGCGGGCCTCGTCAAAGCGACCTGTAGCGCCAAGGGTGAGTTGAAGGGTCTCGATATCGACCCGTCGATCTTTAACAAAGACGAGAAAGAAGTGGTCGAGGACCTGATCCTCGCCGCCATCAAAGACGCGCAGAGCAAAGCTTCGGACCGTGCGCAGGCCGAAATGTCCAAGCTGACCGAAGGCATGGGCCTGCCCGCAGGTATGAAACTGCCCTTCTAAACGGTTGGGGCGGAAACGCCCCTCCCTTCCCTTTTCCCACAGGTGCCCCGCCTTGAGCTCTACCCGCGACATCGACGCCCTGATCGAGCTGATGGCGAAACTGCCCGGCCTTGGCCCCCGCTCGGCCCGGCGCGCGGTGCTGCACCTGATCCGCAANCGCGCGCTGNTGCTGACNCCCCTGTCNGACCTGATGCAGACCGTCGCCGCCACGGCGCGNGAATGNCTGAACTGCGGCAACGTGGGCACCGCTGATGTCTGNGACATCTGCACCTCNGAAAAACGCGCCAATGGCGAGCTTTGCGTGGTCGAGGATGTGGCNGACCTTTGGGCGATGGANCGNTCNGGCGTGTTCAANGGNCGCTATCATGTGCTGGGCGGCACGCTCTCGGCGCTGGATGCCATCGGNCCGCAGGAATTGCGNATCCCNCGNNTGGTGGACCGGATCGACACCGAAGGCGTGAGCGAGGTGATCCTCGCGCTCAACGCCACGATCGACGGGCAGACCACGGCGCATTACATCGCGGATCAGTTGGAGGGCCGGGTGCGGCTCACCTCCCTCGCTCAAGGGGTGCCGATTGGCGGGGAGTTGGATTACCTTGACGACGGGACGATCACCGCCGCAATGCAGGCGCGTAAGTCGATTTAACCCTACCCAGAATCAAAGCGGGCCGCCCGCTCCTCCCAAAGCAGACGGCCCTTTTCCGTGGCGACGCTGATCGTGCTGTCAGAGCACGATCACATCAAGCGGCGGAAATCCATTGAACCCAACCGAACTGTAAGAGCTTGTGTAGGCTCCGCAAGCGCGAATCATCACTTTATCGCCATCGCGCAGGGCCAAAGGCAGATGAATCGGTCGTTTTTCGTAAAGAATGTCCGCCGAATCGCAGGACGGGCCAGCCAAAACGCAGGGTCCGGTCTCTTCGCCGTCGTGCGGGGTGACGATCTGATAGCGAATCGCTTCGCCTTCAGTTTCCGCCAGACCCGAGAAACGACCGATATCCAGATAGACCCAGCGGTGCAGATCGTCCGCGGACTTACGGCTCACCAACATGACTTCGGCGGCGATGTGACCGGCCTCGGCCACCAGACCACGGCCCGGCTCTGCCATCACCTGCGGCACGTCGCCAAAGCGGGCTTTGACGGCGCGCATCACAGCGGCAGCATAGGCGCGGGGCGCTTCGATGCTTTCGCCGTAAAAGGCTGGGAAGCCACCGCCGAGGTTCAGCAGTTGCAGGTCATGGCCATCCGCACGGGCGGCATGCCACAGCGGCGCGACTTGATCCAACACCGGGTTCCAGAACTCCGCCTTGCGGGTCTGCGAGCCGACGTGGAAGGACAGGCCGAAGGGCTCAAGGCCCACGGCAACCACGTGGTTCAACAGCGCAGGCAGCGCGGAACCAGCACAGCCAAATTTGCGGCTAAGCGGCCAGTCGGCCATGGAGTTTTCGACGATCAAGCGCAGGTAGACCCGCGCGCCCGGTGCATGGGCGGCGATCTTGTCGAGTTCGGCTTCGCTGTCGGCTGCGAACAGGGTCACGCCTGCGGAATGCGCAAAAGCGATGTCGGAGGCGCGTTTGATGGTGTTGCCGAAGGAGATGTTTTCCGGTTTCGCACCTTGGCTGAGGCAAAGCTCAATCTCGGCACGCGATGCCGCGTCAAAGCCAGAGCCTTTTTTGACCAGAAGACGGATGATCTCAGGCGCCGGGTTCGCCTTCACCGCGTAGTGGATATGCGCCTCGCCCAGCCCTTTGTGCAGCGCGTCATATTGCGCGGCGACACGGTCGCGGCTGATCACCAGCGTTGGTTTGTCAAAGCTGTTGGCAGCGATATAGGCGGCAGCCGGATCGGCGAATGCAGTGGATGCGGTGCGCAGGGCACCGGGGACTGTAGCGTTCATGGTCATCTCCAAAGAGCAGGTGGGGCTGGTTCCCCGCGTGTCGTTTCAAGAGACGTTACCGTCGCTACATAAACGCGGGTCAGTCAGAGTAGGAACTGACCGGCCAGAGGCGCGTGCGTTGGCGTCTGTAATGCGCCACATACGCCGTTTTAGGATTCGTACAAGGGGTAAAATTAGCCGAGATGCAGATTGTTAGGCTTCCTCATCTTCCCAGTCACTACCGATGGGGTCGCGGTCTCTTTTGCGTTCTTCTTTGATCATATCTTTGGTTTCTTGCTCCTCTTCTGGATCGGTTTCTTCGGGGTCACTTTCGGCGGCTTCGGTCCGGGCCAACGCCAAGACAAACCACATGGGGAAGTGATCCGACCCAATCTTATCAAGTCGGTCCATCTCAAGCAGGCGGAACTGCGGGTCGTGGAACAGGTGATCGAGCGGCCAGCGCATCCACGGCATCGTTGCGCTAAAGGTGTTATACATGCCGCGCCCCACGCGCGGGTCCAGCAGAGCAGAGAGCCGCTGGAAGCGCCGCGTCGTCGTGGACCAAGCTACATCGTTCAGATCACCGGTAACAACGGCGGGCAGCGGATCTTTCTCGGCCTCGATACCGACCATCGCAATCTCGCTGTCGCGCCCCTTGGTATCATGTTCGATCACAGGCGGTTCGGGGTGCACGACATAGAGGCGGAAATCCTCCCCCATCGGCAAATGCACCCGGGCGCGGATCGACGGCACGTCGCGCGTCACCAACTCCCGCACCTCGACCTCCGACAGCGGCAGTTTCGACATCACGCAAAGCCCGTAGCCATTGTCGAGCGGCACGTCGATGCGGTGCTCGTAGTTCTTTCCCAGCCCGGCATCCAGCGCATCAATCCAATCCTGATCCACTTCGATGGCCATGAAGATATCCGGCACCCGCGCCTCAACAAGGGCGATAAGCTTGCCATAGTCCCGGTTGGATTTCTTGACGTTAGCCGCCAGCAGACTGAAATGGCGGTCCGTCTCGCGGCGCAGCTCGGGCGAAGCGGCGAGCGATTGCTTGCGCCAAATTGGGGTGAACTTGGTGATATAAAGCGCCTGAAGCGCTGCCACGCCCAGCATGAGTGCGATGCCAATCATGCCGTAAGTCGTTGTCGGCCCTTGGACCAGCGCGAAGGCGGCGGCCAGCAGCAGCGCCAGACCAAGGAATTGCTCACGTGGAAAGGCCAGCCCCCGGATCGCCCCGAAAGGCAGCTTACTCAGCGGCAGTAGGCTGCACAGTATCAGCAGCCCTGCCAGCCCCCAGATCATCCAGTCCAATGCCGTTTCCAAATCCATCCCCCGGCGCAAAGCGCCTTTTTAACAAAGAGAAACAGGGCGCCGAAGAATCCGACGCCCTGTCACTTTAACACATCCTTGTGGCGAAAGTTCCTTCCGCCACACCGCCCTGAAGGGGCTTAGCCCTTGGCCTTGTCGTCATCCTCGTCGTCTTCATCGGTGCTCTCTGGCAGCGAGAAGAAGCTGTCGGCGTCGGAGTAATCGCCCTTGGAATGGTCCTCTTCCTCTTCGTCGTCCGTGCTGTTGCCGGAGAGGGTGAATGTTTCCAGACCTTCGATGGCCGTGGGGATTTTGGGCTCGTTGTCCATGCCGAGGCTCTGCTCGGTCGACACCAGCTTGCGGCGCTCGTCGTCGTTCATCACTTCGCCCGCAGCGGCCTTTTTCGCGGCGGCCTTTTGCACGGCGGCGTCAAGCTCGGACTGCTTACACAGGCCCAAGGCAACCGGGTCGATCGGCTGGATATTGGAAATGTTCCAGTGCGTGCGCTCACGAATCGCTTGGATCGTCGGCTTGGTGGTACCCACCAGCTTGCTGACCTGACCATCGCTAAGCTCGGGGTGGAACTTGACCAACCACAAGATCGACGCCGGACGGTCCTGACGTTTGCTGAGCGGGGTATAGCGCGGGCCGCGGCGTTTCTCTTCGCCTTCGGCAGCGGCGTTGAACTTGAGCTTCAGCTTGTGCATCGGGTTGTTCTGCGCGGCGTCAATCTCTTCCTGCGTCAGCTGGTTGTTGGCAACCGGATCAAAACCCTTCACGCCCTGCGCTACATCGCCATCCGCGATGCCCTGCACTTCCAACTCATGCATGCCGACGAAATCGGCGATCTGCTTGAAGCTGATGGTGGTGTTGTCCACGAGCCAGACGGCGGTGGCTTTGGCCATAATCGGTTTTGCCATGTCACTCTCCTAAAAACGCAATTTTCCCGTCGCCTGAAAGGCTGTCCTGCTTGGCAGAACGGTCTTCATTGTCGGGGAAGTTGNNNGCTGTATACTGNCTCAAACNTCATAAGGNAAGACCCAATGCGGCCACTGCGCGCCTGTCTGCTGATCCTCGGGCTGNTNGCCCCCGNCCCCTCTCTGGCCGAGGGGGANCGTTCGGGTGAATTCGACTATTACGTCATGTCCCTGTCATGGTCGCCCAANTGGTGCGAATTGACCGGCGACGCGCGGCAGTCTNCGCAATGCGATGCGGATAAGGACCACGGCTGGACCCTGCATGGNCTTTGGCCACAATTCACGCGCGGGTATCCGTCCTATTGCCAAAGCGGCCAGCGCCCGCCCAGCCGCGCACAGACCGGGGCGATGGCCGATATCATGGGCACCGGGGGCTTGGCATGGCATCAATGGAAGAAACACGGCTCTTGCAGCGGGCTGGACTCCGCGGATTATTTCGCCCTCTCGCGAAAGGCCTACGCCCGCATCAACCGCCCCGAGGTCTTTCGCAAGCTCGACCGCGCCGTTTCCCTGCCCGCCTCCGTGGTAGAGGAGGCATTCCTCAAAGCGAACCCCGACCTGACCGCACAGGGGATCACCATCACCTGCAAGCAAGGTCACATCCAAGAGGTGCGCATCTGTCTGTCTCGCAGTCTTGAGTTCATCCCCTGCGGGCCAGACGTTCGGCGGGACTGTACGCTTGATAATGCCCTGTTCACCCCTCTGCGCTAAACCCATCGGCGCGGGTATCTGGGCGAAAACGGGAGAGGCGTAATTTCCTCCCCCGCATTCAATGCCTTTCGGCTCTCTCTCCAACACGGGTGGCTGGCGTCCCGGCCACCCGTGCTATCAGTAAACGAATTACTGGTTAACAATTCGTTACTAATTCAAATTTTATTGGTCTGCCTCGGCGTCCAGCGCGCCACCGACCTTTAGAACGATCTTGCCGATATGGCCGCTGGCCTCCATCCGGCGGTGCGCGTCATTCGCCTCGGACAGGTCATAGGTGCTGTCCATCACCGGGGCGACGCGGCCCTGCTCCAACAGGGGCCAGACGTTTTGCAAAAGCTCCTCTGCAATCCGCGCCTTGGCCAGATCGCTTTGCGGGCGCAGGGTCGATCCGGTCATGGTCAGGCGGCGGGTCATCAGCGTGACAAAGTTCACCTCCTGTTTGGCCCCCTGCAGGAAGGCGATCTGCACCAGCCTGCCATCTTCGGCCAAAGCCTTCAGGTTGCGGTTGATATAGCTGCCCCCGACCATATCGAGAATCACATCCGCGCCGCCCTCGGCCTGCAGCACGTCAACGAAATCCGTATCCCGATAGTTGATCGCCACTTCGGCCCCCAGCTTCATGCAGGCCGTGCATTTGCTATCCGTCCCCGCGGTCACAAACACCCGCGCACCCAAGATACGGGCCAGCTGGATTGCCGTCGTGCCGATGCCGGAAGATCCGCCGTGGATCAGCACTTTCTCCCCAGCCTTAAGCCCGCCCCGCATGAAGAGGTTGGACCAGACGGTAAAGAACGTCTCGGGCAGGCAGGCCGCTTCTTTCAGCCCCATGCCTTCGGGGATCGGCAGGCAATGCGCCGCGGGGGTGGCGACATATTCGGCATAGCCACCGCCGGGCAGCAGGGCGCAAACCAGATCCCCCGGTGCCAGTGTCGTCACGCCGGGGCCGACCTCGACCACCTCGCCCGAGGCCTCCAGCCCCGGCAGATCGCTGGCGGTGGGCGGCGGCGCATATTTGCCCGCGCGTTGCAGCGCGTCGGGGCGGTTCACCCCGGCATAGGCGACCTTGATGATGACCTGCCCATGTTTCGGTTGGGGCCGCGGGCGGGTGGTGCCCTGAAGAACGTCCGGACCGCCGGGTTCGGTGATTTCGATTGCACGCATGGTCTCTGTCATGTCTGAAGTATCCTCGGGTCTGGTTTTGCCGCAGCCTAACGGGCGGCCCCGGGGCGTGCACCCGGAATTTGAAACCCGGCGGAAGTGGGAGAAGGCGGATGCGCGCGCAAGGCAGTTTCAGATGGCATCAGGACGCACGGCTTTTCGCGGGACAATCGGAAGTGCCCCGCGCGCCCGAAGGCCAGCGCGACAGCTTCCGCGCCCTGCCCGCAACCCCGACCTTCGACGCGCTGACGGCCCTTACCACAGCGATCAGCCAGCAGGCCCCCTTTTGCCTCAGCGACCGCCCTCTGCCCGATGACATCGCCTGCCCGCCCGGCGCATTCCTTACCCTCACCGGCGGCGCGTCCGGCCAGCCCAAGGCCGTGCGCCGCAGCCAAACCTCTTGGATCGCCAGCTTTGACGTGAATGCCGATCGCTTTGCCCTAACCCGCCGCGACAGCGTTGCCGTGTTGGGGCGGCTCAGCCACTCCCTGTCGCTCTATGCGGTATTGGAGGCGCTGCACCTTGGCCTCGACGCGCATGTTCTGGCCGATCAGCCCCCCCGCCAGCAAGCGTCGCAGATTGCCACATCGGGGGCGACGATCCTCTATGCCACGCCGACGCAATTACGGCTGCTGGCCCGTGGGGCCGCCGCCCCGCTGCCCTCGCTGCGGCTGGTGCTTTGTGGCGGCGGCGCGCTTGATGCGGCGACGCGGGCGGCGACCGGGCGGCTTTGCCCCCATGCGGCGGTGCACGTGTTTTACGGCGCGGCAGAAACGAGCTTTATCACGCTGGCCGATGCCGCCACGCCCGAAGGATCGGTTGGCCGCCCTTATCTCGGCGTCGAACTGCGGCTTTTGGATGCGGCGGGGCAACCCACTTCAGACGTGGGTGAAATCTGGGTGCGCAGCCCGTACCTTTTCGATGGCTACGCACAGGGCTGCAGCACCGAGACCCGCAGGCAGGATGGTTTCGTGACCGTGGGCGAGATGGGCGAACTGGATGACAAAGGACAGCTGTGGATCGGAGGGCGGCGGCAGCGCATGGTGCAGATTGCCGATCAACTGGTCTTCCCCGAAGCGGTGGAGGCCGTGATCGCCGCGCATACTGGTCTGCCCTGCGCGGTTCTGCCCCGTGACGATGCGCTGCGGGGGCAACATCTGATTGCGGTTGTCGAAGGCACCGCAGAGGCGGCGCGCCCTGAGGAAATCATCGCACATTGCCGCGCAGCACTCGGCCCACTGGCCGCCCCCCGTCGCGTCTATTTCCGCGCCGAATTGCCACTGCTCCCCTCGGGCAAGATCGACCTTAACGCCCTCTCCAACTGGCTGGAGGGTCAAATATGACCAGCGCCTACATCATTTCGGCCTGCCGCAGCCCGGTTACCCCGCGCGGCGGAGCCTTGGCGCACCTCTCGCTACCCGACCTCGCCGCCCCCATCCTCACCGCTGCATTGACCCGCGCAGGCATCGCGCCGCGCCAAGTTGATGAGGTGATTTGCAGCACCGCCCTTGGCCCCGGCGGCAACCCGGCGCGCAGCATCGCGCTAGCGGCAGGACTGCCTGAACATGTCGCGGGTCTCAGCATCGACCGGCAATGCGCGGGGGGCTTGGATGCGCTGGCCTTGGCGCGGCAGATGATCCTCAGCGGTGCGGCGGATATCGTCGTGGCGGGCGGCGCGGAAAGCTACTCGCGCCAACCGTTGCGCTACCGCACCTTCGCCGATGGCCACCCGCCTGAGGCCTATACCCAAGCGCCCTTTACCCCATGGCCCGCGCGCGACCCCGACATGACCGATGCCGCCGCAGCGCTTGGCCGATCGCAAGGCATCTCCCGTCAGGCGCAGGATAAGTGGGCCGTGGAAAGCCACGCGAAGGCACGCGCGCATCTGCCGTCCGAAACAGAGCTGGTGCCACTTGCGGGATCCGGGAGCGATACCTTTACCCGCCGCCTTAGCTCCGCGCTTTGCCGGCGTGCCAAGGTACTTTCAGGTGACATCACCGCTGCCAATGCCGCCGTCGCTGCCGATGCAGCGGCCTTTTGCGTGGTCGTGTCAGACCGCGTGGCGGCAGACCTCACCATGCCAAAAATCGAACTCATCGCCACCGCGGCGAAGGGCAGCAGACCCGAAGAGCCGGGTTTGGCACCCCTGGTGGCGATTGCCGAAGTCTTTCGCCAAACCGGGTTGACCGCCGACGACCTGTCTCTTGCCGAGATCATGGAAGCCTACGCCGTGCAGGCCATCGCCTGCGTCAACGGCGCAGGGATCGCGCCGCAAATCGTCAACATCGGTGGGGGCGCCTTGGCCCGTGGGCATCCGATCGGCGCTTCGGGTGCGATCAACGCGGTGCGGCTCTGGCATGAATTGGTGGCGCGGGGGTCGGGCACCGGATTGGCGGCGATTGCCGCAGCCGGGGGGATCGGCTCTGCCGCGCTGATGCGGCTGTAGCGGCCCGCCCCCTTTTGGGGGAGCGGGCCAATCGTTTTAGCTGCGCGACAGCACGCTTGCGGGGCGCGCCTTGGCCAGACCGGAGGTGATGAAACCCGCCAGCACGGCTTTGATCAGGTCACCGGGGATGAAGGCTTGGACCAGCAGGGTCGCCTCAAGCAGCGTCTTGTTCAGCGTCATCATCATGCCGAAGATGCCAAAGGCATAGACCACAAGGATGCCGCCCAAGACGGCCGAAACCCCGGCAGCCAGACCCACCGGCGCGTTGCGCCACTGGTCCATGATAAAGCCAGTCACAAAGGCACCGATCGGGAAGCCAACGAGGAAACCAACGGTCGGCGAGGCAAAGACGCCCAGACCGCCACGGCCTCCGGCCAAAAGCGGCAGACCAAGCGCCACCAGTGCCACGAATAGCAGTGCGGCAAGACCACCGCGCCATGCGCCCAGCACCGTGCCACAAAGCATGACGCCCAGCGACTGCGCGGTGATCGGCACACCGAAGCCAAGCGTGAATTTCGGGATCAGGCCCAATGCCGCAATCAGCGCGGCGAAGAGGGCGATCATTGTCAGATTGCGTTCCATTGAGAGGGTCCTTGAATTAAAGTTTCCAATGCCTAGGCCAGCCCTCTTCCCCGGTCAAGCAATCACAGCCCGCCCCGCGCGCGCAGCGCCTCGGCCACATGTTCGGCGTCGTCGATGGCCAGCACGGTAAAGGGCATCACAATCCGCCAGCCCGCCCGTCTGCGCGACCGCGCGCGCCACGCCAGCGACAGCATCTGCCCTTTGGCCGCCAGCACCGGGGTGAAACGCACCACCAGCGCCACGGCCAACTCAAGGCTACGGGTCCGAACCCCAAAGCGGCGCAGGGGCCCGGCCAGCCAACGCACCACCGCCATCATATCGCTGAGTTTCGTGGTCATGGTCACAAGATTGGCCAGCCCCACCGCCGTGACCATGCGCAGCACGATGACAAGGCCCGCCTCTGCATCGCTGATCAGCACATGCCACAACAAGATCAGCGCCACAAAGGGCCAGAGCATCCGCAGCCGCCCCAAGCCGCCCTTTAGAAAAGCCCGCCCCGGCAGGGCGTAAAGCAGCAACATCCCGGCACAAAAGGCGATCTGCCAGACCGGATCTTCGACCCCGAATAGCAACAGTGTCGCCGCACAAAGCGCCCCCAGCTTGGCCCCCGCGGGCCAGCCGTGGGCGCGGGTCTCAACCGGCGAGGTCAGAGAGATCATCGTTCGCTCCCAGTTCTTTCATCCGGGTCTCAAAGGCGCGCAGCACCGGACGCGCGCTGCCCTGCTGCGCGACCTCGCCGCGCTCCAACCAGAGGATGTGATCGTAGCCCGCCACCGCTGCCGGATCGTGGGTGATATGCACCAGCGTCAAGTCGAGCCCGGCCAAGACCCGTTCAAGATGCAGGCGCGTCGGAATATCGAGCCCGGCAAAGGGTTCGTCGAGCACCAGCACCCGTGGTTGCATCGCCAGAACCGCCATCAGGCAAACCAACTGCCGCTGCCCCTGTGAGAGCTGATGGATCGACGCCTGTGCCCAATGACGCTTCTCAAACTGACCAAGGATTGCCGCCACGCCCCGCGCCGCTTCGGCCTTGGATTGGCCCATTTGCAGCAGGCCAAAGGCGATCTCTTCTTCCACGGTGGGAAAGATGATCTGATGGTCCGGGTTTTGAAACAGAATGCCAACAGCGCCAATCGCCCGACGGCGGTCACGGGCCACGTCGATCCCGCCGATCCGCACCTGCCCCTCATCTGCGGCCACCAACCCAGACAGAACCCGCGCGAAAGAGGTCTTACCCGACCCGTTGCGCCCCACGATGCCGATCCGCGAGGCATCTGACCTGAGGCTGACGTCGCGCAGCACCGGCGTGCCTGCGGGGGTGTAGCACACCTTTTCAATATCAATGAGCGGGAGCGTCTGGCTGGTCATCGGGGGCCTGTATGAAACCGGGTGCCCCGACCTAGCACCTGCCGGGCGGGCGGGGAAGCCCGCAGTTCGCCCGCAGGTTGCGTCAGCTCGGCGGCGTCCAGCGGCCCGGCAGATCAGGGTCCTGCTGCCCTCGCGGCGCTTTGATGTGGCTCAAAAGCCAGTTCGGCCCGGCCATCAGTCGGCTGAGCGTCGGGCTTTCGCGCACTTGGGCTTTGAGTTTTTCGATCTGCATCACATCGTCGATCCGCCGGTCCAAGAAAGACCACGTCGCCTGATGCCCCTCGCTGGCATCCCCCAGCCAATAGAGCAGCGTGGCAGAATAAACCCCAGACAGCGTGGCGCGTTTGCTGTACCAGTTAACATCATCCGATGTATCGCCGAGTGCAGTCCAGATTTTATCGCTGGTCTCCCAGATCAGGCCTGCCCCTTCGGGCGCGTGATGCGGCAGGGCGAAAAGCGTGCTGCCCCGCCGGATCGCCTCACGATCCCCGGCCTCAAGGCGCAGGCGCACGCCCTTGGCGATACGGTCCCTGAACCGGAGTTCCGACAGATCGGCCTGCGCCAAACCTTCCAACATCTTCGCATCGCCGCGTCGGTGATAGGCCACGGCCAGATCGACCGCCCCTCGGGGGCAAACCGCGCGCGCCAGCGCCGGGTCCAGACCGCTGTCCTTGATCGCGGCATTGAACGTCGCGGGCGACCAGCCGTCAAACGGCACATGCATCAATGCGGCATCAAGCAGTTGGTCCTTTGGGTCGGCCTTGGGCGGGGTCATGGCGGGCTCCTATCGGGGCGTGATGGGGTGGACAAAGGGGATATAGGCTGTTATAGGCCCATTTCCTGCAATTCCTTGCAACTTTATCCTAGAAAGGTGGTGACAACCACATGCAGGTTAGTGTTCGCGACAACAACGTCGATCAGGCCCTTCGGGCTCTGAAGAAAAAGCTACAGCGCGAAGGCGTTTTCCGTGAAATGAAGCTCAAGCAACATTTCGAGAAACCGTCCGAGAAAAAAGCGCGCGAGAAAGCTGAAGCGATCCGTCGTGCCCGTAAACTGGCACGGAAAAAAGCGCAACGCGAAGGTATGATGTAAATCATTCCCGCGACACGCAACAGATATAGAACCCCCGGTGCCCTTGGCAGCGGGGGTTTTGTTTTGTGGGGGAGCGCAGCGGAGCCGGGCAACGCCAGACCGCGGGGTGGCGCTCGAAATCCCCCAATTAGGCAGTTTATGGTAGCTGCGCTTGGGAAATACCTCAGGACGGCACGACCTCAGCAAAAGCGCCAGCCCGTCCGGGCGGTCTGGCGCTGCCCGGCGGCCTTCGGCCTTGATTCCGGGCTGGTGGCGCGGCGGCGCAGATCGTGTGGAACCAACTACACCGGCAGCGCCGTCGTCTTGCACACCGTCCGCAACGCAAAACTCGACTGCATCTGCGCCACCCCCGGCAACCGCGCCAAATGCTGGCGATGGATCCGCGCGAAATCCTCGGTGTTCTCCGCCACGATCTTCAGCAGATAATCCGCCGTCCCCGCCATCAGGTGACATTCCAAGACATCGGGAATGCGCGAAACGGATTTTTCGAAGGCCTCCAACACCTCTTCAGCTTGCGCTTGCAGAGTGATCTCGACAAACACCGTCGTCGGCATGTCCAGCTTACGCGGGTCCAGCAGGGCCACATAATCACGGATATACCCTTCCTTCTCCAACCGCTGTACACGGCGATGACAGGCCGAAGGCGACAGATGCACCACGTCCGACAATTCGGCATTGGACATCCGCCCATTGCGCTGCAAAGCGCGCAGAACACGCCGATCAATCTCATCCAAGGCCATATGCGCAATACTTTCGCGTCAAATTCCATTTCTACGCAATGATATTCGATTACCGCCCAGCTTGGCGACCCCAAATTCGCAGCGATATGCAAGGCAGATATGATAATCCTGTCCCACTACGGAGGAGGAGTGACCCCCATGAAAATCGGATGCCCGACAGAAATCAAACCGCAGGAATTCCGCGTCGGCCTGACGCCCAATGCCGCACAAGAAGCCATCGCCCACGGGCATGAGGTCATCGTGCAGGCAGGGGCGGGCGTCGGCGCGGGCTTTGAAGATGCGGATTACACCGCCGCAGGTGCCACCATTATCGACACGGCTGAGGAAATCTTTGCCAGCGCCGACATGATCGTCAAGGTGAAGGAGCCACAGGCGGGCGAACGCAAGATGCTGCGCGAAGGGCAATTGCTCTTTACCTATCTGCACCTCGCCCCCGACCCGGATCAGACGCATGATCTGCTGGCCTCGGGCTGTACCGCGATTGCCTATGAAACCGTGACCGACCGGAATGGCGGGCTGCCCCTCTTGGCACCGATGTCCGAAGTCGCGGGGCGTCTGGCACCGCAGGTCGGTGCTTGGACACTGCAAAAGGCCAATGGCGGCCGGGGCGTTCTGATGGGCGGCGTGCCCGGCGTCGGCCCGGCGAAAGTTATGGTCATCGGCGGTGGCGTTGTCGGCACCCATGCCGCCCGGATCGCTGCCGGTATGGGTGCGGATGTGACTGTGCTTGATCGGTCGCTCCCCCGGATGCGCTACCTCGATGACATCTATGGCGGCACCTTCAAAACCGCCTATGCCAGCGCGGGCAACACCATCGAACTGGCGCGTCAGGCCGATATGATCATCGGCGCGGTGCTGATCCCCGGTGCCGCAGCGCCCAAGCTGATCAGCCGCGCACAGCTGTCCGAACTCAAACCCGGCGCGGCGCTGGTCGACGTGGCCATTGACCAAGGCGGCTGCTTTGAGACCTCCAAAGCGACCACGCACCAAGACCCGGTCTATGAGGTCGACGGCATCATGCACTACTGCGTGGCCAACATGCCCGGCGCCGTGGCGCGCACCTCGACCATCGCGCTTGGCAATGCCACCATGCCTTTCATGCTGGCACTGGCCGATAAGGGCTGGAAACAGGCCTGCGCGGATGACCCCCACCTCAAAGCCGGGCTCAACGTGCACGCGGGCAAGCTGACTTATGCCGCCGTGGGCGACGCGCTTGGGATCGACAGCATCACCGCGGATCAAGCCATCGCGGGCTAAACACCACCCGTGAGACACGAAAGGCCCGCCAATCTGGCGGGCCTTTCTCTCTCGCTAACGGCGCTTAGCGCGTCTTCAAGGCATCCCGAATTTCCAACAATACATCAAGCTGCGACGGACCGGTCTTGACCTCTGGCGCCACCTCATCAGGCTTTTCCGCAGCCGATTTCACGCGGTTCACCATCTTCACCAAGACGAAGACGACGAAGGCGATGATGAAAAAGTTGATCACGGCCATCAGGAACGAGCCGTAAGCAAAAACCGACGCGCCCGCCTCTCGGGCCTGCTCTAGCGAGGCATTTGCGGGCACATCGCCCGACAGCACCGCGTAGTTGTTGGTGAAATCCACCCCACCGGTGAAAAGCCCGACAATCGGGTTGATCAGGTCGGCCACCAGCGACGACACGATCGCCGTAAATGCCGCCCCGACGATGATACCAACGGCCATGTCCATGACATTCCCTTTGGCGATGAAATCCTTGAATTCTTGAATCACAGTACTGTCCCTATTCCACGTCGTGCTGATACCCCCGCCGTCATACCCGATAGTGGGGACTGCGGCACAGTGGGGTCAATAAAGTTTTCAGTTGAACCGCCCGAATTGCAGCCCCGGGCACGCCTATTGCCGAAAACAGACCCGCAAAGCCGCGCCATTGGCACTGAAATCGGTGCTCAGCCGCCCGCTTAGCTGTTCAGCCGCCGTCGCCATCAACATTCGCCCGAGGCCGGTGCTATCGGCCCCCGACACGGCTCCGTCATGCCCGCGACCATTGTCCCGGCACTCCAAAAGCCAGCTCTCGCCCCCCTCCTGCCGACGCAGAGAGATCCTGATCTCTCCTGCCCGGTCCCCAGCAAAGGCGTGTTTGATCGAATTGGCCACGAACTCACTCACGATCATGCCAAGCGCGGAGGCTTGCACGGCCTGCAACTCGCCCGACTCGGCCTCGCAAAAGATGGTGACGTGATCCGGCGCACTGGCGGCGAGAAGTTTGTTCAACTGCTCAAGGTAGGAAGAGGTTTGCACCTTGCCTTTGCCGCCCTGCCCCATCAATTCGCTGTGCAGCGATGCCACCGCTCCGAAACGCCGTTCGACAAGGGCGAGCACATCCTTCGCATCGGGGTCCTGCACCTTGCGCGTCGCCATCCGCAGCAGTGACGCGATGGTCTGGAACGAGTTTTTCACGCGGTGGTCCATCTCAGCACGTAGGGCGGCCTCAATGCGGATCTTCTTGCGCAGTTCCAACTGCATCATCACGTGACGCGACAGGGTTTGCAGCGCTTGGCGTTGGAAATCGTTCAGGGTGCGCGGCTTGATATCCAGCACGCAAAGCGTGCCGATCGGCTGGCCGTTCGGCGCGACCAGGTTCGCCCCGGCATAGAATTTCACCCGCGGGTCGCCGACATAGAGTGGATTGTCCGCGGNGCGCGGATCGGCCCCCATATCCGAAATCTCGGTATAACCCCCATCAAGGATCGCGTGAGAACAGACCGATTGATCCAANCCGGTCTCCTGCGGCTCGAACCCCACACGGGCCTTGAACCATTGNCGNTTTTCATCAACCAGACTGATCAGAGAGACGGGCGTTTCGCAGATCTTGGACGCAAGCTCGACGATATCGTCGAAATCCGCTTCGGCTTCGGTATCAAGAATATCATAGGAATAGAGCGTCTCAAGACGCGCGTCCTGCTCTGCGGGCGTGTCGGCTAAAATGGACCTTCTCCTTCCAAAGTTCACCCGCCACGCAACTTTGGCGCGACAGCGGGGGTCGGATTTGGCCTGCCTTTCGGGGGGCAGATCAAGGCTGATGAACCTCCAGCTAGTGAAGGTTTAGCCCGTAAGGCAGCGGCGTCCACTACGCTGCCGAATCGATTCGCACTTAAGCCCTTGATAGATGTTAAATTTTAAGGCGGCTAGCCCCGCTGCCGCGTCACCCCGGCAGGGTACCGGTGAGGACATAGCGCAGAATCTCGACCACCTGAGCAGGTTCGGAGGCCACGGCCAGCGCCGCGGCATCGACTTCCTTCAGCGCATGGGCATGGTCGGGGCCGTGCAGAATGATCAGCGATTTGCCCAAAGCGGCGGCATAGCCCGCGTCAAAGGCCGCGTTCCACTGCTTGTATTGTTCGCCAAAGCGCACCACGACCACATCCGCTTCGGCAATCGCCTTACGGGTGCGAATCGCGTTGATCTGCGCGCCCTTGCGGTCATGCCAGAACTTGTCGGCCTCTTCCCCAAGGATCGCCACGCCGCAATCGTCGCTGGCGGCGTGGTCGGTGACCGGCGCGATGAAGGTCACCTCAAGGCTGCGCGCCCCTTCGATGATCTGTTCGCGCCAATCGGTGTGGATTTCACCGGAGAGATAGACTTTCATCGCTCGTCCTTTCGTTCAGCCGCGCAGCACGCCGCCCGTGGCTTTGGTCACTTTCTCGACAACCTTAGCACCCACGGCTTCGATGTCTGCATCCTTCAGCGTCTTGTCGCTGGGCTGCAACCGCACAGTGATCGCGAGGGATTTCTTGCCCTCGCCAAGGCTGCCGCCGATGAACTCGTCAAAAACGCGCACGTCTTCGATCAGGTTCTTGTCGGCCCCCTTGGCCGCATTCACCAGCGTCAGCGCCTCGACATCCGTATCGACGACAAAGGCAAAGTCACGCTCGACCGCTTGCAGGTCACTGATTTGTAGTGCCGGGCGCGTGGCACCGGATTTGCGCGGCAGCGGCACTTCGGCGGGATAAATGGTGAAGGCCATCGCGGGGCCTTTGACGTCCATCGCGGCGAGCACGCGCGGGTGCACTTCGCCAAAGATGCCGAGCACTTTTTTCGGGCCAAGGCAGACCTTGCCGTGACGGCCCGGATGCCACCATGCGTCCGCGCCGCGCAGGACCTGCACCTTGGCGGGCGCGCCGATGGCCGCCAGCACAGCTTCGGCATCGGCTTTGACGTCATAGACATCCACCGCCCGCGCCGCGCCATGCACGTCGCGCGGACCGGTGCGGCCCACCAACAGGCCGCTGACCATGATCTGCTCTTCGCCCGGCTCACCGCCCGAGAACGCGGGGCCGACCTCAAACAGTGCCATGTCGGCAAAACCGCGCGCCTGATTACGGGCCGCGGCCTGCAACAGACCGGGCAGCAGATCGGGGCGCATGTGGCTCATATCCGACGAGATCGGGTTTTCCAGCCGTGTCTCATCCGTACCGCCGCCGAACAGCGCGGCAGAGGCTTGGTCGATGAAGCTGTAAGACACGCATTCGTTGTACCCAAGCGCCGCCGCCGTGCGCCGTGCGGTCACGACGCGCCGCTGCATGGGCGAGAGCACGGGGCGCGGCACGCCCGTTGTCAGACGCGGCAGCGGCTTGCCTTCGAGCTTGGTGAGCGACGCAATCCGCGCGACCTCCTCCACCAGATCGGCCTCGCCCTGCACATCGGGCCGCCAGCTTGGCACCTGCGCCATGTCACCGTCGAGCTGGAAGCCAAGCGCGGTCAGTGTCTGGCGCTGATCGCTCTCGGGGATCGTCATACCGACCAGCGACTGCACTTTGGCCGCGTCCAGCTTGTAGGCGCGGCGGGTGTCAGGCACTTGCCCTGCAACCACAACCTCAGACGCCTCACCGCCCGCGTGATCAAGGATCATCCGCGTGGCGTGTTCGATGCCATAAGGCGTCCACGCCGGATCAATGCCGCGCTCGAAACGGTAGCGCGCATCCGAGTTGATCTTGAGCGCGCGGCCCGCATAGGCGATCTGCACCGGGTCCCAATAGGCGCTTTCGACAAGGACGTTCACCGTGTCTTCGGTCACGCCTGTGGCCTCACCGCCCATGATGCCCGCGATGCTTTCCACGCCGCTATCGTCGGAGATGACCATCTGCCCCGCTTGCAGGGTATAGGTCTTTTCATCCAGCGCCACGATCTCTTCGCCGCCCTTGGCGCGGTGGACGCGCAGGTTGCCTTTGACCTTATCCGCGTCAAAGACGTGCAGCGGGCGGTTGCGGTCGAAGGTGAAGAAGTTGGTCACGTCGACAAGGAAAGAGATCGGACGCAGCCCAATCGCGCGCAGACAATCCTGCAACCACGCGGGGCTTGGGCCGTTCTTCACGCCCTTGATCACGCGACCATAGAACACCGGACAGCCGTCCAGCGTATCATCGTCGATGCTTACGCTAATCGGCGAGGCAAAGCTGCCCGCCACCGCATCGCAATCACGCGGCTTCAGCTTGCCCAAGCCCCGCGCTGCAAGGTCGCGTGCAATGCCGCGCACGCCGAGCGCATCGGGGCGGTTGGGCGTGATGGCGATCTCGATCACCGGGTCGACTTTCGCGGGGTCATTCTCGGCCAGCCAGTCGATGAAACGGTCGCCGGGCTCGCCCGAGGGCAGCTCGATGATGCCGTCGTGCTCTTCGCTCAACTCCATCTCGCGCTCGGAGGCCATCATGCCAAAGCTCTCGACGCCGCGAATTTTGCCGACGCCGATGGTCGTGTCGATCCCCGGCACATAGACGCCCGGCTTGGCCACGACGACGGTGATCCCCGCCCGCGCATTCGGCGCGCCGCAGATGATCTGCATGACGCCTTCGTCGGTTTCCACCTGACAGACGTTCAGCCGGTCGGCATCGGGGTGTTTTTCGGCGGATTGCACATAGCCGAGGGTAAAGTCGGCCAGCTTCGCCGCCGGGTTCTCGACGCCTTCGACCTCGAGGCCGAGGTCCGTGAGGGCATAGGTGATCTCATCAATCGACGCCGTGGTGTCGAGATGGTCCTTGAGCCAGGAGAGGGTGAATTTCATAATCGTTCCCTAATTCTCGTATCGTTTGGCCAGATCGGCCATGTCGCCCATCCGATAAAGTTTGATTTCGCGGATCACCCGCAGGCACGGCTTGGCGGCAAAGAAGATCGAACCAATCAAAAAGAGCCACGTCGCGCTGGTCTGCGTGCTCTCGAAGAAAAACAGCGCCGAACCTACGACAAAGCAGATCGCTGCGCAGAAATCCACAAAGGTGTAGGCCATCTCGAACTTGGCATAAAGCGCGCGGGAGCCAGCGCTATTCTCGCGGTTTTCGTGACGAAAAAGTTTCATTCTAGACCTGTGTTGCGATGCGTTACGCAGTTTCTGAGGTTTCTATAGCGACCGCGTCGCGCTGAACGCGTAGCTTAACGCGACAACCCACCATGCAAATTCGGCTGATCCAAGCTCGCAAACCCATAATGCCGCAGCCAGCGCAGGTCTGAATCAAAGAACGCCCGCAGGTCCGGAATCCCGTATTTCAGCATCGCGATCCTGTCGATCCCCATGCCAAAGGCAAAGCCCTGCCATTCGTTTGGGTCGATCCCGCCCGCCTGCAACACCTTGGGGTGCACCATGCCGGAGCCCAGCACTTCCAACCAGCCATCACCCTCGCCAATACGCAACTGACCGTCGACCCAGGAACACTGGATGTCGACCTCAGCCGAAGGCTCGGTGAAGGGGAAGTGCGACGCGCGGAAGCGGGTCTTGATGCCGTCGATCTCGAAAAACGCGGCGAAAAACTCCTCAAGCGTCCACTTGAGGTTCGCCATCGATATATCCTTGTCAATCGCCAGACCTTCGACCTGATGGAACATCGGTGTGTGGGTCTGGTCGTAATCCGCGCGGTAGACACCGCCGGGGCAGATGATGCGCAGGGGCGCGCCTTCGGCCTCCATCGTGCGGATCTGCACCGGCGAGGTGTGGGTGCGCAGCACGTGGGGGGCGCGGTCGTCGCCCTCGGCACGGGCCATGTAAAACGTGTCCATCTCAGCCCGGGCGGGATGGTGGCCGGGGATGTTCAGCGCGTCGAAGTTGTACCAATCGGTGTCGATGCGCGGGCCTTCGGCGACGGAAAAGCCCATCTCGGCAAAGATCGCGGTCAGCTCTTCGGTGACTTGGCTGACCGGGTGAATGCTGCCCTGACGCTGGTGCCGCGTCGGCAGGGTCACGTCGAGCCATTCGCTGCGCAGGCGCTCGTCCAGCGCTGCATCGCCCAAAGCGGCCTTCTTGGCGGCGAGCGCCGAGTTGATCTCATCCTTCAGCGCGTTGAGCTTCGGCCCCGCGACCTGCCGCTCTTCGGGGGTCATCTTGCCCAGCTCGCGCATTTTCAGCGCGACCTCGCCCTTCTTGCCGACGGCAGCCAGCCGGATGTCTTCCAATGCGGATTCGTCACCGGCATCGGCGATTTGGCTCAGGTACTTTTGCTTCAGATCGTCCATGACAGGCCCTTGGAATAATACCCCGTCCTGCTAGCCCTCTCGCCCCTCGAATGCAAGCCGTAGGGGTTGTAGCGGCATGGGGGAACCACCACCTCTGCCAAGCGTTAGGCCGCATCCCTCCGGCGCGCCCTCATGGCAGCGGCGCGCCCAACCTCCCCCGAAAGGAGAGACCTATGAAAATCCTGATGGTTCTGACATCGCATGACGAACTGGGCGACACCGGCAACAAGACCGGCTTCTGGCTCGAAGAATTCGCTGCGCCCTACTACGTCTTCAAAGACGCGGGCGCTGATGTGACCCTCGCCTCGCCCAAAGGTGGCCAGCCGCCGCTTGATCCCAACAGCGACAGCGACAACGCGCAGACTGATGCCACCCGCCGCTTCAAAGACGACGAAGCGGCACAGAAAGCCCTTAGCTCAACCAAAGTGTTGGGCGATGTGGATGCGGACGGTTTCGACGCGATCTTCTACCCCGGTGGCCACGGCCCGCTGTGGGATCTGGCCAATGACGCCGACAGCAAGCGCCTGATCGAGACCTTCTGGGCCTCCGACCGCCCCGTTGGCGCCGTTTGCCACGCGCCTGCGGTGTTCAAGGACACCCAAGCCGACGGCAAGCCGCTGGTCTCTGGCAAGCGCGTCACCGGCTTCACCAACACCGAGGAAGAGGGCGTTGGCCTCACCGATGTGGTGCCCTTCTTGGTCGAAGACATGCTGAAGAAAAACGGCGGCGACTACAGCAAGGGCGACGATTGGGCGTCTTATGTGCTGGTCGATGGCAAGTTGGTCACCGGCCAGAACCCCGCCTCTTCCGAAGAAGCGGCGAAAGAGATGCTGGCACTGTTGAAGTAACGGCATGAGGGGGCGCAGCCGCGCCCCCTTCCCCGCCCGGAGGAACCGCCGGTGGTCGCGGCGTGTTTTACCTCTGAAAGGAGCCTCCGACATGGCAGATTATGACCGCAGCACCGGCGCCCCATGGAGCGCCGCAGACCTTGAGCAGCTTCGCATTCTGGCGGCAGAGGGCACAGCGCCCTCCGTGATCGCCGTACAACTGGGCCGCAGCGAAGAGGCGATCGCCCATCGGGCCGCGCAGGACGGCATCAGCCTGCCCTCCGCCAGCCTGAACCCCTATGACCCCGACACGTTAGACCGATAGCAACGCGCGCCCGTTCTTCTTGTGCTTTTCGATCAGCCGTTTTTGCACCGCCCCGGGTGGGATCGGATGCGCGGATGCGCCAAAACCGTCGCCCGCGACCAAGGTGGGAAAGAGTGTGGCCAATTCTTCGCGCTGCGCATGACTTAGGGCGCCGATCGTCTCGGCGGTCAGCAGGAAGCTCTCGCTCGGCGCGCCCTCGGCATAGACGACCTCGTGCTGCTTGAAGATCAGGTGGAAATATTCCACCTGCGCCACACGATCGTCGATATGCACCCCCGGCAGTTCGGTCAGCCGGATGGCGGCGACGAGCACCGCCATGGCCCCGCAAACCCGCTTCACGATTCCCGAGCGCGCAACCATGCGGTGCTGCCGCGAGACCATGAGATCGCGTTTGGGCAGGCCCGCGCCCAATGCCCCAGCAGAGATCCGAATGGGATACAGCTTAGGGTTCCTCGCCAGTTCCGACGCCCCGACAGAGCGGCGCAGTGCGGCGACAAGCTCTTGATAGCCACTGCCTTGGGTCAGCACGCGCGCGCCGGGGGTCAAGGTTTCGACCGGCAGATCGCCCTTATCGGTGGTGATCAAGGTGCCGCGCGTGAAACAGGCCACACCGGTCGAGACGAGATCCCCCTCCTCGCGCATCGTGTCGATGTCGGTCTTCCAATCCAGACTTCCCACAAGCCCACCCTTGGGCAGAGCGGAGAAATCAACGGTCATGGTGGTGAAAAGATCCCCCGCAGGCGGGCTACCCGCCAGATTGACGATGCCAGCGTAGGTCACCTCAAGATCACCGGCCAAATCCCGCGAATCTGCATTCACCCGGAAGGGAAACCCCTCTAGCGACGTGGGGGTAGAGCCGCCGTTCGGATCGTCATCCGGGGCTGTGGTGGTATCGAAAACCGAACTGGCGGGCTGGAGGTCGATCTCCATAGTGGCCAGAGGTTTGGTCGTTTCCAGATGGTGCCAGTCATAGCCAAAGGACATCTGCGTGTTCTCGCCAACCGCCGCGCCATTCGTATAGGGGTCTGTCGCGTGCCACGTCAGCGTCTCGGTCGTGCCATCCGCATAGGTCAGCGTGATCCGCGCCCCATCCAAATCGACACCGCGCGAACTGGTATCGTCGCGGATGCCGTGGACCGTTTCATGGGGGTCTTCGTCCAACCTGTTGATTACAATTCCGGGCATAAACGTCCCCACCTTTTTTAAATAACCTGCCGACCAACAACGATAATTACTGCGGCACCGGTGCAGATAGGCTGCACAGTGACCTGTCGTTGGGGCAGATTGTCCATGGGGGTGAGGAGCAGGCAAGGCCGTGGCAAGGGATTATCGGGGCAAGATTATGGCAAGGCCCGTGCGCCAGCCCCAAACGCAGAACCCCAAACGCAAAAAGCCCCGCCATCAGGCGGGGCTTTCGCACATTCAAAACAACGTCAGCTTAGGCTGCCAGTGCGTCCTGCGCCTGTTTGACGATCGCGCCAAAGGCTTCGGGCTCATGCACGGCCAGATCGGCCAGAACCTTACGGTCCACTTCGATACCGGCCAGCGACAGACCATTGATGAAGCGGCTGTATGTCAGCGCTTCGTCGTGGCTGCGCACGGCGGCGTTGATCCGCTGGATCCACAAAGCGCGGAAGTTGCGCTTGCGATTCTTGCGGTCACGGGTTGCATATTGGTTGGCCTTGTCGACCGCCTGTGTGGCGACCTTAAAGACGTTCTTGCGCCGACCATAATAGCCTTTTGCGGCTTTGATGATCTTCTTGTGACGCGCGTGGGTGACTGTACCACCTTTAACTCGGGACATCTCGGTACTCCTATATCAGCGGGCGTAGGGCATGAAGCCCTTGATGATCTTTGCATCGGGCTCGGACAGTGCTGTCGTGCCGCGTGCGTTACGGATGAACTTGTTGGTCCGCTTGATCATACCGTGCTGTTTGCCAGCTTGGCTGCCGATGACCTTACCAGTCGCCGAGACCTTAAAGCGCTTTTTGGCGCTCGATTTCGTCTTCATCTTGGGCATTTCCGTCTCCGTCTTTTGAGTTCGGTATAAACACGACTCGGCATGCCACTTGAGGCCGGTCGTGCAGGCTAAGATGCGCCGTATAGGCGCGCCCGGGCAAGGATGCAAGAGGTTTTGAGCAGCGCTATAGACGCGCCTAAGGCAACAGGTCCGCCGCCACGGAAACGAAGACATCCGGCAGCGTCTCGAAGGAATAGCGCCCCGGATTTTTCTGCAGAGCAAAGACGATCAGCCCGGCAGCAATCAAGATCGTGATGGCCGAAGCGCGCGGCGACCGACGGTCGGTCACCGCAGAGAGGATCGAAGGGATCGACAGCACCGCCAGAACGATGCCGACCACCATTGCCAAGTCAGAGTTCACACGCAACATCCCCTAGTTGAGGAAAGGCTACTCCGGATCGGAGGCGTAAATCAAACGTTCGTCACAGGGTGCCACGCGCAGAATATTGGTGCTGCCCGGCACGTTGAAAGGCACACCGGCGGTCACCACAATATGATCCTCCGGCCCGGCGTAGCCCTCTGACAATGCCGCCCGCGCGGCGCTGAGGACGGCCAGTTTGAACCGGTCATGCCCATCGGTGATGATGCAATTCGTGCCCCAGCTCAGCGCCAGACGGCGCGCGGTATTGACCAGTGGCGACAGCGCGATGATCGGCACGCGGGGGCGTTCGCGCGCGGTCAGCAGCGCGGTGGTGCCCGATTGGGTGAAACAGCAGATCGCCTTGATGTCCGTCGTCTCGGCAATCTCACGGGCGGCGGCGACGATCCCGTCGGCCACGGTGGTACGGTCCGCGGTGCGCGAAGATTCGATGATCTGCGTATAGGTCGGATCGGCCTCGACCTCTTGGGCGACGTTATCCATCGTCGCCACGGCCTCCAGCGGGTAATCCCCGGCGGCTGATTCCGCACTCAGCATCACCGCATCCGCGCCTTCGTAGATCGCCGTGGCCACGTCCGACACTTCGGCGCGGGTCGGCATCGGGCTTTCGATCATCGATTCGAGCATCTGAGTCGCCACGATCACCGGCTTGGCCGCCGCCCGGCATTTGCGCACCAGACGCTTCTGGATCGGCGGCACGTTCTGCACGGGCAGTTCCACGCCCAGATCGCCGCGCGCCACCATGATGCCGTCGCTGACATCCAAGATCGCCTCGAAACGCTCCACCGCGGCGGGCTTTTCGATTTTCGACAGGATCGCCGCCCGGCCTTTGACCAGATCGCGCGCCTCGGTCACATCCTCGGGCCGCTGGACAAAGCTGAGGGCGAGCCAATCGACCCCCAACTCGCAGACGAACTCCAGATCAGCGCGGTCCTTCTCGGACAGGGCGGCCAAGGGCAGCAGCACGTCGGGCACGTTTACGCCCTTGCGGTTCGAGATCACACCGCCCGTCACGACTTCGCAATCGGCAAAATCAGGACCGCAGTCGCGCACCTTCAGACGGATTTTACCGTCATTCACCAACAGGCTCGCGCCCGGCTCAAGGGCTGCGAAAATTTCGGGATGGGGCAGGCAAACACGGGCCGCATCGCCCGGCGCCTCATCAAGATCAAGCCGGAAGGATGCCCCTTCTTCCAAGGTCGGCCCGTCGCCCTCGAAAACGCCCACGCGCAGCTTCGGCCCCTGAAGGTCAGCCAAAATGCCGATCGCGCCGCCAGTCTCTTTCTCGATCTCGCGGATGATACGGTGCTTTTCGCGGATCTCTTCATGGCTGCCGTGGCTCATGTTGAGCCGGAAAACATCTGCACCGGCGTTGTGCAATGCCGCGATCACCTCTCGGGTTTCGGAGGCTGGCCCGAGTGTGGCCACGATCTTTACATTGCGCAAACGTCTCATATCTGTTCCTTCGTGTCCTATGTCCCCAAAGCGAATGTTAACGATAACATCGCCTATCCGGTGGCCTAGCGCCCCCATGAGTGCCTGTCAAAGGTTTCATCAGAATGACGGTCCCTCGCGGTTTCGTCCAGTGATATGAGAAGGAAGCTGCAATGCCCAGCCAACAAGAGATCGAACTGCAAGCCGCCGCCTTTCGCCGGTTGCAGAAACACCTGATGGAAGACCGGACCGATGTGCAGAACATCGACATGATGAACCTCGCCGGGTTTTGCCGCAACTGCCTGTCGCGCTGGTATCAGGAAGCCGCCAATGAGCGTGGCATCGACATGGGCAAGGAAGAGGCCCGCGAGCTGTTCTACGGGATGACAATGGACGAGTGGAAAGCCAATCATCAGACGGATGCGAAGGACAGTCAGAAAGAGGCGTTCAAAACCGCGTTTGAGGAGAATGTCGGTAAAAGCTGAATATTGAATACCATGTAGATACAGTAGCGGTTATAGCGCCGCTACTGTTCGCAGTTGGGCAACAAAGAAATTTTACATAACTTGATTTAGGTAAATTTTTCACTGAGTGTTGGCGTATTCCCATCAGGAGATACTGCCTCATGCTCGCTTTTTTCGCACTTCCAGCTTTGCTGGGCCTCGGCCTCATCCTTAACTTGAACGACGACGATTCAGATGATGACCGCCCCGAAGATCCGCCTGAACCCACGGATACATCAATGGATACCTTACTTGTACCCGATGACGTTCAATCCTTTCATGGCAGCAATGACGATGATGTCATCGTCGCGCGGGACGAAGGCGGGTTTATCACCGGGCGTGGCGGCGACGATACGATTACCGGAAGTGATAACACTGACGATATCGCCGGTCGCGATGGCGATGATGTGATTGATTCCGGTGGTGGTAATGATCGCGTCTGGGGCGATTACGGGGATGACATAATCAACCTTGGCAACGGCGCAGATCGCGGCATCGGCGGTGATGGCAATGATAACATCGATGGCGGCGCCGGTGACGACAATATCAGCGGTCGAAACGACGATGACTCGATTTATGGCGGAGCGGGCAACGATACGATCTCCGGGGGCGCGGGCGACGACTGGATATTCCTAGGCGCTGGCAATGACAGCGTACCCTATGATTCCGACGATGCAGGGAATGACACGATTTATGGTGGGGCGGGCAATGATTTCATCCAAGATGGTCAAGGCTTTAACCAGCTTTATGGCGGAGAAGGTAACGACACTTTCAATACGTTGGATAACGATGCCTCGGCCGACACGGTCTATGGTGGCGCAGGCAATGACCGCATGACACTCGACAACGGCGACATCGCAACCGGCGGCGAGGACGGAGACCTGTTTAACCTCACCTATACAAATGATCCCGGCCCCCCTGCCGTGGTAATCACCGATTTCGATACAGACGAGGATCTGCTGGCCGTCGATTACTACGCTGAAGACCCGCTGGAGATGGTCTACGATCCGGACCGCGAAGCGGTGTTGCTGCAAAGAGCGGGCCTATCCTTTGGCATATTGGAAGGGCTGACCGAAGCGGACATACCGAACATCACCCTTGTAGAATACGGCTAACCGCACACCGAGGGGGCGGCTAAAACTGGTAGAGCACGAGCCAATCCGCCTTGACCGCGGGTCGGTCGGCCCCCTCAATCTCAACCGTGGCGGCGAGGCGGGCCATCAGATCGCCCCGCCCCCGCGTCTGCGCCTCGGCCAATGTGAACCGGCCGCGGATACGCTTGCCAGAATGCACAGGCGCGATAAAACGCACGCTGTCGAACCCGTAGTTGATCGACGCCTTGGCCCCCGTCATCACTGGCAACGCGCCATAAGCCATGCCCGACATCATCGACAAGGTCAGCATCCCATGCGCCACGGTGCCGCCGAAGTCGGTTTCTGCGGCGCGGATGGGATCGACATGGATAAACTGGTGATCTTCGGTCACATCGGCAAAGGCGTCGATCCGCGCCTGATCCATCATGAACCATGGTGAGACGCCTAATTCGCACCCCACGGCGGCTTCCATCTCTGCCCGGTCAATCTCGTTGCGCATCATGGCCTCCTCACTTTGCGCCACACTATCCGCGATGGTCAGACCTGCGAAAGCCCTTGCGTCCGGCGGGCCATCTTACATGCTGGGCCAAGCCAAAGCCGGAGGCATCATGAACACCCCAATCCTTGCCCTTATCGTCGTGGCCGTCGCGGGCGCGGCTGTCGCCCTGCAGACCCCGATCAACGCCGCCTTGGGCCGCAACATCGGCAGCGGGGTCGCTGCGGCGGCGGTGTCCTTTGGCGTGGGGTTCGCGATCCTGCTGGGGGTCTTGCTGATGCGCGGAGAGTTGGGCGCCCTGCCCCGCGCGGCTTCGGCTTCGCCGGTCTTGCTGCTGGGTGGTGTGCTGGGGGCGTTCTACGTCTGGTCGGTGCTTTGGGCGATCCCGACGTTGGGCGCGCTGACGGTGATCTCAGCCCTGATCCTCGGCCAGCTAAGCGCGGCGCTGGTCATCGATGCGACGGGGCTTTTGGGCCTGACGGTGCAGGCCATAACTCCCACCCGCATCGCCGCCGCCGCGCTGGTGGCGGCGGGGCTGGTTTTATCGCGGTTCTGAAACTCAGATCGCGGTTTTGCGCATCTCTTCGAGATAGATTTCCCGCAGACGGGGCGCCAATTTGCCCGGCGTGCCGCTGCCGATCTTGGCGCCGTCAATCTCAACTACGGGGGTCACAAAAGCACTGGCCGAGGTCACAAACGCCTCATCCGCCTGCTGTGCCTCTTCGATGGTAAAGTTACGCTCCTCCACCTGCATCTGCGCCTCGCGGGCCAGTTCCAGCACCGCCTTGCGGGTGATGCCGTGCAGAATGTCGCTGGAGGTCTCGCGCGTGACGATCTTGCCGTCCTTAACGATATAGGCGTTGTTTGAGGTGCCTTCGGTGACGAAACCGTCTTCGACCATCCAAGCGTCCTCAACACCGGCCTTCTTGGCCATCATCTTACCCATCGATGGGTAGAGAAGCTGCACCGTTTTGATGTCGCGACGGCCCCAGCGGATGTCTTCGATGCTGATGACGCGGATGCCATCACGGGCGGCAGGGTTGTCGGCAAGCCCCGGTTTCGACTGGGTGAACAGCACCAGCGATGGCGCGGTGGTCTCGGGATCGGGAAAGGCGAAATCACGGTCGCCGTCCGACCCGCGCGTCACCTGAAGATAGATCAGCCCGTCTTTGATCTCGTTCAGCCGCACCAACTCGCGGTGAATCTCCAGCAGTTCCTCGGTGGTCGCAGGCGCACGCATGTCGAGCTCGTTCATTGAGCGGGTCAGACGCTCGGCATGGCCGTCAAAAGCGATAAGCTTGCCATCCAGCACGCTCGTCACCTCATAGACCCCATCGGCCATCAGAAACCCCCGGTCAAAGATCGAGACCTTGGCCTGATCCTCGGGCAGGTATTCGCCGTTTACATAGACAGTTCGCATGGTCACCCCCAGAGCGCGGCTACGGGGGGATGCACGCCCGCGCCGTCGAATTTCAAAGCATTGTCGCGGTCTTCGGCCAGAAGCAGCGGGCCGTCAAGATCCACCACCTTCGCGCCTTGGGCCACCAGCGTCGCCGGAGCCATCGCCAGCGACGATCCGACCATACAGCCGACCATCACGTCGAACCCTTCGGCCCGCGCCGCATCGCGCAACGCCAGCGCTTCGGTCAGCCCGCCGGTCTTGTCGAGCTTGATGTTCACCACATCGTATTTGCCCTTGAGGCCGGGCAGGCTGGCACGGTCATGGCAGCTCTCATCCGCACACACGGGTACGGGGCGGTCCATGCCTAAGAGCGCGTCGTCGTCCCCTGCGGGCAAGGGTTGTTCGACCAATGCCACGCCAAGGCGCACCAGATGGGGCGCAAGGTCAGCGTAGACCTCTGCCGACCAGCCCTCATTGGCGTCGATGATGATGGTGGCATCGGGCGCACCTGCGCGCACGGCTTCGAGCCGGGGCATGTCATCAGGCGTGCCGAGCTTGATCTTGAGCAGGGGCCGATGGCTGTGTTTCGCGGCCTGCGCGCGCATCGCTTCGGGGTCGTCCAGTGACAAAGTATAGGCGGTGACCTCTGGCCCCGGCGCGGTCAGCCCGGCCAGTTCCCAAACGCGCTTGCCCGCGCGTTTGGCTTCCAGATCCCACAGCGCGCAATCGACAGCGTTGCGAGCCGCCCCGGCGGGCAGCAGATCATAAAGCGTGGCACGGGTGAAATTGTCGGGCAGGCCGTTAATCTCAGCCGTGACTGATTCGAGCGTTTCGTCGTAGCGCGCGTAGGGCACGCATTCGCCCCAGCCGGTCACGCCACCATCGGTGATGCGCACGGTCAGAACCTTGGCCTCGGTCCGCGAACCACGGCTGATGGTAAAGACCTGCGCCAGTTTGAACGTATCAGCGGTAACGTCGATCTGCATGGTCATAGCGCCGCCAGCGCATCGGCCAGTCGCGCCGCCCCTTGGCGGAAGGGATCGACCGCAGGCAGGCCAAGACGCTCTTCGACTTCGGCCAGATAGGCATCCGCCTCGGCTTCGGACATGTGGTAGGTGTTGACCGAAATGCCGACGACCTTGCAGGCGGAGTTCGCCACATGGGCCAGTGTCAGCGCCACGTCGCGGACCGCTTCCATGCTGGGCAAGCTGTATTCCGGCAGGCCGCGCATATGGGTCCGGGTTGGCTCATGGCAGAGGATCAGCGCATCGGGTTGGCCGCCGTGGATCAGCGCCATGGTCACGCCTGAGTAGGAGACATGGAACAGGCTACCCTGCCCTTCGATGATATCCCAATGGTCGTCATCATTGTCGGGCGTGAGATATTCCACCGACCCGGCCATGAAATCGGCGATCACGGCATCCAGCGGCACGCCTTCGCCAGTGATCAGGATGCCGGTCTGGCCCGTGGCACGGAAGGTGCTTTTCATGCCCTTTTCGCGCATCGCCTCATCAAGCGCGAGGGCGGTGTACATTTTCCCGACCGAGCAATCGGTGCCCACGGCCAAGACCCGCTTACCGCTGCGTTTCTTACCGTCTGCAATGGGATATTCGACGCTGGGCACACGCACGTCATGCAGGGTTGTGCCATTCGCCTCGGCGGCGGCGACCAGATCGGCTTCGTTGCGCAGCAGGTTGTGCAGGCCCGAGGCGATGTCGAAGCCCATGTTCAGCGCCTCGATCAGCACCTCTTTCCAAGCCGCGCTGATCTTGCCGCCACGGTTGGCGACACCGATGACCAATGTCTCGGCCCCTGCCTCACGCGCTTCGGCCAGCGTCATGTCTTGCAGGCCGAGGTCGGCCTTACAGCCCTCCATGCGGAACTGACCGACCGCGTTGTCGGGGCGCCAGTCTTTGATGCCTTGGGCAACCTTGGCAGACAGAGCATCGGGCGCGTCGCCCAAAAACAGCAGATAGGGGGTTTTGATCATGGCAAGCCTCCGGCATTAAATTTGTCCGCATATTGCGCGTGAGAATACGCAAGTGCGTGGCGTTGTCGACGCATCTGCAGGCAAATGCGCAGCATTTCCCGCAAATTACCGTTGGCTGCGCAAAATTCGTGCGCTGCGCCGTGAGGCCACAAAAATCATTGAAATGCTGCGACTGCGAAAACCTCCTTGCGATTGGCAGCGCAATTTCATACCAGAATGGAGACTGATGATGAAACAAAATTACCCATAGGTGCCCCATGAGCTTCCGTATTCAGCCTGCCGCCCCTGCCCGCCCGAACCGCTGCCAATTGTTCGGCCCCGGCTCCCGCCCGGCGATCTTTGCAAAGATGGCGGCCTCGGATGCCGATGTGATCAACCTCGACCTCGAAGACAGCGTGGCACCTTCGGACAAGGACAGCGCGCGCGCCAATATCATCAAGGCGATCTCGGAGATCGACTGGGGCAAGAAGACACTTTCGGTCCGGATCAACGGGTTGGACACGCCCTATTGGTACCGTGACGTGGTGGAACTGCTGGAGCAGGCGGGCGAGCGGCTCGACCAGATCATGATCCCCAAGGTGGGCTGCGCGGCGGATGTCTATGCCGTCGACGCGCTGGTGACGGCGGTCGAGACCGCCAAGGGGCGAGAGAAGAAGATCAGCTTTGAGGTGATTATCGAATCCGCCGCCGGTATCGCCCATGTGGAAGAGATCGCCGCCTCTTCTCCGCGTTTGCAGGCGATGTCGCTGGGGGCCGCGGATTTCGCTGCCTCCATGGGCATGCAGACCACCGGCATCGGCGGCACGCAGGAAAACTACTATATGCAGCGCGGTGAGCAAAAGCATTGGTCGGACCCGTGGCACTGGGCGCAGGCCGCCATCGTCGCCGCCTGCCGCACCCATGGCGTGCTGCCGGTCGACGGACCTTTTGGCGATTTTTCGGATGACGAGGGTTTCCGCGCGCAGGCGCGGCGATCGGCCACGCTGGGCATGGTTGGCAAATGGGCGATCCACCCCAAGCAGGTGGCGCTGAGCAACGAGGTGTTCACACCCTCGGACGAAGCCGTCGCCGAAGCGCGCGAAATCCTTGCCGCGATGGAAGAGGCCAAGGCGAAGGGTGAGGGCGCGACTGTCTATAAGGGGCGTCTGGTGGACATCGCCAGCATTAAACAGGCCGAGGTGATTGTGCGCCAGTCCGAGATGATCGCCGGGGGCTGAGCGACTGCGGCCAGCCGCCGGGGGCGCTGCCCCCGGACCCCCGAGGGTATTTGAAAAAGGATGAAGTGGTAAGGGCGTGCGCTTGCCTGCCTGTCAAACCCGCGTTGCAAACCGGCGCGTTGCGCTCCATATAACAGGGCAACAAGCCGGAGCATGCAATGACCCAATATTTGGATTTCGAAAAACCGCTGGCCGAGATCGAAGGCAAGGCGGAAGAGCTGCGGGCATTGGCCCGGTCCAACGAAGAGATGGACATCACCGATGAGGCCCGCGCGCTGGACAAAAAAGCGGCGGGGATGCTCGAAGACCTTTATGGCTCATTGACGCCATGGCGCAAATGTCAGGTGGCGCGTCATCCAGAGCGGCCCCATTGCAAAGACTATATCGAGGCGCTTTTTACGGAATTCACGCCGCTGGCCGGCGACCGCAATTTTGCCGATGATCTGGCCGTCATGGGCGGGCTGGCGCGGTTTAACGATACGCCGGTGGTGGTGATTGGCCATGAGAAGGGCAATGACACCAAGAGCCGGATTGAGCGTAATTTCGGCATGGCGCGGCCTGAGGGTTATCGCAAGGCCGTGCGGCTGATGGAACTGGCGGATAAGTTTAACCTGCCCGTGGTCACCATCGTCGACACGCCCGGGGCCTATCCCGGTAAGGGTGCAGAGGAGCGCGGCCAGTCTGAGGCGATTGCCCGCTCGACGGAAAAATGTCTGCAGATTGGTGTGCCGCTGATTAGTGTGATCGTCGGCGAAGGCGGCTCTGGCGGGGCGGTGGCTTTTGCCACGGCGAACCGTGTCGCGATGCTGGAACATTCGGTTTATTCGGTGATCACACCCGAAGGCTGTGCGTCGATCCTGTGGAAAGACAGCGAGAAGATGCGCGAAGCCGCCGAGCAGATGCGTTTGACGGCGAATGAGCTTAAGACCCTTGGTGTCATTGACCAGATCATTCCGGAACCGATGGGCGGCGCGCATCGTCATGCCGAAGAGTCGATCAACGCAGTGGGCAAGTCGATCGAAGCCATGCTCAAGGAACTCGACGGCAAGGACGGCAAGACTTTGGTCAAAGAGCGCCGGACCAAGTTCCTTGAGATGGGCCGAAAAGGACTGGCTGCCTAAGCCAGCCGCCGCCGAAAACGCGGATCAGGCGTGATGTGATCGAAACCGGCGGCGCGGTAGAACCCCTGCGCGCGCCGGTTTTTTGTATCTGTTCCCACCGTCACATAGCTGCATCCCTGCGCCTTTGCATGGTCCAGCGCGGCGTCGACCAGTGCTTTGCCGATGCCGCGCCCGCGCGCGGTGTCGCAGACAAAGAGGTGGTGAAGGTCCATCCCCCTTGCGCCGAATTGCAACTGCATCTGCGGGCAGAGCGCCGCATAGCCATGCAGGCCGGTCGCGCCTTCGGCGACCAAGAGTGTCAGCCAAGGCGTGGGGCCAAGGCAGTCTCGTTCCAGAGCGGCCAGCGTGAGTGTGGCGGTGTCGCCGTGGTAGGCGGCAAGCGCATGGGCCAGATCGAGGACCATTGGTAGATCGGACTTTTGGACGGGTCGAATGGGGGGCATGCCGTCTCTTTCTGTGATCGCCACAGGGAGACAAGCAAAGCCGCGCTGTGGCGGCTTGTGGATATGGGAATAGGTGCCGCGCCGGTTAGGAGCGGGGATAATAGACTGTTGTGAAGCAGGTCTGTTCCATGAAGCATAGATGCGCCTCTGCCGCGCACCTGTCAAGCGCCGCATATGTGACCCGGTGTGATTTGCAAACGGCCCCGACGCAGCCGATATTTATACTACAGGGCGTCTGCGACACCCCTGTGCCGCCGGATGCCCTTGTTGACCACAGCACAAGGGAGCCTGTCATGTATAAACGTATTCTCACCGCCGCCCTGCTTTTTGGCATGGCCTGCACCGGGCCACCGGTCTTTGCTCAGGCTCTGGCCTGCGCCCCGCGTGCGGCGCTCGCTTCGCAATTGGAAGCCGCCTATGGCGAGACCCTTTCGGCGCGGGGCCTGCAAAACCCGAACGCGCTGATCGAAGTCTTTGCCTCGGCTGAAAGCGGCAGCTTTACCGTGTTGATAAGCAGGGCTGATGGCATGAGCTGTATTTTATCAACCGGCACGCATTGGATGGTCGAACCTCCCGCGCCGCCAAAAGAGGGCGCGGCGAGTTGAGCGGGGGGCTAACAGTTAACTGGCCAGCATCCGCAGACCTTGGGTGACATCAGAGCGCACCGCCAGTCGCAGCCCCGGCTCATCCCCGGCGCGCAAAGCGGCGATGATCAGCCGGTGGAAATGCGGCGGCTCGGTCCGGCGCAGGCGGCCATAGAGCGCGCGCATGGTGGGGCCGAGTTGCAGCCAAACCGTTTCCGCCATGGCGAGCATGGCGGGTGCTTGGGCGCGCAGATAAAGCGTGCGGTGAAATTCGAGGTTGGTGCGGATGTAGCTGACCGCATCGCGGTGGGCCACGGCCTCGGCGATATTGGTGTTGATGGTCTGCATCCGCTCGATCAGCGCCATATGTGCGCGCGGCAAGGCGCGAGAAGCGAGTTCGACCTCCAGAAGCGCGCGGAGGGCGGCCAATTCTTCGATCCGTTCGTTGCTGAGTTCGGGGGTGGAGATGCGCCCAGAGGCCGACATCGTGAGCGCGCCTTCGGCCGCCAAACGCCGCACCGCTTCGCGCGCGGGCGTCATCGAGACCTCATATTCCTTACCGATGCCGCGCAGGGTCAGGGCATGACCGGGCGGCAGATCGCCGTGCATGATCCGCGCGCGCAGGCGGCGGTAGACACGATCATGGGCCAGTGGTGTGGCCTCGACAGGGCGGGGGCTGAGGTTCATGATGCGGTTGTGATCACAAATTAGCCACCCGTCAAGCGCGGCATTTTGCGGCGCTGAGCACGATCACCCGTTGTCCCGGACCCTGCGGCGATTTATCGGGGATAAAACCGCCAAAGGAGACGCGCCTTGACCAAACGAAACTTCATCCGTCACGTGGTCTTTTTCTCGGCCAAAGACCCCAAAGACTTGCCCACGATCGTGGCGGGGCTTTGGAAACTGGCCGACATCCCGCATTCGACTACCTTCGAGATCTGCGAAAACACCCGTGTCGACGCGCTGTCGGGCGATGTGGATGTGGTTGTCTATGCCGAATTCCCCGACGCCGAGGCGCTGGCCGCCTATAAGGCGCACCCGATCTACCAAGAATCCATCGATATCGTCCGCCCGCTGCGCGACATGCGCGTGCCTGCGGACTTTTAAGGCGCGGCATGGCTGGTCCTTGCGTCCTCTTTGACACTGGCCCGCTGGGAAGCGGCACGGGTTTTCACGCGCCCCAGCGGATCATCAGTGCCCAGACCCCCGCAGAGGTGCCCACAGCCTTTGCAGCCCTTGAGGCGGCGCAGGCGGGAGGCGCGTGGCTTGCTGGCTATGCGAGTTATGAGCTGGGCTACCTCGGCTCTGGTAAGCTGCGCGACCTGATGCCTACGAAGCGCGGGCTGCCCTTGCTGCGTTTCGGGGTGTTTGATGCGCCGCAACCGCACCGTTTCGACGACACAACTGGGGATGCAAACCTGTCTGCCCTGACGCCGGATTGGGACTTTGCCCAGTATGAGGCCGCCTTTGCGCAGGTGCAGGACTTCATCACAGCCGGAGATATCTATCAGGCCAATCTGACCTTTGGGATGGAGGGGCGTTATAGCGGCACGCCTGCCGCCCTCTATGCCCGGCTGCGGCAGCGCCAGCGGGTGGAACATGGGGCCTTCGTCGATCTTGGTAGCCCGGTCCTGCTGTCACGCTCGCCTGAGTTATTCTTTGCGCTGACCGCGGACGGACACCTGACCGCGCGCCCGATGAAGGGCACCGCGCGGCGGGGGCGGGACGCCCATGAAGACGCCAAGCTGCGCGCCGATCTTGCTGCTTCGGAAAAGAACATGGCCGAGAACCTTATGATCGTGGACCTGCTGCGCAATGACATCAGCCGGATCGCCGACGTGGGCAGTGTCGAAGTGCCGAAACTGTTCGAGATCGAAACCTATGAGACCCTGCACCAGATGACCTCGCGGATCACGGCGCAGGTCTTGCCGGGCAAGCGGCTGGCCGAGATCTTTCACGCGCTTTTCCCCTGTGGCTCTATCACCGGCGCGCCGAAAATTCGCGCCATGCAGATCCTGCGCGCGCTAGAGCCCACGCCACGCGATGCCTATTGCGGGGCGGTGGGCTGGATCGCCCCCACGGGGGCCATGCAGTTCAACGTGGCAATCCGCACGGCAACCTGCCACGCCGATGGGCGGTTGCGGCTGAATGTCGGTGGTGGCGTGGTGCATGACAGCACGGCCGAGGATGAATATGCCGAAGCACTGCTGAAGGCGCGCTTTGCGACCCTTGCCTAGAACCGGTAGCGATGCAGCCCGCCGCCATGGTCGCGCAGCCATTGGCGGGGGGCCTGATAATCACCGTATATCCGCGTGACCTCGGCCCAGAAGGCGGGCGAGTGGTTCATCTGCGCCAGATGCGCGACCTCATGGGCAGCGACATAATCCAGCACCTCGGGCGGGGTCATGATCAGCCGCCACGAGAACATCAGCCTGCCATCACTGGTGCAAGACCCCCAGCGAGAGCGCGTGTCGCGCAGGGTGATCCGGGCGTAGGGCTTGCCCAGCAGCGCGGCATAGTCGTCACAGGCCCCGGCGAGGCGGTCGCGGGCCACTTCGCGCAGATGCGCCGCAAGACGTTTGCCGATGCTCTCCTTCGGGCCGGGCACGAAGATTTCTTCGGGGCCGATCCGCACGCCCCTCCCTTGCATCTCACGCCCCTGCCCGCCGCGCACCCGCAGCACCTTGCCGCCCACCGGCACCTCAGCCCCCGGCGCCACGATCACATCCTCGCCCCGCGCGGCAAGATGCTGGCGAATCCAGTCCTGTTTGGTCTCGGCAAAGGCCAGAGCCTCACGCTCGGCCAGACGTTTGGGCATGGTCAGGGTGACCCGCCCGTCCAACTGCGAGATCCGCAAAGAGATGCGTCGCGCGCGCGCCGAACGGCGCAGGATCAGCGGAATCGGCGGGTTGCCGGGCAGCACAGGGTCTTTCATTACCGGAGCAACGTCCCTAGATAGAGGCCAAAGCCTTTGACAGTGCCCCCCTCATATGGCACTTGGCCGGAATCATCTACACGCAACAGCAATATTATAAAGGGGTGTTTCATGCCCAACGAAGAATGGGGAACCAAGCGCCTGTGCCCCACTACGGGCAAGCGCTTCTATGACCTCAATAAGAATCCGATCATCAGCCCCTACACGGGCGAAGAGGTCGAGGTCGACAACTCCAAGTCGCGCATGATCGCGGCGGATGCCGAGGATGCGGTCACAGCCAAAGCCAAGAAGGGCGACAAGGCGAACGACGAATCGCTGGTCGATGACGATGATGCGGTCGACGTGGATCTGGATGACGATATCCTTGATGACGACGACGATGATGACGATACAGTTCCGCTCGACGATCTGGCCGATGTGGCCTCGGACGACGAGGATTAATTAATCGGCGGCGGGGTCAATTTTCCGCTTGATCCCGCCTCCGCCAGCGCCTAATTAGCGGCACAGAACGACCCGGATCACACGATCCACGATGGGGCCTTAGCTCAGCTGGGAGAGCGCCTGCATGGCATGCAGGAGGTCAGCGGTTCGATCCCGCTAGGCTCCACCATCATCCCCCTTTCAGATATAAGATAAGTATCACCCGATAGAGGGGCTGACTGACGCGCATCCGCTTCGCGGCTACTCTGAGTCAGCGGTTCGATCCCGCTAGGCTCCACCAAGCCTTTTGCAAAGCAAAAGGCGTCGCGCGGCAGTCGCTTCGAAGAAGCGATGAGAGCGCTAGCGCAACAGCCCCTACAAATGATACGCACGATTTGACCATGGCAAACGATGCTTTGCGATCAAAATCTTTAGACCACCCCCTGCCTACTGGTCGCTGATCTGTCTCGCCTCTTGCCACTATGCCGCCCCCATGATGTGCACGGCCTAGTGCGAGCCAAACCTTGCCAAATCGCCAATCCATTGGCATAGGCTGATGATAGCTGGTCATGCTGCACGCTTATTTCTGGACCCGCTTAAAAGATCGCCCGTCGGATCAGGTTCAACCCCGCCACCATCAGCACCAGCAACGTCATCTTGCGGAACAGCACCGGGTCCACCCGGTCCATCACCTTGCTGCCCAGCCAGACGCCCAGCATTACCGGCAGGATCAACAGCGCGGAAAACGGCCATGTCTGCGCATTCAGCACTCCTGACCCGATATGCGCCGCCAAAAGCGCCACAGCGCCCAGCCCGTAGATCACACCTTGGATTCGCATCTGGTCATGTTTCTCGGTTCCGAGCGCGGTGAGATAGGCCACCGTGGGCGGCCCCCAGATGCCCGATATCCCTCCGACAGCCCCGGCAAAACCGCCCACCAGCGCCTCAACCTTGGCCGAGCGCTGCGGCAGGTGGAATTTATGCTTGGACAGTTGCAGCAGCGCGAACAGCACCACCGGCACCCCGATCATCAAGAGCATCACGGTGGCGGGCACCAGCCGCACCATCTGCGCGGAGAGCACCAGCATCACGCCGCCGCAAACCAAGAAAACCCAGAACAACCGGATCGAACGCAGCGCCGCCTGCGGCCCCTGCCGCAGCGCTTGGAACGCATTGGCCAGCACCGTCGGCAGAATCAGCCCCGCCAGCGCCAATTCGGGCGCCATAAAGGTCGTGAGACCAGATATGAGTACGAGCGGCAGAGCAAAACCGACAACGCCCTTCACGAACCCGCCACAGAGGCCGATTGCAAGTGCAGCATAGAATTCGAACGGGGTGAGAAAGGGGAAAATACTGTCCATACCGCTACATAGCACCCCCTTGGGCAGCCGCACGTCAAAAATAAGCACGCAAGATTAAAACAAAATGCTGCAGTAAAACGTATCTTTGTTGTGCTGCGACTGCGAAAGGTCTATGTCTTCCCCAAGCAAGAAAGGACAGCTCATGGCACATGATGGTCAGGATATGACGATGCATAGCGTAATTCTCGACGATCTGATCGGGCTCACCGGCGCGACGCTGCCGCCGTTGGATCGGCTGCTGGAAACCGCCACCGCCGCCGTCCGCGCGCAGGTGAGCGAGGGGGATCGCGTCTCAGCCAAGCTGATCGAGGCCAACCAAACCGCCGCNCACGGGCTCGCATGGCTCGCCACCTATGTCCAAGCGCTGCGACAGATGCAGCTTTGGGCCGAACGGCTGCAGGATGACGGGCGCTTTGGCGAGGTTGAGCAACTGCTGCACCAGATCGGCTTTGGCGAATACCTTTGCCAGATGCGCGGCGGCATCCAGATGAACCAAGGCGAGATACTGCGCCTGCAAGATTTGGGGCTGAGCGCTGAGGATCAGGCCACGCTCGACGCGCCGTCGATCACCACCCTGACCCGCGGCGGCAACACCCAAGCCGCGCGCAGCCGTCTGGTGGAGCTGATGCAGGAGCGCAGCGCCGATGTGACCTTTGGCGTCAGCGGGCTTGATGAAGAGCTTGAAATGATCCGCGACCAGTTCCGCCGCTACGCGGTCGAAAAGGTCGAACCCTATGCCCACGATTGGCATCTGAAAGACGAATTGATCCCTATCGAAGTGATCGAAGAACTGGCCGAAATGGGTGTCTTCGGCCTGACCATTCCCGAGGAATACGGCGGGCTCGGCCTGACCAAAGCGTCGATGTGCGTGGTCAGCGAGGAGCTTTCGCGCGGCTATATCGGTGTGGGCTCGCTTGGCACCCGTTCGGAAATCGCGGCGGAACTGATCCTCTGCGGCGGCACCGACGCGCAGAAAGAGAAATGGCTGCCCCGCATCGCCAGCGCCGAGACTTTGCCCACGGCGGTTTTCACTGAGCCGAACACCGGGTCGGACCTCGGCAGCCTGCGCACCCGTGCGGTCAAGGACGGGGACGACTATAAGGTCACCGGCAACAAGACATGGATCACCCATGCCGCGCGCACCCATGTGATGACACTGTTGGCGCGGACTGATTCTGAGACCACAGACCACCGTGGCTTGTCGATGTTCTTGGCCGAAAAGACCCCCGGCGACGATGCCAACCCCTTCCCCACCCCCGGCATGACCGGCGGAGAGATTGAGGTGCTCGGCTACCGCGGCATGAAAGAATACGAACTTGGCTTCGACGGTTTCGAAGTGAAGGGTGAGAACCTTCTTGGCGGCGAAGAGGGACGCGGCTTCAAACAACTGATGGAGACGTTTGAATCCGCCCGCATCCAGACCGCCGCCCGCGCCATTGGCGTGGCGCAATCGGCGCTCGATATCTCGATGCAATACGCCCAGGACCGCAAGCAGTTCGGTAAGGCGCTGATCAACTTCCCCCGCGTGTCGGGCAAGCTGGCGATGATGGCGGTGGAACTAATGATCGCGCGGCAGTTGACCTATTACAGCGCCTTTGAAAAGGACGCCGGACGGCGCTGTGATGTCGAAGCAGGCATGGCCAAGCTGCTCGGCGCGCGGGTCGCTTGGGCCGCCGCCGACAACGGCCTGCAGATCCACGGCGGCAATGGATTCGCGCTCGAGTACAAGATCAGCCGGGTGCTCTGTGACGCGCGGATTCTCAACATCTTTGAGGGTGCGGCGGAAATCCAAGCGCAGGTTATCGCGCGGCGGCTGCTGGGCTAACGCGCCGGGGTTGCAAGCGCTGCCGATGTCGAGGACATAGGCGGCGTTTCAACCCAAAGGACAGCCCATGCGCAGCTTTTTGATCCTCGCCGCCCTCAGTGCTCTGCCGCAATGCCAGAGTGACGAAACCGTTCGTGCCTATGGCGGCGGAGACAAGACATGGGCCTTGGTGGAACTGGACGGCACCCCCTTCGACGCCCGTGCGACCCTGACCTTTCCGGAAGCTGGCAAGATCGCCGGAGAGGCCCCCTGCAACGCCTATAGCGCCGCGATGACGGTGCCCTACCCGTGGTTCGACGCGGGTCATATCGCCGCCACGCGCCGCGCCTGCCCGGACCTCGCGGCAGAGACGGCGTTTCTGAATGCTTTAGGAGAGGTGACCATCTCGGATGTATTGGGCGACACGCTGATCCTATCGGATGAAAGCGGCGAACGACTGATCTTCAAAGCCGCCGACTGAAAGCATCGATAAAGCGCGCGCGGGCTTCCGGCAGGGGTTTGCCCCCCAGATCGCGCGCCAGATGCGCGGTCAGGAAATGGCCCGTGGTCACCAAGCCTTGGGCAATCTCCGCATCGCTCCCCGTGCCGCCGCGCAGGACTGTCGGCAATGGCAGCAAACGATCCGCCCACTCCCCCGCGCCCTTGGCCGAGACCGCACGGCCCGACTTGGGCGAAACATAGATCAGCTCTTCGCTCACCCCGGTTACCGCGCAGCTTTCCAGATCGAGCGCATAGCCCATCTCTTCCAACAGACGCAGCTCCCATTTCAGATAGGCCAGCGGCCAGACCTCCCCCTGCCCCAGAAGATCGAGCAGCGCTTCGGTGCGGCGGTAGAGCGCCGGATGCGGCTCGCGTTCGGGCAGACAAAAGGACAAAAGCGCCGTCACCGCATTCAACCCCGCCAGCGCCAGTCGGTCCTGCATCGCCACTGCAGCCCGGCTCCGCAAAGGCTCGACCGTGAAGGCCCCGATATGGTCCTCCAACCGCGCGCGCCATGCCAGATCAAGCTGCGCGCCGGGCTGCAGGCTGGGGGCGATCTTGCGGCTGGTGCCGCCGCGCACGATCCCGGCATGGCGGCCCTGTTCGGGAGTGAAAACTTCGATGATGGCCGAGGTTTCGCCATGTCGCCGCGCGCTCAGCAGGATGCCCTGATCGCGCCATTCCATCAGGTGAGCCCCGGTTCGTCCAACAGGTGGCGGCCCTGCCGGTCTTCGACTTCGATCACCCAGAGGTCCGGGTCAAAGCTGCGTTGGCGGGCGACGGTGGCGTCAACCTCAGCCTCGTCACCCGAAGCCAGCTCAATCCACTTCCGGTCGCCGGTCATCAAATCAAAAGAGCGTTGAAACAGCACTGCTTTGCCGTCCAGCGTCGCCAGTTTCACCAGCACAGCGCCGCCCGTGTCATCGCCATGAGCCACAACAAAGGCCGGGATATCCTGCAAACGCAGCCGGGTGAGATAGGCGTCGACCCAGAAACGCGCGGTCAGATGCGGCATGGCTGGCCTTTACGCTCAGTCGTTGCCATCTTTGAAATCCAAGCCCATCTCGGAATAGCGCTCGGCCTCTTCCAGCCAATTGGCGCGAACCTTGACCTGCAAAAACAGATGCACCTTGCGGCCAAGGAACTCTTCAAGCTCTTCCCGCGCCGCTTTACCCACGGCCTTGATCGTCTCGCCCTTATTGCCCAGCACGATGCCCTTGTGACCGTCGCGCACGACATAGACCAACTGATCGATCCGGGCCGAGCCGTCCTTGCGCTCTTCCCAATTCTCGGTTTCGACCGTGAGCTGATAGGGCAGTTCCTGATGCAGCCGCAGGGTCAGTTTCTCGCGGGTGATCTCGGCCGCGATATTGCGCATCGGCAGGTCGGCAATCTGGTCTTCGGGGTAGAGCCACGGGCCTTCCGGCACCTCTCCGGCCAGCCACTGGCGCAGCGTGTCGATACCGTGGCCACGCTCGGCGGAGATCATGAAAGTCTCGGTGAAATCGAAAGCTGCGTTCATCTTTTCGGTCAGCCCCAACAACACAGGCGCCTCAACGCGGTCGATCTTGTTGATCGCCAGCGCCACGCGGCGGCCCTTGGCGATGCTGCCAAGCTCCTCAAGGATACGCTCGACACCCTCGGTCATGCCACGGTGCGCTTCGATTAGCAGCACGATCACATCGGCATCCGCAGCCCCGCCCCAGGCGGCGGCGACCATGGCACGGTCAAGCCGGCGGCGCGGTTGGAACAGGCCAGGCGTGTCGACGAAGACAAGCTGCGCGTCGCCCTCCATCGCCACGCCACGGATGCGGGCGCGGGTGGTCTGGACTTTATGCGTCACGATCGAGACTTTGGCCCCAACCATGCGGTTCAGCAGCGTGGATTTGCCCGCGTTGGGCTCTCCGATCAGGGCAACAAATCCGGCACGGGTGGTCATGAGTTCTTCTCCAATTGCCGCAGCAATGTGCTGGCGGCGGCCTGTTCGGCGGCGCGTTTTGAGGGCGCGGTGGCGGCGGCTTCGGCGCCGTTGTCCAGCCGCGCGGTAATGGTAAAGACCGGCGCATGGTCGGGGCCGCTGCGGTCGGTCTGGACATAGCGCGGCGGGNTCAGCCCGCGCGCCTGCGCCCATTCCTGCAACGCGGTCTTGGCATCACGCGCATCTTCCTTGACGGTCTTCAGCCGGTTGCCCCACAGCCGCAACACGAGGTCTTTGGCCGCGTCAAACCCGCCATCCAAATAGACGGCGGCGATAACCGCTTCGATCGCATCGCCCAAAAGCGCCTGTTTGCGCCGCCCGCCCGAAATCATCTCAGACCGGCCCAGTTTCAGCACCTTTCCCAGATCGATCTCGCGCGCCACATCGGCGCAGGTTTCCTTGCGCACCAATGCGTTGAACCGCGGGGCCAACTGCCCCTCGGTCGCACCGGGATCCAGCGCCAGCAGCGCCTCGGCCATGACGAGGCCCAGCACCCGGTCGCCCAGAAACTCCAAGCGCTGGTTGTCGTCGCGGTTGGCCGAGGACATAGAGGCATGGGTCACGGCGCGCACCAGCACGTCCGGCTTGCCGAAGTGATGGCCGATCCGCGCCTCAAAGGCTTTGAGGTCTCCGCTTAGCTTCATCTTACAGCTTCGAAGAAACGGTCGCTGCGCCATGTCCAGAAGAACAGCATCGAACGCCCGGCAGAACTGAACATGATGCGATCCGCGCGGCCAATTAGGTTCTCAAACGGCACGAAACCCACGCCACCGGCGCGCTGCGCCAACCGGCTATCGGCAGAATTGTCGCGGTTGTCGCCCATGAAGAAGTAATGCCCCTCAGGCACGGTATAGACGCCCGTGTTGTCCGACTGCTGGTTGGTGATGTTCAAGATCGGATGCGAGACGCCATTGGGCAGCGTTTCGATCTGGCGGCTTTTGAGGCAGGTGCCGCCCTGCCCGACGGGGCCGTTTTCGCAACGCGGGCGCAGTTGTTGCGGGCCTTGCGGGGCCATGACCTCTTCAAAGGTGCCTGCATCTTCGACTTTGACCGGGGTGCCGTTCAGGCTGATGACGCCGTTTTGGATCTGCACCTTGTCCCCCGGCAGGCCAATCAGACGCTTGATGTAGTCGCGGCCCGATACGGGGTGACGGAAGACCACCACATCGCCGCGCTCAGGCTCGGACCCGAAGAGACGCTCATTATCGCCATCGAAGACACCGCAGACATCCTTGGCGTCAATCTCGATCCCGACACCGGGGAGCATCAGGCTGGGGCAAGACGCATAGGAATAGCCGTAAGCCATCTTGTTCACGAAAAGGAAATCGCCGATCAGCAGCGTCTCTTTCATCGACCCCGAAGGGATCCAGAAGGGCTGGAAGAACAGGGTCCGAAAGACACCGGCGATCAGCAGCGCCCAGAAGATTGTCTTGATGGTTTCGACAAAGGCGTTGCCGGTTTTTTCCTTGGCGGCCATGCGGCGCTCCTGACATATCGGTTTGGGGTTACATGCGGGGCCGTGCGGGCCAAGTCAAGTGACGCGGGGCCGGATCGGCCTGTCCCGCGTGCATATGACGCGAAACGGCGGCGCACGCCAGCCTGAGCGGTCTCAATCGGCAAGGGGGCGCGCTTCGATCACGACAAAGGCCTGCGCCCAGGGGTGGTCATCGGTCAGGGTGACATGGATGATTGCCTCATGCCCCGGCGGGGTCATCGCGGCCAGACGGTCGGCGGCCCAACCGGTCACTTCCATCACGGGTTGGCCGGTGGGCAGATTGCTGACCGCCATGTCGCGCCATGCAATGCCCATGCGCAGCCCGGTGCCAAGCGCCTTTGAGCAGGCCTCTTTCGCGGCCCAGCGTTTGGCGTAAGTTCCCGCGACATCGCGGCGACGCTCGGCCTTGCGTTGTTCCACGTCCGTAAAAACACGATTGCGGAAACGGTCGCCAAAGCGGTCGAGCGTGCCTTGGATACGCTCGATATTTGCCAAATCAGTACCGATGCCGAGGATCATTGAGTGCCATTCTTGTCGCGTGACAGGGCCGATGCGCCCTTTACCGACAATAGATCATGCGCCGTTGCCGAGGAAAAGCAGCAATACGACGCGAAAACGCCGCCCCGCGGAACGGAACGGCGTTAAACTCGGGATGTCGCGCAGCTTAGGCTGTGGCGTGGCGCGCTTTTTCGGCTTTCGCCTCATCAATGGCGCGCTGCACAGAGGCACGCTGCTCGGTCAGGAACTCATAACCGGGGCGGCCAGCGGTGGCTTTGATCGCATCGTCGTAGTTTTCGATCAATGCGGTTTCGCCGTTGACGATTTCGTCATAGACGGCTTCGTCATCGCCGGTCACCGCGTCACGCAGTTTCAGCCAACCACGGTGGGCCGATGCCGCGGCGGAGCCTTCTTCGGAGACATCCACGCCGTCGACGCCCAACTGGCGGTGCAATTCGGTGTGGAACTTCTCGCGCTCAGCGATGCGCTGGTCGAAGAAGCCGACGAAAGCGGCCTCATCCGAGACCTGCTTGCGGGATTCACGATAGCCGTCGCGGCTGTCGATCAGGCGGGTGTGGAGTTTCTTCAGTGTGTCGATATGGTCGCTCATTGGTGCCTCCTTAGGTTTGTTAACCAGTCTGGCAGCCCAACGCAGTCAAAGCCGTTTTGGGTCCAGAAGAAGGCATCCATTGAGTGGATTTTCGCCACCGAAGACCGGCGGGCTTAGCCCTCGCGGGCCTCATCCATCAGGCGGCGCATTTCGGTTATGGCGGGTTCCAGCCCGAGGAATATCGCCTCTCCGATCAGGAAGTGCCCGATGTTGAGTTCGCGCACCTCCGGAAAGGCGGCGATGGGGGTCACCGTGTCATAGGTCAGCCCGTGTCCGGCATGAACCTCAAGCCCGAGGGAAGCTGCAAAACTCGACATCTCACGCAGCTTGTTAAGCTCGACATCCGCCTCGTCCCAGCGGCCTTCGGCAAAGGCATCGCAATAAGCGCCGGTGTGCAGTTCGATCACCTCTGCGCCGATGCGATTGGCGGCTTCGATCTGCGCAGGCTCGGCGGCGATGAAGATTGACACCCGGCTGCCCGCCTCACGCAGGGGCGCGATGAAATGGGCCAGCTTGTTCTCCTCGCGGGCGACTTCCAGCCCGCCCTCGGTGGTGCGCTCTTCGCGCTTTTCGGGCACGATGCAGACGGCATGGGGCCTGTGGCGCAGGGCAATCTTTTGCATCTCGTCGGTGGCGGCCATCTCAAAGTTCAGCGGGACGGAAAGCACCTCCATCAACCCTTCGATATCGGCGTCAGAGATATGCCGCCGGTCTTCGCGCAGATGCGCGGTGATGCCATCGGCGCCAGCCTTTTCCGCGATCTTGGCCGCGCGCAGCGGGTCAGGATAGGCGCCGCCCCGCGCGTTGCGCACGGTCGCCACATGGTCAATGTTCACGCCCAATCTCAGCTTTGGTTGATCCGCCATCTCGATTCCCCCTGCATCACTTGCCCGACCATAGGTCGGAAATTTCGCCAACCCCATAGGGGGAAGCGGTTTTTCCGGAAAATTGATGCCCTGAAAGCCTCAGTCCGCGTGGCGCTTGGCCTCGGCCTTTTGCGCCGCCTTATGCTTGAGCGCCTCGAACTTGGCTTTGATCATCCCGCGCCGCCGCTTTTGGTAAGCCCGCAGCACCGGTACCGAGATATAATAGGCGATAGAGGCGCAGATCATTCCCGGCAGGATGCCCCCGATCAGATAGGGGTAGAAGACCTGATGGAAAAAGGCGGTCAGCCCCGTCCAATCCATCTGGCTATCGGTAAAAATCGCGACAAAGTTCTCTTGCAGATCGCGGCCCGCATCCAGAAACTTCCCCCCGAAGGAGCGATGCTCTTTCGGAGCCACGGGCGCGCCAAGGATCCAATGCCCGGTCTGCAGAGCCGCGATGCCGATGGGGACATAGGTCAGCGGGTTACCAAAAAAGGTCGCCATAAGGGCGGCAAGGATATTGGCCCGCATCACCCGCCCGATCAGTGCCGCCACGATGAAGTGCAGACCATAGAAGGGCGTGAAGGTGGTAAAGACCCCGGCCCAGATGCCGCGCGCGATACGCTCGGGGCTGTCAGGCAGCCGCCGCATCCGGTGTTTGACGTAGTGAAACGCACGTGTCCAACCACCCCGCGGCCACAGAAACTCGGCCAGCGCGCGCAGGGTCGGTTTCGGATCGCGGCGTTTGAAAATCAAGTCTCAGGTCCAGTATCGGCGTTTCGTCTGCGCGGGGTCAGTCGGTCTTTTCGACAGTCTTTCCCATGCTCATATTGCGGTGCCTGCTGACATCGGCGACTTCACTTTCGGCTTCGATCGTGGACATCAACGAATGCAGGTGACTTACGTCTCTGAGATCCACATAGACCACCAACCGGTAAAAGTCAGGCTTGCGCTCCACAAACTCCAAATCAGAGATATTGGCCGAGGCTTCGCCGATCAAGGTGCAGACCCGCCCCAGTACGCCCGCGCCGTTGCCGATGGTGATGTCCAACGCGCAGGTATAGACCGCCGGGTGGCTGCCATCGTGCCAGCGCAGATCCAGCCAACGCTCGGGCTGGTCTTCGTATTCCGACAGGCGGTCGCAGTCGATTGAGTGGACGGTCACGCCCTTGCCACGGAAGGTGATGCCGACGATCCGCTCACCGGGCAGCGGCGTGCAGCAGGGCGCGCGGTCAAAGCTCTGGCCCGGCTCCAGCCCCACGACGGCGCGGCGCACGTCGATCTGCTCGCCCTTTTGCGGGGCAAGGTCAGGATAGACGCATTCCACCACTTCGCGGCCTGTGAGTTCGGAACTGCCAAGCCGGGCGAGCACCTCATCGGGGCCGTTGAGCCGCATGTTCTTGGCGACGGTATGCAGCACCTTATCGGTGGCCTTCTTGCCGACCTGCGCGAAGGCCGAGCGCGCCAATTCGCGGCCCAGTTTGATAAAGCGCTCGCGGTCGACCTCCCGCAGGGACCGCCGGATTGCCGACTTGGCCTTGCCGGTGGTGGCGATATCAAGCCATGTGACCTGCGGTGTTTGCCCCTGCGCGGTGGTGATCTCAATCGACTGGCCGTTTTTGATCCGCGTCCAGAGCGGCACACGCATCCCGTCGACTTTGGCCCCAACGCAAGCGTTGCCGATCCGGGTGTGGATCGCATAGGCGAAATCAATCGGCGTCGCCCCGCGCGGCAGTTTCACCACATCGCCTTTGGGCGTGAAGCAGAAGACCTGATCCGCGTACATCTCAAGCTTCACCGCTTCGAGGAAATCCTCGTGGTCGGTCTCGGCGTCGAACTGCTCGGTCAGCTGGCTGATCCATTTGGCGGGATCGACGGCAAAGGGGTTTCGGCTGCGCACACCGTCGCGGTAGGACCAATGCGCGGCGACGCCGGTCTCGGCCACGTCATGCATCTGCCGGGTGCGGATCTGCACTTCCACCCGCTTGCCATCGCGGCCCGAGACGGTGGTATGGATCGAGCGGTAGCCGTTGGTCTTGGGCTGGCTGATGTAATCCTTGAACCGCCCCGGCACCGCCCGCCAGCGGCGATGGATCGCGCCGAGTGTGCGGTAGCAATCCTCGTCAGAGGCGGTGATCACGCGAAAGCCGTAAATGTCGGACAGACGGGAGAAGCTTTGCTCCTTCTCCTCCATCTTGCGCCAGATCGAATAGGGCTTCTTGGCCCGGCCAAAAACCTCGGCGTCGATATCCGCTTTTTCCAACTCCACCCGCATGTCGCCGGTGATCCGCTGGATCACGTCGCCGGTGTCGCGTTGCAGGGTGATAAAGCGGCGAATGATCGAGGCGCGCGCCTCGGGGTTGAGCACGCGGAAGGCGAGGTCTTCCAACTCTTCGCGCATCCACTGCATGCCCATGCGCCCCGCCAGCGGCGCGTAGATGTCCATCGTCTCCCGCGCCTTTTTGACCTGCTTGTCCGGGCGCATGGATTTGATCGTGCGCATGTTGTGCAGACGGTCGGCGAGCTTAACAAGGATGACGCGCAGGTCCTTGGACATCGCCATAAAGAGCTTGCGGAAATTCTCGGCCTGCTTGGTCTCGGTCGAGTTGAGCTGAAGGTTGGTCAGCTTGGTGACACCATCGACCAATTCCGCCACTTCGCCGCCAAAGAGGCTCTGCACCTCGGCATAAGACGCTTTGGTGTCTTCGATGGTGTCGTGCAAAAGGGCGGTGATGATCGTCGCATCGTCAAGCTGCTGTTCCGTGAGGATCGCAGCGACAGCGACGGGGTGGGTGAAATAGGGTTCACCGGAATGGCGAAACTGCCCCTCATGCATCCGCGCCCCGTAGTCAAAAGCGGCGCGGATCAGGGGTTCGTTGGTACGCGGATTGTAGCCTTGAACAAGAGCGATCAGGTCATCGGCAGTGATGTCGGCGCTGTTCATGCCATCTGCCTCATAGCCCCGGCCGGGGCGCGGGGGTTAGCCCTGCCCCTGTGCGGCCATCAACTGGCGCAGCAACATTTCTTCGGACATGCTGTCTTCTTCGGGCTTGTCCTCTTCGGCACCCATCAAAAGCGCCATGGCGTCTTCTTCGGGTTCGTCGACTTCGATCTGGCTCTGGTTGCTTTCGATCAGACGCTCGCGCAGGTCATCAGCCGACTGTGTTTCTTCGGCGATTTCGCGCAGGGACACGACGGGGTTCTTGTCGTTATCGCGGTCAACGGTCAGCTGCGATCCGGCAGAGATCTCACGGGCGCGATGCGCGGCCAGCATAACGAGTTCGAAACGGTTCGGAACCTTATCCACACAATCTTCGACGGTGACGCGGGCCATGAAGCCTCCAATATCTCATTTGCTGCCAGAAGTGCGGTATTTAGGCCGCCTCGGGCAGATTTACAAGCCGTTATTACAGGCGCCGCACGCTCGGCACGATCCCGCTCAGGCAGAGCCTCAAGCAAGGTGCGCACCGGTTTCCCAAGCAGCGGATGCACCCAATCGGGGGCCACATCGGCCAAGGGCACCAGCACAAAAGCGCGGTCTTGCAGGCGCGGATGCGGCAGGATCAACTGCTCTGGCGTGCGGCCAATCTGCGCCTCAAGCGGCAAATCACGCCACATCTTGTGGGTGTTACGGTCTGGCAACACGATATCATCACAGGCCAGCAAATCCAAATCCAATGTGCGCTGGCCCCAACGCTGCACCCGCTCCCGACCCAACTGTGCCTCGATCCGATGCAGGACGCCAAGCGCTTTGGCCGGATCCCAAGGTGCCTCCAGACGTGCTGCAGCATTCACATAATCGGGCCCCGCTCCTGCGGGAAAAGCCGGAGTATGATAGAATGCACTGGTCGCGCGAATCACCGCGCCGGAGGTTTGCANCAGCTTCAAAGCCGACTTCAGGGTTTCCTGCGGCGCACCGACAGAAGAGCCGAGGTTCCCGCCAAGCGCGATCAGGAGACTATACTTTCGTATAGGCTCTCTACTGCTTAATTCCATACCCACGGGGTCTTGCGACATCGTTAAAAAGCCTTAGTTATGCACCCTGATGTGGGGGCATCGCCAGAGGTCACGGATTTATTAATCCGTGGCGATTACAGTTCAAACCGGGAATACGGCGAAGCCTGCCGAAAGGATAGATTAATGTTCTACAAAGATGAGCGGTTGGCGCTTTTTATAGATGGCTCCAACCTCTATGCCGCGGCAAAGACGCTGGGCTTCGACATCGACTACAAGCTGCTGCGGCAAGAGTTCATGCGCCGCGGCAAGCTGCTGCGCGCCTTCTACTATACCGCACTTTTGGAGAACGATGAATATTCACCCATCCGCCCGCTTGTTGACTGGCTGAACTACAACGGCTTTTCCATGGTCACCAAACCGGCCAAGGAATACACCGACAGCATGGGCCGGCGCAAAGTCAAAGGCGACATGGACATCGAACTGGCCGTTGATGCGATGGAACTGGCACCGCGTGTCGACCATATCGTGATCTTTTCCGGCGACGGCGATTTCCGCCCGCTGGTCGAAAGCCTGCAACGCCAAGGCGTGCGCGTTTCTGTCGTGTCGACGATTCGCAGCCAGCCGCCGATGATCTCTGACGATCTGCGTCGCCAAGCCGACAACTTTATCGAGCTTGACGATCTGCGTGATGTCATTGGCCGTCCGCCGCGCGATCCGATCTCGACCTCGCAAGACTAAGCGCAAACCGCCTTATTTCCGCCCAAAACCATGTTGCTAGCCGCAGCAGTGGCTTTCTTGTGCCTGCCTCCGAGGGGGCAGGCAGACGAATAACAGACCAGTGACAATGGCGTCACTGGCCTGTGAAATTTCTAAAATACCCCAGGGAAGATACAATACAGCACATGAACCCATGCGTTCCCCTTGATCCCACAGTACCCGTTCCCGTAGGAGTAGACGACCCCCCGAAAAAGGGGGGTTAAAGTGAGGGACGATGCTTTTCGATGATGCGGCGCGGCTGGAAAAGCTACAGGATGTCGGCAGGCTCTGGGACGGCATTGTAGAGGCGCTGCGACAGATCGGTTTCACCCACGCCATTCACATCAGCGTCGGGGCAGATTTCAAAGATGCCCAGTTTTTATCCACCATCCCCGACCTTTACGATGATCTCCCCCCCGAGGATGACCCCTTTCTCCACCATTCGTGCACCAGCTATGAAGTCCTGACAATCGGTCAGGCCTTCGTGCACCTTTACCCCGATGTTACCCCCTCTGAGCATTCGCTGATCGCACGCGCAGGACGGGAAGGTTTGCACGCCGCCTTTGCGGTGCCCATGCGGCTGAAAGGATCAGAACGTTTCGGTGGCTTCATCATCGGCAATTGGATGGAAGCCGATGACTTTGTACGGAGCTTTAGCGACGTGGCCGAGGATCTTCGCCTCTTTTGCCTGCTGATGCACCGCCGCATCGAAGACCTGACCGGCACCGCCCCGTTGCCCCTGCCCGAGACCCCATCGGCCTTTGGCAAACTCAGCCCGCGCGAAGCCGAAGTGGTGAACCTGCTGGCCCATGGCTACACCCGCCAGCAAACCGCGCATCGCTGCAACCTCTCGATCCACACCGTCTCGGACTATGCGAAATCGGGCTACCGCAAATTGGGCATCCGCAACCGGGCGCAGGCCGCCGCCCTCGTTCACGGCACCGCGGGCGAGGCTGCGCCCAAGAAAGGCTGACGGGCTGGACGAAGCGCGCCCAAGCCCTTACCTCTGCGCCAAGCCGTTCGGAGACTTCGCATGACCAACACGCCCCTGACCCTCTACCTCGCCGCGCCGCGCGGATTCTGCGCGGGCGTGGACCGGGCGATCAAGATCGTCGAAATGGCGCTCGAGAAATGGGGCGCCCCAGTCTATGTGCGCCATGAGATCGTACACAATAAATTCGTCGTCGACGGGCTGCGCGACAAGGGCGCGGTCTTTGTCGAGGAACTCTCCGAATGCCCCGACGACCGTCCGGTGATCTTTTCCGCCCATGGCGTGCCGAAATCCGTGCCCTCGGCGGCGCAGGCGCGCAATATGATCTATGTCGATGCCACCTGCCCACTGGTCTCCAAGGTCCATATCGAGGCGCAGCGCCATGCCGATGCAGGCCTGCAGATCATCATGATCGGCCACGCAGGCCACCCCGAAACGGTCGGCACCATGGGCCAATTGCCCGATGGCGATGTGCTGCTGGTCGAAACGCCCGACGATGTGGCCGGTGTCGCCGTGCGTGATGAGGCGCAGCTGGCCTATGTCACCCAGACCACGCTCAGCGTCGATGACACCGCCGATATCGTCGCAGCCCTTCAGGCGCGGTTCCCAGCCATCATCGGCCCGCATAAAGAAGACATCTGCTACGCCACCACCAACCGTCAGGAAGCCGTCAAAGCCATGGCGCCCAAATGCGACGCGATGCTGGTGGTCGGCGCGCCAAATTCGTCGAACTCTAAACGTCTGGTCGAAGTCGGCGCCCGCGCGGGCTGCGCCTATGCGCAACTGGTGCAACGCGCTGATGACATCGATTGGCGCGCGCTTGATGGGATCGGCAGCATCGGTATCACGGCGGGCGCATCGGCCCCCGAAGTGCTGATCAACGAAGTGATCGACGCCTTCAAATCGCGCTATGACGTGACCACCGAACTGGTCGAAACCGCGCAGGAAAACGTTGAGTTCAAGGTGCCCCGCGTCTTGCGCCAACCCGCCTGATTGACCGCCACGCGCCAGCCGCCTAAACCGCGTTGAAACCGCGACGGGAGCCGACATGCCAGACCTTTACGCCTACACAGACGGAGCCTGCTCAGGCAATCCCGGCCCCGGCGGCTGGGGCGTGCTGATGCGCGCGATGGACGGTGACAAGATCGTTAAGGAACGCGAGTTGAAGGGCGGCGAGGCGCAAACCACCAACAACCGCATGGAACTGATGGCCGCGATCTCGGCGCTGGAATCGCTCAGCCGTACGACAGAAATCACTATCGTAACCGACAGCAACTACGTCAAAAACGGCATTACAGGCTGGATCTTCGGCTGGAAGAAAAACGGCTGGAAAAATGCCGCCAAGAAGCCCGTCAAAAACGCCGAGCTTTGGCAGCGGCTGGATGCGGCGAACGCGCGGCATAATGTGACGTGGAAATGGGTCAAGGGCCACGCCGGCCACCCCGAAAACGAACGCGCCGATGAACTGGCCCGCGCTGGCATGGCCCCCTTCAAACCGGGCGGCAAGAAGTGACCCTGCTGGCCCTGCTGGACTATGCCGCCGTGCTGGTCTTTGCCATCACCGGCGCGCTGGTCGCCAGCCGTGCGCAACTCGATATCGTGGGCTTTGCCTTTATCGCCTGCCTGACCGCCGTGGGCGGCGGCACGATCCGTGACCTCCTGCTCGACCGCAACCCGATCTTTTGGATAGAAACGCCCAGTATGCTCGGCGTGGCCATCGTGGCGGCGCTGGTGGTGTTTTTCACCGCGCACCTTCTGGAAAGCCGCTTTCGCACGTTGATCTGGCTCGACAGTCTGGCACTGGCCGTTGCCGTCGCGGCGGGGGTCGGTGTGGCGATGTCCCAAGAGCAATCCGCGCCGATCATCATCGTCATGGGCATGATCACCGGCTGTATGGGCGGGCTGATGCGCGATGTGGTGGTGGGCCAATTGCCACTGGTGCTGACGCAAGGCGAACTCTACGCCACGGCGGCTCTGTCTGGCGCTGCGGTGGCGGTGCTGCTGTCGCCCTATTTCGACGGGAGGCTCTATCCGCTGCTGGCCTGTGCCGTGACGACTTGGGTGCTTCGGGCCGGATCGCTGTATTTCGGCTGGCACTTGCCAGTCTACAAAAGCACCCCGCCGAAAAGCTGACGCCTCAGCCTTAGCCCAAGCGCCGCCCCACCGCGATTTGTGCGCCGCGCTGAAACACATCCGCGTCCTGTGCTCCCTTGCCCGCGCGCTGCAAGCGCGTTAGTCGCACGGCACCCTCGCCGCAGGCAATACGCAGATCATCCGACAAGACCTCACCCGCAGCACCTGTGCCTTCATCCAGCACCGATCCCAGCACTTTGACCCTTTGTCCGTCAATCTCGAACCACGCCCCGGGAAAGGGTGAAAGGCCACGGATCATACGATCCACCTCAACCGCGGGGCGGGTCCAGTCGATCTTGGCCTCGGCCTTGTCGATCTTGGCGGCATAGGTGACGCCTTCTTCGGGTTGGGGCTGCGGGGTAAGCTGCAACAATTGCGACAGCGCCTTGTTGATCGCCACCGCGCCCATGGCGCTCAGACGGTCGTGCAGTTCCGCTGTGGTCTCCGCCGCACCGATCTCGGTCTCTTCGCAGAGCAGCACCGGCCCGGTGTCCAACCCCGCTTCCATCTGCATGATACAAACGCCGGTCTTTTCATCGCCCGCCATGATCGCACGGTGGATAGGGGCCGCCCCGCGCCAGCGCGGCAGCAGGCTCGCGTGGATGTTCAGGCAGCCCTGTTTCGGCGCATCCAGAATGACCTGCGGGAGGATCAGACCGTAAGCCACGACCACCGCCGCGTCAGCGTCGAGTTCAGAGAATTCTTCTTGCGGCTCGGGATGTTTAAGCGATGCCGGATGCCGCACCAGCAGGCCAATCTCTTCGGCGCGTTGCTGCACCGGGCTGGGGCGGGGTTTCTTGCCCCGGCCCGCAGGGCGTGGTGGCTGGCAATAGACGGCGCAGATGTCATGCCCGGCCTGCACCAGCGCATCGAGGATCGGCACTGAGAAATCGGGCGTGCCCATGAAGATCAGTCGCATCTGTTAACTCCTGCCGGACAGCGCCTTGGGGGAGCCGTCAGCCGTTCTGTTTGCGTGCCTTGCGCAACAGCATGTCACGCTTGGTTTTGCTGAGGTTGTCGAAATACATCTTGCCCGCCAGATGGTCGATCTGGTGTTGCACGCTGACGGCCTCAAGCCCGACGAAATCACGCTCAACCTCGGCACCCGTCTCGTCAAGGAACCGCACCTTCACGCCGCGGGGGCGGCGGATCACGGCACTGAAACCGGGCAGGTTCGGGCTGGCTTCCTCATAAGGGTGCAGCACGGCAGAGGCGTCTATAATCACCGGGTTTGCCAGCCGGATGCGCTTGTTGCGCGCCTCGGAGGCATCGACGACGGCGACTTGCAACATCACCCCGATCTGCGGCGCGGCAAGGCCGACGCCCGGCATCGCGTCCATCGTCTCGATCATGTCGTCCCAAAGGGTGCGGATTTCATCCGTCACCGCCTCAATCGGCGCGGCGGGGCTGCGCAGGCGTTTGTCGGGCCATGCAATGTAGCGGCGTAGGGTCATTGTGCGTTGAACTCCGCAATCTTAGCCGCGCGGGTCTCCGCGTCGAGGTGATCGAAGGTCACCACACCGTCAAGGTGATCCATCTCATGCTGCGCGATCAGCGCGGCGGCACCCTCAAGGCTTTGCACATAGCGGCCACCGTTCAGCCCGGTCCAAACCATCTGCACCTGCGACGGGCGCGAGATGTCGGTGCTGATGCCCGGAATGCTTAGGCAGCCTTCGGTATTGGTCACGCGCTCTTCGCCGATCTCTTGAAACATCGGGTTGATGCAGACCAGCGGGTCGGACTTATCCTCTTTCCAGCCCGCATCCATCACGAAAATCCGCAGCATCGCGCCGACCTGCGGCCCGGCAAGGCCCCGCCCCGGCGCGGCATACATCGTCTCCAACATATCGGCGGCCAGCGTTTCGATCTCTGGCGTGATCTCTTCGATCGGCGCGCAGGTCTCGGCCAGTCGCGGATCGGGCCAGCGAAGTACCTCCTGCACGCTCATCCGCGTGCCAACTCGCGCTTCAGTTTCACCATCTTGCGGGTGATCATCTGGCGCTTCAACGGTTTGAGGTAATCGATGAACAGTTTCCCATCAAGGTGGTCGATCTCATGCTGCACACAGGTCGCCCAGAGGCCGTCAAACGCCTCCTGCTGCTCTTTGCCGTCACGGTCGAGCCAGCGGACCTCAACCTCAGCCGGGCGGGTCACATCGGCGTATTGCTCAGGAATGCTCAGGCAGCCTTCTTCATAGGTGCTGAGGTCATCCGAAGAAGCCACGATCTCAGGGTTGAACATCAACAGCGGGCGCGGCGCTTCGCCCTCTTCCTTGACGCAATCGAGCACGATGACACGGCTCAGCACGCCGATCTGCGGCGCGGCAAGGCCGATGCCCGGCGCATCATACATGGTGGTCAACATATCATCGCCCAGCACGCGCAGCTCGTCGCTGAGGTCGGCGACAGGGGCTGCGGCTTTCTTGAGCCGTGGATCGGGGTGCAAAAGGATCGGGCGTTTCATCCCGCTCATTTAGGCCATGCCCGGGCATCGCGCAACCGGGGGCTTGCAGCGCCTGTGGCAGCCGTTAGCTTGGCCGCAATATCAGGAGAGACCAGCATGAGCTTTGACGACATCATCGACCGGCGCGGCACCCATTGTTCGAAATGGGACAAGATGGAAGCGATCTATGGCGTGCCTGCAGACACGGGCATCGCCATGTGGGTGGCCGACATGGATTTCCGCCCCCCGCAGGTGGTGCAGGACGCGCTTCAGGCCCAGATCGACCACGGGGTGCACGGGTATTTCGGCGACGACAGCGAATACCTTGCCGCGATCCAATGGTGGATGGAAAACCGTCACGGCTGGAAGGTCGACGCCGATGCGATCTTTACCACCCACGGTCTGGTGAACGGCACCGCGATGTGCGTCGATGCCTTCACCCAGCCCGGTGATGGCGTGGTGCTGTTCACCCCGGTCTATCACGCCTTCGCCCGCGTGATTAACGCCGCCGAGCGGCGCGTGGTGGAATGCCCGCTGACCAATGCCTCGGGCCGCTACGAGATGGATTTCGACGCCTATGACGCCCTGATGACCGGGGATGAGAAAATGGTGATCCTCTGCTCGCCGCATAACCCCGGCGGGCGCGTCTGGAGCCGCGAGGAACTGCAAGGCGTGGCCGATTTCGCCAAGCGGCACGATCTGGTGCTGGTCTCGGATGAAATCCACCACGATCTGGTGATGCCGGGGCACAAGCACATCCCCATGGCGCATATCGGCGGAATCGAAGACCGTCTGGTGATGATGACCGCCACGACCAAGACTTTCAACATCGCCGGCGGCCATACCGGGAACGTCATCATTCACGACCCCAAGCTGCGCCAACGCTTCGCCCAGCGCATGGCGGCTTTGGGCGTCTCGGCGAACTCCTTCGGGCTGATCATGGCAACGGCGGCCTATTCCCCCGAGGGGGCCGCTTGGGTGGATGAACTGACCGCCTATCTGGACGGAAACCGGCAGCTCTTCGATGACGCGGTGAACGCGATTCCGGGGCTACGCTCGATGCCGCTGGAATCGACCTATCTGGCTTGGGTGGACTTTTCGGGCACCGGGATGGACCCGGGGGAGTTTCAGAAACGTGTCGAGAAAAGCGCCGCCATCGCAGCCAACCACGGCGCCACCTTCGGCACGGGGGGCGAAAGCTTCATGCGTTTCAACCTCGCCACCCCGCGCGCGCGGGTCGAGGAAGCTTGCGACCGGCTCGTAAAAGCTTTCAGCGATCTACAATAATCGGAAAATGGCGCGGCGGGACTGGCCCGCCGTGCCGCCCTTTCAGGCGCGGCCATCTTCGATCAGCCCCAGTGGCGCATCGGCGGGACGCTCGAAATCAAGCGGCGGACGGTCTGCCACGGCGGTCGCGCGTTTGAACTCATAACGCATTTCGCCCGCTTCTTCCTCGCTCGCCACGATCAAACATTGGAACAGATGCAGGCTGCCATCATAAAGATCGACCAGCCCGCGCAGCTTGGGCGCATCTGCCGCATCGATGGAAAAACCGGTCTTCCACATACGCAGCACCCGGTAGACATCACCGCCCACCTCAAGCCGCAGGCGAGACCCTTTGCGCAGGCTTTCCATGCGCGCGGCATCTAGCCCCGCTTGTATTTCCTTGGTCAGAAATTCTTCCATGATCTTCCCCCCGCTGATGCCTTCTAAGCTGGGCTAAAACGTAGGAAATTCAAGTTAAGAATTGATGACGTTTCGGCAGCCTGCGCCAGCGCAGGGCGGCTGCGCGCCCATGAAGATGGGCAGTCCGCGCGTCCTGCCCTAGATATACCCTCAAATGCGCAAAGGAGAACAAGATGGGCCTTTTGGTTGACGGAAAATGGCAAGACAAATGGTATGACACCAAATCCTCAGGCGGCAAGTTTGAGCGCGCCGCAGCGAAGTTTCGCAACTGGGTAACCGCCGATGGCATCGCCGGCCCCAGCGGCGACGGCGGGTTCAAAGCAGAATCGGGGCGCTATCACCTCTATGTCAGCTATGCCTGCCCATGGGCACATCGCGCGCTGATCTTCCGCCAGTTGAAGGGCTTGGAGGATCACATCGGCGTGTCGGTCGTACACCCCGACATGTTGGGCGAAGGCTGGACCTTTGACACGGATTTCCCCGGCGCCACTGGCGATACCCTCTTTGGCCTGCCCTATGCCCGCGACATCTATACCCGTGCCGATCCCAATTTCACGGGCCGCGTCACCGTGCCGATCCTCTGGGACAAAGAGCGCGAGACCATCGTCAGCAACGAGAGCGCCGAGATCATCCGCATGTTCAACAGCGCCTTTGATGAGCTGACCGGCAACAGCGATGACTACGACCCCGCCCCCCTCCACGACCGCATCGAAGAGGTGAACGCCCGCGTCTATGACACGCTCAACAACGGCGTCTACAAAGCCGGTTTCGCCACCACGCAGGAGGCCTATGACGCTGCCGTGCATCCGCTCTTTGACACATTGGATTGGATCGAAGACATCCTGTCACAGAATCGCTACCTCGCGGGCGACAAGATGACCGAGGCCGACTGGCGGCTTTTCACCACACTGGTGCGCTTCGACAAGGTCTATCACCTGCACTTCAAGTGTAACCGCAACCGGATCGTCGATTACCCGAACATCTGGGCCTATACGCGCGAACTCTATCAGGTGCCGGGCGTGGCCGAGACGGTGAACTTCGACCATATCGTGCGGCACTACCACTACAGCCACGACACGATTAACCCGCATCGGATCATCCCGATCAACCCGGTGCTGGATTTCGACGCGCCGCACGGGCGCGGCTGATCCCTCCTCCCCCTGCCTGCCTTGCGGAAGGCGCTTGATCGCGCAGCGCTTTTGCGCTTTCACCGCAGCAAGAACGGCAGGGGGACGAGGATGCAACAGCCAGATCAGCGCGACCACGGCGGCGGTGTCGATGCGGCAGCGGCGCGTTTCGGCGGGCAGCGGGCGGAGTGGATCGACCTGTCGACCGGGATCAATCCGCAGCCCTATCCGATCCCCGCCCTGCCTGCTGAGGCGTGGAACGCGCTTCCCGATGCCGCAGCGCAAACCGCGCTTGTGGAGGCCGCCCGCGCCTTCTGGAAGGTGCCACCGGATGCTGCGCTGCTAACCGTGCCGGGCGCATCCTCGGCCATTGCGCGCATCCCGGCGCTCGCCCCGAAAGGCCGCGTGCGCATCCCCGGCCCGACCTACAATGAACATGCCGCAAGCTTTGCCGAGAGCGGCTGGCAGGTGGTCGAAGAGGGCAACACCGATGCCGCCGTCCATGTGCACCCCAACAACCCCGACGGGCGGCTTTGGCAAGCGTCAGAGACCCCCGCCCCCCTCAGCATTATCGACGAGAGCTTTTGCGACATCACGCCTGACGCCACCCTCATGGCGCAGGCCACGACACCCGGCACGCTGATCCTCAAAAGCTTTGGCAAGTTCTGGGGGCTGGCCGGGCTGCGGCTGGGTTTTGTCATCGGCGATCCGGCTTTGGTGGCACGGCTTGGCCAGATGCTCGGCCCTTGGCCGGTAAGCGGCCCGGCTTTGCATATCGGCGCGGCGGCTTTGCGGGATGGCGCTTGGGCCGAAGCGATGCGGGCCCGGTTGGCGACTGACGCCACCCGTCTCGACACAATGATGACCGAAGCGGGGGCGCAGATCTTCGGCGGCACCCCGCTTTTCCGGCTTTATGAGGTCGACAACGCGCTAGCTTGGCAGGAACGCCTCGCCCAGCATCACATCTGGACCCGCGTCTTCCCCTATAACCCACGCTGGCTGCGCCTTGGCCTGCCGCCCGCCGACGGTTGGGCACGGCTGGAGCAGGCGCTGGCATGAGCACGGCCGCGATCCTCGTGCTGGCCATGCTGCTCGACGCGGCTCTTGGAGAACCGGCATGGCTCTGGCGGCGCTTGCCGCATCCGGCGGTGCTGATGGGGCGATTGATCGGCTGGGGGGATCGTCGGTTGAACCACGGCCATTCGCGGCGTGCCAAGGGCGTGGCGCTGCTGCTGGCGCTGATGATCGGGATGGCGTGCCTTGGCTGGGTGCTGAGCCTTCTTGGCCCACTGGCCGAGATCATCATCGCCGCCATTCTGCTGGCGCAACGCTCCCTCGTCGAACACCTCCGCGCTGTGGCTGATGGGCTTCGCCAATCGCTGCCCGCAGGCCGCCGCGCGGTGGCGATGATCGTCAGCCGCGACACTGCCGAGATGCCCCCAGACGCCGTGGCACGCTCGGCCATCGAAAGCGGCGCGGAAAACCTTAGCGACGGCATCATCGCCCCTGCCTTTTGGTTCTTGCTGGGTGGGCTGCCGGGGTTGCTGGTCTATAAGATCGTCAACACCGCCGACAGTATGATCGGCTACCGCACCCCGCGCTACGCCGATTTTGGCTGGGCCGCGGCGCGGATGGATGACCTGCTGAACCTCGCCCCCGCACGGCTCACCGCGCTGCTGATCGCCCTGCCCAGCGGGGTGCTGCACCACTGGCGCGACATCAAGGCCGACGCGGCGCTGCACCGCTCGCCCAACGCCGGTTGGCCGGAAGCCGCCATGGCGCGGGCCATAGGTGTGGCCCTCGCCGGTCCGCGCAGCTATGATGGGCAGGTGCAGCAGTTTCCTTGGGTGCACGGCGCGGGGGCGCGCGTCATCGGACCTCAGGAGATCGATGCGGCCATCACCCGCCTCTGGCAGGCATGGTTGGTGATGTGGGCAATCGCCCTAGTTCTGGCCTGTCTGTGACCAAAAGGATACCTATGCGCCCCTATTTCCTAGCCGCCGCCCTTGCGGCTCTCACCCTTCCCGCCACCGCCTTTGCGCAAACGGCCTGTGGCGGTGATTTCTCCAGCTTCATCGCGGATGCCAAATCTGAGGCCGTGGCCAATGGGGCTGACCCTGCCACCGCCGATCGGTTTTTTGCTGGCCTGCGCCAAGACCCCGCCGTGCTGCGCGCGGATCAGGCGCAAGGGGTGTTCCAAAAACCCTTCATCGAATTTTCGCGGCACCTGATCTCCAACGACCGGATCAACCGAGGCCGTGCCAATGGCGAAAAATACGACGCGGTCTTTGACCGGGTTGAATCCGAGTATGGCGTCAGCCGTGGCGTGCTACTGGCCTTCTGGGCGTTTGAGACGGATTACGGCGCGATCCAAGGCGACTTTAACACTGCCAACGCGCTGGCCACGCTGGCGCATGACTGCCGCCGCCCCGAGTTGTTCCGCCCACAGCTTTTCGCGGCATTGGAGCTTTTCGAGCGCGGTGAATTCGACCCCGCCACCACCACCGGCGCTTGGGCGGGTGAGATCGGCATGGTGCAAATGCTGCCGCGCGACATCATCGAAAACGGCGTGGACGGCGACGGCGATGGCGAAGTCTCGCTGAAAACCTCTGCCCCTGATGCGCTGCTGTCGGGCGCCAAAATGCTACAAAGCCTCGGCTGGCGGGCGGGTGAGCCTTGGCTGGCCGAAGTCACCCTCCCGCAAGACTTCGACTGGTCGCAAAGCGGGCTGGAGACCACCAAATCCGTTAGCGAATGGCAAGCGATGGGCGTGTCCCCCCGCAACGGGCCGCTGGCCGAGGGGCTGACCGCCTCGGTCCTGCTGCCACAAGGGCGCGGCGGGCCAGCCTTCATCGCCTACCCGAATTTTAGGGTCTATTTCGAATGGAACCAAAGCTTTACCTACGTCATGACCGCCGCCTATTTCGCCACACGGCTGGAAGGCGCACAGGTTTTCGACGCAGGCAATCCGCAACCGGGGCTTAGCGGCGACGCGATGAAAACGCTGCAACGCAAACTGCAAGCCAAGGGCTATGATGTGGGCGATGTAGATGGCATCCTCGGCTCCGGCACCCGTGCCGCCGTCCGCGCGGAACAGGCCCGTCTCGGCCTCCCCGTCGATGGCTGGCCCACGCCAGCACTGCTGAACCAACTGTAAGGAGAAGACCCCGATGGCCCTCAAGAAAACCGCCGCCCAAATGGTCTCTGAGGCCCGTGCCCGGATCGAAGAGATCGACAGCATTGAGGCCATCGCCATGCTGGACGACAAAAATTTGCAATTTGTCGACCTGCGTGATCCCCGCGAACGCGAGCGTACCGGGTTCATCCCCGGTGCGTTCCACTGCCCACGCGGCATGTTGGAGTTTTGGGTCGACCCCGACAGCCCCTACTTCAAAGAGGTCTTTGCCCAAGACAAGAAATTCGTCTTTCACTGCGCCTCGGGCTGGCGCTCGGCCATCTCGGTCGCGACACTGCAAGACATGGGCTTTGACGCGGCGCACCTAAAGGACGGTTTTGGCGGTTGGGAAAAAGCAGGCGGCCCAAAAGAGGGCGGCCCAGAAGCAGGCGGAAAGGCTGAGAAGGCCTGACCCGCAGGCTTTGATCTGGCCTCTCCTACGCAAAGCTGCCACAAGTTTTGCAACGTCAAAGGAGAGACAGAATGACCGAGATCAAACGCCATCACACCAACACCCGCATGAGCCAAATCGTCGAGCATGGCGAAGTGATCTACCTTGCCGGTCAGGTCGGCACGGCAGGTGCGGATGTGGCCCAGCAAACCCAAGATTGCCTTGATAAGGTCGACGCCCTGCTGGCCGAGGTCGGCAGCGACAAGACCCGCATCCTGCAATCGACCATCTGGCTGGCCGACATGGCCGATTTCGCGGCGATGAACGCCGTCTGGGACGCCTGGGTGCCCGAGGGCAACGCCCCCGCCCGCGCCTGCGGCGAATCCAAGCTCGCCACGCCGGAGTATCTGGTTGAAGTGCTGGTGATCGCGGCCAAGGCCTGAGCCATTGCCCCCGCGCCCTATCACGGGGCGCGGGGCTTTGCCGGAACTCCAGATGACCCCCTGCACCCTCACCGCCCTGTCGGACCTCGCCACGCTCAACGTCGACACGATCATCGACGTGCGCGCCCCTGCGGAGTTTGCCGAAGATCACCTGCCCGGCGCAATCAATCTGCCCGTGCTGTCGGATGCAGAGCGGGCCGAGGTCGGCACAATTTACAAACGTGTCAGCCCCTTTGACGCCCGCAAGATCGGCGGCGCGCTGGTGGCGCAGAACACGGCGCGGCATTTACAAACGGCACTGGCAGATAAAAACGGCGGCTGGCAACCGCTGGTCTATTGCTGGCGCGGTGGGCAGCGGTCGGGTGCGTTCTCGACAATTCTCGATCAGGTCGGCTGGCGTGTGCAACTTCTGCGCGGCGGCTATCGCAGCTACCGCCGTCTGGTGGTCGCAGCGCTTTACGACACGCCCCTGCCACACCGGCTGATGTTGATCGAAGGCGGCACCGGCACGGCCAAGACGCGGCTGCTGCATCATCTGGCTCAGACAGGCGCGCAGGTGCTGGATCTTGAAGGGCTGGCGCAGCATCGCGGCTCTTTGTTTGGCGCGGTGGATGGCGGCCAGCCGCATCAAAAGATGTTTGAGACACGTTTGGCTCAAGCGCTAGCCCCGCTCGATCCCGCGCGGGTAACTTGGGTCGAGGCGGAAAGCAGCAAAATCGGTGGCATCACCCTGCCTCCCGCGCTCTGGGCTGCGATGCTCGCCGCACCTCGGGTCGAGATCGCCGCACCCTTGGCCGCGCGGGCGGGTTTTCTCTGTCGGGCCTATGACGACCTGACGACGGACCCTGACTTGCTTGAAGATCGTATCGACAAGCTGCGCCCCTATCACAGCGCAGAGACCATCACCCAATGGCAGACCCAAGCCCACGCGGGCGATTGGGCCACCCTTGCCGAAGGGCTGATCGGCCAACACTACGACCCGCGCTATGCCAAGGCCGCCAGCCGCAATCCCGCGCCGGTAGAGCGGCTGCTGCTAGATGACCTCAACGAAACCACCTTGGCCGAGACCGCCACCGCGCTGAACGCCCGGTTTACGTCAGGCGCATAGAGGGGGCACCGACCTCCAGCCGTCCGATGATATGGCCTGTCAGACCCGCAGCCTCTAGCCGTGCCTGCGCTGCTTCCGCCGCCGCCTCTGGCAAGGCCGCCAGCAGCCCCCCAGCGGTCTGTGGGTCGTGAAAAAGTGGGTTCACCGGGCCTGCGGCCTCTATCGGAGCATCCGCCTGATTGACCGGTAAAAGCGACGATGCCACCCCCCGATCCGACAGCGCCTGTGCGCCGGGATAGAGCGGGACCGCCGCACCCCAAAGCTCGGCCGCCAGCCCCGAGGCGCGGCAAATCGCCTGCACATGGCCTGCCAAGCCAAAGCCTGTCACATCTGTCATCGCACGAGCGTTTGCCAAAATCTCTGCCTCCCGCGCCTGCGGCCTGGCCATCGCGCCAAGCGCGTCGGCCACCACCCGCCCCGGCGCGCTGCCCGCCATATGACCTGCAAGAATTACGCCCGATCCGATTGGCCGGGTCAGCATCAACACATCCCCCGGCTGCGCGCCGCCGACACCGATGGGCATCTCCGCCCGCGTGCCGGTGACCGTGAAGCCAATGGTCAGTTCCGCGCCCATGGTGGTGTGGCCACCCACAATCTGCGCCCCTGCCGCCGCCATTACATCTTGCGCGGCCGCCGCGATCTCTCGTAACGTGCGGGCCTGCAATGCGGGCGACATGCGCGGCATGATGATTGAACTCAGCGCCACCTGCGGCTTGGCCCCCATGGCCCAGACATCGCCCAAGGCGTGGACCGCTGCGATTCGCGTCATCAGCGCCGGGTCTTCGATGAAGCCGCGCAGGTGGTCCGTGCTCATCACCTGAAAACCACCGCCCGGTTGGCGCAGCACCGCCGCATCATCCCCCGCCCCGGTAACGACATCGCTGGAGATTGGCCCCTGCACCTTTGCCAAAAGATCGCCCAGCACCGCGCCGCCCACCTTTGCGCCGCAACCGCCACAAAGCGGCTTGCCCGCCAGCGCCTCCTCCACGCCCGAGGCCGTCGGAACCGACAGCGCATTGCCCTTCATTTCGGGCAGGTCATCAAGCTGATCCATGAACTTGCGATCAATGCGGTCCTTCCACTGCCAAAGCAGCGCCCCGCCAAGGGCCAGCCCGTTCCGCTCAGCCACGGCGGATTTCCCCCCGAGCGAGACCAGTTTGAGGTAATGTTTCTGCGGTTTGAACGCCCGCCGCGCACCACCACTCAGCGCCGCGCGCAGGTTGTCATGCAGCACCGGCGCTGCCCGCACGGCAAAAACCCCGGCTTTGGGGCGCGGCGTGGCCTCCATATGCGCGCAATCGCCCACGGCAAAGAGTGCCGCATCATCCACAACCCCCAGATCCGCGCCGACACGGATAAACCCGGCGTGCAGCGGCAAATCGGTTTGCCCGAGCCATCCATGCGGCACCGCCCCCGCAGCGCCCACACAAAGCGCAGCCGAAATCGGCGGGCCACCCGCCAGGATCACCTGCCGATCGGTGATGCGCGTGACCTTGGCATCAAGCGCAAGGGCCACCCTCAAATTCGCCATCTGCCGCCGCACCATGGCCGCGGTCCGGGGCGCCATGCCAGAGAGGTCTGGCCCATGTTCCACCACCGTCACGGCAGGCTGCACACCCGCCTGACGCAGCGCAAAAGCCATCGCCATGGCAAGCTCACAGCCCGCCACACCGCCGCCAATCACCGCCACCTCGGGCGGCTGTTCGCCCGCCTTCACCGCTGCCAGAAACTCACGCCAGCGCGCTGCGTAGACATCAAGTGGCTTGGCCCCGACCGCGTATTGCGCAAACCCCGGCAGGTCCATCTTGGCCGTGATCCCTATGTCGATCGAGGCCACGTCATAGGCCACGGCCCCGTGCCCTTCGACCGTGATCTCGCGTGCCGCCCGGTCAATCCCCGTCGCCGCCCCAAGGATCAGCCGCGCCCCGGCGTGGCGGCACAGGCGCATCAGGTCGATCTCCAATTCATCCCGCCCGTAGTGCCCGGCGATATGACCGGGCAGCATGCCGGTATAGGGCGCGGTGGGACCGGGGTTGATGACCGTCAGCCGCGCACCGGGCAGCGGGTCCATCCCCCATTTGCGCAGCACGAGAGCATGGGCATGGCCACCGCCAACCAGCACCAGATCTCGCGTCAGGGGCAGATCGCTTTGCACCAGATTGCCTCACTCTCTCTTTCAGCTTTGGTTATAGCTAACCGAAGCCGCCCGGCCGCGCCATTGGCCTGACCGAGATGTGAGCGGATCGGACCAGAACTAAAATGGCACTTCCCCGCCCATTCCGGCCTCCAAACCCGCCAAACAGGTAAAAAGGGTGACAATTCGCCCAAAAACCCCCATGTACATTCCATCCCCGACCCTCTACCGACGGTCGGATTCCTTTGCCGTGGCTGGTAGCACCCCACGTGCCCGCCCCCCGCACAAACGTTCAAGACAGGACAGCCTTCGTGATCCAGACTATTGCCGATGCCCTTGCCCAACAGGGCTATGAAACACTTACCGCCGTACAGGAGGCCGTCACAGACCCCGCGCTGAACGATCAAGACCTTCTGGTTTCCGCCCAAACCGGGTCGGGCAAGACGGTGGGCTTTGGCCTCGCCATCGCGCCGACACTCTTGGGGGACGATACCCATTTCGGCCAAGCAGGCGCACCGCTGGCGCTGATTATCGCGCCCACACGCGAATTGGCGATGCAGGTCAGCCGCGAACTGACCTGGCTTTATGGCAAAGCGGGCGCAGTGGTTACCACCTGTGTCGGCGGCATGGACACCCGGACCGAGCGCCGCGCGCTGGACCGGGGCGCACATATCGTCGTCGCCACGCCGGGCCGTCTGTGTGACCACATCAAACGCAACAATATCAACCTCGACGCGATCCGCGCCGTGGTGCTGGACGAAGCGGATGAGATGCTCGACCTCGGTTTTCGCGAAGACCTTGAGTTCATCCTCTCCGAATCCCCCGAAGAGCGCCGCACGCTGCTGTTCTCGGCCACCGTGCCTGCGGCGATTGCCAAACTGGCGAAATCCTACCAGCGCGACGCGCAGCGCATCACCACTGTGAGCGAAGCCAAACAGCACAGCGATATCGAATACCGCGCGCTGAATGTGCACCCGCGTGACACTGAAAACGCGATCATCAACGTGCTGCGCTTTTACGAGGCCAAAAACGCCATCGTGTTCTGCAACACCCGCGCCGCCGTGGCGCGTCTGACCACGCGCTTTACCAACCGGGGGTTCTCGGTCGTGGCGCTGTCGGGTGAGTTGACGCAGTCTGAGCGGACCAACGCCCTGCAAGCGCTGCGCGACGGGCGGGCCCGCGTTTGTATTGCGACGGATGTCGCCGCACGCGGCATCGACTTGCCGAACCTTGAACTGGTGATCCACGCCGATCTGCCCAGCAACTCCGACACGCTGCTGCACCGTTCGGGCCGCACAGGCCGCGCCGGGCGCAAGGGTGTTTCCGCCCTGATCGTGCCTGCGAAACTGCGCAGCAAGGCGAACCGTCTGATCGGTGGCGCGAAGCTAAAAGTGGAATGGGCGGCACCGCCCTCCGCCGCCGAAGTCAACGCCGCAGACGAAGCCCGCCTGCTGGCCGATTCCGCATGGTCCGACCCGATCCCGGAAGATGCCGAAGGGTTTGTCGCCAATCTGGTCGAGCAATTCTCGGCCGAGCAACTGGCCACTGCTTTCGTCAACCTCTACCGCGCGCGCCAATCCGCGCCGGAAGAACTGGCAGAACCCGGTGCGCCCGGCGACGACAAACCGCGCCCGGCCTTTGGCAAATCGGTCTGGTTCTCGATCTCGACCGGTCGCAACGACGGGGCCGAGCCGCGCACGCTGCTGCCAATGCTTTGCCGGCGCGGTGATCTGACCAAAGACGATATCGGCGCGATCCGTGTGCAGGGCAGCCATAGCTTTGTCGAAGTGCTGGAAACCTCGGTTCCCGGTCTGCTGAGCGCACTTGGCGGCGACATGAAGCTGGAAGAAGGCGCGGTGCTGACGCAGCTCGACAAAGCCCCCGATCTGGCCCGTGGTCCGAAACCCGGCGGCAACCGTGGCCCCAAGCCGGGTGGCGGCTACAAGGGTGATCGCGACCGTGGCCCGCGCCCGCCGCGTGATAACTACGATCCCGATGCCGCCCCCGCCCCGCGCAAACCCCGCGCCAAAGCGGCGGATGGCCCCGGTGCGGCGTCGTTCGACAAGCCGAAATACGACAAGGCCAAGTTCGACAAACCGCGCGCGCCCAAGGGCGAACGCCCGCCAAAGTCGCACAAGACCGAGCGCAGTCCGATGAAGCCCGGTGCGACGCCCAAGCCTAAGTCTGGCGGCGAAACAACCGGCAAGCCCAAGGCGAAAGCCGTTTGGAAAAAGGAAAAGCCCGCAGGCGATGCACCGCGCAAAGGCAAGGGCAAGCCGACAACCTCGGCCACCACGCCGGGCGGTGAGAAGTCCTACAAACGGGCGTCCGACCCGTCCAAACGCTTCACCCCGCCGAATAAGATCGGCAAGCAGGGCGGCAAGAGCGGCCCGAAATCGAAGTAAACTTGAACGCCGGGGCACCACCCCGGCGTTTTCGTTTAAGGCCCCGGACTTTTTAAAAAAGTCCGCCCCGATTTCTTTAAAAGAAATCTGCGCCGGCGGCTGGCCTTAAGGAACAAACCTAACTGGCACTACTTGTGGCGCAACTTTCGCGGTGATGTGATAGGCACATTCCCCGCCTCTGCGCGGGCTTCATTCGTGGGTTCGCCCACTCGCACAGAAAGGTTTGCCCCATGGACGGCAATTTCAACGAGAACGACATCTCCCGCGTTGTCGAAGCCGACCGCGCGCATATCTGGCACCACCTGAGCCAGCACAAACCCTATGAAACGACCGACCCGCGCATCATTGTCGAAGGCAAGGGCATGCGGGTCTGGGACCAAAAGGGCAAAGAGCACCTTGATGCCGTGTCCGGTGGTGTCTGGACGGTCAACGTAGGCTATGGCCGTGAAAGCATCGCCAATGCCGTGCGCGACCAGCTGATCAAGCTGAACTATTTCGCCGGTTCCGCAGGCTCGATCCCCGGTTCTCATTTCGCCGAGAAACTGCTGGACAAGATGCCCGGCCTTGATCGCGTCTATTACTGCAACTCGGGCTCCGAGGCGAATGAGAAAGCCTTCAAAATGGTCCGCCAGATCGCGCACAAACGTTATGGCGGCAAGAAGCACAAGATCCTCTACCGCGACCGCGACTACCACGGCACCACCATCGGCTGCCTCTCGGCGGGTGGGCAGGACGAGCGCAACGCACAATACGGCCCCTTCGCGCCGGGGTTTGTGCGGGTGCCGCACTGCCTTGAATACCGCAGTTTTGAGCAGGACGGCGCGCCACAGGAAAACTACGGTGTCTGGGCTGCCGACCAGATCGAGAAGGTGATCCTCGCCGAAGGGCCGGAAACCGTTGGCGCGCTTTGCCTAGAGCCGGTGACCGCAGGCGGCGGCGTGATCTGCCCGCCCGAGGGCTATTGGGAGCGCGTGCAAGAGATTTGCCGCAAATACGACATCCTGCTGCATATCGATGAGGTCGTCTGCGGCGTCGGGCGCACCGGCACATGGTTCGGTTATCAGCACTACGGCATCCAGCCAGACATGGTGACCATGGCCAAGGGCGTCGCCTCAGGCTATGCCGCCATCGCCTGTCTGGTCACGACCGATGCCGTGTTTGACATGTTCAAGGACGATGCCAGCGATCCGCTGAACTACTTCCGCGACATCTCGACCTTTGGTGGCTGCACCGCGGGGCCGACCGCGGGCATCGAGAACATGAACATCATCGAACGCGAGAACCTGTTGGAGAACACCACCAACATGGGCCACTACATGCTGGAGCAGCTTCATGCGCTGGCCGACAAACACAAGGTGATCGGCGATGTGCGCGGCAAGGGGCTGTTCTTGGGCGCCGAACTGGTCACTGACCGCGACAGCCGCGACCCCGTCGAGGAAAAGCGTATTCAGGCCGTCGTTGGGGACTGCATGGCCCAAGGGGTGATCATCGGGGCCACCAACCGCTCCCTGCCCGGCAAGAACAACACGCTGTGTTTCTCGCCCGCGCTAATCGCCTCGCGCGATGATATTGATGAGATTATCACCGCAGTGGATGGCGCGTTGGGCCGGGTTTTCGCTTCGGCGTAAAACCGCGCTTTCAGGCCTGCGACAGGCGGCATCGGTTGACCCGGTGCCGCCTTCGTCTATCTAAACCTCTGTCTTGCCCGAACATGACAACAGATGGAAAATTGCCGCGCACACCCGCGTTGAAAATTTTTCTTAACATCCATCGCTTTCGCGGGAACCTCTTCCAATCCCCCCGCGTTGGCAAATGAGTAACTTGGGAGAAAGACATGAAGAAATTCCTTATCGCCGTTCCGCTGGTCGCCACTCTTGCCGCTTGTAACGGCACCACGCCCAGCCAAGGCGCCCTGACAGGTGCAGCCCTCGGCGCAGCCACAGGTGCTGCTGTTTCAGGCGGTGACGACAAGGTTCAAGGCGCAATCATCGGCGGTCTCGCTGGTGCGGCGGCTGGCAACTACATCGGCCAGACTCAGTCCGGCAAATGTGTGTACCAGAACTCCAACGGCCAGCGCTACGTCGCAGCTTGCCCATAAACGGCTGACATCGCGCGATTTCGCGCTATTGGGGCTTCGACCATCGGTCGGAGCCCTTTTTCGTGCCTCCCCCCCATCTTGGCATCGCCGTGATTTGATCCTAACAGGGTTCCAAGCGCCGCATGGCGTGGGGAGGGACAATGACCACATTAAGCGATATCGCGATCTTGCTGATCGCGGCCTTTGGCGCGGGCGTGTTGAACACCATCGCCGGGGGCGGCACCTTTCTGACCTTTCCGGCGCTGGTCTTTACCGGGATGCCGCCTGTGGCGGCCAATGCCACCAGTGCCGTGGCGGTGTTTCCCGGCTACCTTGCCGGGGCTTTCGGCTTTCGCGATGAATTGGGCGGTTTTGACCGCAAGCGGTTGCTGCGGCTTAGCCTCATCACGCTGGCGGGCGGTGTGGTTGGCTCGGGCCTGCTGCTGGTCTCGTCCAACGCGGCCTTTTCGGTTGTCGTGCCCTTCTTGCTCCTCGCGGCGACGCTGGCCTTCCTGCTGGGCGACCGCATCCGCGCCTTTGCCGCATCCCATGCCCGCGGCGTCACACCCGAAGGCGCGCTCGGCCTGTTCGCGGTCAGCGTCTATGGCGGCTATTTTAACGGGGGCTTGGGCATCGTTCTGCTGGCCCTCTTCGCGCTTTGGGGGATGACTGACCTGCACGGGATGAACGGGCTCAAGAACGGGCTGAGCTTCGTGCTCTCATCGATTTCCGTGGCGGTTTTTGCCTTGGCCGGGCTGGTCGCATGGCCGCAGGCGTTGCTGATGATGCTGGCCGCCACGGCAGGGGGCTATGCCGGAGCGCCGCTGGCGCGGGCCTTGCCGAAACAAACCGTGCGCTGGCTGATCGCCGCCATCGGCTTTGGGATGAGCGCGGTGTTCTTCTGGCGGCTTGTCGCAGGCTAGGCGAGCAGGTCCACCGCACCGCTTTCGGGGTCGAACAGCAGCAAAGGTTGGCCCGCGCTTTCGATCCGGCCCAGACCCATGTCATCGCGCAACAGTGCCAGCGGCCCCGAAATCGCCCGCGCCAAGGCGGTTTCCAACGGCTCTCCCACCGCATGGATCAGCGTGCGGACCGCGCGGCCCAACGCTAGGTGCGCCCCCGCCAGGGTACCATCCGCCAAGGCCAACCGCCCGTCCGCGCGATAAACCTCGCGCCCGTTGAGCGTGAAGCCCGCGATATCAGAGCCCGCCGTCGCCATGGCATCACTGACGAGGAAAATCCCCTCGCCCTTGGCCGCCAGCGCGTTGCGCATGCTGGCGGGATGCACATGGATGCCATCGGCAATCAGCCCCGCGTGAACCCCGTCTCGCGCCAGCGCCGCCCCGACCAATCCCGGCGCGCGGTTGCCCATCTGGCTCATCGCGTTGAACAGATGCGTGACGCAGCGCGCGCCCGCATCAAAAGCAGCCATAGAGGTCTCGTAATCCGCGTCGCTATGGCCAAGCGAAACGATGACCCCGGCCTCGGCCATCGCGGCGATCTGCGCGGCGCTGGTGTTTTCCGGCGCGACCGTCACCATAAGGTTCGGCAGCAGCGCGGCGGCGCGCAGGATCAGGGCAAGATCCGCCGCCTCCATCGGGCGGATCAACGCCCCGTCATGCGCGCCCTTGCGCGATAGCGCCAGATGCGGGCCTTCCAGATGCAGCCCGATAATGCCCGGCACCCCCTCGGCGATAGCAGCCGCGACAGCCTCAATCGCCGCTTCGGTTTTATCGGGCGTGTCGGTGATCAAGGTGGGCAAAAGCGCCACGACACCCGTGCTGCGGTGCGCCTTGGCCATGCGCCGCAGGGTGGCCGCATCGGGGCTATCGTTGAACATCACCCCGCCGCCGCCATTGACCTGAAGATCGACGAAACCGGGACAGAGCACCCCCGCCTGCAGCCGCTCTGTCGGCANGCCCTGCGGCACATCTTCAAAGGCAAGGATGCGGCGGCTGCCGNCTTGCATCTGCGCCAGCACCTTGCCGTGGTGCAGATGCNTTCCATCGTGAATATCCGCCCCGGTGAAAACCCTCGCGATCTCGCTCATGGCAAAACCTCTTCCGCTGCGGCCTTGCAGACCAGATGAAACGCCCCATCAAGCGCCGTGCCGCGCGCCGCGATCAGCCCCGACAGATGGTCTTCTGGCAGGCAACGCGCGTAATGCGGGCCAATCCCGCCCAGCAGGCAGAGCGGGTCGCCGGGCGCGAAATCCAGCGCCTTCAACGCGCGGAGGTAATAGGCCGCCCCCTCTTGCATCAGTGCCTGCGCGTGGCGGTCCCCAGCCTCGGCAGCCGCGATGACCTTGGGCGCGAATGCCGCATAGTCTCCGGGCTGAGCTGTCAGGCTGAAGGAAACGAGAGCCTCTGGATCATCGCCGAAATCCGCCAACAAAGCGCGGGTCAGGTCGCTGTGCGGCAGCACCCTGTCATGGCATTGCAACGCAAAATCCAACGCGCCGCGCCCCAGCCATGCGCCTGATCCTTGNTCGGCCAGATGAAACCCCCAGCTTCCGACATAGCGATACGCCGTGCCGTCGGTCGCGGCCACAATCGTACCCGTGCCGATGGCCAGCAGCCAGCCNGCCACGCCTTCGCCAAGCGCGCCGACCACGCAGGCGGGGCGGTCATCGTCGGCGTGGATCCGGGCATAGGGCAGCGCCGCGCGCAGCCGCGCTTCGTCTTGCGCGACGTTCATTCCCGCGAGCCCGATGAACGCCGTGGCGTCCTTAAGTGCCGTGAGGGGCAGCCCCGCCTCGGCCGCTGCCGCCTCCACCGCGCCGCGCAGGTTTGCGAGCGCTCTGTCCGGGTCATTGCCGATATTGGCGCGCCCCCCAGTTGCACGGCCAAGAATGCCATCACGCTGCGTGCCGATGGCGGCGCGGCAGCCGGTGCCACCGCCGTCAACGGCGATCAAAAGAGGGGCGGAGATGCTCATGCGACACTTTTAGGCGAGGTGCAGGGTGAACGGAAGTGCGGGCAACGCGCCGAAGTAAATTCGACAGGCCGTAATGCCAGATTGAACTCCCCCTAAGGCCAGCCTAACCTTCGCCCCATGGCCCTGCCCGTCGAAACCTTTTTCCTGCGCCCCGATGCGCAAGGCACCCTGCAACAGCAGATCCAACAGATGATCGCTCAAGGCGTCCTCTCGGGTCGGTTTCAGCGGGGTGAGAAGCTGCCCTCCACCCGCAAGCTCGCAGCGCATCTTCGCGTCAGCCGGATCACGGTCACCATCGCCTATACCGAGCTTTTGGCGAATGACTACCTCACCTCGCGCGGGCGGTCGGGGTATTTCGTTTCCGACAACGCCCCCGCGCCCCCAGCCTTTGCGCCCCGGGCCGAGGCCGATGACGCCATCGATTGGACCCGCGCCATCGGCCAACGCTTCAGCGCCAATGGGCTGGCCGCCAAACCGCAGGACTGGGCCAGCTACCGCTACCCTTTCATCTACGGCCAAGCCGACCCGACGCTGTTCGACCACGCGAACTGGCGGCTCTGCGCGTTGCAAGCCTTGGGCCAACGCGACTTCACCTCGATGACGACCGATTACTACGACCAAGACGACCCGCAACTGATTGAGTTCATTGCCCGCCACATCCTGCCCCGGCGCGGCGTCTCGGCACGGCCCGAGCAAATCCTCATCACGCTTGGCGCGCAGAACGCGCTTTGGCTGACCGCGCAGGTGCTGCTGACCCAACGCCGCCGCGCCGTTTTGGAAGACCCGTGCTATCCGGCGCTCAGCGGTATCCTGAGCCAGTCCCGCTGCCACATCACCCCGGTGCGCGTGGATCAAGACGGCCTCCCGCCTGAGGCGATCCCCCCCGACACTGATGTAATTTTCACCACGCCCAGCCACCAATGCCCGACCAATGCGACCATGCCGATGGACCGCCGCCGCGCGCTCTTGGCCCGCGCCCGCGCGCTTGAGGCGCTGATCGTCGAGGATGACTATGAGTTTGAGATGTCCTTCCTCAAACCCGCCTCGCCCGCGCTGAAGTCGCTCGATGATGAGGGGCGGGTGATCTATGTCGGCAGCTTCTCCAAATCGCTTTTTCCGGGGCTCCGGCTGGGGTATCTGGTGGGGTCTGAGCCGTTCATCCGTGAGGCCCGCGCGCTGCGCGCCTCGGTCCTGCGCCACCCGCCGGGGCATATTCAGCGCACTGCTGCCTATTTCCTGTCTCTGGGCCATTACGACGCGCAGATCCGTCGCATGGGGCTGGCCTTGCATGAGCGTCGCCGCGTCATGGAGGAAGCGCTTGAGACGCACGGCCTGCGCGTCTCCGGCCGGGGTGCCTATGGCGGATCGTCCTTCTGGATGCGCGCGCCGGAAAGCGTTGATACCGCGCAACTGGCCGAAAACCTGCGCGCGCGGGACGTTCTGGTTGAACCCGGCCACGCCTTTTTCGCGGGCGAAGAGAGGGCCACGAATTACTACCGGCTGGCCTATTCCTCCATCCCCGCGGCACGGATCGGCGAAGGGGTTGGCCTGATCGCCGAAGAGATCGACCGCCTGCGCTAATCTGGCCCTAGGGCTAGGCCAATTCTGGCCCTAACCCCCGCCCGCGGCTACCCGTAATTTGCCCCAAGCTTTGCCCCACGCCCAAAGGATCGACCCATGAAAATGACCACCGAAGAAGCCTTCGTCAAAACCCTTCAGATGCATGGGATCGACACGGCCTTTGGCATTATCGGCTCGGCCATGATGCCGATCTCCGATCTGTTCCCCGCCGCCGGGATCACCTTCTACGACGGCGCGCATGAGTGTAACTCCGGCATGATGGCGGATGGGTTCACCCGCGCCTCGGGGCGCATGTCGATGATGGTCGCGCAGAACGGGCCGGGGATTACCAATTTCGTGACGCCGGTGAAAACCGCCTATTGGAACCACACCCCGCTGCTGCTGGTGACCCCGCAGGCGGCGAACAAGACCATTGGCCAGGGCGGTTTTCAGGAGGTCGAGCAGATGGCGCTCTTCCGCGACATGGTCGCCTATCAAGAAGAAGTGCGCGACCCGACCCGCATCGCCGAGACGCTGAACCGGGTGATCCTGCAAGCCAAACGCCACTCCGCCCCTGCGCAGATCAACATTCCCCGCGATTTCTGGACCCAAGTGATCGACATCGACCTGCCCGCCATCGTCGAGTTCGAGCGGCCCTCCGGCGGCGAGACGGCCATCGCCGAGGCGGCAGAACTGCTTTCAAACGCGAAGTTCCCGGTGATCTTGAATGGCGCGGGTGTGGTCATCGGCGGCGCAATCGACGACGCACGCAAACTGGCCGAACGGCTCGATGCGCCTGTCTGTTGCGGCTACCAGCACAATGACGCCTTCCCCGGCTCGCACCCGCTGTCGGTCGGGCCGCTGGGCTACAACGGCTCGAAAGCGGCGATGGAGTTGATCGCCAAGGCCGATGTGGTGCTGGCGCTCGGTACGCGGCTCAACCCCTTTTCCACACTTCCGGGCTACGGCATCGATTATTGGCCCAAAGACGCCAAAATCATTCAGGTCGACATCAACCCCGACCGCATCGGCCTGACTAAGAAGGTCAGCGTCGGCATCGTCGGCGACGCGGGTAAGGTGGCGCGCACGATCCTTGACGGGCTGAGCGACAGCGCGGGCGACGCAGGCCGCGAGGAACGGCGCAACCTGATCGCCCAGACCAAATCCGCATGGGCGCAGGAACTCACCTCAATGGATCATGAGGATGACGACCCCGGCACCACATGGAACGAACGCGCCCGCGACCGCGAGCCGGAAAAGATGTCCCCCCGCATGGCATGGCGCGCAATCCAGAAAACCCTGCCGAAAGAGGCGATCATCAGCTCCGATATCGGCAACAACTGCGCCATCGGCAACGCCTATCCGGCATTTGAGGCAGGCCGAAAATACCTCGCCCCCGGCCTTTTCGGCCCCTGCGGCTACGGTTTCCCGGCGATCTGCGGGGCCAAGATTGCCTGCCCGGATGTGCCTGTGGTGGGCTTTGCCGGGGATGGCGCTTTTGGCATTTCGATGAACGAGATGGTCAGCGTCAGCCGCGACGACTGGCCCGCCGTGACCATGGTGATCTTTCGCAACTACCAGTGGGGCGCGGAGAAACGGAACACGACGCTGTGGTTCGACGACAATTTTGTCGGCACCGAATTGGCGCAGGACGTGAGCTATGCCGCGGTGGCCAAAGCCTGCGGCGTCGAGGGCGTACAAGTGTCGTCGATGGATGAGTTGACCGACGCACTCGACCGCGCGGTCAAGGCGCAGATGGACGAGGGCAAGACGACCTTCATCGAAGTGCTGCTGAACCAAGAGTTGGGCGAGCCCTTCCGGCGGGACGCGATGAAGAAACCCGTCTCTGTCGCTGGAATCAGCCGGGATGACATGCGCCCGCAACAGGTCTGAGGCGTGACCCAAGCGCTGGTGCTTGTCGTCAACGCGGGATCGTCGTCTATCAAGGCGGCGGTCTTTGACGGCGGGTTGGCCGAGCGTCTGCGGATTGAGGCGCAGGGCATCGGCCAGACCGGCGCGCTGCGTCTGGGAGACGCTCCGCCGGTGCGCCTTGATCTGCCTGACCACCAGACCGCCTTCCGCGCCATTCTGAACGGGCTGCAACAAAAAGGGATTGCGGGCGCTGACCTGACGGCCGCCGCCCACCGTGTCGTGCATGGCGGCCCGGATCTGGCCGAGACAACGACAATCACGCCTGCCGTCCGAAGCGCCATCGCCGAGGCTCAACCGCTGGCGCCACTGCACAATCCGCACCACCTCGGCGCAATCGACGCGCTGGCAGCGCTCCTGCCCGACCTGCCGCAAGTCGCCGCCTTTGATACCGGCTTTCACCGCAGCAACCCCGATGTCGCCCGCCGCTACGCCTTGCCCGACCGGGCCGAAACGGCCGCCCTGCGTCGCTATGGGTTTCACGGCATCAGCTATGAAAGCCTCGTGCAGAATTTCCCCCAGACCACGGGCGCAGACCTTCCCCGCCGCCTGCTGGCGCTGCATCTGGGCAATGGCGCATCACTCTGCGCGATCCTAGAGGGGCAATCGGTCGCCACTACGATGGGTTTCTCGCCGCTCGGCGGGCTGACCATGGGCACCCGCGCGGGTGAGATTGACGCGGGCGCGGTGCTGCATCTGGTGCGCGACATGGGGTTGGAAGAGGCGCAGACACTGCTGCATCACGAAAGCGGTTTGCTGGGGCTTTCGGGCCTCACTGCCGACATGCGGCAACTGGCGGAAACAGACAGCGATGCCGCCCGCTTCGCCCGTGACCACTTTTGCTACTGGATCACCCGGCAGGCGGGGTCGATGATCGCTGCCATGGGCGGGATCGACGGCATCGCTTTCACCGGGGGCATCGGCGAAAACGATTCCGAGGTGAGGGAAAAGGTTCTTGCAAACCTTCGCTGGGCGGGAAATATTCCCTCTTGGGTCATCCCCGCCGCCGAAGAGAAACATATCGCGCGCCAAGCGCTCGCCCTGCTGAAAGACCCAGCCCGCCCATGACGCATTCCCAGCCGCCGCTTGATCTGTCGCCCAAGGTCTCGGACGAGGTTCGCAAGACCACCTGCTACATGTGCGCCTGCCGCTGCGGCATTAACGTGCATATGAAAAAGGGCAAAGTCGCCTACATCGAGGGCAACCGCGACCATCCGGTGAACCAAGGTGTGCTCTGCGCCAAAGGCTCTGCCGGGATCATGCAACACAACTCCCCCGCGCGCCTGCGCAATCCGATGAAACGGGTCGGCCCGCGTGGCTCGGGCGAGTTCGAGAGCATCAGTTGGACCGAGGCGTTGCAGATCGCCACCGACTGGCTGGAGCCCCTACGCCGCGAAGCGCCTGAAAAGTTGGCGTTCTTCACTGGACGCGACCAGTCGCAAAGCTTCACGTCCCTTTGGGCGCAGGCTTTCGGCACGCCGAACTACGCGGCCCATGGCGGTTTCTGCTCGGTCAATATGGCCACGGCGGGCATCTACACGATGGGCGGCGCGTTCTGGGAGTTTGGCCAGCCAGATTGGGACCACACCAAGCTGTTCATGCTGTTTGGCGTGGCCGAGGACCATGACAGCAACCCGATCAAGATGGGTCTGGGCAAGCTGAAGAAACGCGGCGCGCGGGTCATCGGGGTGAACCCGATCCGCACCGGATATAACGCCATTGCCGACGATTGGGTCGGCATCACGCCCGGCACCGATGGGCTGTTCATCCTGTCGCTGATCCACTGCCTGATGAAGGCGGGGCGCATCGATTTGGATTACCTTGCGCGTTACACCGACGCCCCGGTGCTACTGAACAGCGACCCGAAGTCGCCGGAGTATGGCCTGCAACTGCGCGATGAGGACGGCAAGGCGCTGGTGGTCGACCGCAAGACCGGCAAGCTGACCCCCTTTGACCAGCCCGGCGTGCGCCCCGACCTTGCCGCCACCTACCGCACGGGAGGCATCACGCACCGCCCGGTCTTTCACCAGATGGCCGAGCAATATCTGGGTGAAGAGTACACGCCCGAAGCCGTGGCTGAGCGCTGTGGCATCCCCGCCCCGCGCATCCGCGCCATCGCAGCCGAACTGGCGCGCGTCGCCTTTGACGAAGCGTTCGAGCTTGAGCACGCATGGACCGACTTCCGCGGCGAGCATCACAAGACGATGACAGGCCGCCCGGTCTCTTTCCACGCCATGCGCGGCATCTCGGCCCATGCCAATGGGTTCCAAACCTGCCGGGCGCTGCATGTGTTGCAGATCATCCTTGGCACCGTCGAAGTGCCGGGCGGTTTCCGCTTTAAACCGCCCTACCCCAAACCTGCCACCGCGCACCCCAAACCACATTGCAAAGCCACGCCCGGCGGGCCGCTCGACGGGCCGCATCTGGGTTTCGTGCATGGCCCCGACGATCTGGCGCTATGCGCCGATGGCAGCCCGGCGCGGATCGACAAGGCGTTCACATGGGAAAACCCGATGTCGGCCCATGGGCTGATGCATATGGTGATCTCTAACGCCCATGCAGGCGATCCCTACAAGATCGACACGCTGTTCATGTATATGGCCAATATGTCGTGGAACTCTTCGATGAACCCCGGCGGGGTGATGGAGATGTTGACCGATACCGACGAGAATGGCGACTACGTCATCCCTCGGATCATCTACTCCGATGCCTATTCCTCGGAGATGGTGGCCTATGCGGACCTGATCCTGCCCGACACGACGTACCTTGAACGGCACGACTGTATCTCACTGCTCGACCGCCCGATCAGCGAGGCCGACGCCGCCGCCGATGCGATCCGTTGGCCCGTGGTAGAGCCCAACCGCGACGTGCGCGGCTTTCAGTCGGCGCTTTGTGATCTGGGCGCGAAGCTTGGCCTGCCGGGGTTCGTGAACGAGGACGGCAGCCAGAAATACAAAGACTACGCCGACTACATTACCAGCCACGAACGCCGTCCGGGCATTGGGCCGCTGGCCGGGTTCCGCGGTGAAGATGGCAAAGACGCCGGACGCGGGGCGCCGAACCCCGAGCAGATCGACCGCTATATCGAAAACGGCGGTTTCTTCGTCAATCACATCCCCGAGGGCGCGAATTACTACAAGCCGTGGAACGCCGCCTATCAAGATTGGGCCGTCGGCATGGGCATCTATGACGCGCCGCAGCCCTATCTGTTTTCGCTCTATGTCGAGCCGCTGCGCCGCTTTCAGCTTGCCGCCGAAGGCCACGGCGACCGCCAGCCCCCTGACCATCTGCGCGACCGGATTAAGCAGACCATGTCGCCCCTGCCAATCTGGTATGAAAGCGACCCTGAAGGCACGCAGGGCTATGATGTCCACGCCCTCACCCAACGGCCCATGGCGATGTACCATTCATGGGGCAGTCAGAACGCTTGGCTGCGGCAATTGCACGGGCACAATCCGCTCTACCTGCCCACCGCGATCATGCGCGCCAAGGGGCTGCAGGACGGCGACTGGGCGCACGTGACCTCTCCGCACGGCGGGATTACCGTTCCGGTGATGGAGATGGCGGCCCTGAACCCCAAAACGGTCTGGACATGGAACGCCATCGGCAAACGCAAAGGCGCATGGGCGCTGGACCGCGACGCGCCCGAGGCGACCAAGGGCTTCTTGCTCAACCACCTGATCCACGAATTGCTGCCACCCAAAGGCGACGGTTTGCGGTGGTCGAACTCCGACCCGATCACCGGACAGGCCGCGTGGTTCGACCTTAAAGTGCATATCGAAAAGACCGACGCCCCCGCCGAGGCGCAGCCGGAAATTCCGCCGCAACGCTCCCCCGTTCCGCCCGCGCCGCAGGACATTGCGTGGAAGGTGGGCAAATGACCGCCTCCCTCCGCGCCGCACCGCTCAAGACCCCTCAGGACCGCCAGCCATGACCACGCTCCCACAACAGACCGACCGCAAACTCGGCCTTGTGATCGACCTTGATACCTGTGTCGGCTGCCATGCATGCGTGATCTCCTGCAAGGGTTGGAACACCGAGAACTACGGCGCGCCCTTGTCGGACCAAGACGCCTATGGCGCGGACCCGTCGGGCACCTTTCTCAACCGCGTGCACAGCTATGAAGTGCAGCCCGAGGCCGGTGCCGCGCAACTCGTCCACTTCCCGAAATCCTGCCTGCACTGCGATGACGCGCCCTGCGTCACCGTTTGCCCCACAGGGGCGAGCTACAAGCGCGTCGAGGACGGCATCGTGCTGGTCAACGAGAGCGACTGTATCGGCTGTGGCCTCTGCGCATGGGCCTGTCCCTACGGCGCGCGCGAGATGGATCAGGCCGCGGGCGTGATGAAGAAATGCACCCTCTGCGTCGACCGTATCTATAACGAGAACTTGCCCGAAGAAGACCGACAGCCCGTCTGCGTGCGCACCTGCCCCGCTGGCGCGCGGCACTTTGGCGATCTTGGCGATCCCGAAAGCGCGGTGAGCCAATTGGTGGCCGAGCGCGGCGGTCTGGACCTCATGCCGGAGCAGGGCACCAAGCCAGTCAATAAATACCTCCCGCCCCGCCCGCGCGACCAGTTGCAAGGCCCAGAGGACAGCGGCGATATCGACGTGCTGGCCCCCTTCCTTGCCCCGATCGACAGCGGCCCCAAAGGGTTCCTCGGTTGGCTTGACCGCACTTTGGAGAAGCTCTGATGCATCCGGCACCGTCTGTTATTCTGTTCAGCAGCCTGTCGGGCATGGGGTTTGGCCTGCTGGCGTGGCTTGGCATCGGCCTGCCTGCCGTGACCGGCTGGGTGGCCTTCGTTTTCTTCGCGCTGGCCTATCTGCTGGCGGTGGGCGGGTTGATTGCTTCGACCTTCCACCTTGGCCATCCCGAACGCGCGCTCAAGGCTTTCANCCAGTGGCGCAGCAGTTGGCTNAGCCGGGAGGCTTGGGCCTCGGTCGCGGCCNTGCTGACCATGGCNGCCTATGGCGCGGGGCTGGTGTTNTANGACANGCGGCTTTGGCCGCTGGGGNTGCTNGGCGCGGCGCTGTCGNTGCTGACGGTGCTGACCACGGCGATGATCTATACCCAGATGAAAACCGTGCCGCGCTGGCACAGCGTGATGACGCCGCTGAATTTCCTGTCGCTTAGCATCGCAGGCGGCGCATTGCTGGCCGGACAGGTGACGACGGCGATGGTGCTTCTGGTGCTGGCGGGCGTGGTGCAGATCGCCACTTGGTGGCACGGGGATCGCGCACTTGCGGCGTCGGGCAGCGATATCGCCTCAGCGACGCGGCTGGGGGACAAGAGCAGCGTCCGCGCCTTTGAACCGCCGCATACTGGCAGCAACTATCTGCTGCGAGAGTTCGTTTATCAGATCGGGCGCAAACACGCGCTGAAGCTGCGGGTGATCGCGATTGCGCTGATGGTGCTGCTGCCGCTGCTGCTGCTCCTCTCGCCCGTGTTCCACCACCTTGCCGCCGCCCTCGCGGTGCTCAGCCACGCGGCGGGGGTGCTGACCTCACGCTGGCTGTTCTTTGCGCAGGCGGAACATGTGGTCGGCATCTACTACGGCAAACGCTGAACGCAAAAGAGGGGGTGTCTCCACCCCCTCTTGCATTCAAATTCACAGCTTAACAAGCAGGCTTAGTTCATCAAACCCGCGTAGCGCAGACCCGCATCGACCAGTTCTTTGGTCGGGTCCGTCAGCTCTGTCAGCGGCAGACGTACCTCGTCGGAGCAGAGATCCAACCGCGACATGGCGTATTTCACGCCAACCAGCCCCGGCTCGGTAAAGATCGCCTTGTGCAGCGGCATCAGACGGTCCTGCAATTCCAACGCTTTGGCGTAATCGCCCTCAAGGCAGGCCGCCTGCATCTGCGCGGAAAGACGCGGTGCGACATTGGCGGTGACCGAGATACAGCCAACGCCGCCTTGGGCGTTGAAGCCATGCGCGGTGGCGTCTTCGCCGGACAGCTGGCAGAAATCCGGGCCGCAGGTGATGCGCTGATCGCAGACGCGCGCCAGATCGCCGGTGGCGTCCTTGACGCCGACGATGCGCGGCAGTTGGGCCAGTTCGCCCATCGTTTCGGGCAGCATATCCACGACCGAACGGCCGGGGATGTTGTAGATGATGATCGGCAAGTCACAGCAGTCATGCACGGCGGTGAAATGCGCCACCAAGCCGCGTTGCGTGGGCTTGTTGTAATAGGGCGTCACCACCAGCAGCGCATCCGCGCCGACCTTTTCGGCGTGGCGGGCAAGGCGGATGCTTTCGACCGTATTGTTCGACCCGGCACCGGCAATCACCGGGATGCGCCCAGCGACGGCTTTGACCACCTCTTCGACGACGGTCTCATGCTCGGCATGGCTCAGCGTCGGGGATTCGCCGGTGGTGCCGACGGGGACAAGCCCGCTCGACCCTTCGCCGATGTGCCATTCGATAAGTTTCTTGAGCGTATCCAGATCCAGCACGCCGTTGCGAAACGGCGTGACGAGGGCAGGCAGAGAGCCTTTGAACATGTGCACGCTCCTTAAGTGCTGGCCGGCGGAAACCGGACTGGATGAAGACTTTCGCGGGCGGTAATGTTTGATAAACGTCGCCCGAGCCATATGTTGCAAGGCTCTAGCCCCGGAGACGTAGGAAATGCAAGCGATGACGCGCCTGATGGCGATCCTCATAAGTATTTTTGTCCTGACCGTGCCTGCGGAAGCGCAGCGCCCGCGCCCTTTGGGCTGGGCGATGGACGCGATGCGCAGCGGCAATTGGGACGCGGCTGCGGCCTTGGCCGCCCGCGATGGGCAGGTCGCCGTCGACGTGATCGAATGGCACCGGCTCCGCGCCGGGCGGGGCAGCTATGCCGAGGCACGCGATTTTCTGAACCGCAGGCCCGATTGGCCCGGTGAGGCATATCTGCGTCGGCAGACCGAAGAGGCGGTGATCAAGCAGTCCCAAGACGACATATTGGATTTCTTTTCGGCCATGGCCCCGCAGACCCCGCGCGGGGTGCTGGCCCATGCCAAGGCACTGATCGACAGCGGCCAGCGCGGCGAGGCCGAGGCGAACCTCGTTCTGGCGTGGCGCACCATGCCGATGAACGCCACCAGTCAGGAATTGTTCGTCGACGCACACGGCAGCCTTCTGGCCCCGCATCACTCGGCGCGGCTCGAAGAGATGCTCTGGCAGCGCGAGCATTCCGAAGCGCGGCAGATGTTCGATCTGGTGTCCAGCGCCGACAAGGCACTGGCCGAGACGCGCATCGCACTGCAAAAGCTGGAAAGCGATGTAAACACCAAGATCGACGCCCTGCCTGCATCAAAGGCCGATGCGCCGGGGCTGGCGCATGACCGCTTTGAATGGCGTATCCGTAAAGGGTTTGGCGATGATGCCAAAGCCTTGCTGCTACAGCGTTCTACCTCTGCCGCAGCCCTCGGTCAGCCGCCCAAATGGTCTAACCGTCGCCGTGCCATGGCGCGCGATGAAATGCGCAATGGCGACCCGAAAACCGCCTATCAGATTGCATCGCAGCACTTTCTGACCAGCGGGTCAGACTTTGCCGATCTCGAATGGCTTTCAGGCTATATCGCCTTGCGCTTCCTGAACGACCCAACAACAGCATTGGGCCATTTCCAGAACCACGACAACGCTGTGGAATCCCCGATCAGCCAAGGCCGCGCAGGCTATTGGCAAGGCCGCGCGCTGGAGGCGATGGGCGATGCCGAAGGGGCTGCCAAAGCCTATGCTATGGGGGCGAAGTATCAGACATCCTTCTACGGGCTGCTGGCCGCTGAGCGTGGCGGCATTCCCTTCGACGAAAAGCTGACGGGCGCGGCCCCTGCCCAAGACTGGCGAACATCTCCGCTCGCCCGCGCGCCCTTGTTCGAAGCCGGGCTGCTGTTGCAAGCCTCGGGTGAGCTGTCCACCGCAGAGCGGTTCTGGACCCATCTGGCAGAGCAACTGGTGCCCGAAGACATCGCCCTGCTGGGGCAGGCGGCGATCGACGCAGGCCAGCCGCATCTTGCGGTGATGATTGGCAAACGCGCGGCGCAGCGCGGGTTGGAAGTGCCCGCCCCCTATTACGCGCTGCACAGTCTGGTCGAGAAAGACCTGCCGATGGCCACCGAAATGACCCTCGCCATCGCGCGCCGCGAAAGCGAGTTTGACCCGAACGTCCAAAGCGGCGTCGGCGCGCGGGGCTTGATGCAGATCATGCCCGCCACGGCGAAAGACGTGGCACGCGATCTGGGCATCTCTAGCCAGCACACCACAGACCGCCTGACCGCCGACCCCGACTACAATGCACGGCTTGGGGCGACTTACCTGTCGCAAATGGCCGGGCAGTTTGACGGCAACGTATCCATGATGTCGGCGGCCTATAACGCCGGGCCAAGCCGCCCGCGCCGCTGGATGTCGACCTATGGCGACCCGCGCAAAGGTGAAATCAACATTGTCGATTGGATTGAGATGATCCCCTTCCGCGAGACGCAGAACTACGTGATGCGGGTGACCGAAAGCCTGCCCGTCTACCGCGCCCGCCTGGGGAAAGACCCGCTGCCGATCCCCTTTAGCGAAGAGTTAACCGGGTCGACGCTGAAGGCGTTCGCGCCATAGGGTGAACAGCCCCGCCGCCACGATCATGCCTGCACCCAGCACCACGCTCGGGCGCAGCACTTCGTTAAAGACCGACAGGCCGATGATCACGGTAAAGATCAGCTGCGTATAGGCGAAGGGCTGCACGGCGCTCGCCTCGGCAACCTCATAACAGCGGATCAGCAGCCAGTGGCCCGTCACCCCGGTGATGCAGAGCGTGCCCATCAACAGCCAGTTGCCCGGTGTCATCGGCTCCCAAAACCAGACGCCTACGGCGGTCATCACCACCGCGCCAGTCACACCGGTCCAGAAGAAGCTCGTGGCCGTATTGTCACGCCGCGCAACATAGCGGGTGAGCAGCCCGTAGACCGCGAACATCGCCGCCCCCGCCAGCGGGATCGCGGCGGCAGGGTCCACCACCCGCAGCCCCGGCTGCAGGATCACCAGCACCCCGATGAACCCCACACCAATCGCGGCCCAACGTCGCCAACCGACCTTTTCACCCAATATTGGGCCAGAAAGCGCCGCCACCAGCAGTGGATAACAGGTGAAGACAGCATGGCTTTCCACCAGCCCAAGGATCGTAAAGCCAAGCACCATCGTACATATCTGCGCCGACAGCAGCACGCCACGCAGGATCTGCACCGCAGGCTGCGTGGTCGCGGCGGCCTTGCGGATGCCACCCGCCTTGCGCAGAGCCAGCGCGATGACGAAGGCAGCAAAGAACCAGTAGCGGATCATCACCACCATCAGCACATTGTAATTCTCAGCCAGATGGCGCGACAGCCCGTCTTGCACGGCAAAGACCATCGTGGTGGCAATCATCAGCATGATGCCGAGCGGGATATTGTTGGACTGGCTCATGCGGGCATCCGCGCGCGGGTCATGTGGCGCTTGCGGCCATAGCCGGGGATGCGGGTGACCTCGAATCCGCCTGCGCCAAGCGCGCGGCGGACGAAGCCTGCTGCGGTATAGGTCGCGGCGGTGCCGCCCGGCGCGGTGTGACGCGCGACTTCGGCCATCAGAGCATCGCCCCACAACTCAGGGTTCTTGGCAGGCGAGAACCCGTCGAGGAACCAAGCATCGGCCTGCCCCTGCCACGCGGGAAGGGCCCGCCGCGCATCACCGATGATGATCTCGGCGCGCAGACCGGGCAGTTCCAACACGCCGCCGGTGCCATCCCACGCCGCCATCAACGCATCGCGCCGCCCGTCAAGCGCGGGAAAGGCCGCATGGGCCTGCGCCATATCCTCGGGCCGCATTGGGTAGGCTTCGAAACTGGTGAAATGCAGCGGCCCGTCAAGGCCCGCGCGCATCCACGCGTCCCACGCCAGCAGCAGGTTCAGCCCGGTGCCAAAGCCCAGTTCGGCGATGTGAAAACCGGGGCGAAACCGCTCTGGCAGGTCATTGCCCGCCAGAAAGACATAGGCCGTTTCCGCCGCGCCGTCCTCTAGGCTGAAGTAGGGATCATCGAACTGGGTCGAGACGGGCACTTGGCCCTCGCGCCATGTGATCTGGGCATTCTGGTCTGGCACGGTACGTCCTGCTAGAGGGGGAGTGAAGTCGCGCAGACACTGCGCAAGCTGGCGGGGAATGGCAATGGTGGATGTAACCGTAAGAGGGGCCGGGATTTTTGGCCTGTCGGTGGCTTGGGCCTGCGTCCTGCGCGGCGCATCGGTGCGGGTGGTCGATCCTGCCGGGCCGGCGGCAGGCGCGTCGGGCGGGATCGTCGGCGCGCTGGCGCCGCATGTGCCAGAGAATTGGAACGCCAAGAAAGCCTTTCAGCTTGAGAGCCTGCTCAGTGCCGAAGCCTTTTGGGCCGAGGTGGAGGCCGTGGGCGGTCGCGCGCCCGGCTATATCCGCAGCGGGCGCTTGCAGCCGGTGGCGGATGACGCGGCGCTCGCGCTGGCGCGGCAGCGGGAGGACACGGCAGCCGAGCTTTGGCAAGGCCGCGCCCAGTGGGAGTTGATCCGCGCCGAGGGCAGCGACTGGGCCCCGCACAGCCCCACCGGCTGGCTGATCCACGACACCCTCAGCGCCCTCGTCCACCCACGCCAAGCCTGCGCGGCGCTGGTGGCTGCCTTGGCGGTGAGAGGCGTTGAGATTGTGGCCGAGGCCCCCGAGGCGGGCCAGACCCTCTGGGCCACCGGCGTCGCGGGTTTGGAGACGCTGAACGCGGGCCACCCGCGTCTGGTTGGCGCAGGGATCAAGGGTCAAGCCGCGCTGTTGCAACTGGACCGAGGCGGCGCGGCGCAACTCTTTGCCGATGGGGTGCATGTCATCCCGCATCTAGACGGCACGGTGGCAGTCGGCGGCACGACAGAACGCGAATATGACAGCCCCGACAGCACCGATGCACAGCTTGACGCGGTGATCGCCAAGGCCCGCGCGGCGGTGCCCGCCTTGCAAGACGCGCCGGTGATCGAACGCTGGGCCGGGCTACGCCCCCGCAGCCGCAGCCGCGCGCCGATGCTGGGCGCATGGCCCGGCAGGCCGGGGCAGTATATTGCCAATGGCGGGTTCAAAATTGGCTTTGGTATGGCCCCCAAAGTGGCAGAGGTGATGGCCGATCTGCTGCTCGAAGGGCGCGATGCCATCCCCGAGGGTTTTAGGGTCGAAGACAACCTCTAGGCCAAAGAAAAACCCCGGCCAGTGGCCGGGGTTCAATACCGTTCCCAAAGGGTCGCGGCTTAACGCGCGTTGGGCAGGATCACGATCTCGACCCGGCGGTTCTGCGCCTTGCCTGCGGCACTCAGGTTGCTTGCCACCGGCTGGCTTTCGCCGCGACCGAATGTCTGCAAACGCTGCTGCGGCACGCCGTTGGACAGCAGGATGTTGCCCACAGCCTGTGCGCGACGCTCGGAAAGCTGCTGGTTATACGCCGCTTCGCCATCGCTGTCGGTGTGGCCGACGACCTGCAGGGTGGAGTTCTGATAAACGTTCACGTTCTGCGCCAGCGCGGCCAGATCGTCACGCAGGGCGGGCGATACATTGGTGCTGTCGGTCGCGAACAGGATATCCTGCGGCAGGGTCACGATCAGACGGTCGCCGGTGTTGGTAATGACCACACGGCTGTCCATCGCGGCGCGCAACTCGGCCTCTTGCTTATCAAGCGAGTAACCCACGCCCGCGCCGATCGTGCCGCCGATCAAAGCGCCTTTCAGGGCGCCTTTGCCGTCACCTTCGGAAATCGCACCGGCAAGGGCCCCGACGCCCGCACCGATCAAAGCGCCATTCTTGGTCCGCTGGTTGGGATCGCCATTGCCGGGCTGCAGTGGCTGCGTACACGCACCCAGTGTCATCGCGCCGGCCAGAGCGGCGGCCAAAGTCATCTTCGAAGAAATCATGTCTACTGCCTTCATGTTTGCGGGCCCCGTTCGGGCGGGGCATCTTGATGTGAACGCAATATAGGCACTCAATGTTCCCGCGAACATTACATATAACCGTTATTCGGCAGAAACCCGCCCAGATGGGGGAGTTTGCGCTTCTGCCCGCGCGGATTCAAAGGCCAGCATCGCCCGTTTCACCGGCAACCCCCAGTGATAGCCGCCCAAGCCCCCGCTTTTGCGCAGCGCGCGGTGACAGGGGATCAGCCAACTCACCGGATTGCGCCCCACCGCCGTGCCTACGGCGCGCACGGCACGGGGGCTGCCGACGGTCTGCGCAATTTCGGAATAGGTGGTCACCTGCCCCGACGGGATGCTCAACAGCGCCTCCCAAACCTTGATCTGAAACGGCGCACCGATGAGATAGAGCGGTGCCTTCGCTTCGGGGTCTTTTTGCATCCCAAACGCGGTATCGACCCATGGGCGCAGCCGGTCGGGTGCTTCGACGAACTCAGCCAGCGGCCACCGGCTGCAAAGGTCCTCCATCGCTGCGTCCTCTCCTACTTCCGACGACAACGCCAAGCCGCAGATGCCTTTGTCGGTGCCCATCACCAGTGTCGGGCCAAAGGGGCTGTCAAACCACCCCCAATAGATCGTCAGCCCTGCGCCTTTGCGGGCGAACTCACCGGGGCTCATCGCCTCCCAGCGCAGGAACAAGTCATGCAACCGCCCGCTGCCTGATAGCCCCAACTCATGTGCCGCCGCCAATGTGGTGAAGTGATCGCGCAGCATGACCTTGGCCTGATCCAGCATCAGATATTGCTGGTAGCGCTTGGGCGATACCCCCACCCAGCGCGAGAACAGCCGCTGGAAATGCGCGGCGGACATGCCCATTTCCCCGGCGATCCAGTCCAGTTGCTTGGGGTCTTCGGCCTCGTCGATCAGGGCGATGGCGCGGCGCATCACTTGATAGTGGTAACCCTGATCTTCGGGCGCGGGGGATATCTGTGCGATCTGTGTCATGCCCCTAGATTAGCCACGCCCCTGCCCCCGCGCGACCCATTTCTTGCGCCAATGTATCGCAGCCCGCCCCCGCTTGCCCTGCCGCGTCATTCATCGCATACCCAGAGCCATGGCCCGCCAACTTGATTATCATACCATCCGCGAGATCTTCGCACGCTTCCAACAGGCAGAGCCTGAGCCCGAGGGCGAGTTGGAGCATGTGAACGTCTATACGCTGGTTGTGGCCGTGGCGTTGAGCGCGCAATCGACCGATGCGGGCGTCAACAAAGCCACGCGCGAGCTTTTCAAAATCGCCGACACCCCGCAGAAGATGCTGGATCTGGGGGTTGAGGGGCTGATCGACCATATCAAAACCATCGGCCTCTACCGTCAGAAAGCCAAGAACGTCATCAAACTGAGCCAAATCCTCGTCAACGATTACGACGGTGAGGTGCCGAACTCTCGCGCGGCGCTGCAATCGCTGCCGGGGGTGGGGCGCAAAACGGCGAATGTGGTACTCAATATGTGGTGGGGCCAGCCCGCGCAGGCGGTGGACACGCATATCTTCCGCGTTGGCAACCGCACCGGCATCGCACCGGGCAAGACGGTCGACACAGTCGAGCGCGCCATCGAAGACAACATCCCCGCTGATTTCCAGCGCCATGCCCATCACTGGCTGATCCTGCATGGCCGCTATCATTGCAAGGCACGCAAACCGCTGTGCCGCACCTGTATCATCCGTGACCTGTGCCAATACGAGGACAAGACAGAATGACCCAATACGAAGTGGTTGGCATCGGCAACGCCGTCGTCGACGTGATCTCCCATGCCGATGACACTTTCCTTGCCGATAACGGCATCGAAAAGGGCATCATGCAGTTGATCGAACGCGACCGCGCCGAAGACCTCTATACCGCGATGCAAGACCGGGTGCAGACGCCGGGCGGCTCGGTCGCCAATACGGTCGCAGGCGCGGGCGCGCTGGGCCTCAAGACCGCCTTCATCGGCCGGGTGCGCGATGATGAGTTGGGCCAATTCTATGCCAAGGCGATGACCGATATCGGCATTGATTTCGTCAACGCCCCGGTGACCGAGGGGGAGAACCCCACCTCGCGCTGCATGATCTTCGTCACCCCGGATGGGGAACGGTCGCTGAACACCTATCTCGGCATCTCGACCGGGCTGACCTCGGCTGACGTGCCGCAGGCGGTGACGGAGAAGGCCAAGCTGATGTTCCTCGAAGGCTACCTCTTCGACCACGAGGCGGGCAAAACCGCCTTTCGCGAGGCCGCGCGCGCGGCGACGGCGGGTGGCGGCATGGCGGGCATCGCCATCTCCGATCCCTTCTGCGTGGAGCGTCACCGCGACGACTTCCTCGCGCTGATCGAAAACGATCTGGGCTATGTCATCGGCAACGAAGCCGAGATTCGCGCCCTTTGGGAGACCAACGACACCGAAGCCGCGCTGGCCAAAACCGCCGAGATTTGCCCTCTGGTGGTCTGCACCCGGTCGGGCGACGGGGTCACCTTGGTGCGGGGCGAGGAACGTGTCGACGTGCCGGTCGAAAAGGTCGTGCCGGTGGATGCCACGGGCGCGGGCGACCAATTCGCGGCGGGCTTCCTCTATGGTCTCGCCACGAGCCGCGATCTGGAGACCTGTGGCCGCATGGGCAACATCTGCGCAGGCGAGGTGATCCGCCACATCGGCCCCCGCCCCCAGACTGACATCATGGCCCTGTTCAAGGCCGAAGGGCTGGTTTGATGATTGAAAGCGGCTTTCACGATGTTCCCCCCGGCAAACTTGCGGTGGTGGTGACCCATTTGGAAATGGACGCCAAACCCAGCCTGCGGGAGGTGCCCCTGCCAGAGGGAGTCACCTTTCGGAAGGTCACCCCGACGCTCGACTGGTTTCGCGACATTTTCCGGCGCGTCGGGATGGATTGGCTCTGGTACGGGCGGCTCAAACTGGATGACGCAGCTCTCACCGCGGTGCTGCAAGACCCGGCGCGGGCCTTCTATACGCTGACCCGTGATGGCAAGGACGAGGCGCTGCTAGAGCTGAACTTCCCCGAAGACGGCAGCTGCGAGCTGGCCTACTTCGGGCTGACCTCGGCGCTGATTGGCAGCGGATCAGGGCGGTATCTGATGGACCAAGCGATCACCCTGGCATGGGAACAGCCGATCACCCGGCTGCACCTGCACACCTGCACTAACGACAGCCCGCAGGCGCTTGGGTTTTATGTGCGCTCAGGCTTCACCCCCGTTCGCCGTCAGGTCGAGATCGACGATGATCCGCGCCTGACCGGCCTGCTGCCGCGCGATGCGGCGCCGCAAGTGCCGCTGATCGAAGGGTAGGAACGGCGAAGGGTAAAAACTGAAGCCGGATCACCGAACCGGCGTGCACTCTGCCCCTTGGAAACAAGCGATCACCTTGTCGACCATCGCAGGCTTCGGCGAACCAAAGAGGTCGCCGCCGCAGGGGTTGCTTTCCAGTGCATAGGCCCCATCCGGTTTGCGTTCGAGAAAGGCCAGAACGTCCCCTTCCTCGGCAGAGCCGCACCACGGACCGAAACACAGGACGTTGAGCATCAACGGCTGGTCAAAGGGCACGTCAAAGCCCCCTTCCGACAACGCCTTGCCGCTGATTTGCGCCCGGAGCGGCGTCTCTTCGGGCGGGTTGCTCCCGACTTTGCCGGTCTTTGGCAAGGCGGCAGCGTCAAAGGTCAGACGCCCCTGCACCACGACATAGCTNTCNTCGGCCTTNGCCGCNCGNTGATAGGTCGCCTCNACNGAATGGGGCAGACAACTGAGCGCAAGCGCNGGCAGCGGGGCCAAGGTGGCGAGGGCGCAGGCGATGATCCGTGTCATAACTTCTCCTCAAACTCTTCAAGAACTGCCGTATATACCGCGCGTTTGAACGGCACGATATTCGCGACCAGTTGATCTGCGGGCATCCAACGCCATTCCGAGAATTCAGGTTCGGCCGTCTGGATATTGACCTGATCGTCCTGCCCCAGAAAACGCATGAGGAACCATTTTTGTTCCTGCCCCCGGTAGCGCCCTTTCCAGATGTTGGGCACCAGTTCATGCGGCAGATCATAGGGCAGCCAGCCTGAGGTCTCGGCTTCGATCCGCACCAGATCGCGGGGAATGCCGGTCTCTTCCTCCAACTCGCGCAGGGCTGCGTCGGGCGCGCCCTCGCCCTTGTCCACCCCGCCTTGGGGCATCTGCCAAGCGTCCTGATCCCGGTCGCGCCGCTGGCCGACAAAGACCTCGCCCTCGGCATTCACCAGCATCACGCCGACGCAAGGGCGGTAGGGCAGTTTGGCAATCTCTTCGGGGGTCATGAGGGCAGGTCTCCTGAATGGCGTTCACGAGGGAGTTAGCACGACCACGGCGCGGCTCAAAGCGGTCACATTGCGGCTTTGACGTTTCGGCACCGGCATCGTTGACGCCGCGTTTCGCGTGACTTGCCCTGCCGTTTCCGATGGTGTCACAGTGACCCAGCCCACCCAGAAAGGTAAAGCCATGTCCGATTACCCCCACCTGCTTGCCCCGCTCGACCTTGGTTTTACCACGCTGAAGAACCGGTTGCTGATGGGGTCGATGCACACCGGGCTGGAGGAAACCGGCGACTGGAACCGCGTGGCGGAGTTCTATGCGGCACGGGCGCGGGGCGATGTGGGCTTGATGGTCACCGGCGGCATCGGGCCGAACCGCGAAGGTGCCGTGGCCCATGGCGCGGCAATGATGGTCAGCCAGAAGGACGTGGACAACCACAGCATCATCACTCAGCGGGTGCATGAAGCGGGCGGCAAAATCGCCATGCAGATTCTCCATGCGGGCCGCTATGCCTTCACCCCCCAATGCGTGGCGCCAAGCGCGATCAAATCCCCCATCTCCATGTTCGCGCCCAAGGAGCTCGACGAGGAAGGCATCGAGAAGCAGATCGCCGACATCGCCGCCTGCGCCCTGCGCGCCCGCGAGGCGGGCTATGATGGGGTAGAGATCATGGGGTCGGAGGGGTATTTCCTGAACCAGTTCCTCGTCACCCATACCAACAAGCGCGAGGACCGCTGGGGCGGATCCTATGAGAACCGCATGCGCCTGCCGCTGGAGGTGGTGCGCCGGGTGCGCGAAACGGTGGGCGATGATTTCATCCTGATCTACCGCCTGTCGATGATCGATCTCATCCCCAATGGCTCAACCTTCGATGAGGTCGTGCAACTGGCCCAAGAGGTCGAGAAAGCGGGCGCTAATATCATTAACACCGGCATCGGCTGGCACGAGGCGCGCATCCCCACGATCGCCACCTCGGTCCCGCGCGCGGCCTTTGCTTGGGTTACGAAAAAGCTGATGGGCAAGGTAGGCATCCCGCTCATTACCTCCAACCGGATCAACACACCCGAGGTCGCCGAAGAGATGCTGGCGGAAGGCTGCGCCGATATGGTCTCCCTCGCCCGCCCGATGCTGGCAGATGCCGACTTCCTCGCCAAAGCCAAGGCAGGCGAGGCCGACCAGATCGCCCCTTGCATCGCCTGCAACCAAGCTTGCCTCGACCATACTTTCGGCGGCAAGATCTCCACCTGCCTTGTGAACCCACGCGCCTGCTATGAGACGGAGTTGCGGATTGAACCGGCAGCGGCGGCGAAATCCGTGGCCGTGGTCGGTGCTGGCCCTGCGGGCTTGTCTGCCGCGATTACTGCTGCCGAGCGCGGCCATAAGGTCACCTTGATAGACCGCGCGAGCGAAATCGGCGGGCAACTTAACCTCGCCAAACAGGTCGCTGGTAAAGAGGAGTTTTGGGGCTTGGTCGACTGGTATCGTACCATGCTCAAGGTCCATGACGTGACCGTACAGCTAGAGACCGAAGCCACCGCCGATGCGCTTCGCGGCTTCGACGAGGTCATCATCGCCACCGGCGTTGTGCCGCGTGACCCACAAATTCCGGGGCAAGACGGCGGCAATGTCGTGAGCTACATCGATGTGCTGAACGGCACGGCAAAGGTCGGCCAGCGGGTCGCCGTGATCGGTGCGGGCGGGATCGGTTTCGATGTATCTGAACACCTTGTCCACGACGGCGAGAGCAGCACGCTGAACCTGCCAGAATGGATGCGCGAATGGGGCGTCACCGATCCGGGCGAACATCGCAGCGGGCTGGCCCCCGAAGGGCCACAGCCCCCCGCACCTGCGCGGCAGATCACCATGCTGCAACGCAAGACCAGCAAACCCGGCAAAGGCTTGGGCAAAACCACGGGCTGGATTCACCGCGCCTCTCTCACTATGCGCAACGTGAAGATGATCGCGGGTGCGAACTACGAAAGTATCGACGAACAGGGGCTGCACATTTCCTTTGGCGAGGCGCGGGAGAACCCCACGCTGATCGAGGCCGACACCATCGTGCTCTGCGCCGGGCAACTCTCTGAGCGCAGTCTTGCCGACACCCTAGAGGCCAGCGGCACCGCCTGTCATGTGATCGGCGGCGCCGATGTGGCCGCAGAGCTTGACGCGAAACGCGCGATCAATCAAGGCACACGTCTGGCTGCTGCCCTCTGACCCTATGCGTTTGAGCGCGTCTTCTAACCCTGTGCACTGGCGCGCGCCCTTGCACCCGGCGCGCGCAACCCGCTAAATCACCTGACCGCTTTTGCCAGCCAATAGGTGACCATGCCCCTCTGCGTCTTTGACATATCTGATGACGGCACCACCACGGTGCCCGAAGACACCCAACTGACCGGGCCTGCGCGCTACCGTTGGTGGCATTTCGACATGGCCGATCCCGCGTTGGCACCATGGCTGGCCGAACACCTGCCCGAGATCCCGGCAGGCGCATTGCTGCAACCCGAAACGCGCCCGCGCTGCGATGAATATGAGGACGGTCTGATCCTCAATCTGCGCGGCATCAACCTGAACGAAGGGCAGCAGGCCGACCAGATGGTCTCGGTCCGCATGTGGGTGACGGATGCGGTGGTGATTACTGTGCGGATGCGCCGGGTCTTTGCCATCGATGAGTTGCGCGCGCTGGCCGCCCAGAGCAATGCCCCGGCCCGGCCTTCGGCCTTCCTCGAAGCGCTGGTCTCAAGGTTGACCGCACGGGTGCAGATCGAAGTGGCGCGGCTGGCGGACCGCACGGCTTTCTACGAAAGCGACCTCGAAGATCTCAGCACCCCGCCGCCCAAAGACCTGCCCGTCACCCGCCGCAGCACGATCAAACTCGAACGCTACCTCGCCCCGCAGCGCAGTGCGTTGGAGCGGTTGGCGGACCTAGACCTGCCGTTGGTCCCGGATGTCGATTCGATGAAGCTGCGCGAGTTGGCCAACCGCACCGCCATCGTGGTGGAGGAACTGGACGCCCTGCAAGAACGCATTGTCACGGTACAGGACGAACACGACAACCAAGTTGCCCAACGCCAAGCGCGCCATGGCTATGTGCTGTCGATCGCCGCCGCCGTGTTCCTGCCGCTGGGGTTTCTGACCGGGCTTTTCGGCGTGAACGTTGGTGGGATGCCCGGCGTGGACGATCCGCGTGCCTTTGCGGTCCTTTGCCTTGCCATGGTGGGCCTCGCCGCGCTCATGCTTGCGGTTCTGAAATGGCTGCGCTGGCTGTAAGCCCCTCGGAAACGGATTGTTCTGCCGTTTCCATGCCATGAACGATCCCTGCAAAGACCACGGGACTGTCTTGCCTCTGCCCCGATCCTGCCTGAATTGCCGCCCATACCTGAGGACAACAAGATCAATGCGAAGGGACAGGCAATGGACCGCCTTACGGAAATGGAAGCGTTTGCCACAGTGGTGGATCAAGGCGGCTTTACAGATGCTGCCAAGAAGATGGGGATCTCGAAATCCGCCGTCTCAAAGCATGTATCCTCACTTGAGGCCCGCTTGGGGGCGCGGTTGCTTAACCGTACCACCCGCCGCGTGTCGCCCACGGAGATCGGGCTGGCCTATTACGACCGCGCCCGCCGCGTGCTGAACGACGCAGGCGAGGCCGATGCGCTGGTCACCTCGATGCAATCCGCGCCCTCGGGGCTGTTGCGGATTTCGGTGGCGACGGATTTCGGCGTCAATCACCTGTCGCCCGCTTTGTCGGAGTTCTTGCAGGACTTTCCCGACATCACGGTGAACATGGTGCTGAACAACCGCTACGTTGAGCTGATCTCGGAAGGGTTCGACATGGCCGTGCGCATCGGAGAGTTGGAGGACAGCACCCTGCGCGCGCGCAAGCTGACCGAGACGACCAAACGCATGATCGCCAGCCCGAAATATTTCGAACAATACGGGCGGCCGGAAAAGATCGACGATCTGAACAATCACAAGCTGCTGCATTACTCGAACCAGTCGTCTGGCAATGTGTGGAAGTTGACCGCACCTTCGGGTGAAAAGCGGCAGGTCCGCACGGCGGGTTGGCTGTCGGTCAATGACGGGCAGAGCCTTTTGAACGCCGCGATTTCGGGACTGGGGATCGCCTATCTGCCAAGCTTTCTTTACGCCGATGCGATGGAGAAAGGGTTGGTCGAGGATGCCATCCCCGAACTGCCGCTGGAGACGCAGGGCATCTACGCCGTCTATCCTCCGGGCCGGTTCACCCAGCCCAAGGTGCGGGCGTTCATCGACTTCCTCGTGCATGANTTTGCCGAGAAGGGGCCGACGGACTGGTAAACACACTCGGCCCGGAATCAAGCCGCAGGCGCCGGGCCATCGCCTGCCCGCCCGGACGGGTAGGCGATTTAGTACGGCTGGGTGGGACTTGGCAAACGCACATCATGGTTGAGCCATAAAGTGGCAGCGACCTGCCGTGGATCGCCGACCCACGGGCAGGCGCTGGCCCTCTCCACAAGACCACCTTTCCTCTCCCCCACCAGCACGCTATCTCTCCCGCCATGAGCAATATGCGCGAAACCTATGCCCGGCTTGTCGCCGAGGGCAAGCTACAGGCCGACCCGGCCCAAGAAACCGTCATGGCGGAGTTTGACCGCATCCGCGATGCGCTGGCCAACCCGCCGAAGAAAAGCTTCTTTCGCAAGGCGCCCGAACCGCCCAAGGGGCTGTACCTCTGGGGTGGCGTGGGGCGCGGCAAATCCATGCTGATGGACATGTTCGTGGCGCATCTGCCCGACGTGCCCGCGCGCCGGGTGCATTTCCACGCCTTCATGCAGGAAATCCACAACGCCATGCATGAGGTCCGCAAGACCGGCGTGGATGACGCCATCGCGCCCGTTGCCCGCGATGTGGCCGACAGCGTGCGCCTGCTCGCTTTCGACGAGATGCAGATCACCGACATCACCGACGCGATGATCGTGGGCCGCCTGTTCGAGGCGCTTTTTGCCGCCGGGGTCGTGGTCGTCACCACCTCCAACCGCCTGCCCGATGACCTGTATAAAAACGGCATCAACCGCGAGGTGTTTGTCCCTTTCATCGACCTCATCAAAGAGCGCATGGTGGTGCATGAACTTGCCAGCCCGACCGACTACCGCCAAGATCGGCTGGCCGGGTCGCAGGTCTATTTCACCCCCGTCAACGCCGAGAGCCGCGCCGCGATGGATGCGGTTTGGGACGATCTNGCAGGCACANAGGGCGAGCCGCTGACCCTCCACGTNAAGGGCCGCGAAGTGGTGATCCCNGCCTTTCACAACGGCATGGCCCGCGCCGGTTTCCACGCGCTTTGCGGGCAGCCCTTGGGGGCCGCGGATTACCTCGCGCTGGCGCAGGCCGTGCGGGTGCTACTGCTGGACAACATCCCCACCCTCGGCCGCTCGAACTTTAACGAGGCCAAGCGCTTTGTCACGCTCATCGACGCGCTTTATGAGGCCAAGGTGCGGCTGATCTGCTCTGCCGCCGCCGCGCCGGAAATGCTCTATCTCGAAGGCGAAGGCNCCTTTGAGTTCGAGCGCACAGCCTCCCGCCTGCGCGAAATGCAGGGGGAAGATTGGGGGCGCTGACCGCCCCCTGCCGCCAAATCAGGAATCACTTACCGGCTGCATGTGCAGGTCATTGCCCTGCAAAATCGGGTGATAAGGCCGCTCGACTTCATAAAGCCACCACAGGCCGCCTGCGATGATGGCGACACCTATGGCCATGAAGATAAATTGATATTTCCGTGCATCGTCCTGATCGTGACGCGCGGACTGGCTGAAATTGCGCATGGGGACACCTCGGTCAAATTCGAAAGGGGAGACTTCCTAAGACCAAGATACACCACATCTGCAGTTCGCAGCAGCGGTACACCCAAATATGGTTAACTAGACGTTTTCACGCAACACGCTACCGGCAAGGTAGAGTGAGCCGCAGATCAGCACACGCGCATGGGGTTCGCGGGCGATGATCGCCTTGAGCGCCGCGGTGACATTATCGGCCTCGGCGGTCTCGAGCCCGACATCGCGCGCCGCTTTGGCCGTCGCCTCGGCAGGTAGGGTCGCCGCCTCGCCGGGGATCGACACGGCGGTCAGACTTGCCGCCTCTGCCGCCAAGGGGCGCAAGTATCCGGCGATGTCTTTGGTGTTCAACATGCCGCAGATTAAATGCGTCGGGCGTTTCGGCAAAGCGGCCAACGTCGCGGCCAGCGCCACGCCTGCGGCGGGGTTGTGCCCGCCGTCCAGCCACAACTCACCCTCGGGCGCCATGCGGGCCAGCGGCCCCTCTGACAGCCGCTGCATCCGCGCGGGCCACTGCGCCTGCGTCACTGCAGCCTCGCAAGCCTCTGCATCGATCCCAAGCTGGCGCAGCGCCGCCAGCGCGGCCCCCGCGTTCATGATCTGATGGTCGCCGGGCAGATTGGGGCGCGGCAGATCAAGCAAGCCGCGCTCATCTTGATAGACCATGCGCCCCGCTTCGGGCGCGACATGCCATTGCTGGCCATAGGCCAAAAGCGGCGCGCCCAGTTTCGCGGCGCGGTTTTCGATCACCTCAAGCGCGGGGTCTTGCTGCGGGCCGACCACACAGGGCACAAGACGCTTGATGATGCCAGCCTTCTCGCCCGCGATTTCGGCCAGCGTTTCGCCCAGATACTGCTGGTGATCGACCGACACCGGGGTGATCACCGTCAGCACGGGATCGACGACATTGGTCGCGTCCAGCCGCCCGCCTAGCCCCACCTCCAGCAGCGTGTAATCGGCTCTGCTGCGCGAAAAAGCGAGAATGGCGGCGCAGGTTGTGATCTCGAAATAGGTGATCTCTTCGCCGCCATTGGCGGCGTGGCATTCTTCTAACACGGCCGCCAGATCGGGCTCTGAGATCAACTGCCCTGCAACGCGAATACGCTCATGAAACCGCGCCAGATGGGGTGAGGTATAGGCGTGCACCGTCTTGCCCGCCGCCTCTAGCCCCGCGCGAATCATCGCTTGGGTCGACCCTTTGCCATTGGTGCCCGCGATGTGGATCACCGGCGGCAGGCCGTTTTGGGGGTTGCCCAAAGCGTCAAGCAGCCGCCACATCCGGTCGAGCGTCAGATCGATGATTTTGGGATGCAGCGCCATCATCCGTTCAAGGATGACATCCGATGAAGGCGTGCTCATTTCTTCTTAGGCGTATCGACGGGCAACTCCGCTGCGGCCTGAACGGCGGCGGCGGCCTCGGCCACCTCCACTTCTTCGGGCGCGGGCAGGTCACCCCGCACGGCGGGCGGCAGGCCCATCAGCATGCGGGTGATGGTGATCAACTCATCACGCATCTCGGTCCGTTTGGTCACCCGGTCGAGCATCCCATGGTCGAGCAGATATTCCGCCCGCTGAAAGCCTTCGGGCAGTTTTTCACGGATGGTCTGTTCGATCACGCGCGGCCCGGCAAAGCAGATCAGCGCGTTCGGCTCGGCAATCTGCACGTCGCCCAACATCGCATAGGAGGCAGTGACGCCGCCGGTGGTGGGATGGGTTAACACGACGATATAGGGCAGGCCTGCCTCTTTCAGCATCTGCACGGCGACCGTGGTGCGCGGCATCTGCATCAGGCTCAGGATACCTTCTTGCATCCGCGCGCCACCGGCGGCGGAGAACAGCACCAGAGGGCGCTTCAGCTTCACGGCTTCTTCAGCGGCGGCAATGATCGCATTGCCCACATACATGCCCATGGAACCGCCCATGAACGAAAAATCCTGCGCACAGGACACAATCGGCGTGCGGCCAATCTCACCCGTAACCACGAGCATGGCTTCATGCTCACCCGTCTGCTTTTGCGCGGCCTTCATTCGGTCGGGATAGCGCTTCTGATCCTTGAAATGCAGCGGGTCTGGCGTGGGCGCAGGAACCTTCACCTCGGTAAAGATGCCACCGTCGAACAGCGCCTTGAACCGCTCACGCGGGCTGATGTGCATGTGATGGCCGCAGTTGGTGCAGACGTTCAGATTGTCCGCCAACTCGCGGTGAAACAGCATGGTGCCGCATTCGTTACACTTGGTCCACAGGTTGTCCGGCGTCTCGCGGCGCGAGAAGATCGAGTTGATACGCGGACGGACGTAGTTTGTGATCCAGTTCATTGGCAGGCCTCTGCTGTGGTTCCGTTCCAGATAATCCCCGCATGGGGAAATTGCAATCAGCGGCGTATCGCCAGCCGTGCCGCGAGCCACGACACCAACATCAACGCGAAATCCACCGGCAACCAAGTCCGCAACGCCGCCGCGTCATTCATCGAAAACGGCGTCAGATAAAGCGCCAGCCCCGAGAGATCATCCGGCAGAGAGATAATGAGAATGGCCGAGACATTGTTCCACAGATGCACCGCGATGGCGGGCCCGAGCGAGCCGGAGCGCGCGGTGAGGTCCGCCATCAATATGCCGAAAACCCCAGCCCAGAGCGCTACCATCAGCGCATTCTCCCCCGCCTCGGCAGGCAAGTAGTGACCAAGCGCGAAAAGCGCCGAGGGCAGGACCATCCAGATCAGCGGCGAGCGAAACCGTGCCGCCAGTTGCTGCTGCACATAGCCGCGAAAGACGATCTCTTCGGCGCTGACTTGCACCAACACCGCCAGCAGCGACAGGGGCAAAAGCAGCAGCCAGCGGCCAAGCGGCAGGTTCGGCGTCAGTTCGCCGCCCATGTCCCATGGCGGCAAGATCAGCAGCACCGCCCCAAGGGCCAGCATAGCAAGGGACACCGCGCAAAAACTCGGCCAAAGCCGCCCCGGCACGCCCAGCAAGCTGCCCGCGCTGCGCCGGTGTACGACCCGCACAGTCACACCGACCGCCATCGCCATGGTCCCAAAACTGAACAGCAGCAGATACATGGCCTGCGGCGTGGCCCCATCAAGCAGGTTGCCATGCAGCGATGCCGCCGCCGTGCCTGCCAGCGCATAGACCGTCTGAAAATAAAGCTCATTCAGCGCGACATAGGCCACCACCGCCACGAACAGCCCCAAGAGAAAGCGCCAAAGCGCCGATGAGGCGCGCGCGGGCGCGACGAAGGCCGCATGGGCGCTGTAATCGGGCCGCCACGTCATGAGGGGCGCAGGTCAAATCGAGGGTGGTTCTTGCAGAGCATATGCCAGGCTTTCACGCTTGCGGGCAGGTCAAACCGACCGCGTCAGAAGGTCAGAACCTATGCCCCAACACGCTGCAATACAACAGTTCCCCCGCCTCATACGCGCCAAAGCCTTGCAGCACCGCCCCTGCCCCTCTATTCCATTCAAGACGTTTCAAGGAGCCCACCGATGTCCACCACGCCCCGCTTCGACAAATCCCGGCTGCCCAGCCGCCACGTGACCGAAGGCCCGGCCCGCGCGCCGCACCGGTCTTACTACTATGCCATGGGCATGACCGAAGAAGAGATTCACCAGCCGCTGGTGGGCGTCGCCACCTGCTGGAACGAAGCTGCCCCCTGTAACATCGCGCTGAACCGTCAGGCACAGGCTGTAAAAGTTGGCGTGCATTCCGAACAGGGCACCCCGCGCGAATTCACCACTATCACCGTCACCGATGGGATTGCGATGGGCCATGAGGGCATGCGTTCCTCGCTGGCCTCGCGTGAGGCGATTGCCGACACGGTAGAGCTGACTATGCGCGGCCACTGCTATGACGCCATCGTGGGTCTGGCGGGCTGTGACAAATCCCTGCCGGGAATGATGATGGCCATGCTGCGCCTCAACGTGCCGTCGGTCTTCCTNTATGGNGGGTCGATCCTGCCGGGCAAAGCNCCTGCCGGGGCCGATGTGCCCGAAGATTTCGCCAGCCGCGATTTGACCGTGCAGGACATGTTCGAAGCCGTGGGCCGCTTCCAGAACGGCTCCATGTCGCAAGCCGCTTTGGACGTGCTTGAGCGCGTAGCTTGCCCCTCCGCTGGCGCTTGCGGGGGCCAGTTCACCGCCAACACAATGGCCTGCGTGTCAGAGGCCATCGGCCTCGCGCTGCCGAACTCGTCGGGCATGCCAGCCCCCTATGAGAGCCGCGACGCCTATGCCGAAGCCTCCGGTGCCGCGGTCATGAACCTGATCGAAAAGAACATCCGCGCCCGCGACATCTGCACCCGCGAAGCCTTTGAAAACGCAGCGCGCATTGTGGCCTGCACCGGCGGCTCGACCAACGCCGGTCTGCACCTGCCCGCCATGGCCCATGAAGCCGGGATCGAGTTCTACCTCGAAGACGTTTGCGAGATCTTCCGCGACACACCCTATTTCGTCGATATGAAACCGGGCGGCGCTTATGTGGCCAAAGATCTTTACGATGCGGGCGGCGTGCCGGTGGTGATGAATGAGTTGCGCAAAGCGGGCCTTATTCACGAAGACTGCATGACCGCCACCGGATACTCGATGGGCGAAGTGTTGGATCAAGTGACCCGCGAAGCAGACGGCAAGGTGATCCACTCGGTCGCCAATCCGATCAGCAAGACCGGCGGTGTTGTCGGCCTCAAAGGCAACCTTGCCCCCGAAGGCGCCATCGTGAAAATCGCGGGCATGTCGGAAGAAGACATCGTTTTCACCGGCCCGGCACTGGTGTTCGAATGCGAGCAGGACGCCTTTGAAGCCGTGCAGAACCGCGCCTATTCCGAAGGCGATGTTTTCGTCATCCGCAACGAAGGCCCCGCAGGCGGCCCCGGCATGCGCGAGATGCTGGCGACCACGGCGGCGCTGTCCGGTCAGGGCATGGGCAAGAAAGTGGCGCTGATCACCGATGGCCGCTTCTCGGGCGCGACACGTGGTTTCTGCGTGGGTCACGTTGGGCCAGAAGCCGCACACGGCGGGCCGATTGCGCTGCTGAAAAACGGCGACATGATCACCCTTGATGCCATCACCGGCAGCATCAGCGTCGATCTGAGCGAGGATGANCTAGCCGAGCGCCGCAAAGGCTGGTCTGGCCCCCGTGCGACGAACTACCAAAGCGGCGCNCTGTGGAAATANGCNAAGCTNGTNGGCCCCACCTACCTTGGTGCCGTGACACATCCGGGCGCTCAGGCCGAGACCCATGATTACATGGACCTCTAAACGCCCTCTTGCGGCACTTGCTATGCTCACCCTGTCCGCCTGCGAAGGCGGTCAGGGTTTTTCCTTTGGCGGCGGCACCGGCGCGCCCGACAAACCCCTGCGGCAAACGGCGCTTGCCGGGGGCGCGGTGCAGGTGGTGCCCCCGCAAGGCTATTGCATCGACCCCAAAAGCCTCAAACGCCGCTTTGCCCTGATGGCGCGCTGCGATGCGCTTGGCCTGCCGGAGGTCGTCACCGCCGCGCCGCGTGGCATCCTAACGCTGGCGCTGATCGAGGCCGAGGCGGAGGCCCCTCTGCCCACCCCACAACAGGTCGCCGAGGCCACTGGTCTGAGCCAGCTGCAAGAGGCCGGCAGCATTGAAGGCGCAACGATTTTTGTGGCCCAAGGGCCGGTGCCCGCCGAGGGCATGTCGCCCCGCCACTGGCGCGGCATGGCACGGATCGGCGGCCATGTCGCCAGCGTCACCCTGTACGGCGCACCGCAAAGCCGCGCCATTTCCGAAGAGGGCCGTGCACTGGTCGCAGACCTGATCCAACAAAGCCGCAGCAAAAGCGCGCAGGTTGCCGCCGCTGGCAGCTGACCCGCCCGTTGTTTCCAAATTGGCAACACTGCCCGCCCCCGGAAACAATCACGGGGGCTATTCATTTGAACGAAATGCCCGCCTTGCATAGACTGCGACAAAACGAGAGGCGCAGGTTCATGGTCAACTTCCCCAGCGGCTATCTGGAGAGCAAGCTCTATGCCCGCGCGCTGCAACGTTGGGCCGATGCGGCCCGCAAGGCCGCCACGGTCGATCTTGCCACCCTGCGCCGCCAACGCAGCCGCGCCCGGCTGCTGCGCGCCCAACTGGATCGTCTTATTCACCGCGCAGAAGACCGCCTCGCCCTGCCCGCGATCGGCGCCAGCGGCTTTCCGAAACCGCATAACGCCGATTGGGCATGGCGACCCGAACTTTGGCGCGGCCCGCTTGCCACGCCGGGGATGTCGTCGGTCGAAACCAAATCCACACTGGGCGAGGAAGTGACCCTATTCCACGATTGCGCGCAATCGGAACTGACCCTGCGCCANTTGCGCAACCTGCGCGAGGCCGATTTGGCNCCCTATGGGCTGCAACTNGATGTCTTCAAATTTGATGGGTCTTTCCTGTCGCTGGTGATTAANCTGCCCACCGACGCCATCACCGGATTGAAACGCCGCCACCTGATCCGCATGGATACGATCGTGCAANTNGAACACCCGCTTGAGATCTTTGCCCGGCTCAACATCCGCCATGGTCCGAACACCGAACAGATCGTCCGCGAACTGCCCGTCGGACAGGAAAATATCAGCGTCGAATTTGATCTGGCCTATAGCAATCTCAACGAAAAGCGGATCGAGGCGGCATGGATCGACCTTATTTTTGAGGGGCCGGACATGAACCAAGTCGTGCTGCGCGACCTCACTTTCTCGCGCCGCCCCCGCGCCCAGATCTAGGACCCCGTCATGAGCCACTTTGACCTGACCAAGACCGTATTGCGCCAAGGCATCTGGCACGGCGTGCTGACCGGCAGGAACGGCACCGACACCCCGCAGATCAGCGTGACGCATGAAGGCAAAGAGGTGGCAGAGGTGACGCTGGAAGCCGAAGGGACCGAGGGCCACTGGCACCTCTCCTTCGCCCTCCCACCCGAGGCGATTGCCGATGGGGTGCAGACCCTCGTTATCACCGAAAAGACCAGCGGGGCGCTCTTGGGTCATGTGACCCTGATCGCGGATGAAGCGCTTGGCGATGACATTCGGGCCGAGATGGACCTGCTGCGCGCCGAACTCGACATGCTCAAACGCGCCTTTCGGCGGCATTGCCGCGAAACGGGGTAAGGCGGGCACCGCCCCGCACTGCAATCGGCGCCGCGCGCTCTAGGTCGCGCCCCGCCCCACCGCTAACAGGCCGGCCCCAAACAAAAAGCCCCGCTGTCGCCAGCGGGGCTTTTTGCATCTTGTTTACGATATTTTACTCGTTCGGGCCCAAAGCAGACAGACCCTTGAGGATGTCGATGGCATAGGCCAGTTGGTAATCCTCTTCACGCAGCTCAGCCGCCTTGCGGGCCTTTTCGCGGTCGTCCTCGATCTGTTTGATCTGATCGTCGGTCAGGCTGTCATTGTTCAACCGCCCGCGCAGATCGGCTTCGGAGCGGAGGGGGCGTGCCGACAATGCTTCGTCTTCCTCGGTCTCCGGTGCGGCTGGGGGCTGGGCCACAACGATGTCGGGCGACACGCCAAGCGCTTGGATCGACCGGCCCGAAGGCGTGTAGTAGCGCGCCGTGGTCAGGCGCATGGCCCCGTCGCCGCGCAGTGGCATGACGGTCTGAACCGACCCTTTGCCGAAACTCTTGGTGCCGATGACGATGGCGCGGCGGTGGTCCTGCAAGGCCCCCGCGACGATTTCCGAGGCCGAGGCAGAGCCGCCGTTGATCANCACCACAATCGGTTTGCCCATCGCCAGATCACCCGGCGTGGCATTCACCCGGTCACCATCTTCGATGTCGCGGCCACGGGTGCTGACGATTTCCCCTTCTTCGAGGAAGGCATCCGACACGGCAATCGCCTGATTNAGCAANCCGCCGGGGTTGTTGCGCATATCAATGACGATGCCGTTGATATTCTCCATGCCACCCGCNTCNTCGATCTGCTGCTCCAGACCNTCTTTCATCTTGGGATAGGTCTGNTCGTTGAACGTTGTCAGACGCAGCACGGCGGTGTTGCCCACGGTCCGGGCGCGCACGGCGGTCAGCTGGATTGTGTCGCGNACGATGGAAACGTCGAAGGGCTCGGGCTCTCCTTCGCGCACCACGGTGATGAGGATCTCTGACCCCACCGGCCCGCGCATCATCTCGACCGCGTCGTCGAGGCCGAGACCCAAGAGACTTTCGCCATCGACATGGGTGATGAAATCCCCCGCCTCAATCCCGGCCTCAGCAGCAGGGGTGCCATCGATGGGCGAGACGACTTTGACGAAACCCTCTTCTTGGGTGACCTCGATGCCCAAACCCCCGAATTCGCCGCGCGTCTGCTCGCGCATCTTTTCGGCGTCCTTGGGCGACAGGTACGACGAATGCGGATCAAGCGAGGTCAGCATACCGTTGATGGCGGCTTCGATCAGGTCACCGGGGTCGACATCTTCGACATATTGCGCGCGGATGCGTTCGAAAATATCCCCGAAAAGATCAAGCTGTTCGTAAACATTTGTCGTCTTCTCGGCCTCTTGCGCCAGCAGCGGTCCGGCGATCTGAGTGGTTGCGACCACCCCCGCGACCGTGCCTGCAACGGCTGCCATCACGAATTTCTTCATCTGCTATCTATCCTTGTCGGTGCGGAACCAGTCTGCCGGGTCCTGAGGTGTGTTGTCTTGCCTGACTTCTATATAGAGCGTTTCCGTCCGGTCAGTGCCAGTGCCTTCACCATTTGGTGACATCTGGGAACTTGTGCCGCTTTCCGGCCCGCCCATCAACCCGATGGGCGTGCCACCGNCAATCACCTGCCCGGCTTGGCCGTAAACGNTATCCAGCCCCGCCAGCACAAACAGCGTATCGACCTGCGGCTCAAGGATCACGACATTGCCCAAATCCAGCAACGGACCGACGTACCGGATCGTCGACGCCGCGGGGCTGGTGACGATGGCGCGGGGGCGGGTGGCAAGGATCATGCCGGGCCGTGTGACCCCAGCCGAATCCGTCTCTCCCGCCTTGCGCAGCACCAAGCCTTGGGCGGGCAAGGGCAGCTCGCCCACCTGACCGTCAAGGTTCACCGGGGCGGGTTCTTCCGCGCCGGTGGTGATTTCGGACAGGCCACTGGCAAAGCCATCCAATGTCTCGGTCGAGGCAATCAGGATCGCGGTGCGCACCGGGTCTTCGGTAAAGCGCGTCGGCAGATCGGTACGGTTGGCCATCGCCTGATTGAGCGCAGTGCGGGCGCGCTGCACTTCGGTCAGCCCCTCTTGCAACCGCTGTGCCGCATCGGTCTGCAAGGCACGCAGGGTTTTGATGTCTTCGTAGTCTTGGCGCAGCGCATCGGCGCGGGCGTTGAGCGCGGGCGTCAATTCCGCCAGCAACATCCCGGCACGCGCAGTGCCCATCGGGCCATCGGGGTGCAACAGCACCACGGGCGAGGGATCACCACCGATGCTTTGCAATACGCCCAAGAACTGCGCCACCTCGCCCTCGCGCGCCTGTAGCTTGCGGCTGAGCTGCGCCTCGTTGATCGCCGCCTGACGCAGCCCTGCTCGCATCGCGGCAAGCCCTGCCTCAAACGCCTGAATCGTTTCGGTCAGCGCCTGCACCCGGTCNCGCGCGCCGTCGGCTTGGTCAAGCGGCGCCCCTGCCGCCTCCAACGCGGTCGCGGCCGCGCGTGCCTCCGCGGCGGCCTCATCGGCCTGCGCCTGTGCCATCAGGGGCAGGCAGGCAAAAACAACAGCCGCGGCGAAATGCTTCATGTTAGCAGGCTTTTCCCGGTCATTTCTTTAGGCTGCGGCAGGCCCATCAGTTGCAATATCGTTGGTGCCAGATCGGCCAGCCGCCCGTCACGCAAGGCGGCCCCTTGGGGTGCGCCCACCGCCACCGCTGGCACGGGGTTGAGCGTATGCGCCGTATGCGCGCCGCCGGTCTCAGGGTCGATCATCACTTCGCAATTGCCGTGATCCGCCGTGACGATCATTGCGCCGCCTGCGGCTTCAAGCGCTGACAGCACGCGCCCCAGCCCTGCATCCACTGCCTCACATGCTGCGATGGCCGCCGCCAGATCGCCGGTATGGCCGACCATGTCAGGGTTGGCGTAGTTCACCACGATCAGGTCATAGCCTGCCTCGATCGCCTGCACGAACTGATCCGTCACCTCGGCGCAGGACATCTCAGGCTGCATGTCATAGGTCGCGACATTGGGCGACTTGGGCATGTTGCGGTCCTCCCCCGTGGCCGGAGTTTCGACGCCACCATTGAGGAAAAAGGTCACATGCGGATATTTCTCGGTTTCGGCCAAACGGAACTGCCGCAGCCCCTGTTGCGCCACCCAATCCCCCAGCGTGTTTTTGATGTCCGGCTTGGGATACATCGTGGTCATATAGGCGGCGTGGTCTTTGGAATATTCCGCCATGCCCATCAGCGCCGCCCAATCGGGGCGCGGGCCGGTGTCATAGGCGTCGAACCCCGGATCGCCCAAGGCCGCCATGATCTCGCGCGCGCGGTCGGCGCGGAAGTTAAGGCAGAAGAGCCCGTCGCCCGTCGCCGGCCCCGCATAGCCGTCGATCACACTGGCGGCAAAGAACTCATCCGTCTCGCCCCGCCCGTAGGCGGCCTGCACCGCTGCGCGGGCGTCGGGAAATGCCTGCCCTTCGCCGCGCAGAATTGCCGCCGAAGCCTTGCCCACCCGGTCCCAACGAGTGTCGCGGTCCATCGCGAAATAGCGCCCGGTCACGGTGACGATCCTGACGCCTTCGGGCAGCGCCGCCTGCAACGTCTCGAAATAGCCAAGCGCTGAAGACGGTGCCACGTCGCGCCCATCGGTCACCGCATGGATCACCACCGGCAGTCCCGCCGCATCCAACGCGCGGGCGGCGGCGATCATATGGCTGAGATGCCCATGCACCCCCCCGTCCGAGACGACGCCCATCAGATGCGCCGTGCCGCCGGTTTCCTTGAGTTTGGCGATAAAACCCCGCAGCCGCGCATTCTCGGCAAAGCTGCCTTCTTCGATCGCCAGATCAATCTGCCCCAGATCCATCGCCACCACCCGACCCGCGCCGATATTGGTGTGACCAACCTCGGAATTGCCCATCTGCCCGCGCGGCAGGCCAACGTCGGGGCCATGGGTGATCAGCTGCGCCTTTGGTCCCGCTTGCATCATCCGGTCGAAATTCGGCGTCTTGGCCAGCAGAGGGGCGTTGCCCTCGGGCACCTCGCTGAGGCCCCAACCGTCAAGGATGCACAATACGACAGGTTTGGGGGCGCTCATCAGACTGCTTGCTCCGGCTAGGTCACTGGTTAGCGTCTTTTACCCCTTGTGGGCTGGCACTTGAACCACTTTGTGCACAAGCCTCCCATTCCCGCGCAGAGCCCTTGCCCCGCGCGCCTGCTTTGGTCATAACGAGTGGCAACTTTCGCCTGAGCCGAGGACCAACTCCATGACCCTGCAAGCGCCCGAAACCCGCATCGTGAACACTTGGCGCGTGGCCTGCGACGGCAGCGAAGGCGCGCTTGGCCACCCGCGCGTCTGGCTGCAAATCCCACAAGACCGCGGTTGGGTCGAATGCGGCTACTGCGATTGCAAATTCGTCCATACGGATTTCGAAGGCAAAGTCTGAGCCTTTCCGGCCCCCATCTGAACTTCTGAACCGACGGCACGAACCTGCCCGCGCGGCGCATTGGCGTCTGGCCGTGGGCCATGCTTCGTGGCAAAAGGGTCGCCAACCCAGCGGAGCATTCCTATGACATTCGGCAAAGGCCACCACCTGCATCTGATCGACGGCTCGGCCTTCATCTTTCGCGCCTATCACGCCCTGCCACCGCTGACGCGCAAATCCGACGGCATGCCCATCGGCGCCGTAGCGGGCTTCTGCAACATGCTGCACCGCTATGTTGAAGGCAACACCGGCCCCAACGCGCCGACGCATGTCGCCGTGATCTTCGACAAGGGCAGCCACACTTTCCGCAATGACATGTACGACCAGTACAAGGCCAACCGCGAGGCCATGCCCGAAGACCTGCGCCCGCAGATCCCGCTGACCCGCACCGCGACCGAAGCGTTCAACATCGCCTGCAAAGAGCTTGAGGGCTATGAGGCGGATGACATCATCGCCACACTGGCCGTCCAAGCCCGCGCCGCTGGCGGGCGCTGCACCATCATCAGTTCCGACAAGGATCTGATGCAGCTTGTCGGCGACGGGGTCGAGATGCTGGACGCAATGAAGAACAAGACCATCGACCGCGATGGGGTGTTTGAAAAGTTCGGCGTCTACCCTGACCGCGTCGTGGACGTGCAGGCCCTGGCGGGCGATTCGGTCGATAACGTACCCGGCGCGCCCGGCATCGGGATCAAGACGGCGGCCCTGCTGATCAATGAGTTTGGCGATCTCGATGCGCTTTTGGAGCGCGCCGAAGAGATCAAACAGCCCAAACGCCGCCAGACCCTGATCGACCACGCCGAGCAAATCCGCCTGAGCCGCAGCCTTGTGTTGCTGGATGAGAATACGCCGATCGACTTCACCATCGACGATCTCGAGGTGCGCGACCCCGATGCCGACACCCTGCTCGGCTTCCTGTCTGAGATGGAGTTCCGCACCCTGTCGAAGCGCGTGGCCGAGGTGCTGGGCCGCGAAGCCCCCGCCATCCCCGACGCGCCAGCGCCTGCCGTGGCCGACGCACCGCAGGTCGCGGATGTGCCCTTCGACCACAGCAAGTATGAGCAGGTCAGCGACGCCGAGGCGCTGCGCGTCTGGCTCGACCGGATTTATGAGGTCGGCTATGTCGCGGTCGATACCGAAACCACCGGCCTTGATGAGTTGACCGCCGAACTGGTCGGCGTGTCGCTGTCGGTTGAGGCCGGGCAGGCCTGCTATATTCCGCTGACCCACAAGGCCAGCCGCAGCGATGACCTCTTTGGCTCGGACGATCTCGCCCCCGGCCAGATGCCGATTGAGGAAGCGCTGCAACTGCTGACCCCGATGCTGGAGGATCCTGCGATCCTGAAAATCGGGCAGAATATGAAATACGACGGCAAGATCTTTGCCCAACTCGGCATCATCGTAGCACCCATCGACGACACGATGCTGATGTCCTACGCGATGCACGCAGGCCTGCACGGTCATGGGATGGACACGCTTTCCGAACGCTACCTCGGCCACACGCCCCTGCCGATCAAACCGCTATTGGGCAGCGGCAAATCTGCCGTGACCTTTGACAAGGTGGCAATGGAAGACGCGGTGCCCTATGCCGCCGAGGATGCCGATGTCACCCTGCGCCTGTGGAAACTCTTCAAGCCGCAGTTGCACCGCGCCGAAGTGACCAAAGTCTACGAAACGCTTGAGCGCCCGCTGGTGCCCGTGTTGGCCCAGATGGAGCGTTCGGGGATACTCGTCGACCGCGACACGCTCAGCCGGATGTCCAATGCTTTCGCCCAGAAAATGGCGGGGCTTGAGGCTGATATTCACGAGCTGGCCGGAGAGACGTTCAACGTCGGCTCCCCCGCGCAGCTTGGCGAAATCTTGTTTGGCAAAATGGGCCTTGAGGGCGGCAAGAAGGGCAAGACCGGCAAATACTCCACCGGCGCGGATGTGCTGGAGGATCTGGCCACCGAACATGACCTCGCCCGTCGGGTGCTGGACTGGCGGCAACTGTCCAAGCTGAAGTCGACCTATACCGACGCGCTGCAAGACCATGTGAACGCCGATACGGGGCGGGTGCACACCTGCTATTCTATCGCCGGGGCGGCGACGGGGCGTTTGGCCTCGACCGATCCGAACCTGCAAAACATCCCGATCCGCTCCGAAGAAGGCCGCCNCATTCGTGAGGCTTTCGTCGCGCCCGAGGGCAAGGTGCTGGTGGCGCTGGATTACAGCCAGATCGAGTTGCGCATTCTGGCGCATATCGCGCAGATCGACGCGCTGAAGGAAGCCTTCGCCCGCGGCGATGACATCCACGCCATGACCGCGTCCGAGATGTTTGACGTGCCGATGGATCAGATGACCCCGGAAATTCGCCGCAACGCCAAGGCGATCAACTTCGGGGTGATCTACGGCATCTCCGGGTTCGGCCTCGCGCGCAACCTGCGCATTCCACGGGCCGAGGCGCAGGGCTTTATCGACCGTTACTTCGAGCGTTTCCCCGGCATCCGTACCTACATGGACGACACCAAGGCCTTCGCCAAAGAGCACGGCTATGTGCAGACGCTTTTTGGCCGCAAGATCAACACGCCCAACATCGGCGCCAAGGGGCCGCAGGCAGGTTTTGCCGCCCGCGCCGCGATCAACGCGCCGATCCAAGGCACCGCCGCCGACGTGATCCGCCGCGCTATGGTTCGGATGCCCGAAGCCATCGCCGACCTGCCCGCGACGATGCTGTTGCAGGTGCACGATGAACTGCTGTTCGAAGTGGAAAAAGGGGCCGAAGACGCGCTGATCGCCGCCGCGCGCGAGGTGATGGAGAACGCCAATGATCCGGTGGTGAAGCTTGATGTAAAGCTGATCGTCGATGCCGGCGTCGGTGCCAATTGGGCGGAGGCGCATTGATGGATCATACAGACCTCCCCGAAGACCTCGCCCAAGCGCTGGAAGAGACCGGCGCACAGGCGGGCTGGGACGGCTACAGCGATGAGTTGCGCGCCGATGCGCTGGCATGGATCGACGCGGCGCGGACCACGACGGCACGATCGAAGCGGGTGGATGATGTGGCGCGCTTTGCCGGTAAGGGACTTCCGCCGACACCGTTTCAGTAGGGTGAAATGAAGCACCGGCCCGGAATCAAGCCGCAGGCGCCGGGCCATCGCCTGCCCGCCCCTCGGGTAGGCGATTTGGTGAGGCTGGGTAAAACCTCTCGGGCGCACATCCAGACTGAGCCATAAAGCGGTAGAAACTTCTGCCCGATCGCCGACCCGCAGGCAGGCGCTGCCCCTTTGCACTATTGTCGCGCTGCCCCTAGATACACTGCCATGACCCCAATCCTCTACTCCTTCCGCCGCTGCCCCTATGCCATGCGCGCCCGTCTCGCCATCGCCGCCGCGCAAACGCCCGTCCACCTGCGCGAAGTCGTCCTGCGGGACAAACCGCAAGCATTCCTCTCGGCATCCCCCACCGCCACCGTCCCTTGCCTCGTCACCGAAACCGGCCCCATCGACGAAAGCCTCGACATCATGAAATGGGCGCTGGCCCAGAACGATCCCGAAGGCTGGCTCGACATGCCGCCCGAGGGGCACGATTGGATCGCCCGCGCCGATGGCCCGTTCAAAGACGCGCTGGACCGCACCAAATACGCCACCCGCTATCCCGATGTGGACCCCGAAGAACAACGCGCCAAGGCTGCCGCCTTTCTCCAAGACCTAGACGCGCAATTGGACGATTGGATTTTCGACCGCCCGACGCTGGCCGATTACGCGATCCTGCCCTTCGTGCGGCAATTCGCCTTTATCGACCGCGCTTGGTTCGACGCGCAGGACTGGCGCGCCCTGCGCGGTTGGCTCGACCGGTTCCTCACCGCGCCCCGGTTCGATAGCGTGATGAGCAAATACCCCCAGTGGCAGCCCGGCGATGCGCCGGTGTCATTCCCCTAAGGCGGCCACCCATCCGAGCGTCTGCTCCGTCGCCACGCCCGGCGCATACTCCCCGCTGACAAAACCGTCATAGCCCGCCCGCAGCACGGCAAAGAGCCCGTCGAAATCGACATCACCGCTGCCCGGCGCCCCACGCCCCGGCGCGTCGCCTAGCTGCACATGGCGGATCAGGGGGCGATATTCCTCGAAAACCGCGACAGCATCGCCGTGGATCATCTGCGCGTGAAAACTGTCGAACTGCAGCCCCACATTCGGCGCATTCACTGCCGCGAGAAGATCCGCCGCCTGAGCGTAATCGTTCAAGAAATACCCCGGTCTGGCCTGCGGGCAGAGCGGTTCGATCGTCAGGGTGACCCCCGGCGGTGCCTCTGCCGCGGCATGGCGCAGGTTCGCCACGAAAGCCTTTGCCGCCGCTGGCCCTTCGGCCTCCCCGGCCATGACATGAACCATCTTGGGCCGCAGCGCGTCGACATAGCGCCAGACCCGGCGCATATCATGGGCAAAGCGCGCCTCCCCGCCCGGAATGGCTGCGAAACCGGGCTGGCCGCCGGTATAATTCGGCGGTGGGGCATTGATCAGGGCAAGGGTTAACCCGTTGCGCAGCAAGGCGCGCTGCGTCTCTTTCGCGGGCATATCATAGGGAAACAACACCTCGACCGCGCCGAACCCCGCCTCTGCCGCCGCGTCGAACCGGTCCAGATAGGGCAGTTCGGACCAAAGCAGCGATAGGTTGGCGGCGGGGGTGATCGGCATTCGGGTCTTTCGGTGAATTTACGGCAGGTCTTCCGACGGGATGATGCCAAAGAATTCCCCACCCGACCAGACACCAAACCAGCCATCGCGGTGTTGGCCAAGATCGACCAGGCGGTAAAAGCTCTTGCGGTCGATCAGCGCCTCAAGGTTTCGACGTACCAGCACATAGGGCGACGGCTCGCCCGTCTCCTCATCGCGGACCACGCGGATCGGATGTTCCGGCCCCGCCTCGGCCACATCGCCTAGGTTGGTGAGAAACCGCAACTGCTGCGCCTCGCCCGCGCCTTCGGCCTCGAAATCCACGGCGACAAAGGGCGCATCTTCGACCGTGATGCCGACTTTCTCAACCGGCGATTTGAGGAAATAGTCATCCCCCTCGCGCCAGAGAATCGAAGCGAACAATTTGACCAATTCAATCCGCCCGATCGGCGTGCCTTGGTAAAACCACGTCCCGTCGCGTTTGATTTGCATATCCAGATCGCCGCAGAATTCCGGGTTCCACTTCTCAAGCGGCGGGGTTCCGCGCGTTTTTGCGGCCTTGGCAGCTTCGATCAAGCCGTCTGCGGTGGGTGTCACGGTATTTTGTCCGCTCATTGGTTTTGCCATTCCCTTTGGTCGCGATACACTTACACCTGAAAGATATAACTCCGGGGAAAGAAATGTCATGGCCGAAGCGGATGATCTGATCGCGCAAATCGAAGCGCTGACCGAAAAACTGGGCGAGGCCAAGCAGTCGATCACCGGGCGGTTCGTCGGGCAAGAACAGGTTGTCGACCTCGCGCTCACCGCGCTGCTTTGCGGCGGGCACGGGCTGCTGATTGGTCTGCCAGGCTTGGGCAAGACACGACTGGTCGAGACCTTGAGCACCGTCATGGGCCTGCACGGCAACCGCGTGCAATTCACCCCCGATCTGATGCCCGCCGATATTCTGGGCTCCGAAGTGCTTGATACCGCGCCCGACGGCAGCCGGGCCTTTCGCTTTATCGAAGGGCCGATCTTTTGCCAGCTTCTGATGGCGGATGAGATCAACCGCGCCAGCCCGCGTACGCAGTCTGCGCTTTTGCAGGCGATGCAGGAAAAAACCGTCACTGTCGCGGGCCAAGACCGCGCCCTCGGCCAGCCCTTCCACGTGCTCGCCACGCAAAACCCGATCGAACAAGAAGGCACTTATCCTCTGCCCGAAGCGCAGCTTGACCGGTTCCTCGTACAGATCGACGTGGCCTACCCTGACCGCGCGACGGAGCGGGACATTCTGATCGCCACCACCGGCGTCGAAGATGGCGCGGTGCGTCCTGTCTTCGCAACCGAAGACCTGCTGGCCGCACAAAATCTGCTGCGCCGGATGCCCGTGGGCGACAGCGTGGTGGAGCTGATCCTTGACCTTGTCCGCGCCTTCCGCCCCGATGAACCCGAAGCCACCCCTGCGGTGCGCGAGAGTGTCGCTTGGGGCCCCGGCCCCCGTGCCGCGCAGGCGCTTATGCTGACCGTCCGCGCCCGTGCGCTGCTGGATGGGCGGCTTGCCCCCTCTGCCGAAGACGTGCTGGCGATGGCCCGCCCGGTGCTGAGCCACCGGATGGCGCTGAACTTTGCCGCCCGCGCACGCGGCGAAAGCCTGCAAGAGCTGATCGACGCCACCGCCGGTCAACTGATCGGGAAAAAGGCCGCCGCGTGACCCATTCCCCCCTAACCCTCAGGGCCGACGCCGAGGGCGAGGCGGCCCGGCTTCCCGCCCTTCTGGCGCGGGCCGAGCATCTGGCCGGTGCCGTGTTGCCCGGCGCCCATGGCCGCCGCCGCGCGGGAACGGGGGATGATTTCTGGCAATACCGCCCGGCGCAAATGGGCGACAGCCGACGGATGGTCGACCACCGCCGCTCGGCACGCGGCGATCAGGAGTTCGTGCGCGAGCGGGAATGGCAGATTGCCCAGTCGGTCATGCTTTGGGTCGATCAGGGCGCGTCGATGCGCTTTGCCTCTGACAAAGGGCTGCCCGATAAAGCTGATCGCGCGCGGCTGTTGGGCCTCGCGCTGTCGATCCTGCTGCTGCGCGGCGGCGAGCGTGTGGGGCTTACCGGCACCGCCCTGCCGCCCCGGCGCGGCAATCCGCAGGTGCTGCGTCTGGCCGAATTGCTCTGCCAAGAAGACACCCGCGAATATGCCCCGCCCGAACACCGCGGCATGATCCCTCATGCGCGGGCGATCTTTATCTCGGATTTCATGGGCGATCTCGCCCCCGTCCGCACCGCGCTGACCAAAGCCGCTGATCGCGGCGTGCGCGGCGTGCTGTGCCACCTGCTCGACCCGGCAGAGGAAGCCTTCCCTTTTGCGGGCCGTACCATCTTCGAAAGCGTCGGCGGCACGCTGCGCCATGAGACACTGAAGGCGAATGACCTGCGCGGCCGCTATCTCGACCGGCTGGCGGCGCGCAAAGATGAATTGCAACAACTCTGCGCCCGCACCGGCTGGCGCTATGGGCTGCACCACACGAATGCCTCGGCGCAATCGGCGCTGCTGTGGCTCTATGGCGCGTTGGACGCGCGGCAAGGAAGTGCTGCATGAGCGTTTTCGGCGGCATTGGTTTCACCGCGCCTTGGCTGCTGCTGGCCCTGCTGGCGCTGCCGATCCTGTGGCTGATCCTGCGTGCCGTGCCCCCGGCTCCGATCCGCCGCCGTTTTCCCGGTGTGGCGCTGCTCTTGGGTCTGGCGGATGACGAAAGCACGACGGACCGCACGCCGTGGTGGCTGCTGCTACTGCGGATGCTGGCCGTGGCTGCGATCATTGTTGGCCTCGCCGGGCCGGTCTTGAACCCGCAGGCCGAGGCGGAACAGGGCAGCGGCCCCTTGTTGATGGTGCTCGATGGCTCTTGGGCCGGGGCCAGCGGCTGGGATCGTCAGTTAGCTGCTGTAGACGCGCAGCTAACCCGCACCGGCCGGGCCGAGCGGACCGTGGGCATCCTGACTCTGACCGACCCGCAGGTACCGACCTTCCAATCCGCCGACGCATGGCGCAGCCGCCTTGCCGGGCTCACGCCCGCGCCGTGGCAACCCGCCCCGGCAAACATCACCCGCGCAACCGAAATCATGGCAGACCTGCCCGCTTTTGACACGATGTGGTTCAGCGATGGCTTGGACTATCCGGGCCGCGATGATCTGCGCGCCGAGCTGCAATCCAAAGGCGCGGTGGAGGTGCATCAATCGGCGAGCAATGTCATCGGCATCGCGCCTGCGGTCTACCAAGATGGCGCAATCGACCTGACCCTGCGCCGCGCCATTCCCGGCCCGGAGCGCGAGGCCGTGGTGCAGGCCCATGGCCGTGATCCGGCAGGCAACGCTCGCGTGCTGGCCACCGCCAACGCAAGTTTCGAGGCGGGGGCGACCGAGGCCACCACCTCCCTGTCGCTGCCCGCCGAACTGCGCGCGCGACTGACCTCTTTCGATATCGCGGGCCAACGCTCTGCCGGGGCGCGCACCTTGGTCGACGACGGGCTGCGCCGCCGTGAGGTCGCGCTGATCAGCGGGCGCTGGGCGCAGGAGGGGCTGCAACTGCTCTCACCGCTGCACTATATCGAACAGGCGCTGGCCCCGAACGCGGATTTGATCGACGGCACCCTGACCGACGTGCTGCCCGCCAACCCCGATGTAATCGTGCTGGCCGATGTCGCCACGCTTAGCCCCGCCGAGGCGGAGCCGCTGCAAGAGTGGATTGACGCGGGCGGTATGCTCATTCGCTTCGCCGGACCGCGCATCGCCGCCAGTGATGTCAGCCGCGTCGACGAAGACCCGCTGATGCCTGTGCGCCTGCGCGCCGGGGGGCGCAGCGTGGGCGGGGCAATGTCTTGGGGGGAGCCCAAAGCGCTGGCCCCTTTCCCCAACGGTTCTCCCTTCTTTGGCCTGCCGGTGCCGGAGGACGTGACCGTTTCCGCTCAGGTCGTGGCGCAACCGGACCCGACACTGGCCGACCGGGTGATTGCGTCGCTGAGTGACGGCACGCCGCTGGTCACGGGCAAGGCTGTGGGTCAGGGGCAGATCGTGCTTTTCCACGTTACCGCCACGGCGGAGTGGTCGACCCTGCCGCTGTCGGGCCTTTTCGTGCAGATGATGGAGCGGCTGGCTGTGTCCTCTGGTGCCAGCACGCCCGAGGCCGGCAGCCTTGAGGGCACCACATGGACCCCGCTGCGGGTGATGGACGGTTTCGGCACCCTGTCGGACGCGGGCAACCTGCCCGGTGTCGCGGGGCCTGACTTGATTTCGGCCCCCGCTGGCCCTGCGCTACCCCCCGGCATCTACGGCTCAGAAGACCGACGGCTGGCGCGCAATGTGCTGACTGCTGAGACCACGCTCACCCCCGCCACATGGCCCTCGGATGTGCCGCTGCGTGGTCTTGCGCTGCCGCCGGAACAGCCGCTGGCCGGAGCACTTCTGAGCCTCGCGATCCTGTTACTGGTTGCCGATGTGCTGGCCTCTCTCGCCCTCTCGGGGCTGCTGCTGCGCCGCTCGGCTGGTACTCTGGCGCTGATCTTGGGGCTGGGCTTGCCACAGATGGGGGACGCGCAAGAGACTGACCCCGAAAGCTTTGCCGTGCGCTCCGCCTCCGAAGTCACGCTGGCCCATGTGCTGACCGGAAATAGCGACGTTGACGAGGTCGCCCGCGCCGGGCTGACCGGCCTGTCGGACACGCTTTATTTTCGCACCACAGTAGAACCTGCCCTGCCCACAGGTGTCGATTTGGAGCGGGACGAACTCGCCTTTTTCCCGATCCTCTATTGGCCCGTTACCCCCGATCAACCGCAGCCCTCAACCGAGGCTTATGGCAAGCTGAACGACTACCTCCGCTCGGGCGGGTTGATCCTGTTTGATACCCGCGACGCAGATATCGCAAGCTATGGTGCCGCCAGCCCGAACAGGCGCAAGTTGCAGGAATTGGCCGCCCCGCTCGACATACCACCGCTTGAGCCGCTACCCGGCGACCATGTGTTGACCCGCACCTTCTATCTGCTGCAGGACTACCCCGGCCGCTACACCAGCCGCGATGTCTGGGTGGAGGCCGCGCCGCCTGATGCCGAACGGATTGAGGGCATGCCGTTTCGCAATCTAAACGACGGGGTGACCCCGGTGGTGATCGGCGGCAACGATTGGGCCGCCGCTTGGGCTGTGCGCCGCGATGGTGCGCCGCTGCTGCCCATCGGGCGCGGCTATGCCGGGGAACGGCAGCGCGAGTTGGCTTACCGCTTTGGCGTGAACCTTGTGATGCATGTGCTGACGGGCAACTACAAATCCGATCAGGTCCATGTGCCTGCGCTGCTCGATAGGTTGGGCCAATGACCGGAACCGTGCTTTTCGACCCGCTGATCCCGCTGCCGCTGCTGATTGGGCTGGCGGTGCTTGCCGTGCTCGGCGTTCTGTTGGCGGTGTGGCGTGGCCTGTCGGGCTGGGCACTGCGGGGGCTGGCCGCTGTGGTTGTGCTTGCCGCATTAGCTGGCCCCTCCTATCAAACCGAGGACCGCGCACCGCTGTCGGACATCGTCCTGCTGCTCGAAGACAAAAGCGCCAGCCAGCGGCTTTCCGACCGTGCCGATCAAACCGATGCCGCCGCCGAGGCGATGGCCGCCCGCATCACTGCACGCCCCAACACTGAACTGCGCCGGATCACCGTACCAGACGGGTCCGAGGACGCGGGCACACGGCTGATGACCACCTTGGCTGATGCGCTGGCCGAAGAGCCACGTTCGCGGATCGCGGGCATTTTGGCAGTCAGTGATGGCCGGGTGCATGACGCGGACCTGCCGCTTGACCTGCCCGCGCCGCTGCACCTGCTGCAAACAGGTCGTGCCGAGGATTGGGACCGTCGCCTGACCGTGCGCAATGCGCCCGCCTTTGCCATTATCGGCGAGCCTGTAACCCTGACCCTGCGCATCGACGATCTGGGCGCCGCGCCCGAGGACGGGGGGCTGACCCGGCTTGATATCTCTGTCGACGGCGAGGAACCGCAAAGCTTTGACGTTCCCATTGGCCAAGACCTCGAACTGCCCGTTGCCTTGCCCCATGGGGGGCGCAATGTGATCCGGTTCTCCCTGCCCGAAGCCGAGGGCGAGTTGACCGACCGCAACAATGCCGCACTGATCCAGATGAACGGGGTGCGCGACAGGCTGCGCGTGCTGCTCGTCTCAGGCGAGCCGCATCCCGGGGGGCGCACATGGCGCAACCTGCTGAAGTCCGACAGCGCGGTCGATCTGGTGCATTTCACGATTCTGCGCCCGCCCGACAAGCAGGACGGCGTGCCGGTGAACGAGTTGTCGCTGATCGCTTTTCCGACGCGCGAATTGTTCATGGACAAGATTGACGACTTTGACCTGATCATCTTTGACCGCTACCAGCGGCGTGGCATCCTACCTGCGCTCTACCTCGACAACGTGGCGCAATATGTGCGCAAGGGCGGCGCGGTGCTGGTAGCGGCGGGGCCGGATTTTGCCAGCGCCGACAGCCTCTACCGGTCGCCGCTTGGTACGGTGCTGCCCGCCACCCCCACCGCGCGGGTTTTGGAGGAAGCCTTCCCCCCCGTCGTGACCGACATCGGTCAGCGCCATCCCGTGACAGCCGAACTGCCGGGCAAAGGCGACTGGGGCCGTTGGCTGCGCCAGATCGACGTGACGGCTGAGCGTGGCGATGTGGTCATGAGCGGCGCAGACGACCGCCCACTGCTGGTGCTCGACCGCGTCGACGAGGGCCGCGTGGCGCTGCTGGCCTCAGATCATGCATGGCTCTGGAACCGGGGCTATGAGGGCGGTGGCCCGCAGTTGGAACTGCTGCGCCGTTTGGCGCATTGGATGATGAAAGAACCCGAGCTTGAGGAGGAGGCGCTGACCGCCACCGCCCAAGGCCGCACCATGCGCATCACCCGGCGCACCTTGGATGAAACCGTGCCTCCCGTCACCATCACCGCCCCCGATGGCAGCACCACCGAAGTGCCCCTCGCCCCCGCTGGTCCGGGCCGTTTCGAGGCTGAATTCACGGGCGAGGAGATGGGCCTCTACCGATTGGAAAACGGTGAGGAGGTGACTGTCATCGGCCTCGGCCCTGCTGCCCCGCGCGAGTTTATTGAGACGATTGCCAGTGACGCAGCACTGCGCCCAGCCATCGACACCCTGCGCGGTGGCGTGGCACGGGTGGAAGACGGGCTGCCGCGCCTGCGCGACGTGCGCCTTGGCCGTCCGGCTGCCGGACGCGGCTGGCTGGGGCTGACCCCACGTGGCGCTTATGAGACCCGCGATGTGCGGCAAACACCGCTGCTGCCGGGCTGGCTGGTGCTGTTGCTCTCGGCCCTGTTCATCATTGCCGCTTGGCTGCGCGAAGGCCGCCGTTAAAGCGCGCGAAGCAGCAGCCCGCCCGCAAGCGTGACGACGATAAGCCCTGCCGTCAGCTCTGCCACCGCCGCGGCCTGTGCCAAGCGCGGCGATCCGGCGAGCCCACCAAGCACCCCCGCCCGCAACCCCGTGGCGGCAAGGCCGGTGGCGATGGTGATCAACCCGGTGCCAAGGGCCATGGCAAAAGCGCCCAAAACACCGACACCGCCNATGCCCATATGCCAAGTGATCACCAGNACNAANAGCGCCCCGGTGCAGGGACGGATGGCGATCCCAGCAATCAAAAGCAGCGCATCNCGCAGGCTGCCCGCCTGCTGGACCTGNGCCAAGCTNGGCCCATGGGCATGACCGCAATGGCCGCANACTTCTTCGCTGTGCNCCACCTTCTTTTGNCGCGCATGNCGCAGCCCNCGCCAGATCAGCCAAAGCCCGATAAGGGCAATCGCGCCATAGCTTGCCGGGGCCATGATGTCTTCGGTCACGCCCACCAGCGCCTCACGGCCAAGGCCCAAAAGCAGGGTCCCCGCATAGACCAAGACCACCGCTGTCACCGCTTGACCCAGCGAGGCGGCCAGAGCGATCAGCGACAGCCGCAGCATGGGCACAGAGCGCGCCAGCCCATAGCCGCCAATCACGATCTTGCCATGCCCCGGCCCCGCCGCATGCACCACGCCGTAGGCAAAAGACGCCAGCAGCACCGCCCAGAACGCCGCCGTATCGCCCCCCCGCGTGGCGCGCAGCCCGCTGGCGATGCTGTTTTGAAACCCGCGTTGTTGCCCCGCCGCCCAATGGGCCAGCGCGTTAAAGCCCCCCGTCCACCACAGCGCCGCCAGCGCCAGCAGGGTCGCCAATGCGGCCAGCGCTATGATGCGTCGCATGTGATCACCACCTCATTGGCCAAGGCTTCGCCAATTTCAGGCAGGCCGACATCGTTCGGATCGGTATTCGCGTCCAAGGCGCTCAGATCCTGCTGAAGTTCGCGCAGATCGGCGTTCATCTCTGGCATCTTGACCCGCGCGCGACAGGCGTCATCGCCTTGCACGGTCACCTTCTGAGTCACCTCATAGGCAGTGTAATAGGTCGGGTCATAGGGTTTAATGACCAGCCCATTCGCGTCAGGCGCATCGCCCTCGACCGCCCGCAGATGGCTGGTGATGATCCGGCCTTCGGAAAAGGTCGTCGCCACCTCTTGCGGCCCAGAAAGCGCGATCTCTTCACCGCCGTTCAGCAAGACCGTATCGCCGTTGAACCCTTCGATCCAACGCATGTCGAACCCGTTGAGTGAGGCCACCTCTGCCTCGGTCAACACGCCATCGTAATCGGGATCAAGCCCGCGATCCTCGGTCACCAACAGAGAATAGAATTCGTCATAGGCCCATGTGATCCGCAGATGGGTCAACCGCCCCTCGGCATCGACGATCACTTCGAACCCGGTATCGACGAAGATATGCGGATGCGCGCCAAGCGGCGTTGCACAGGCAAGAAGAGCAGCGGTGACGAGCGGGTATTTCATGGCGCTAGGTCTACCCCCCTTCGCCATGCGCGGCAATTGCCCGGAAGGTGGCATATGGCGGGATCGCGCGCATTGCCCCCCGCCCCCAGATCAGGTCGACGGATAGGGTCGGACAAAGACCGGACGCTCGGGCGTCGAGGTATCGGGCTGATAGGCATAGCCGCCGCTGTCAAAATCCCGCAGCCCCTCGGGATCATTCACCCGGTGCTGCACGATATACCGCGCCATGGCACCGCGTGCTTTCTTGGCAAAAAAGCTAACGATTTTCGGCCCTTTACCGTCGCCCTTGTCTTCCATGAACTGCGGGGTGATCACGCGCAATTTCAGCGCTTTGAGGTCGACCGCGCCAAAGTATTCCTGACTGGCGCAGTTCACCAGAACATCGCTGCCGGTGGCCTCGGCCTGCGCGTTCAGCGCCTTTGACAGGCTGTCGCGCCAATAGTCATAGAGGTTGCCACCGCGGCGGGTTTTCAGCTTGCTGCCCATCTCCAACCGGTAGGCTTGGATCGCGTCGAGCGGGCGCAGCACGCCATAGAGACCCGACAGGATGCGCAGGTGCTCTTGGGCATAGGTCATCTCATCGGAATCAAGGCTCGCGGCCTCCAGCCCCTGATAGGTGTCGCCGGCAAAGGCCAGCGCGGCGGGGCGGGTGGTGTCGGCACTGGGCTCGGCTCCGAACGCCTGAAACCGGTCGCGGTTGAGACGGGCCAGATCGTCGCTCAGCCCCATCAGGTCTTTGAGGTTGCCCAAGGTGAGATTGCGCGCGGTCGTCGCCAGCCGCACAGCATCTTCCTGAAAATCAGGCTGGGTAACCGCGACATCGCGTTCGGCCCAATCAAGGCGTTTGGCGGGGGAAATAACGACGAGCATGGCAGTCTCCTTGGGGCGTGTCGGGGTGATTTAGCCCGCGTCGCGCAGAACGTCCAGAAAGGCGGGGCCAAAGCGTTCGGCGCGTTTGTCGCCGAGCAAGCGTTCAATCGCGGAACTGTCGGCACTGCGCAGTTGCGCCACCTTTGCCAGCATCGCCGCAGAGCAACTCAGCGGCTTGTCGGTGCCTTGTTCGCCGCGCGCCAGATCGGCCTGCACCTGCAACAACTGGTCATAGACATTGCCCGCCTCGCGGCCCGCCAGCTTGCGCCGGGCCTTATGCATCGGCTGCGCTTCGCTGTTGATGACCTCAAGGAAAGCGGCGCCGTAGTTTTCCAGCTTTTTCGCGCCCACGCCACCGATACGGGCCATGGCATCAAGGTTTTGCGGGCGCGCCTCTGCCATCTCGATCAGAGTGCGGTCGGTGAAGATGATATAGGCAGGCACGCGCGCCGCCTCGGCCAATGCGCGGCGCTTGGCCTTGAGCGCCGACAGCAGCGGCGCGTCTTCATCGCTGGCCATCGCTTTAACGGCAGGTCGGCGATTGGCCCCTGCCGCCTTGATCGTGTCCCGCCGCAGGTTGATCGACGCCTCGCCGCGCAGGATCGGCAGGGCGGCATCGGTCATGCGCAGGGCCCCGTGGCGTTCAGCATCGGGGCGCACGAGGTCATGGCCCATCATCTGCCGGAACACCGCCTGCCATTCATTGCGGCTGTATTCCCCGCCCACGCCGTAGGTCGGCAGCGACTGATGCCCGCGCTGGCGGACCTTGTCGGTCTCATTGCCCAGAAGGATGTCGATGAGATGGCCCGCGCCGAACCATTCGTCAGTCCGCAGCATGGCCGAGAGCGCCTTGCGCACTGCCGTGGTGCCATCGAACACATCCGCGGGCGTATCACAGAGGTCGCAGCGTCCGCAGGTGATTTCGGTCTCGTCAAAATAGCCCAGCAAGGTCTGGCGACGACACTCCAGCGCCTCGGCCAAACCGAGCAGCGCGTTGAGCCGCCCGTGATCGGCGGCGCGGCGTTCGGGCGGGGCCAGCCCCTCGTCGATCTGACTGCGGCGCAAGCGGATGTCATCGGGGCCAAAGAGGGTCAGCGTCTCGGCCGGGGCGCCGTCACGCCCGGCGCGGCCAATCTCCTGATAATAGGCCTCGATCGATTTCGGCAGGTCCGCATGGGCGACCCAACGGATGTCCGGTTTGTCGACCCCCATGCCAAAAGCCACCGTGGCGCAGATGATCAACCCGTCCTCTTGCTGGAACCGACGCTCGGCGATGCGGCGGTCTTCGGCCTCCATCCCGCCATGGTAATGGAGCGCCTCCTGCCCCTGATCGCGCAGCGCCTTGGCCAGCCCTTCGGTCTTGGCCCGCGTGCCGCAATAGACGATGCCCGACTGCCCCTTGCGCGCGGCGGCGAAGTTCAGGATCTGATCGCGCGGCTTGTTCTTGGCGGCAAAGGCGAGGTGGATGTTAGGCCGGTCAAAGCCGCGCAGAAAGGCGCGCGGGGGCGTGCCGTCGAACAGTTTCTCAACGATCTCCACCTGCGTTTCGGCATCCGCCGTGGCAGTGAAGGCCGCAAGTGGCACGTTCAGCGTGCGGCGCAATTCACCGATGCGCAGGTAATCGGGGCGGAAATCATGACCCCACTGGCTGACGCAATGCGCCTCGTCTACGGCGATGAGATTGACGCCAACGCGCCGCAACATGCCCATGGCCGAGCCTGCGGCCAGCCGCTCCGGCGCCATATAGAGCAGTTTGAGGGTGCCTGCCTCCAACGCCTCCCAAACCGCGTCGGTCTCCTCAGACGTGTTGCCCGAGGTCAGCGCGCCCGCCGCGACGCCCGCTTCTTGCAGGCTGCGCACCTGATCGCGCATCAGGGCGATGAGCGGGCTGATGACCACTGTCACCCCCTCGCGCATCAGCGCAGGGAGTTGGAAACATAAGGACTTGCCGCCGCCCGTGGGCATGATGGCGAGCACGTTCTCGCCCTCGGTCACGGCCTCAACAATCTCTTGCTGGCCGGGGCGGAACCCGTCGAAACCGAATACATCACGAAGAAGCGTGGCAGCGCCTGTCATGGAGAACCTGTAAGATTGTCTGCTCTTTTTATGCAGACTCCCACACTAACAAACCGTGAACAAGGCCCGATGCGCGCGACATGGGCGCGCGGGCCCGCCTTGGCACGGGTCAGTAGAAGGCCGCCGCGTTGTTTGTCAGCACGATCCGCGCGATGGCCACGACGATCAGCACGATCAATGGTGCCAGATCCAAACCACCCATCGGCGGGATCACATTGCGCACGCGGCTATAGACCGGCTCTAGAATGCGGTTCAGCCCGTCCCAGATTTGCGCAACCAAAGGCTGGCGCAGGTTCAGCACCTGAAAATTGATCAACCAAGACATGATGACATGGGCGATGACGATGAACCAAACGATGTTCAAAAGCAGCATCAGGATTTGGAACAGTGACGTCATGGAATATCCCCTTGGTGTGACGCAAGACAGTTAAGCGCCCCGCCCGCAAAGGGCAAGAGTGCCGCGACGTATATGCTTGACCGCGCAGCGCTTCCGCCGCAGATCGGCACCGTCACGACAAAGGAAAGCCCCATGTTCCCGATCATCCGCATGGCCAAAGACGTCATCGTCGCCGCGCGGCAGGCGCCGTTGGAAAACCTGACCGACACCCATGTCAGCCATCACATCTGCTGGCCGCATGACCTTGATATCTGGATGGAGCTGAACAACGGGCGGGCGCTGTCGCTGTATGATCTGGGCCGCACCGCCATGGCGCAGCGTGCCGGGTTGATTGCGCTGCTTCGCCAAAACAAATGGGCAATCACAATCGCAGGCTCCAGCACCCGGTTCCGCCGCCGCATCCGCATGTTTGAGAAGTTCGAGATGCGCAGCCGGACGCTGTGTTGGGATGACAAGTTCATCTATCTGGAACAATCCATGTGGAAGAAGAACGGCGAATGCGCGAGCCATGTGCTCTACCGCTCTGCCGTGACCGATCGCAATGGGTTGATCCCGCCGGAAAAGGTGCTGCGCGCCATGGGGCGGCAGCAACCTTCGCCCGAGGTGCCCGGCTGGGTGGTCGAATGGATCCGTGCCGACAGCCACCGCCCGTGGCCGCCGATGCAAGACGGCGCGCCCGTGCCCGAAGCTGCACCGCACCTTTCCGCCTGACCCGACCGGCAGCCCCACGTTTCAACCCCGCCACGACTGGCGCTTGCGCCTTGCGCCGCGCCCTGCTCTAACTTGGAAAAGAGCAGGCCGCGAAGGGGCGCAACATGGCACAGACAGGCGGGCGCAAGCGCATCTGGGGATGGTACTTTTTCGACTGGGCCAGCCAGCCTTACAACACCCTGCTGCTGACCTTTATCTTTGGCCCCTATTTCGCCCAAACCGCGACCAACGCGCTGGTCGACGGCGGGATGGAGCTTTCCGCCGCGAAAGCCCAAGCGCAGGCCTATTGGGGCTATGGTCTGGCGCTGGCCGGGATCGCGATTGCCATACTGGCGCCGATCTTGGGCGCGGTGGCAGATTCCTCGGGCCGTCGGATGCCATGGATCTGGCTGTTTTGGGCGATGTATGTGATCGGCGCAGCCGCCCTGTGGTGGACAGCCCCGGCAGATTTCTCAATGCTTTGGGCATTGTTCTTTTTCGGCATCGGCTTGGTCGGGATGGAATTCGCCACGATCTTTACCAACGCCTATCTGCCCGAGTTGCACCCCGACCCGGGTGAACGCGGGCGCATCTCTGGCGATGGCTGGGCCTTTGGCTATGCGGGCGGGGTGCTGGCGCTGATCGCGATGATCGCCCTGTTTCAAAGTGGCGCGAACGGGCGCACCATGGCGGGGCTGACGCCGCTGTTCGGGCTGGACCCGGCGACCAAGGCCGACACCCGCATTGTCGGGCCGCTTGCGGCGATATGGTATGCCGTCTTCATGATCCCCTTCTTCCTCTATGTGCGCGACACGCCGAAACCCGGTGCCCAACGCTACCGCGTGGGTGCGGGTCTGTCGGATCTGCTGCGCACCCTGCGCGGTCTGCCAAAACACCCCTCGCTGCTGGCCTATCTCGGCTCTTCGATGTTCTACCGTGACGCGCTGAATGGCATGTATACCTTCGGCGGGGTCTATGCGCTTGGCGTGCTGGATTGGTCGATTCAAGAGATCGGCATCTTTGGCATCCTTGCCGCTATCTCGGGCGCGGTGTTCTGCGTGCTGGGCGGGCGGATCGACCGGCGCATCGGGCCGATGCCGGTGATCGTGGCCTGCTGCATCATCCTTGTGGCGACTGCCTGTTTGATCATCTCGTTGGGGCCGAATTCTGTCATGGGCGTTTCTTTGCCTGAGGGGTCTGCCCTGCCGGATATCCTCTTCTACGTCGCTGGTGCCTCTATCGGGGCGGCGGGCGGTGCGCTACAGGCTTCCTCGCGTAACATGCTGACACGGCAAGGAAACCCCGAGCGGATGACCGAGGCTTTTGGCCTTTACGCGCTGTCGGGCAAGGCGACCTCGTTCCTCGCCCCGGCGCTGATTGCCTTGGCCAGTGACCTCACCGGCAGCCAACGGCTGGGCATCACCCCCGTCGTGGGGCTTTTCATCGTCGGTTTGATCCTGTTAGCGTGGGTCAAACCCAAGGGAGATTTCGCCACATGACGCTGCTTCGCACCCTGACCTCCGTGGCACTGGCCTTTGCGCTGGCGTCTTGCGGGGGCGACCGGACCGAAACCGACATCAGCGGTGAGAAAGTCGCCCTGCCGACCATCGGTTCTTCGGGCGGCGCCTTGAGCACAGTCGCGGCCAAGCAGCTTTTCGGGGCCAAGAGCTTTGCCTCTACGCAATCCTCGGCGGCTTTCGGCAGCTACTCCAAAGGCTGCCTTGCCGGGGCCGAGCAATTACTCGAGACGGGTCCGACATGGCAGGCCATGCGCCTGTCGCGCAACCGCAACTGGGCCCATCCCGAGATGGTCGACGTGGTCAAGAAACTCAGCCGCAAGGCCGCGCAGCAGCCGGGCTGGGAAGGCATCTATGTCGGCGATATGAGCCAGCCGCGCGGGGGGCCGATGCTGACCGGTCACGCCAGCCACCAGATCGGCTTGGACGCCGATATCTGGATGCTGCCGCCGAAGTCGCTGAACCTCAGCCGGGCGCAACGCGAGAACATCTCGTCGATCTCCATGCGCCGGGCGAGTGGGGCCTATGTCAATTCCTCTTGGACGCCCGCGCATCACGAGGTGGTCAAGGCCGCGGCCCAAGACCCCCGCACCGCGCGTATCTTCGTCTTCCCCGGCGCCAAGGTGCAGATGTGTGCCGATGAAAAGGGCGACCGCAGCTATCTGCGCAAAATCCGGCCTTGGTACGGGCATCACTATCATTTCCACGTCCGCATCGCCTGCCCAACAGGCGCGCGCGGCTGTGTGGATCAGGCCCCGCCCCCGCCGGGTGACGGCTGCGCCGATGCGCGGCAGTGGCAGGCCAATATCCTGAACCCACCAAAGCCCGATCCAACGGCCCCCAAAACGAAACCCAAGCCCAAGCGCGACATCCTGCTTGCGGACCTGCCTGCCCAATGCAACGCCGTTTTGAACGCAAACTGATCCGCGCCTGTCTCCCGTTCTTCCTGCTCATTGCCTGCGTGGCCCCCGCCGCGCAGACAGAGCCGGTGGTGCAGGTCGACAGCGTGCTGACATGGAGCCACCCGGCCCCGTGGTTCGGCGGATTTTCCGGGGTAGAGGTCAATGCCGATGGCACGCGCCTGACGGCGGTCTCGGACCGGGGCCGCGTTGTGCAAGCGCGCATGGTTCGCGAGGCGGGCCGTTTGGTGGCCCTTGAGCTTGAGGAAAACGCCCCGCTCAAAGGGGCCGATGGCAAAGCCCTGCGCGGTCAAATGCGCGATGCCGAAGCGCTGGCGCTTGACGACACTGGGCAACTCTACATCTCGTTCGAACACGATCACCACGTCGCTCGGCTTGCGCCTGAAAGCGGGGTCACCACCCCTCTGCCCAGACATGACGACTTCGCTGGCTTCGCGCCGAACGCGGGGATGGAGACATTGGCCGCCCATCCCGATGGACGGCTCTTTGCCGCCCCCGAAGGCGGCGGCCCCACATCGGGCCCCATCCCGCTTTATGCCTTTGATGGCACCGCATGGACAATCGCCGCAGAGATCCCACGCCATGGGCCGTTCTTGCCGGTGGACGCGGATTTTGCCGAGGATGGCACGCTCTATCTGCTAGAGCGGACGATCACGCCATTGGGCTTTCGCAGCCGCATCCGCAGCTTTGATTTGACCGCGCCGGGGCTTGGGGAGGTAACCTTGCTGACCTCCGGCCCCGGTCAATACGACAACCTCGAAGCGCTCAGCACTTGGCAGGACGCGGCGGGACAAACCCGGCTGACTCTGCTGTCGGACGACAACTTCTTCGTCATGCAGCGCAATGAGGTGGTAGAGCTGATCCTTGCCAAACCGGGTGTCGAGGGCTAAAGACCGTTCCGTCTGCGATCCCCGCAGGCCAAGTCGCCGCACCCTTGCACAAAACGGTCCACATATGACACGCACCTATCTTCCCGGCATTCTTGCCATGGCCGCCATCGTCGTGGCCTCAAATATCCTTGTTCAGTTTCTATTCGGCCAATGGCTGACTTGGGGCGCTTTCACCTATCCGCTGGCTTTCCTCGTCACCGATGTGATGAACCGCCTTTACGGTGCCTCTGCCGCGCGCCGGGTCGTGTTGGTGGGGTTCGTCGTCGGGTTGATCTGCTCGCTGATTGGGACACAGATCATGGGCGAATTCGGCCCGCTAGTGACGGTCCGCATCGCGGTCGCCTCGGGCTCGGCCTTCCTCGTGGCGCAGCTTTTGGACGTGATGATCTTTAACCGTTTTCGCGATGGCGCATGGTGGCGCGCGCCTTTGATCAGCACGCTGATCAGCAGCGCGATCGACACGGCGCTGTTTTTCTCCATCGCGTTCTCGGCCAGCCTGTCGTTCATCCACCCCGCGACCGATGTCGCTTGGGCGACCGAGGCTTTGCCGCTGTTGGGCGCAGGCCCCGTTGCGCCGCTTTGGGTCTCGCTCGCCGTGGCGGATTGGTCGGTGAAACTGGCCATCGCGCTGATCGCGCTGATCCCCTTCCGGCTGCTGACCGCTCGGCTGACNGCCCGCGCTTGATACCGGCGCAGGGGGGCCCGCCCCCTTGCCGCCGCACCGTCCAAAAAAACGCTTTGCGAATTTCAAAACCTGTGCAACGCTCAGGGTGAGTTCAACAAATGTAAAGGAGGTGATCCAGTGTCAAGAAAGGTATTGGAGCGAGGTGTCGGAACAGCCAGCGGGGTTTCTTGCTAGGGCAGCCCCTGGCAGTGCAACCACCTGGTGGACATCGGTCTAACCGATCCCCCTCCTGAAACCATTCGATTGGGCCGTTCCGCAAGGGGCGGCCCATTTCGCATTCCCCCTTCACCCTCACGGCGCAGACTGGCATGTTACCGGGCAAGGAGAGCCCATGCTGCACATCAACGATGACATCGCCATTCACGACTGGGAGCTGACCGAAAGCTTCATGCGCGCCTCCGGCCCCGGCGGGCAGAATGTGAACAAGGTCTCCTCGGCGGTGGAATTGCGGTTCGAGGCCGCCACCTCGCCATCGCTGCCGCAGCCCGTCAAAAACCGCCTGCGCCGTTTGGCCGGGCGGCGCTGGACCACCGAAGGCGCGCTGGTGTTGCAATGTGACGAAACCCGCAGTCAGGCGCGCAACCGCGAATTGGTCCGCGAGCGGCTGGCCGAGTTGATCCGCACCGCCCTGACCCCGCCCAAACGCCGCATCGCGACCCGCCCGACGCTTGGCTCAAAGAAACGCCGTCTCAAGGCCAAGAAGGTGCGTGGCGAGGTTAAGGCAATGCGCGGCAAGGTTGACCCGGATACCTGAGCCTTAACTCCGCCGCAGCAGATAGATATCCATGATCCAGCCATGCGCCGCACGGGCCGCGGCACGCGTGGCGATGATATCTTCAGTCACCTCGGCCAGTGGGCCATGGCGGATGATCTCTTCAGTCATGCCGACATAGGCCCCCCACCAGATCTCCACACCCGCTGGGTCCAGCGTCTGAAAAGCGCAATCCCCATCAAGCATGATCACCAACGTATCGACCCCCTCGGGCCAGCCGTGATCGCGCAGCTGCCGCCCGGTTGTCACCATGAAGGGCGCACCGATTTCATTGAGCGGGATCGCATGAGACGCGGTCAGCCCTTGTAGGGAGGTGATGCCGGGGATCACGGTCATGCGGGGTGCAGGATCCAGCCGCGCGGCGATGCGCAACGTGCTGTCATAGAGCGACGGATCCCCCCAAACCAGCAGCGCCACCCGCCGCGCCGTTGGATGCTGCGCCATTGCCGCGCGCCAGGCATCCGCGATCGCGTCATGCCAGTGATCGACGCGGGCGCGATACTCCTCAATCGCGGGGTCACGCACGGGTAGGTCGAAGCCGACGATCTGCACCGCCTCATTGGTCAGCACCTCGTCGCAGATACTGCGCCGGAGACCTGCCAAATCGTCCTTGCCCGCGCCCTTTTGCGGGATCAGGATCAGGTCTTGCGCGTTCATCGCCCGGATCGCTTGCAGCGTCAGATGCTCAGGGTTGCCGGTGCCGATGCCGATCAATGTCAGTTCCAGATCAGTCATCCCGGTATCCTCGCGATCGCCTTCAAACGCAGCCCGCCGAGCACCCGCGCGTCGGAGAATTTCCCATCAGAAGAGGCGGCATAGAGCGTCACGAAACGGCGCAGATCATCCATGTCCGCTTCCGTGATCTCTCCGAACAGATAGGCCACCTTGCCCGGCGCGCGAAAGGCAACCGTCTGCGCCCGAGTGCAACCTGACATACAGTCGATGCCCTCGATCTCCACATCAGGCAATCCGGCGCGCACCACGTCCAGAAAACCACCATCGGCGGTGCAGGAGGTGCAGACGAAAGCCTTCACGCCTCGAACTCGGCCAAAGGCCCGTAAAAGATCAGCGCGGGCGTGGTGCTGCTGGCAGTCTCCAGATGGCGCGCCAGAGTTTCGATGGTAAAGCGCTGCACCTTCTCCGCCGGAGTCGAAACCGCCTCGGCCAGCAGCGCGGGCGTGGTGCCGGGCAACCCGTGTTCGATCAGCCGCGCGGCAAGCCCGGCAAAGGTGCGTTTGCCCATATAGACCACGGTGGTCGCCATCGGATCGGCCAAGGCGGCCATGTTCACATCACTCGGCAGTTCGCCAGTCACATCTGCGCCGGTAATGAATTGCACCCGCCGCGCCGTCATGCGGCGGGTCAGCGGGATGCCTGCGGTCGCGGCGGCGGCGGAGGCGGCGGTCACGCCCGGCACGATCTCGAAAGGAATATCCGCTGCCCGCAGCGCGATGATTTCTTCTTCCAGCCGCCCGAACATGCCGCTGTCACCGGACTTCAACCGTACAACGTTCAACCCGGCCCGTGCATGATCGACCAAGACCCGGCTCACATGGTCTTGCTTGGGCGAGGCGCGCCCGGCCCGTTTGCCCACGCCAATGAGGTCCGCATCGGGCCGCGCGTGCTCCAAGATCGGGCCTGCGCTCAAATCATCAAACAGCACCACATCAGCCGCTTGCAACCGCGCCACGGCCTTGACGGTCAGCAGGTCCGGATCGCCCGGCCCGGAGGAAACGAAGGAAACGAAGCCCCCCATCACAGCGCCGCAATCATGTGAAAGAACGTCCCCGTGGCGCGCCCGCCGCCCGCGAACTCACGCACCGAACCAGTCTCGGGCACCTCAAGGTCATTGGCATCGGTGATCCGGGCCAACGGCGCGTCGGGTTCTGCAAGGATCGTGGCATAGTGGAACTCATGGCCCCGCAACTCCGCCCGTGCGGAATGGCCGGGGATCGGCGCGTTAAGATCGGCCTGACGGTAACCCAGATGCATCTTGCGCTTGGCGAAAGAGGTCTCCAACCCCAGAAGCCCTGCCATCTCGTGCCGCGCCCCTTCTTTGTCGATGATACCTGCACCCATCGCCATATAGCCCCCGCATTCGCCGTGCACGGGGCGGGTTTCGGCAAAATCGCGCAGCCCTTTGCGAAAATGCGCAGCGGCGGCGAGTTTGCCTGCGTGGAGTTCAGGGTAGCCGCCCGGCAGCCAGCAGCAGTCGGCGCTGTCGTCGGGGGCTTCATCCGCCAGCGGGGAGAAGGGCAAAATCTCTGCCCCCGCCGCGCGCCAACCGGCCAGCAGATGCGGATAGACGAAGGCAAAAGCGTTGTCCTGCGCCAGCGCAATGCGCTGTCCGGGCGGGGTGATCTGTGCGGGCGCGGGCGGGTTCTGCAAGGTGCCCCGCGCGGCGGCCCGAAGCGCCGGGATATCGACATGGGCCGCGACGAAGGCTGCCGCCTGCCCCAGCAGATCGGGCAGGTTTTCCTGCTCTCCCGCCTGCACCAGCCCGAGGTGACGCTCGGGCATTTCGATCTCAACCCGGCGCGGCAGAGCACCGAAAACCTTGATCCCAACAGCCTCCATCCCCGCGCGCACCAGCGTCTCATGCCGGGGGGAGGCGACGCGGTTCAGCACCACGCCCGCCAATTCCACATCGGGCCGCATTTCACGAAAGCCGAGCGCCGTGGCCGCCACCGATTGCGCCGCACCCGACACGTCGAGCACCAGCACCACCGGCCAGCCCATCAGCGCCGCGACATCCGCGCTCGCCCCATTGCCACAGGCACCCGGTTTGGCCACACCGTCAAACAGCCCCATCGACCCTTCGCCAAGGATCAATTCAGCGCCATCGGCATTGCCGACCAGCCCTTCGATCCGGGCGCGGTCCATCGACCAACTGTCGAGGTTGAAAGACGCCCGACCCGAGGCCGCCGTGTGAAAGGCCGGATCGATGTAGTCCGGTCCGCTCTTGAACGGCTGCACCGCGACACCTTCGGCACGCAGCGCGGCCAGCAGACCGAGCATCAAGGTCGTCTTGCCCGTGCCGGAAGCGGGGGCGGAAATCAGTAGGCCGGGGGGGATCATGAAGAGGTCTCCGGGAAACGCGGCTCGGTCCCGACGGGGCGGAAGCGACGGTCATAGTCAGCGGCGTAAAGGCGGCTTTCGCCGAAATCCTCAGCGCCAAGGGCATGGCCCACGAGGATCAGCGCCGTGCGGGCCATCTCCTCGCCCACTTCGGTGCGCAGGGTCGAAAGCGTCGCCTTGACGATGCGTTGATCGGGCCAGCTTGCGCGCCAGACCACGGCGACCGGGCAATCGGCCCCGTAATGCGGGGTCAGGTCTTCGACGACCTTATCGAGCACATGCACTGACAGGTGGATAGCCAGTGTTGCCCCGGTGCGGGCGAAATTGGCCAGCGTCTCGCCCTCGGGCATCGCGGTGGCGCGGCCCGAGGTGCGGGTGAGGATGACCGATTGCGCCACGCCTGGCAGGGTCAGTTCGGCCCCTAATTCGGCGGCAGCCGCAGCAAAGGACGGCACCCCCGGCGTCACGTCATAGGCGATGCCCATCTCGCGCAACCGGCGCAGCTGTTCGCCCATCGCCGACCAGACCGACAGATCACCGGAATGCAATCGCGCCACATCATGTCCTGCGGCATCGGCGGCGGCGATCTCTTCCATGATATCGTCCAGCGACAGCCGCGCGGTGTTGACGATCCGCGCGCCTTCGGGGCAGTGGCTCAGCAGCGCTTCGGGCACCAGCGATCCGGCGTAAAGGCAGACCGGGCAGGCCGCGATCAGGTCGCGTCCGCGCAGGGTGATAAGATCCGCCGCCCCCGGCCCCGCTCCGATAAAATGTACAGTCACGGTGTTTTTCCTTTCGTCTCGGCAATCGCCGCTGTGGCCATGGCATCGCCTGAAACGACGCGCTCGGCAACCAATACGGCTCCCGGTCCGGCGGCGGCCAATGCGGCGGCTTCCGAGAGTGACCCGGTGCCGAAGCGGTCTTCGATCCGGGCCGATTGCGTGGGGGTTATCATGCGGGCCAAATCCTCGGTGGTGATGCCCAGCCCCGGCACGCCGAGTTCTTGGGCAAAGTCGCGAAACACGGTCGCGCGCGCCTTTGCCGCCTCGGTCACCAGCGCGTCAATCTTAAGGCCGTCGGGGTTTGCCCGTGCCAGCGCATCGCGCAGCGAGGCGACGCTCGCCGCGCCCCGAAATCCGATCCCGGCCATTCTCATAGTATCACGCTCCATTGTACTACGGGCCGCAGGGGCTGCCAGCCGCGCATCGTGCCAAGCGGGGCGGCCTGCGCCAGTTCGATCCGCAAAAGACTGCCCCCATGCGCCGCGTGAAGCTGCGCCAAAAGCGCTTCGGTTTCCAGGGTCACCCCATTGGCGACCAGCCGCGTGCCTGCTGGTAACGCAGGCAGCAGGGCATCGTAAAGCGCCGCGTTGCCGCCGCCGCCGACGAAAACAACTTCAGGCAAGGGATGCCCCACCCACACCTCCGGCGCCCGGCCATGGGCGGCCTGCATCCGGGCGTTCAGGCCGAAATCTGCGATGTTGCGGGTGATGTTTTCCACCCGCGCCGCGTGCTGCTCAAAGGCGATGGCGCGACCACCGGCGAGGCAGAATTCGACCGAGACCGAGCCGCTGCCTGCGCCGATGTCCCACAGCAAGTCGCCTTGCCGGGGGGCGAGCGCCGACAGCGTCAGCGCCCGCACCGGCGCTTTGGTAATTTGCCCATCGCTGGCAAAGCTGTCATCCGGCAGGCCGGGCGCGCGCGGTAGGCCGATGCCGTCGGGCAGGTCCACCCCAACGGCCACGGGCGCCTGCACATCCGTCAGATCATACCCATCGGCCTGCACCGCGCGCAGCCGCGCGTCAGAGCCGCCAAGCCGTTCGGCCACATGCATCTGCGCCGTACCTGCGCCCTGTTCGCAGAGAAACCGCGCCAGTGCTGCAGGCGCATCCCCATCACGTAGCAGGCAAATCATCCGCCCCTTGGGACGCAACGCAGCGCGCAATTGCGCCAGCGGTGCCGCGTGTAGCCCGTGGCAAGTGACCTCCTCAAGCCGCCAGCCAAGCGCATTGGCCACCAGCGAGAATGTCGAGGGCGCGGGCAGGCTGCGCCATTCGCTCGGGTCCAGCGCACCGACGATGCTGCCGCCCGCGCCGAACCAGAAAGGATCGCCCGACACCAGCATCGCCACCCGCTTGCCGCGCTCGGCCAGCACCGGCTCGACTGAGAAAGGCACCGGCCAAGCCCGCCCGCGCGTGCCTGCGCTTGCCCGTTCCAAGTGACGCGGTCCGCCAAAGATCACCTCGGCCTCCGCCAGCGCCGCACGGCTTGCCGGGGGCAAGGCATCCGCGCTATCGTCGGGCATTCCGATGATGCTGAGCCAAGGGTCACCCATTATGCGCGTCCTTCTTTTGGGTGGCACCACCGAAGCCAGCGCCCTGGCGCGCGCCTTGGTCAAAGCCGAGATCGACGCGGTGTTTTCCTATGCCGGACGCACCGACAGCCCCGTGGCCCAGCCCCTGCCCACCCGCGTCGGCGGGTTTGGCGGCGTGGCCGGGCTGGTGGCCTACCTCAAGGCCGAGGCGATCACACATGTCGTCGACGCCACCCATCCCTTTGCCGCAGGGATGAGCAACAATGCCTTTGTCGCCTGCGCCCGACAAGACCTGCCGCTGGTGCGGTTCGAGCGCCCCCCGTGGGAGCCGCAGGAGGGCGACGATTGGACCTTTGTACCCGACATCACCGATCTGCCCGCCGCCCTGCCCGACAGCCCGGCGCGGGTATTTCTGGCCATCGGCAAGCAGCAACTGGCGCTTTTTGCCGCGAAACCGCAGCACCGCTACCTGCTGCGCCTCGTCGATCCGCCGTGCGACCCGCTGCCGCTGCCACGGGCAACGGTCGTGCTGGCCCGCGGGCCGTTCGACGTGGCGGGCGACACCGCGCTGATGCAGACCCATGCGATCACCCATGTGGTCGCCAAGAACGCCGGTGGCTCCGGCGCGCGGGCCAAGCTGGATGCCGCCCGCGCGCTTGGCCTGCCGGTGATTTTGGCCGACCGGCCCGTCCTGCCGGGCGAGGTGGCCGCCAATGATGTGACCGAGGTGATGCATTGGCTACATCATACCGCGCTGCGCGGCGTATAGACATAGCGCCCAACCCGGCGCGTCGCTGAATTGCCGACGATTACCACGGTGCGCATATCCGCCATTTCCGGTGTGGCCTCGCCCAATGTGACGGTGTTGAACGCCTCGTCGGGTGTGGTAACGGCGCGAGCAAAGGTGATCAGCCGATCCGGCCCGCATTCGGCGCGCAGAATGTCCAGCGCTTCGGCAAACTGATGGGGCCGCGACTTGCTGCGTGGGTTGTAGAAGGCCATGGCGAAATCCGCCCGCGCGGCCATCCGCAGACGGTGCTCGACCATCGTCCAAGGCTTAAGATTATCACTGAGGTTGATCGCACAGAAATCATGACCCAAGGGCGCACCGAGCCGCGCTGCCGCCGCCAGCATTGCTGTAATGCCGGGAAGCACGCGGATGTCGACACTCTCAAACGCCGGGTCACGCTCCACCGCCTCGAACACCGCCGAGGCCATGGCGAAAACGCCCGGATCACCCGAAGACACCACCACCACCCGCGCGCCTGCTTGCGCCAATTGCAGCGCATGGGTCGCGCGGTCCAGCTCCACCCGGTTGTCCGTGGGATGCAGCGTCAGCCCTTCGCGCGGGGCGACGCGGGCGACGTAAGGGATATAGCCGATAACGTCAGTGGCCTGCGCCAGCGCCTCAGTCACCTCTGGCGTCACAAGCGCGTCGTCACCGGGGCCGAGGCCCGCGATATGGAGAATGCCGCTCATGCCTCCGCCTCCGGCCTGCGGCCTTGGCCATGGACCAAGACGATCGCGAAATAGGGGCAATCGTCGTCGGCCACTTCGGAGAGTTTCGCCACCCGCTGATCGGGCATGGTGCCACGCTCCACCAGCCATGCGTTGTCCAGCTTGCCCGCCGCCGCGAGTGCTCGGCGCACAGTTGGCAGGTTGCGGCCCGTCTTCATCACCACCAGCGCATCGGCGCGTTTCATATGCTCAGTCAATTCGGCCTCAGGCAAAGTGCCCATCAGCACAGTCATCACGTCATCACCCCAAGTGAAGGGCGTATCCAGCGCGTTCCAGCAGCCCACCATACCGGGGATCGCGGGCAGCACCTCAACCTCGGCGCGGCCCTGAAGCCGCGTGTGCAGATGCATGAAGGAGCCGTAGAAGAAGGGATCGCCCTCACACAGCACGACCACTTCGTGATCCTGCGCCAGTGCTTCGAGCCGGTCCGCCCATTCCTCGTAAAAGGTGACCATCTGGGCGCGATACTCGGGCGAATCGAACCGCAGCTCCGTGGTCACGGGATATTCCATCGCATATTCCACCACGTCATCGCGCAACATCCCCTCAACGATCCGCCGCGCCTGTCCGGCGCGGCCTTTCTTGCGGAAATACGCCAGATGCCGCGCGCCGCGAATGGCACGGTCGGATTTCACGCTCATCAGTTCCGGATCGCCGGGGCCGAGGCCCGCGCAGATAACCTTGCCCATCTTCATTCCACCCTGCTTGCCAGCGCGTTCACCGCCGCCACGGTGATCGCCGAGCCGCCCAAACGCCCCGGCACGATCATCGAGGGCACTGGCAGATCCTGCATCAGCGCCTCTTTTGATTCCGCCGCGCCGATGAAGCCCACCGGGCAGCCGATGATTGCCGCCGGGCGCGGGCAGTCGGGGTCTTCTAGCATGTTGAGCAGGTGAAACAGCGCCGTCGGCGCATTGCCGATGGCCACCACCGCGCCTTGCAGATGCGGCCGCCACAGTTCCAGCGCGGCGGCGGAGCGGGTGTTGCTCATCTCGGCGGCCAAATCCGGCACTGAGGGGTCGCGCAGGGTGCAGATCACCTCATTCTCGCGTGGCAGGCGTTTGCGGGTGATGCCTTCGCTGACCATGTAGGCGTCGCAGAGGATCGGCGCGCCGTCCTCCAGCGCCGCCCGCGCGGCCACGGCCATGCCTTCGGAAAAGCGGATGTGTTCCTCCAGCCCGACCATGCCCGCGGCGTGGATCATGCGCACGGCGACGATCTCTTCTTCGGGGGTGAAACGCGCTAGCGCCGCCTCGGCACGGATGGTGGCAAAGGACTGGCGGTAAATCTCGGCACCGTCGGTGATATAGCTATGGGGCATCGGCGGACTTTCTAAGGTAAGAGGCGATGGCGGCGGGGGACAGCCCGCGCAGGTCAGGTGGGGCATCGGCGCGACCCTCTTGGATGAGGTCATAGCGCGCTGGCGCGGTGGCGGTCAGGGTGATGTCTGTGGCACGCGGCGCGGCGCAGCCCTTGGCGCAGCCCGAGACATGCAGGCGTTGCCCCTTTGGCACCTCGGCAGCAAGGCGCCGCGCCAGCCCGCGCGTCTCGCCCCGGCCCTGTGCGCAACCGGGCGCGCCGATACAGGCGACAACGCGCAAGAGCGGGTCGGCGGCATCGGTGATAAGGCTAGGCAAGTCGGGGAGTTCGGTGGCACCTTCGATCAGCACCATCCGCCAAGGGGTCAGGCGCAGAGGGCCGAGGTTGGCAAGGGCAGTGAGCGTTTCTGCGTCGATCTGACCAAAGGCGCAGGCGATCAGCGCCCCTGCAGGAAAGAGGCCGAGCGTCGGAGTGCTGAGCCCGCTTTGCCGGGGATGGTCGAAACCCGCCGGCAGGGTCACCCCTGCATCCAAAGCGCGCGCAGCGCGGGTGGCCCCCTGCGCGCGAACCCATGCGGCCAACGCGATGGCCTCGGCCACGGCGGTATCGCGGGAAACCGGTTTACCCAATGCCGCCCCCTCAGCACAAAGCAAAAGCTGCCCCTCCGCCGAGCGCTCAAAGCGAATGTCGGCGGGGTCTGCCTGCAACACCGGTTGCGCTCCGGCATCGACCGCATAGCCGAATTTGCTGGAGACATCGGGCAGCGCGTGGCTCTGCGCGGCGGCGGTCAACTGCTGGGTCAGATGATCCGTATCATCACCTGCCTGCCAGAAGGGCGTCACCATGAGGTTTCGCCGTCGCTCGGTGTGCTCGTCAGCGTCGATCAGCGCCAGCCCACGAAGCGCGTCAATCAGCCCCTCATGCCGTGCGGGATCAATCCCGCGCAGTTGCAGATTGCCCCGGTTCGACAGGTCAAGCATCCCGTTGCCATAACGCAGCGCCAGCTCTGCCACGCCCCGCGCTTGAGCCGGGGTCAACCGCCCCTGCGGCACCCGGAGGCGGACCACCAGCCCATCGCCCGACAGCATTGGCCGCAGCGCGCCGGGGCACCAGCCCTTGATGACGGGTGCAACGCTCACTCCACCCCGTCCAAGTTGGCCGAAATCGAATTGCGGCGCGTCACCCAAAGGCCAGCGTCCCGAAGGGCCGCAAAACGGTCGTGCATGGCCTGCAAAGCGGCGGGGTTCTCGGCCTCCATAAAGGCCACAAGATCGTCGCGGCCCAGCGTGGCGTCGAAATAGAGATCAAAGAGATGCGCGGGCACCTCGCGCGTCAAATGCGCAAAGGCGGCAAGGTTGTCGAGCGTCGCCGCCACCTCTGCCGCGCCGCGAAAACCGTGGCGCATCATGCCGCTGGCCCAGCCGGGATTGGCGGCACGGGCGCGCACGACACGGGCGATTTCCTCAGGCATGGACCGCGCGCGGGGGCTGCCTGCGCGGGTGTGATCAAGGTGGTACATCGCGGGCTTCTGCGCACCCAGATGCGCCATCGCGGCGGCAAAACCACCTTCGTGGCTGGCATAGTCCGAGGCGAGCAGGATATCGCTTTCGGCCAAGTCTTGCACATGGGCAAAGCCATCGGCGCGGTGCAACTGCGCCTCCAGCGCGGCGCGGTCCTGATGCGCCTCGCCTTGGGCGTTGATTGCCCACTCTGATCCGCTCAGCCACGCCTCCCCCGCCGCCGCGCGGCCCGCGTCGGAATAGTCCTGTAACGCCGCTTCCATGTTCACGCCGTAAAGGCCCGGCTTGGGGCCAAAGACGCGCGGCGTGCGAGTGAGGTAGGGGTTCATGTCGGGCGCTTCTTCGCGCTCGGCCAATGCTGCGGTGCCTGCCTCGAAGATCTGTCCCAGCCCCGGAAACACATCCCGGAACAGGCCCGAGATGCGCAGCGTCACGTCAATGCGCGGACGGTCCAGCAGGGTCAGTGGCAGTACCTCAAAGCCCGACACCCGCTCGCTGCCTTCGTCCCATTTCGGCGCAAGACCGGCGAGATGCATGGCCATAGCGACCTCTTCGCCCGCCGTGCGCATGGTGGCCGACCCCCAAAGATCAATCACCAGCCCGCGCGGCCAGTCGCCGTTGTCTTGCAGATGCCGCCTGAGCAGTTCTTCGGCCAGTTTCACGCCCTGCGCATGGGCGGCCCGGCTGGGCACGCCGCGCGGATCGACGGCATAGAGGTTGCGCCCCGTGGGCAGCACATCCGAGCGCCCGCGATAGGGGGAGCCGGAAGGACCAGCAGTGACGCGCCGCCCCGAAAGCGCGGTCAGCAGCCCGTCCCATTCGCCCTCCCCCGCGCCAAAGATGTGGAGGCCATCGCCGTATTGGCTTTCCTTGATGTCGCAGACGAAGGCGTCAATTCGGGTCAGCGCCTCGGCCGAGGAACTGGCAGCATCGAGGCCAAGGTCATCTTCGACCCCCGCCGCCTGCGCCTCGGCGCGGATCGTGTCGACCAGCCGGTCGCGGCGCGCGGGGTCGAGCCCATCGGCGGTGGAATATTCATCCAGCAGCCGTTCCAGACGCAACAGCCCTTCGGGCGTTTCGCTGTCTTTCAACGGGGGTGGAAGATGGCCCAAGGTCACCGCGCCGATGCGCCGCTTGGCCTGTGCCGCTTCGCCCGGATCATTGACGATGAACGGATAGATCACCGGCAGATCGCCGGTCAGCGCCTCGGGCCAGCAGTCGTCCGACAGAGCCACAGCCTTGCCCGGCAGCCATTCCAGCGTGCCATGCGCGCCGATGTGCACCAACGCGTGGTGCCCCTGTGCGCGCAGCCAGAGGTAGAAGGCCACATAGGAATGACGCGGGGTGCGAGCGAGGTCGTGATAGCTGTCTTCGCGGTCTTGCAGATCGCCGCGTTCCGGTTGCAGCGCGACCAGCGCGTTGCCGCAGGTTTGCGCGGCGAAGTAGAACGCGCCATCTTGAACCAGCGGATCATCCTCAACCGCGCCCCATGCGTCGCGAAGGTCATCGCGCAGCGTCTGTGGCAGGCTGGCCAAGGCGGCGTGGTAGTCGGCAAGCGGCCACGAAATGCGCTGTTCGGTCAGGCTCCGGCCAAAACCGATCTGCGGCGTGACGCTATAGCCCTCGCCCGCCAGCCGCATCAGCATGTCTTCGACGCTGGCCAGCGCATCAAGGCCGACCGCGTGGGCCAGTAGATCGTCCCGCCCCGGATAGGTCGAGAGCACCAGCGCCAGCTTGCGCGTGGCCGCAGGGGTTTGCGCCAGCCGTTGCCAACCCAGCACGCGCTCTACGACCGCTGCGATGCGGGCATCTTCGGCGCGGTGGGCAAAGCGGGAATATTGCAGATCGGGGTCGCGTTTTTCGGGGCTTTTGAAACTGACGACGCCGGTAAAGATACGGCCATCCACTTCGGGCAGAACCACATGCATCGCCAGATCGGCGGGCGAGAGGCCGCGCTCGCTCTCGTCCCAATCACGCCGCCGCGCGGTGGAGAGGGCCACTTGGAAAACCGGGCATCCCGGCGCGTCGAGCGGGGAAGTGCCGTCATCCCCTCGCCCCGAGAAGGCGGTGGCGTTGACGATGGAAACGGGGTTCATCGCGGCGAGCGCGTCGCCCAAAAAGGCCCGCGCGGGATCGGATTTCAGCGATGGCACAAACAGCCCGATGGCATTCAGCCCTGCGGCACGCAACGCGCGGATCAGTGCATCGACGGGCGCGGTATCGGCGGCGAGAAGGTAGCTGCGGTAGAAGGTGACAGCGACGGTATCGCCTGCCGCATCGGCAAAGGTGACCACGCCCTGATCGGGGTCGTAATAGCCACAATCAGGCACCGTTTTGGCGCCCATCACCGGCCCGGCATAGAACCCCGCCGCCAGCGCCATCTGCGCAAGTGCGGCCTGCGCCGCCACTGGCCCGCCCGCGTCACAGAGATGCGCAAGACGGCGGAGCGTGGAAACCGGCAAAGTCGAATGCGCGTCGAGCCCCGGGTCTTCGCGCCCATCGGCAGGCAGCACGGCCAGCGCGATGTCATTGCGGCGGGCGAAATCTTGGACCTGCATGATGCCGTAGGGCCAATAGTTCTCGCCCCCGATGAGGCGGATCAGGATGCCCTTGGCGCCGGTCAACGTCTGTTCGATGTAGTTGTCGACCGACGCAGGGTGCCGCAGCGCCACAAGGTTGCACAGCCGCAGCGAGGGCAGCTTGCCCTCCTTACCGCCGCCGCGATGCCAGCCTGCCGCGAAAGCGCCAAGGTCACTGTCGGAAAACGACAGCACCACCAGATCGGCGGGCGTTTGGCCCGGATCATAGGGGGTGTCGGTATCCTCCAACCCGTGGCTTTCGCGAAAGACGACATGCATGCGCGGTTAGGCTCCCAATACGTCGCGGATTGCGGCGAGGTCGATGTCGTCATGTTCAGCGATGACAACCAGATGCCCCGCGCGCGGATCACCGCCCCAAGGGCGGTCGAACTGCTGGCGCACCCGCGCGCCCACGGCCTGCACCAACAGGCGCATCGGTTTGCCTTCGACCGCGACATAACCTTTGACGCGCAGAATGTTCTGCTCCCGCGCGAGCCGCTCGATCGAGGCGACCAGCGCGTTTACATCCGACACTTCCGGCATCGGGATCACTACGGTTTCGAAATCGTCATGCTCGTGATCGTCGTGGCCATCATGGTGCGAGGGACGCGCAGCGAGGTCGTCTTCGGCAGCGGCGTTGAGGCCCAGCACGACCTTGGGGTCGATTACGCCTTCGGTCATCTCGAGGATTGGGATCTCACGCGGGCTTTCGTCTTCGATCACCTTGCGTGCCTTGGCGAGCCCTTCTGGACCGGCCAGATCGGCCTTGGACATCAAGATGATATCGGCGCAGGAGATCTGATCTTCGAACACCTCTGACAGCGGGGTTTCGTGGTCNAGGCTGTCATCGGCCAGACGCTGCGCATCTACGGCGGCGACATCGGCGGCGAAGGTACCCGCGGCCACGGCCTCGGCATCGGCCAGCGCGATGACGCCGTCGACGGTGATTTTGGACCGGATCGCGGGCCAGTCGAATGCTTTCAGCAGCGGTTTCGGCAGGGCCAGCCCGGAGGTTTCGATCAGGATGTGGTCGGGGCGCGTGGGCAGGGCCATCAGCGCTTCGATGGTGGGGATGAAATCATCGGCCACGGTGCAACAGATACAGCCATTGGCCAGTTCGACGATGTTCTCGGCTGGGCAATCCTCGATGGCGCAGGATTTCAGGATGTCGCCATCCACACCCACGGTGCCGAACTCATTGACCAACACGGCAAGGCGGCGCCCGCCTGTATTGGTCATCAGGTGGCGGATCAACGTGGTCTTGCCCGCGCCGAGAAAACCGGTGATGACGGTAACGGGAATTTTGGCGAGATCGCTCATGAGGAAGGCTCCTGCGGCAGGGTCAAAGGGGGGATACGCGCAAGGCTCTGCTTGCGAAAGATAACCGGACGTTCGCGCCATGGCACCAGCCCGTCTTGGGTGGCGGCATAGGCGGCGGCTCCGGCAAGGATGTCGGCGGCGTCTTCCTTGGTCAGGCGGCCATAAACATAGGACCATTTGCCCGGCGCAGACAGCGCCACGGCGGCGCCCTGCGAACAGGCCGAAAGACATTGCACCGGCACGATGGTCACGCCCTCAGGCGCACCTGTGGCGTCAAGGGCGGCGTGAAGCTGCGCGCCGGGGCGCGGGGCGTCTTCCTCCAGCACCTCGCCTGCGCGGCAGGTCATGCAGACATGTAGGGTCGTGCTCATTGATCTGGTCCCATCGGGTTATGCGTGCCGGGTATGCGCTCCGGCCCGTTATGAAAAGGGGAAGCGGGGCGATTATTCAATTGTCAGCACCTCGCGCGCGGTAATCGGCGTACCGTTTACCGCCAAGGGGCGGTGATCATTGGCGTTAAGCGTGACCTCAACCGTGACCGCGCCCTTGGGCAGATCAGGCAGATGCAGCCATGGGCCATAAAGCCGCCCGATCTTGGTGCCGTTGACATAGACATGGGCGTGGCCCTCGCCCGGTTGGTTGTCGCCGCTGGCGTTCTGCGGCGCATAGGCGAAGCCTTCGGTCTCTACGAAAAGGTTATGGCCTGACATTGGGTCAGGCGTCACGCGGATCGCGAGGCTGGGGGCGTCTTCTGCGGCAAGTGTGATCGGTTGGCCGTGCATCCGCGCGTGATCCGCGCCGCCGTGGTCCATCCCGCCATGGGCGGCAGGGTCGCCATGGTCATGGCCGTCAAAGGTCACACCGTTGCTTGCGGCGATGGCAAAACCAATGCCACCGCCAAAGACCAATCCGATGGCGAATAGTGCCAGTGATCTGTCCATCTTGACCTCCCTCAGGCGCTGCGCGCGCCTTCACGTTGCCAAAAGAACCCGGCGAAGCTGCCCAGCAGCACCCAAGCGACCAAGCCGATGCCAAGTGCGCGGGCCGCGAACAGCGCGCCGATCTCGGTGGGCACCGGGCCGCTGAAATTATCGGGCTCAGGTGCGCCGACGACATGCGGGGCCATCAGCAACACCGCCGCCCCGATCCACGCGCCCCAGCCCTTGCCAAAGGCCAGCAGCCAGAGCGCCACCAGCGCCGCCCCCGCCGTGGCGAACCACCAGATCTGCCGTGCGGTGATGTCTGCAGCGGCCACACCGGGCACCTCCGGCGCAAGGCTGAACCCGGGTGCGAGGTGGAAAGCGACGAAACCCGCCACGCCCCAAAGGATGCCCCAGCGGCCATCAATCACCGCACCGCGCTCTTCGCCAAAGCTCATCGCGGTCAACAGGATCAGCGCATAGGCGGTATAGGTCAACATGGTGAAAATCAGGCTCAGCCCATCGCGTACGGCGTCGAAACCGGGCAGATCGGGGTGCGCTGATACGGCGTCCGCACCAAAATGCACCAGCGCGCCAGACTCATAAAGCTCGGCATGAAGCAGCACGGGCTGCACGAAATAGAGTTGTAGCAGGCCGGTCAGCAAACCGGCAGAGGCCCCTGCAAAGAGGGCGGAAGTCAGAAAACGTGAAAACATCGCAATGATCCTTGGATGCGAAATGATACTCAGCGCCGCGCCAAAAGCGGGCCGAGGACATTACCCAGCCTCAAGATGTGCCAAAGCCCTCCCGACGCAGCGAACGGCGGGCGCGGGCAAAACAGCGAAAGGCAGGCATTGATAGAAAGGCAGAATCACAGACAGCCGGACTGCGGCATGGCAGCCCGGACCCCTGTGATACCGAACACGGGCGCTTAGTGGCAGGGAAAGCCTGTCGCGTGGCGCACGTCATGGGCGGCATCATGCAGTGCTGCGGCCTGCACATGGCCGGTCAGCGCCATCAAAGCCACACCCAATACGGCGGCAAACAGCGCCGGCACGAGTTTGCTGCGCGTGGCACCGGCGGTCTTAATCATTGTCGTCATCTTCATTCTCCTTACCGTCACACCCGACGGCATTTAGCGTTTCATTTGCTTGGCAGGTCTCCTGGCTCGCGGGTCGTGGCCTTTGCCCGCCTTCCCCGTCCGAATGGACAAGTGGCACGAGGGGCATTGGCTCACCGCTTACAGTCGCGGGGGCGGCTTCGGCTTCGGGGTCTTGCGACCCCTTACTGAATTCCCTTTTCGGTCCCACACCAACAGGTGCTTCTCGGGACACCAAGCGTGTTCAATTACGCATTTTCGACCCGCGTTGACAAGCCGCATTTGGCCCCTCACCCCCACTGCCGCGCGAAACGCCACGAGGCATACCGTATCTAGTAGATAAACATTGCTTGAACCCAGTATGCGGGTTGACCCAGAAGCCACGCACGGGGCACATTACCGGCTAGTTTCGGACGAAGGGCGGCACTTTATGAACAATGATACGGTCTCCGCCAATCGGCCGGCTCTGAACGAAGACGTTCTTGGCAAGGTCGTGCGCTATGCCCGCTTGCCATTGTGCATCACCGACCCGACGCTGCCGGACAATCCGATTGTCTATGTCAACGAGGCTTTCACCGACCTTACCGGCTACCGCATGGAAGAGATCGTCGGTCAGAATTGCCGGTTTCTGCAAGGCCCGGACACGACACCCGAAAGCGTGGAGACGGTGCGCCAGATTCTCTTAGAACGCCGGGTTGATACGGTGGAGATCGTGAACTACCGCAAAGACGGCAGCCGCTTTCTGAATGCGCTGCAGCTTGGCCCGATCAATGATGAAGACGGCAAGCTGATCTATTTCTTCGGCTCTCAGCTTGATGTCTCTGAGCGTCGCCGGGTGGAGCGCGAACACCGCCAACTGGCAGACGATGAACTGCTGCACCGGCTGCGTAATATCGTTAATGTTATGACTGCCATGGTCCGCATTACCGCCCGAGAGGAGCCCACGCCCGGAGCCTTTGCCGACAAGGTCATTGAGCGCCTTTCCGCATTGGGTGCTGCGCATTTCGACACGATTGGCCGTAGTGATCAGCAAGAGGTGGATTTCGAGACGTTGATGGGGCCGATCATGCGGGCCTATACCTCAGCAACCGAAGAGCAGATCACCCTCTCTGGAGACAACCCGCTGATATCGCATCGGCTTGTCTCACCCCTGACGCTGGCCCTGCATGAGCTGGCGACAAACGCGGTGAAACATGGATCGCTCAGCACGGAGACGGGGCGGGTGTCGTTGGACATCGCGATCCTTCAAGCACCCGCCCGTCTGCGTTTCGTCTGGCAGGAAATCGGGAGGCCGAAGGTGACCAAATCCAACCGCGACAGCGGCTCGCGGATCATCCAATCGCTGACCCGCGCGGTCGGTGGCACGTTGCACTATGACTGGCAGCCCGACGGATTGATCGCCACGGCGGAATTTCCGATGACGGCCATTGGTCAGGACTGACCCTTAGACGATCACCTGCTGCGCGGTCTGTTCGCCCACACCGAAAACCCGTTTGTAGCGCGCGATTTCATCCGCCGGGCCCATCGCCTTGTTGGGGTTGTCCGAGAGTTTGACCGTGGGCCGCCCGTTGGCGCTGACCGCTTTGCAGACAAGGCTGAACGGCGCCAACGCATCGTTCGGCACCAATCTGCGGAAGTCATTGGTCAGCAAGGTGCCCCAGCCGAAGGAGACCTTGGCCTTGCCCGCGAACTGCGCGTGCAACTCCTTAATCTTGTCCACGTCGAGCCCGTCGCTAAAGATCACCCGCTTGGTCGTCGGATCCTCCCCCCGCGCACGCCACCAGTCGATGGCCGTCTGCGCCGCTGTGGCCGGATCACCGCTGTCGACGCGGATGCCGGTCCAGCCCGCTAGCCAGTCGGGCGCGTGGTCCAAAAAGCCTTTGGTGCCGTAGGTATCGGGCAGGATAATGCGCAGATTGCCTTCGTGTTCGTCATGCCAATCCGACAGCACGTCGTAAGGTGCGCGGGCAAGCTCGGCGTCATCATCGGCCAAGGCAGCATAGACCATCGGCAACTCATGCGCGTTCGTACCAATCGCCTCTAGCTCACGCATCATGGCAATGCGGCAGTTAGAGGTGCCGGTGAAAGCATTTCCCAGCCCCTCATGCATCGCCTGCACGCACCAGTCTTGCCAGAGGTACGAATGCCGCCGCCGGGTGCCAAAGTCCGCAATCGAGAGGTTATCCACCTCGCGCAGCGCCTCGATCTTTTCCCAGACGCGGGTCATTGCGCGGGCGTAAAGCACCTGAAGCTCGAACTTGCCCATAGGACCAAGTGCCGCGCGGCTGCGCAACTCCATCAGCACCGCCAGCGCGGGGATCTCCCACAGCATGACCTCGTGCCATTTGCCCTCAAAGGTCAGCTCATACTGATCGCCTTTCCGCTCCAAATGGTAGGGCGGCAGGCGCATGCCTTCGAACCACTCCATAAAATCCGGGCGGAACATCTGGCGCTTGCCGTAGAAGGTATTGCCGCGCAGCCATGTGCTCTCCCCCCGGCTGAGACTAAGCGAGCGGATGTGATCCAACTGCTCGCGCAGTTCGCCTTCGTCGATCAGTTTGGCCAGCGGAATATGGGTAGAGCGGTTGATCAGGCTAAAGGTGACCTGCGTGTCCGGCCTGTTGCGGAACACCGACTGGCACATCAGCAGCTTGTAGAAATCCGTGTCGATCAGCGACCGCACGATCGGGTCGATCTTCCACTTGTGGTTATAGACGCGGGTGGCGATGTCGACCATGGGAGGTTCCTTGTTGCTTGCACCCTTCATGCCAAGGGCGCGGACAGTTGAGCAAGCGGAAAGCGGCGGATCAGGCCAGCGTGACCCCGGCGGCGCGCATCCCTTCGCGGGACTTGGCAAGCGATCCGTCCAAATCTATCGCGCGGCACAGGTATTCGCGCACGTCGACCTTGAACCCCAGCTTTGCCGCGTCCACAGCCGAGAAGTTCACGCAGAAATCCAGCGCCAGCCCGACCATGGTCAGCCGTTCGATCCCGCGCGTGCGCAGGTACCCTTCAAGCCCCGTGGGGGTGCGGTGATCGTTCTCGAAAAACGCTGAATAGCTGTCGATGTCGGGGCTATAGCCCTTGCGGATGATCAGATCGGCGCGGTCGGCTTGCAGCTCGGGGTGGAACTGCGCGCCGATGCTGCCTTGGATGCAGTGATCGGGCCAGAGCACCTGCGGGCCGTAGGGCATGGTGACGATCTCGTAAGGCGTGTTGTTCTTATGCGAAGAGGCGAATGACGAATGCCCCGCCGGGTGCCAATCCTGCGTCAGAACAACCGCGTCAAACTCGGGCATCAGCGCATTGATGCCGCGCAGAATCTCATCGCCTTGGGGCACTTCCAGCGCGCCGCCGGGGCAGAAATCATTTTGGACGTCGATCACGATCAGGGCATGGGTCATGGGCAGTCTCCTCCGTTCAAAGGGGTAGGGCGTTCAAAGGGGTAGGGCTGCGGGTGGGTTAGGTCAATGGCACGCCCCGGATTGAGCTTTGCGCCCGAAGCGCTTATTTGACGCTCATGTATACCATTGCCGCCCTATATCACTTCACCCGTTTTGAGGATCCCGCAGCGCTCAAGCCTGCGCTGCTGGCGCTTTGCGAGGCGCAATCGGTCATGGGCACGCTGCTTCTAGCGCCCGAAGGGGTGAACGGCACCATCGCCGGACCCCGCGCCGGGATCGACGCGGTAATCGCCCATCTGCGCGCCCTGCCCGGCTGCGCCGATCTGGAGTGGAAAGAGGCGACGAGCGACAAGCCGCCTTTTGGCAAGATGAAGGTCCGCATCAAGCGTGAGATCGTCACCATGGGCCAGCCCGATGTCGATCCGCGCGCCAAGGTTGGGCACTACGTCGACTCCAAAGAGTGGAACGAGTTGATCCGCTCGCCCGATGTGGCGGTGATCGACACGCGCAACAATTACGAAGTGGCCATCGGCACCTTTGAAGGGGCGGTCGACCCGCAGACCGAAAGTTTCGGCGAATTCCCCGAATGGTGGGAGGCGAACAAAGACCGTTTCCACAACAAGAAGATCGCGATGTTCTGCACCGGCGGCATCCGTTGCGAGAAATCGACCAATTATCTGATCGGTCAGGGGGTTGAGGATGTCTTTCACCTTAAGGGCGGCATCCTGAAATACCTCGAAGAGGTGCCCGAACAGGAAAGCACGTGGGAAGGCGATTGTTTTGTCTTTGACAACCGCGTCAGCGTCGGCCACGGGCTGCGCGAGGGGCCGCATATGCTCTGCCACGGCTGCCGCCGTCCGATCCTGCCTGAAGACACGAGACATGCCGCTTATGAGGCTGGTGTATCCTGCCATCAGTGTGTGGACGAGACTTCTGATGCCGACAAAGAGCGGTTTCGCGAACGGCAGCGGCAAATCATGCTGGCGAAAGAGCGTGCAGCGTCGGAGCAGGATTGAGCGCCTTTAACGGTCCGACAGCGCAAACCCCGCATAGGCAAAAGGCATGACCGCCCGGCGAAAGCGGCCCAACTCGAACCGCGCAAGCGGGGCGCGCATGGGGGCGGGATAGGGCTGCTCTGGCGTTTTGCTCCGCACCAGATCAGCCAATAGCGCGCCGGAATAGCTGCCCATCGCCACGCCGTTCCCGTGGTAGCACAGCCCCGCGAACATCCCCGGCTGATCTGGCACTTCCCCCACAAAGGGCATCCGGTTGCGGGCGATACAGACCATGCCGGACCAGCCGTGCGGGGTCTCTACATTGCGCCACGCCGGGAACATAGCCTCGAAATCCGCGCGGGCACGGCGTAGGGCGCGCCTTTCGGAATTTGGGTTGGACATCAGACCGCCGCGCACACCGAACAACATGCGATTGTCAGGCATCAGCCGGAAGTAATGCAGCAGGTGGCGGCTGTCATAGCAGGCCTGTCGGCTGGTCCAGCCTTGGGCAGACAACTCTGCCTCGGTCATTGGGCGGGTCACGATCACGCTGGACTGCGTTGGCATGTAACGTGCGGCAAGCCACGGCGGCAGGTCTTCGGAGGAATAGCCGTTGGTGGCGATGATCACCCGCTCGGCGCGGATGCGCCCCTTGGGGGTGGTGACATCGAATGCACCGTCGCGCCGTGTCACGTTGAGGGCCAGGCTGTTGTGATAGACCGTGGCACCCGCCTCTTCGGCGGCCTGCGCTAGGGCGGTCACATATTTGCGGGGGTTGAGGCCAAATCCAATTGGCACGGTGATCGCACCTTCGAAGCCCGCGTTCAGCCCTTCGGCAGCAAGGTCGGTCTTTTCGGTCAGCCGTGCCGTGACACCGTAGTTCTCTGCGTAGTAATCCAGCTTGCCGCGCATCTCATCGAAATCGCGCGGGCGGTGGGCCAGTTGGGTTTCGCCTTGGGAATGACGATCTACGTCGACATCGCGGGTGGTGATGAAATCCTCTACCTGCCCTATCGCGGCCTTCTCGGTCTGCCGCCACGCAAGCCGCTCTTCCCGCCCGAATTTGCGATCGAGCGTGGCGTCATCCAACATCCCGCCGCCAAGACAACAAAAGCCCCCGTTGCGCCCAGAGGCGCCAAAGCCCACGCGCTCGGCCTCCAGCACCGTGGCCCCTACCCCGGCTTGCGCCAGATGCAGCGCCGCGTTGAGACCGGTGAACCCGCCGCCGATGATCACCACATCGGCGCGCTCTTCTCCCTCCTGCGCCGCACGATCCGGCGCGGCGCAGGTTTCATCCCACCAGCAGCCCGCGCGGGGTGCTTCGGAATAGGCGAAGGCCGGGTAGATGCGCCTCATGTGGCGGGCCGTTCCGCCGCACGTGCCTCCTCCTGCGCGCGTAGGCTGGAGCGTTTGCTGACCAACGACGCGGTGATGACCCCCACGGTGACAATGGCGATCATGATCGTCGACAGCGCGTTGATCTCAGGCGAGACCCCCAAACGCACGGCGCTGAAGATCTTGATCGGCAGCGTCGTCGCCGACGGCCCGGCGGTGAAGGAGGCGATCACCAGATCATCAAGGCTGAGCGTGAAGGCCAAAAGCCAGCCTGAGATCACCGCAGGCGCGATGATCGGCAGGGTGACCAGACGAAACGCCTCCCAAGGGGACGAACCCAGATCAAGCGCGGCCTCCTCCAACGAGCGGTCAAAAGACACCAGCCGCGAAGACACAACGACCGAGACGTAGCACATCGAAAAGGTCGTATGCGCCAGCACGATGGTCAGCACGCCGCGGTCCAGCCCGATGCCGATGAACANNANNAGCAGCGACAGNCCGGTGATNACNTCGGGCATCACCAGNGGCGCATAGATCATGCCNGAAAACAGCGTNCGCCCCANNAANCGCCCGCCGCGCACCAGCACATAGGCGGCCATCGTGCCCANNACNGTGGCGATCGACGACGAAATCACCGCNACCTTGATCGTGACCCAAGCGGCGTTCAAGAAGGCTTCGTTTTGCAGCAACTCGCTATACCAGCGGGTCGAAAAACCGGCCCAGACCGTCACCAGTTTCGAGGCGTTGAAGCTGTAGATCACCAGAATGATCATCGGCAGGTAAAGAAAGGCAAACCCCAGCGTCAGCGAGGTCACGTTGAACCATGTCATCCGCTTCATTGTTCGGCCTCCGCCTGTTTCTGCTGGTTGCGCTGGAAGAGGATGATCGGGATGATCAGGATCAGAAGCAAGATCACGGCAACCGCGCTCGCCACCGGCCAATCACGGTTGTTAAAGAACTCTTCCCAAAGCACCTTGCCGATCATCAGCGTGCCCGACCCGCCCAGTAGCGAGGGGATCACGAATTCGCCCAAAGCGGGGATGAAGACCAGAAAACTNCCCGCCACGATGCCATTGCGCGACANCGGNATCGTCACCAGCCAGAAGGCTTGCAGCCGCGAACAGCCCAAATCCTCAGCCGCCTCNTTNAGCGATTCATCCAGACGGTCCAGCGCAGCGTAAATCGGCAAGATCATGAACGGCAGNTAGGTATANACGATGCCGATATAGACTGCCGTATTGGTATTAAGGATCTGTAAAGGCTCTGCCGTTACACCCACCCACATCAGCAGTTGATTCAGCAGCCCTTCGTTGCTGAGAATGCCCATCCACGCATAGACGCGGATCAGGAAGGAGGTCCAGAAGGGCAAAATCACCAACATCATCAAAGTGGCGCGCCACTCTTCGGGGGCGCGGGCCATGCCGTAGGCGATGGGATAGCCGACCAACAGCGTAAAAATGGTCGAGACCACAGCGATGCGCAGCGAACTAAGGTAGGCTTTCCAATACAGATCGTCAGAGGCGAGAAAGGTGAAATTCTCGAAATCCAATTGGGCGATCAGCGCGCCGATGCCGTCCTTGATGGTCGGCGTATAGGGCGGGATCGCCAGCGCCGTGTCAGACAAGGAGATCTTAAAAACGATCAGGAAAGGCACCAGAAACAGCGCCAGCAGCCAGAAATAGGGGACCGCGATCAGGGCGAAGCGACGCATATTCATTGCGCCAACAAGACGCCTGCGGTGGCGCTCCATGAAATCCAAACTGGATCTTCCCAAGTGATATCGCGCCGCGCGATGCGGCGGGTGTTTGCCGTCTGCGCTTTAATCACCTGCCCCCCGGGCAGTTCGACGTGATAGGTGCTGAGGTTTCCCAGATACGCGATGTCGAGCACTTTGCCCTGTAGCGCATTGGGGGCATCCTCGGGCCGGTCGGTCGAGATACGAATTTTCTCGGGCCGGATCGCCAGATGGGCCTGCTGCCCCTCGCTGAACGGCACGGCAGAGGTCGCGGTCAGCGGCGGCTGCCCGTCGATCCAGTTCAGATGATATTGGTCTTGGCCAATGGCCTTGGTGCTGGCTTCGATGATATTCACGTCGCCGATGAAGTCGGCCACATAGACGGAATTCGGTGCCTCATAGATTTCAGCCGGGGTGGCCACCTGAATGACGCGCCCCTCGTCCATCACCGCCACGCGGGAGGCGACGGTCATCGCCTCTTCTTGGTCGTGGGTCACGATGACAAAAGTGGTTCCGGTGGATTCTTGAATATCCATCAGCTCGAACTGGGTGTCTTGGCGCAGCTTTTTATCGAGCGCGCCCAAGGGTTCATCCAAAAGCAAAAGCTTCGGCGCTTTTGCCAGCGACCGCGCCAGTGCAACGCGCTGCCGTTGGCCGCCGGAGATCTGATGCGGTTTGCGGCGGGCGAATTTCTCTAGCCGGGTGAGTTTCAGCATCTCGGCCACACGGGCCGCAATCGCGTCCTTGTCCATTTTGTCGCGGCGCAGACCAAAGGCGATGTTGTCCCAGATGCTGAGGTGCGGGAACAGCGCATAGGACTGGAACATCATGTTCACCGCCCGTTTGTTCGGCGGCACCGGGCCGATGTCTTGCCCGGCCAGTTCGATCTGCCCGGAGGTTGGGTTTTCAAACCCCGCCAGCATCCGCATCATCGTCGTCTTACCGCAGCCCGACGGGCCCAGCAGAGCAAAGAATTCCTGTGCGTAAATGTCCAAAGACAGGTTGTCGATGGCGACGAATTCACCGAATTTCTTGGTCACATTCTTAAAGCGAATGAGCGGTTTTTCGTCGGGGTCGTTCCAGGGGGCGAAGACGGTTGGGCTCACGGTTGAGACATCCTTTGATCGGGCATTGCTCGGGCTTTGATCGGGTCGCGGGGCAAGAAAAAGGGGCGCGACCAGACTGGCCGCACCCCCTGTCTCAAATCAGGTACCAGACTTGATCTTGGTCCAGAGCCGGGTCACCACGCGCTGCACTTTCGGCGGGTAGGGTGTGGTGGTGAACAGGTTGTTCAGCGCCGCTTCGGAAGGGTAGATCGCCGGGTCGCCGATCACATCCTCGACCAAATGCTCTTGCGAGGCCTTGTTGCCGTTCGCGTAGTACACGTAGTTCGACGCTGCCGCCATATTCTCGGCGTCCATGATGAAGTTCAGAAACTTATGCGCGCCCTCGGGGTTTGGCGCGTCGACCGGGATGGCCATCTGGTCGAACCACATCTGCGCCCCTTCGGAGGGGGCGTTGTAGGCGATCTCAACGCCGTTGTCGGCTTCGGCCGCGCGGTCGCGGGCCTGCAGAATATCGCCGGACCAGCCGACTGCGACGCAGACATCACCGTTGGCCAAAGCATTGATATATTCCGAGGAGTGGAATTTTTGGATGTAGGGGCGGACCGGCATGAAGACCTCCTCCGCCTTTGCGATTACATCGGGGTCATGGCTGTTGGGGTCTTCGCCGATGTAGTTCAGCGCCGCCGGGATCATCTCGGCCGGGGCATCGAGGAAATGGACGCCGCAATCGGCCAGTTTCTCCATATTGGCAGGGTCGAAAACCAGATCCCAAGAATCGACCGGGGCGTCTTCGCCCAGAGCCTCTTTGACCTTGCCGAGGTTCACGCCGATGCCTGTGGTGCCCCACATGTAGTTGATCGAATGCGCGTTGTCGGGATCATATTGTTCGGTCCGCGAGGAAACCACATCCCACATATTTTCAAGGTTGGGCAGCTTGGAGGCGTCCAGCGGCTGGAATGCACCGGCAGTGATCTGGCGCTGCAGGAAGGTGCCCGAGGGGACAACCACGTCATAGCCCGACCCACCGGCCAGCATTTTGGTCTCTAGCACTTCGTTGCTGTCGAACACGTCATAGACCAGTTCGATGCCGGTCTCTTCTTCGAATTTATCCAGCAGGGATTCGTCGATATAGTCCGACCAGTTGTAGACGCGGACCGTTTCGGCAGTGGCGGCACCTGCCATCAAGGTGGCGACGGCGACGCTGCTTAGTAGCACATGTTTCATTTCATACTCCCGTTAGACAGGTCGGGTTGATCCCCACCTTTCGTCAATTTGATCAAGTTTTGCCTCCTCGGGCAAGATGGTTTATGCTTTCATGCAGAATGAAATGCTGCAACACACGGCGAAACAAGACGGAAAGACCGCTCCCATGGGTTCAGAAAAGACCGATCCGAGATTGCTTCCCGCCGCCGATGCGGCGGTCAAGACACCAATCCATCAGCATGTTTACGAGCGTCTGCGCAAGATGATTCTCTTTGGCGATTTGGCCCCCGGACAGGGGGTTACGATCCAAGGTCTGACCGCCGCGCTTGATGCAGGCATGACGCCCGTGCGCGAGGCCATCCGACGCCTGATCTCCGAAGGGGCGCTAACCCATTTGGGCAACCGCCGTGTCACCGTGCCAGAGCTGACCCACGCCGGGCTGGAAGAGCTGGGATTCATGCGTGAAACGCTAGAGCCGGAACTGACCAAACGCGCTGCAAACCGCATGACAGACGGGCGCTTGAACGCTCTGCATGATTGCGACAACGCGCTGAACCTTGCCATTGATCGGGGCGATGTCGGTGGCTATCTGATGCAGAACTACAGCTTTCACAGGATGATCTACGACCTTGCAGAAGCGCCCATCATGGCCGCCACGGTGGACCGGTTGTGGCTGCGTTTCGGCCCCTCGCTTCGCGTGGTTTGCGGGCGCTATGGCACCAGCAATCTGCCCGATAAACACGCAGAACTTCTTGCGGCCTTTGCCGCCGGGGATGCCGCATTGGCGGGTGAGGTCATGGCAGGCGATGTTGCACAAGGAATGACCCAAATCCGCGCCGCCCTTGATGGGCTGCCCATTCCGCGTTGATTCGATTGACATGCTATAATTTGATCATATTCTTCAGCGAAGCTTATTTTTCACGCAGATAGAAGGTGCACAGACATGCCACCCATTACGAATCACCTCCCCACCGCGGACCTTCAGGCGCTTGATGCGGCGCATCATATGCATCCTTTCACCACCAATGATGAATTGGGCGACAAGGGCGCACGCATCATCACACGGGCCAAGGGCATCTATCTGACCGACAGCGAGGGGAATGAAATCCTCGATGCGATGGCGGGGCTGTGGTGTGTGAACCTTGGCTATGGCCGCGAAGAGATGGGCAAGGTCGCCGCGCGGCAGATGAACGAACTGCCCTATTACAACACCTTCTTCCAAACGACCCATGTGCCCGCCATCGCGCTGGCCAAGGAACTGGCCGACCTCGCCCCCGGTGATTTGAACCACGTCTTTTTCGCCGGGTCCGGATCAGAGGCGAACGATACCAACCTGCGCATGGTCCGCACCTATTGGGCGCAAAAGGGCAAGCCAGAGAAGAGCCATATCATCAGCCGCAAGAATGCTTATCACGGCTCTTCGGTCGGGTCGGCCAGTCTGGGCGGCATGACCTATATGCATGAGCAAGGCGGCCTGCCGATCCCCGGAATCCATCACATCGGTCAGCCCGATTGGTATGCCGAGGGCGGTGATATATCGCCCGAGGACTTCGGCCTGAAACGGGCGCAGGAGCTTGACGCGAAGATCGTCGAACTGGGTGCCGACAAGGTTGCCGCCTTCATTGCCGAACCCGTGCAGGGCGCCGGCGGGGTTGTCATTCCGCCCAGCACTTACTGGCCCGAGATTCAGCGCATTTGCGACAAACACGACATTCTGTTGATCGCCGACGAGGTGATCTGTGGCTTTGGCCGGACAGGGAACTGGTTCGGCTCGCAAACCATGGGGATCAAGCCGCATATCATGACCATCGCCAAGGGCCTCAGCTCGGGCTACGCGCCGATTGGCGGGTCGATTGTCTGTGACGAAGTGGCCGAGGTCATCAACGCCTGCGAATTTAACCACGGCTACACCTATTCCGGTCACCCGGTCTGCGCCGCCGTGGCGCTGGAAAACCTGCGCATCATGCAAGAAGAGAACATCGTCGACCATGTGCGAGACGTCGCCGCCCCCGCGCTGAAAGAGGCGCTGGATAAGCTGGGAGAGCATCCGCTGGTTGGCGGGGTTAACGTCTCTGGCCTGATGGCGTCTCTGCCGCTGACGCCGGATAAGGAAAGCCGTGCGCAATTCGCGGACGGGGGCGTCGCTGGCTACACCTGCCGGGAGCATTGCTTCGCCAATAATCTGGTAATGCGCCATGTCGGCGACCGGATGATCATCTCTCCGCCTCTGGTCATCACGCCCGAAGAGATCAAGATCTTCGCCGAACGGGCGACCAAGGCACTGGATGCGACCTATGCCGACCTAAAAGACAAGGACGTGCTGAAAGCTGCGTCCTAAATGACCCGGGCTGCCCCCGTTTGGGGGTGGCCCTTTATTCGTTTCGCAGTCGGGCCAGCAGCCGGGGCGAAGCATAGCCATCCGGCGCGATCCCCTCGGACTGCTGATAGCTGCGCACGGCATTGACGGTCAGCGGGCCGATCTTGGCGTCGATCTTTTGCGTGTCGAAACCCGCCTTTGTCAGCAGGGTTTGCAATTCGATCCGCTCATCAAAACTCAGCGCGCGGTCTTCGCGGGGCCACTCTTGCTTTATCTCCCCCGCGCCACCGATCCGGTCGGCCAGATGACCGACGCCGATGACATAGGCATCCGCCGTGTTATAGCGCTCGATCACCGCGAAATTCGGGAAGATCATAAAGGCCGCGCCCTGCGCACCTGCGGGCAGCAGGATCGACGCGGGCCCGTGATCCGCCACCGCGTCGCCATTCAACGCTGTCACGCCAAGGTCGGCCCATTCCGCCGGGGTCTTGGTCACCTCCCGGTCGGCCAGCAGATAGTCAAACCCCTCGGGCAGGGCCACTTCAACACCCCAAGGCTGGCCCGTCGTCCAGCCGAAATGCTTGAGATATGCCGCGGTAGAGGCCAGCGCATCGCTGGGGTTGTCGCCCCAAATGTCTCGCCGCCCGTCACCATCCCAATCGACGGCATGGGCGTGGAAGGACGACGGCATGAACTGCGTATGCCCCATCGCGCCCGCCCAAGAGCCACGCAACTGCTCGGCATCGGTATCGCCCGCCTGCAAAATACGCAGAGCGTCCAGCAATTCGCCCTCGAAAAACTCCGCCCGGCGCGCGTCATAGGCAAGGGTGGCCAGTGAATTCAGCACGCTGTCGCCGCCTCGGAAACTGCCATAGGCGCTCTCTAGCCCCCAGATCGCGGTGACGATCTCTTTCTCTACGCCGTATTTGATTTCGATATCTTCCAGCGTGCGCTCCCACTGGGCCAACGCCTTTTGCCCATTCTGCACCCGCAGAGCCGAGGTCGCGGTGTCGAGGTAATCCCAGATCGTTTTGGTAAACTCGGACTGGTTGCGGTCGCGGCGGATCACCTCGGTATCATAGAGCACCGTATCCAGCGCGCGGTCAAAAACATCCGGGTCGATGCCCTGCTGCAGGGCGCGGGGCCGGAATTCCGTCACCCAAGCGCGCAGCCCGGCGTCATCGCCAGTAACCTCTGCAGGGGTGGTTTGCTCTGCCGGGGTGGCGGAAACAACCACGGCCTGCGACGTGCGCGGCGCGGGCCGCGTGGATTCAGAAGGGCCCGACCCAAAGGCCGAAGCCCCCATGCCTGCGGTCGCAAGAATGCCTGAAATCATCGCGTAGTGCCGGATCATAATCGCCTCACCTCATAGAGTTGCGACAAATCCTATGCTCGCCCCGCCCCGGTGGAAAGGGAGGGGCGCGGCCATCCGCGAAGCTCCGCTTGTTTGCCGTCTCAGCGGCGGGTGCGGGTCACTTTGCGCTTGATCTTGTCCTTCTTGCGCTTGGCTTTCACGGCCTTGCCGCGCGGGTTGCGCCCCGCCGGGCTGCGCCGACCAGCGCCCCCGCCTTGTTTTACCTTCTGATCTTCGATCTCAAGCAGTTCCAGCGCGATGCCCCCGGTCACCGGGACCGCCTCGGCCAAGCGCACGGTCACGCGCTGGCCGATGCCGATGATCATGCCGGTATCGGACCCCATCAGCGTCTGCGCCTCTGGATCATGGTGGAAATACTCGCGCCCCAAAGACCGCATTGGTACCAGCCCATCGGCACCGGTTTCGTCCAGTTTCACAAAAGCACCGAAACGCGCGATGCCGCTGATGCGGCCAGTGAACTCATTGCCGACCCGCTCGGACAGAAACGCCGCAAGGTAGCGGTCGGTCGTGTCCCGCTCTGCCACCATCGAGCGCCGCTCGGTGTCCGAGATATGCGCGCCGGTCTGTTCCAGCCCTTCGATCTCTTCCGGGGTCAAACCGTCCTTGCCCCAGCCATGCGCCGTGATCAGGGCGCGGTGCACAATCAGGTCGGCATAGCGCCGGATCGGAGAGGTAAAATGTGCATAAGACCGCAGGGCGAGGCCAAAGTGCCCGATATGCGCGGGCCCGTAATAGGCCTGCGTCATCGACCGCAGGGTGCTGAGGTTGATCAGTTCCGCATCATTCGTCCCCGCCGCCTGATCCAACAGCCGGTTAAGATGCGCGGTCTGCAAAACCTGCCCCTTAGCCAGGGTAAAGCCAGCCGCATGCGCCGTTTCGCGCAGGGATTCCAGTTTCTCCGGAGAGGGTTCCTCGTGAATGCGGAACAGAAGCGGTGTCTTCTTCTTGATCAGCGTCTCGGCGGCGGCGACATTAGCCAGCACCATGAACTCTTCGATCAGCTTATGCGCGTCGAGCCTTTCGCGGAAGTTGACCGATTTCACCTTGCCGTCGTCGCCCAACTCAATCCGGCGCTCCGGTAGGTCCAACTCAAGCGGTTGCCGCTCGGCCCGCGCAGTTTTCAGTGCGCCGTAGGCGGCATAAAGCGGTTTCAGCACAGGCTCCAACAGCGGGCCGGTGCGGTCGTTGGGGTTGCCGTCAATGGCGTCCTGCACCTCTTCGTAATGCAAGGATGCGGGCGAGCGCATCAGCCCGCGATGGAACGTATGACCGATCTTGTTGCCCTTGGCATCCAGCACCATACGCACGGCGATACAGGCGCGCGGGACACCTTCGTGCAATGAGCACAGATCGCCCGACAGGCGATCCGGCAGCATCGGCACAACGCGGTCGGGGAAATAGGTGGAGTTGCCCCGTTTGCGCGCTTCGATATCCAACGCCGAACGGGGTGTGACATAGGCGGCCACATCGGCAATGGCGACCCAGACGACATGACCGCCCTCGTTCTTGGGGTCCTCATCCGCATGGGCATAGCAGGCGTCATCATGGTCACGCGCATCCGACGGGTCGATGGTGACCAGCGGCAGATCACGCAGGTCTTCGCGGCCCTTGAGGCCCTGCGGTTTGGCGGCATCGGCCTGTTCGATCACCTTATCGGGGAAATCATCGGGAATGCCGTGCTGATGGATCGCGATAAGTGACACCGCGCGCGGCTCTGAGGGGTCGCCCAACCGCTCGACAATTCGCGCACGGGGGGAGCCCATGCGCCCCTTTGGTCCGGCCTGCTCGGCCTCGACCAATTCGCCGTCCTTGGCCCCGTGGGTATGGTCTGCCCCGACGCGCCATTCACGGTCTGCGCCCTTGTCGATCGGCACGATCCGCCCGCCTTCGGCAGCCTTGCGGAAGATGCCCAACACTTTTTTCGGATTGCTGCCAATGCGCCGGATCAGCCGCGCCTCATAGTGGTGGTCTTCGCCTTTCACCAGCGTCAGCCGCGCCAGAATGCGGTCGCCTTCGCCAAGGGCGGGGTCGCTGTCGCGCGGGATCAGCAGCACGACGGGCTCTTTCCCTTCACCGTGCCACTCCATCGGCTTGGCAAAGAGGTCGCCATCCTTGTCCGGCCCCGTGACCAACAGCACCGAGACCGGCGGCAAGCGATCCGGGTCTTGATAGCTGCGCTTGCGCTTCTCCAGATGGCCTTCGGCCTCCAGCTCTTTCAGCACGCGCTTCAGATCGATCCGCGCCGCACCTTTGATGCCAAAGGCTTTGGCGATGTCGCGCTTGGCGGTCAGCGTGGGGTTCTGTTCGATCCAGTCGAGGATCTCGGATTTGCTGGGTATCTTGCTCATACCTCAGCAGGTAGCACGCAGCCCCCCTGTCGTCATGGCAAATCGTGAATTTCGTCCACGTCGCGCAGGGTTGAGACTTCGGCGATGCGGTAGCCCGGCAGGGTCGCACGGCTGTCGGCCAGCGCGTAAGGGCCGGACCAGCGCACAGCGTCGAAAAGGCTGGGCGGTGCGCGGCGGGGGTGTTTCAACCCCACCAGCCAATAGCCCCCATCGGGCGCGGGGCCAAAGACCGCGTCATGTCGTCCGAGCGCGTCGAAGGCCCGCGCAAGTTCCTTGCGGTTGATGCCCGGAATATCCGCCCCGATCACACAGGCCGGGCCGGGTGCGGCGCGTAGCATCCGTGCCATGCGGCCGCCCAGATTGCCCCTGCCCTGCGGCCAGCGGGGCAAATGCGCGGGCCAAACCCGGCTTTGCAACCCTTCGACATCCGGCGCGACAGCCAGCACCACCTGCCAACGCGGATCTTCGATGCGGCGCAGCAGGCGGCGCGTCTGGTGGCGAAACCACCATGCCGCGCCCACCATGCCGAGGTCACGGCCCAGCCGGGTTTTCACCCGACCGGAATGCGGTTCTTTTACCATAACGATGAGCGTTGGTTTCACGTGAAATAATTCCGCAGCACGCGGGTGTAGATGGATTTAAGCTGTCCGATATGTTCGACCCGCACATGTTCATCGACTTGGTGCATGGACTGACCGACCAGACCGAACTCGACCACCGGGCAATGCGCTTTGACAAAACGCGCGTCCGAGGTGCCGCCGGTGGTAGAAAGCTCTGGCTGCACGCCCGTCTCCGCCTCCACCGCGCCCGCAACCAGATCGGACAGAGCGCCCGGCGGGGTGATAAAGCTCTCGCCGGAAATCTTGATCTCCACATCAACCTGCAGGCCAAATTCCCCTGCGATTTTATCCGCTTCGCCGCGCAGCCAATCGCTGAGGCTTGCGCCTGAATGGTGGTCATTGAACCGGATATTCACCGCGCCACGACACTGCGCCGGGATCACGTTGGTGGCTTTGTTGCCAGTGTCGACCGTGACAACCGCCAGTGTCGACGGATCGAAATGATCGCTGCCCTGATCCAACTCATAGCTGGCCAAACGGTCCATCAGCCGCATCATCGCGGGCAGCGGGTTGTTGGCCCGGTGCGGATAGGCCGCGTGGCCCTGTTTGCCCGTCACCTTGAAATGCGCGTTCATCGACCCGCGCCGCCCGATCTTGATCATGTCGCCCATGGTCTCGGGGCAAGTCGGCTCCCCCACAAGGCAGACATCCATCCGCTCGCCGTTTTCGGCCATAAAATCCAACAGCGCCGTGGTCCCGTCGAGGGCGTCGCCCTCTTCATCCCCGGTGATCGCCAGCACGATGGAGCCATCAGGCGGTGTGTCCTTCACGAAATCAACCGCCGCCGCGACAAAGGCCGCCACGCCGGATTTCATGTCGGTGGTGCCGCGGCCATACATGATGCCGTCTTTGATCTCGGCTCCGAAAGGGGGCATCGACCAGTCGGCCTCATCCCCGATGGGGACCACATCGGTATGGCCGTTAAAGCCGAAAGACTTGGTGTTGCCCTTGTTGCCCCAGCGGGCAAAAAGGTTGCAAATGCCGCCCCGGTCCACGCGCGTACAGTCGAACCCAGCCGCGCCCAGCACCTCTTCCAGCACTTCCAACGCACCATCGTTGACGGGGGTGACAGAGGCGCAGCGCACCAGTTTTGCGGTGAGATCAACAGGGTCGAGACCGGACATTTCGGCTCCTTTTCAGGGGTTATCGCTTGTCCGGTAACTTGTGTGGGCAAATCGCGCCGATGCCAAGGGGGCGCACTGCAATTCCCCGTGTGGGACCGTGGTCAGTCGAAAAACGGGGTCATTTGGGCGACGATGACCGAGTTTTCCTCTAGTGCGCGCTGCATCAACTCACGCTCTTCGCCGTCGATCTCTTGGCCCTCGGCCTCGCGCTCTTCCAGAGTGCCATAGCCGGTCACGTCCAGCGGGTTGGTGTCGGCCTGTTTGAGGATCGCCACGGTCTCTCGCACGGCTTCGGCCTCGTCGATACCAGAGGCGAAACACATCAGCGCGGCCCCGGTGGCCTTGTCGGGCAGGCCATCGCCATCCTTGCGACCGATCTGAACCAAAAGGGTAAAGACCTGCTGACGCGAAGGTTTCTTGGTTTTCTTGGGTTCAGACATGATAAGGGCCGCCGATTGCTTTCGGCAGCCCTAACCTTTTCGCTCAGATTTGGAAAGGGGCCGCGCCCCTGCCCTTAGGTCTTGGCAATCAAGTCTTGCCGCGGACCAACCGTGTGACCCAGATCAGCAGGCAGGCACCGATAATACCGACCACCAACTGACCGAACCAACCGCCCAGCGTGCTGCCAACGATCAGCATCAAGAGCCAGTTCGCGACCAAGGCACCAACGATGCCGAGGATGATGTTCATGATCAGACCCATGTCCGATTTCATGATTTTTTCTGCGATCCAGCCTGCAAGGCCACCCACGATGATTGCGGCAAACCAACCGATACCCGTCATGTCGTCAATCTCCTTTGAATTCAGGTCTCAACGCTATGACGGTGCATTTGGTTCCCTCAGTCGCGCAGCAACTCGTTGATCGAGGTCTTGGAGCGGGTCTTGGCGTCCACCCGTTTCACGATCACGGCGCAGTAAAGGTTCACGTTGTTTTTCGAGGGCATAGTGCCTGCAACAACAACCGACCCTGCGGGCACTTCGCCATACATGATCTCACCGGTTTCGCGGTCGACGATCTTGGTCGACTGGCCGATGAAGACACCCATGCCCAGCACCGAACCTTCGCGCACGATGCAGCCTTCGACGACTTCCGACCGCGCACCGATAAAGCAGTTGTCTTCGATGATGGTCGGGCCTGCCTGCATCGGTTCCAACACGCCGCCAATGCCGACGCCGCCCGAAAGGTGCACGTTTTTGCCGATCTGCGCGCAGGAGCCGACGGTGGCCCATGTATCAACCATGGTGCCGCTGTCCACATAGGCGCCGATGTTCACGAAAGACGGCATCAGCACCACGCCGGGCGCGATATAGGCCGAGCGGCGCACAACGCAGTTCGGTACGGCGCGGAAGCCGGCCTCTTTCCACTCGGCATCGCCCCAGCCCTTGAACTTGCTGTCGACCTTGTCCCACCAGCCTGCGCCCTGCGGGCCGCCTTCTTGATGCTCCATATCCTTGATGCGGAAGCCCAGCAGCACGGCCTTTTTGGCCCACTGATTGACATGCCACTGACCGTCGTCCTGCTTTTCCGCCACGCGCAGCTGGCCGCTGTCGAGCGCATTCAGCGTCTCTTCGATGGCGTCGCGCACCTCGCCGGTGGTGGCGGATGTGATCTGGTCGCGGGTATCCCAAGCGGCTTCGATGGCGGTTTCAAGTTGGGCGTTGGACATGGGGCAAGTCTCCGAATGTGAAAAGGCCTTTTGAGGGCTATAGCCTTGCACCGCCTAGGGTGCAATTGCCGGGCGATGAGGGGCGTGGTCATTCTGCGATCAACAATGCATGTTGACCTGAGCGGCCATCGCGCCACCTGAGCCAAGCCCTAGACCAAGGAAAGACCCGAGGATGACCGAGGAACACCGCCACCCCCTGCGCCGCGCCAATGTTGACCGCGCCAAGGCCCAAGACGCCCCCGACACGCCGCAAACCCGCGCGCCCGCCTACCGTCTGGCCTTTACCGACGATGACTTCATGTGCCGCGATGAGCTGCGCCCGGTGCGCCTGCAACTGGAATTGCTCAAGCCCGAACTGCTGCTCGATGCCCACGGCATCCAATCAACCATCGTGCTCTTTGGCGGCGCGCGCATTCCTGCACCAGCCGAGAAACACACCGCCCGCACCAAGACGCTGGCCGATCTGTCGCGTTTTTATGACGAGACGCGCACCTTTGCCCGGCTGATGACCGAAAAATCGATGGAGACCGGCGGCGTGGAGAACGTCATCGTGACCGGCGGTGGGCCGGGTGTGATGGAGGCGGGCAACCGTGGCGCGTTGGACGCAGGCGGCCATTCCATCGGCCTGAATATCGTTCTGCCGTTTGAGCAGGCGCCCAACGAATATGTCACGCCGGAGCTGTGCTTTAACTTCCACTATTTCGCGATCCGCAAGATGCATTTCCTGATGCGTGCCCGCGCGATCTGCGTCTTCCCCGGTGGTTTCGGCACCATGGACGAGCTCTTTGAGGCCCTGACCCTGATCCAGACCGGCCGCATGAACCGCGTGCCCTTCTTGCTGTTTGGGCGCGAGTTCTGGGAAAAAATCATCAATTGGGACGCGCTGGCCGATGCCGGAACGATCTCTGCCGAAGACCTCGACCTGTTCCGCTTTGTCGAAAGCGCGGACGAGGCGATGGAAGTGATCGAGAATTGGGAGACCGCCCCCGCCCGCGAACATGTGCCGGGCCGGGAAGAGGTCGAAGATCACGGTTGACCGAGCTTTGCCCAGCCCCGTCACCGGGTAAAGGTCTGCGCCAAGGCCACTTCGGCCCCTTGGACAATATCGCGCAGGATATCGGCCGCGGGTTTGACCGCGCCGATCAACCCTGCGACCTCTCCGACAAAGGCGTTGGCGGTACGGGCATCGCCCTCTGCCACCGCCGCCTGCCAGCGCGGCAACTCTTGCGCCAGCGCGGCGCGCAGCCCGTCAGGGTCATCATGCCAGCGGTCGGTGAACTCATTGCGCAGCACGCGGCCCGTGTAGCGCTTGGGCCAGTCATAGCCGCGCATGATGTCGGTCACGGTGCTGCGCAGTGTATCATCGCCACTGGCCTCAATCGCGGCCTTTAGCATCGCGGGATGCACCAGCGCCTCTTCTGACGCCCAGAACCGCGAGCCGACGACCACGCCGTCGGCCCCCAACATCAGCGCCGCCGCCAGCCCGCGCCCGTCACCCACACCGCCTGCCGCACAAAGCAGCACGTCAGGCGCATGGCGGGCGATGTGATCGGCAATCTCGGGGACCAGCGTGAAAGTCGCGCGTTTTTCGCCGTGGCCGCCAGCCTCGGCCCCTTGGGCGACGATGATCTCAGCCCCCAGATCAATCGCATGGGCGGCATCGCGCAGGGTTTGCACCTGACAGATCAGCGGCACTTTGGCCGCTTGGATCGCGGGGACGAACTCTGCCGGATCGCCAAAAGACAGAAAGACCGCTGCCGGATCGCGGGCGAGGACCTGCTCCAGCGCCTGCGGATGCTCGCGCAGCTTCCAAGTGATGAAGCCGCAGCCGACCGACTGATTGCCCGCCAGATCCTGCTGCTCAGCAATCCATTCGCCGGAATCGTAAGCGCCACCGATCATGCCCAAGCCCCCCGCGCTTGAGACCGCAGACGCCAGCCGCCCGCCAGCCGCAAAAGCCATGGACGCTTGGATGATCGGATGGCTGATCCCCAGCCGTTTGGTCAAACGCGTGGTCAGCATCCCCTACCGCCCCGCCAGAATGGCGTCAGCGGCCTTTTCGGCGATCATCACCGTCGGCGATGCCGTGTTGCCCGATACGATCTTGGGCATGATCGACGCATCAATCACCCGCAGCCCGCGCAGCCCATGAACCCGCAGATCGGTATCGACCACGGCCATCGGGTCGCTGCCCATCTTGCAGGTGCCAACGGGGTGAAAGATCGTCGTGGCAATATCGCGCGCCTTGTCGAGCAGGTCTTCGTCGCTCTGCACGACGGGGCCGGGCAAGATTTCCTCGGGCTGATAAGGGTGCAGCGCCTTGGCCGTCATGATGTGTCGCGCCTGCTTCATCGCCGCAACCGCGACGCGCTTGTCGCTCTCGGCGGAAAGATAGTTCAGACGGATGTCGGGCTGCACCGCGCTGTCGCGGCTGGTCAGATGGCAAGAGCCGATACTCTCGGGCCGCAGGTTGCAGACCGAAACGGTAATCGCCGGGAACGGGTGCAACGGATCGCCCAGCTTGTCGGTCGACAGGGGCTGCACGTGATATTCCAGATCGGGTGTCTCCAACGCCGGATCGGACTTGGTGAACATGCCGAACTGGCTGGGCGCCATCGCCAAGGGGCCGCTGCGCCGCATGAGATATTCCAGACCCATCCGCCCCTTGCCCCACAGCGAATGGGTCATCGTGTTGAGCGTCTTGGCGTTTTGCACCTTATAAACGGTGCGGATCTGCAAATGGTCCTGAAGGTTCTCCCCCACGCCGGGCAGTTCATGCAGCGTGGTGATGCCCATGCCGCTCAAAAGCTCGCTCTGTCCAATACCTGACAGCTCCAAGATTTTCGGCGAGTTGATCGCCCCGGCGGCCAAGAGCACCTCCCCCTCGGCCACGGCCCGAAGGGCGCGGCCCTTATGGGTGAAACGTACGCCGGTCACGCGCTTGCCCTCTAGGATCAGCCCATTGGTATGGGCATGTGTCATCACCCGCAGGTTGGGCCGCTGCATCGCGGGGCGCAGGAAACCGCGCGCCGTGTTCCAGCGCACACCGCCATGTTGGTTCACCTCGAAAAAGCCCGAGCCTTCGTTATCGCCATCGTTGAAATCGGCACGCGGTTCGATCCCGAACTCCCGCGCGCCGTCCTGCACGGCCTCCAAAATGTCCCACCGCAGGCGCTGTTTGCTGACCTTCCACTCGCCTCCGGCGCTGTGCATGTCATTGCCGCCCGCGTGGTGATCCTCGGACTTGAGGAAATAGGGCAGCACGTCGTCCCAGCTCCACCCGGCGTTGCCAAGCTGCCGCCAATGGTCATAGTCCGCCGCCTGCCCGCGCATGTAGATCATGCCGTTGATGGAGCTACAGCCGCCCAGCACCTTGCCGCGCGGATAGGTCAGAGAGCGCCCGTTCAACCCCGGCTCGGGCGCGGTTTTCATCATCCAATCGGTGCGCGGATTGCCGATGCAATAGAGATACCCCACCGGCACCTTGACCCAGTGGTAGTTGTCATCGCCCCCGGCCTCAAGCAGCAGGACGTTATTGGCTGGATCAGCGCTAAGACGGTTGGCCAAAACACAGCCCGCGGTGCCCGCGCCGACGATGATATAGTCATAGCGACCCTCTAGCTGCGTCTCGTCATTCATGGTGATCTCTCCCGATATTCTGGCCCGCCTCCCCGGCGCATCATTGGTAGAGCGCCCGGCGACAGGTCACAATCCCTGCCGTAAGTCGCCCGCCCGCCGCAGCATTTGCCGCAAAGCCACATTCCCCGCGCTTTGCCCGTGCAGCGCATCCGTTTGTTGATTTTTTCGACCCTTAGGTGAATATGGCCGAACTGGATATATTGCCCCTATGCGTTAGGTTTTGCCTTGGGGTTAAAATTTCGCCGCCTTCTGGTGGCCAGAGACAAGGGCTATAATTGGTGCGGCGACCCGAATTTATACTGTTTCTCGGATGTCTCGCCATCACCTTTGGGGTGTTTCTCTACAGCAATCGCAGCAATGATCTCGCCACCGAACGGGCCTTTGACCGGATCGCCGAGGAAAGCCTGCAAAGCCTCGACGCGAGGATGCACACCTATTTGCAGAGCCTCAACGGCATCGCCGCCTTCATGAACGCCTCTGACGAAGTGACCGCCAGCGATTTCGCGCATTACGTCGATACGCTGGAGATCGACACCTTCCTGCCCGGCATCAACGGCATCGGCTTTGTCGCCCCGGTCGCCCGAGGGACCGAAGAGGCTTTCATCGAAGAGGTAACCGCCCTCGGGATAGAAGATTTCCGGATCCACCCCAACACCGGCAACGCCGAGAAGATGGTGATCCAATATATCTACCCCCAAGGGCCGAATGCAGAGGCCGTGGGCCTTGATATCAGCTTTAACGAGGACCGCCGCCGCGCCGCCCTGCGGGCCCGCGAGACCAGAGAGCCGCAACTGACACCGCGCATTCTGCTGGTGCAGGACAAATCCCGTCAGCCCGGTTTTCTGTTGCTACGTCCAGTCTATGCCGCCGGCAACCGTCCGGCGCAGGATACGGCAGGCTTTATCGGTTGGGTCTATGCGCCCTTTGTCGGTGCAAACCTGCTGAACGCGCTGACCCCGGCTCAGGGGGAGGCCTATGAAATCAAAGTATTCGATGGGCTGACCACCGCCCCGGAGAACCGGATTTTCGACAGCACGCCCGAAGGTGTCGAAAGCGGGCATCACAGCATTACCCAAACGATCGAACGCTTTGGCCGCCCTTGGACTGTGGTCCATGTCAGCACGATCAGTTTCGACAGCGCCACGCACAGTGCCGTGCCGGAGATCCTGTTGATTTCCGGCATATTGCTGGCGATCCTTTTCTTCGTCGCCTTCCGCAGCCTGCGCCAGCGCAGCGCGGCCCTGAGCGAGCTTGCCGTGCTGCGCGAACGTCAGATCGACGCCCATGACGAGGAAAACCGCGCCGTCATCGAGAACGCTGTGACGCCTATTTTCTTGCTCGACGGCGAGGACCGCGTGCTTTTCGCCAACCAAGCGGCACTGGTCTGCTTTGGCTATGGGCATGAGGCGCTCAAGGGGATGGATTTCCGCAATCTCGTCACCGACTTGATCGAAGACCATGACCACGAGCAGGTCAACGCGGCAGGCAAGACCTGCTTTGGCCAAGACCTGAAGCTTGATCTACAACGCAACAGTTGGACCACCTACACCGGCGAGCGGCGCGTGACGGCAATCGTGCGCGATCTGACCTCGGAACTTGCGGTGCAGGATGAACTGGCGAAGAACAAAGCGCTCTATGACCTCGCCCTCGAAGGCGCGCAGATCGGCGTTTTCGACATCGACCTGCGTACCGGGAAATCCGAGGTGTCCGACACATGGCGGCGCATTCTGGGGATGGCCGATTTCGAGCGGTTGACCGATCCGCAGGCCGAATTCCTCAAACGTGTCCATACCGAAGACCTGCCGCTGCTGAACCAGACCGATCAGGCCTGCATCTCGGGGCAGCAACAACGTTCCGTCACCGAATACCGGCTCAAGATTGGCACCGGGGAATGGCGCTGGATGCGCTCGGACGCGGTGGTGACCGAACGCGATGAAAACGGCACTGCCTTGCGGATGGTCGGCACCCAGACCGATGTGACCGACATCGTCCATGCCCGCAACGCGCTTGAAACCAGCGAGCGGCGGTTTCGGCAGGTGCTGGCAGCGGCCCCCGTGGGCATGGCGATCCTGGGCGAAGGGGGCGTGTTCAACAGCGTCAACAGCGCGCTTTGCACGCTCTGCGGCTATAGCGAAGAAGAGCTGCTGTCGAATACCAAACTGGGCGATCTGATGCCCGAAGGCGATTTGCAAAAGCTCTACAGTGAAGTTCGCGGGCTCGTCGACTCGCGCAGTTCACAGAACTATCAGGCCGAATACCGCATCACCCACAAGCTGGGCTATGAACGCTGGGGCCTGTTCAACGTCTCGTGGACTTTTGACAAGAACACGCGCGGCTATGTCTTTATCGTTCAGATCAACGACATCACCGACCAAAAGAAGCTTGAGCAGATCAAGAGCGAATTCGTCTCGACGGTCAGCCATGAGCTGCGCACGCCGCTGACCTCGATCAAAGGGGCCTTGGGTCTGATCGACACCACGGACAACAGCCGCTTCCTCCCGGCGCATATCCGGCTGATCGACATCGCGCGCAGCAATGCCGACCGGCTGTCGCATATCGTGAACGATATTCTGGACCTCGAAAAGATTTCGTCGGGCGAGGTGCAGTTCGATTTCCACGATGTTGATCTGAACAAGGTGATCAGCGACTCGGTCAACGAAATGTCGCCCTTCGCGATCACCCACAACAACACCTTGGGCGTGCAACTGCCCGACAAACCGCTGACGGTTCGGGTGGATGAAAGCCGCACGCGGCAGGTCTTGGCCAATCTTATCTCTAACGCCTGTAAATATTCCGATGCCGAGAGTGAGGTGCAAATTCGCGCCGAGCGGCTGGGGGACCGGGCGATTGTCTTTATCCAGAACACCGGCCCCGGCGTGCCGGAAAACTTCCGCCCGCGCATCTTTCAGGCGTTCTCTCAGGCCGATGGGTCCGACACACGCGCCAAGGGCGGCACCGGGCTGGGGCTGAACATCACCCGGCAGATCATCAAACGTCAGGGCGGTACCATCGGATTCGAAAGCATCCCGAAAGGCGTCACCGTCTTTTGGTTCACCTGCCCCATCGCCGAGGCCGAAACCGTGCAATCGCCCGCCGCCCCCGACGCGGAAGTCGGGGAGCGGGACACGAAGCTGCGCGTGCTGCATATCGAAGACGATATCGACTTTGCAGAGGTGATCCGCACCGGTTTGGACAGCGTGGCAGAGGTGACCAATGTCACCAACCTCGCTCAAGCGCAGAAGTTGATCGGCCAAGAAGAGCTTGATGTGGTGATCCTTGATTGGTCCCTGCCTGACGGCGATGCCCGCTCTTTGTTGGAGGACATCATCCGTCTGCACCCAGAGGCCAAGATCATCAGCCTATCCGCCGACAACAACCGAGAGCCCGATCCCCGCGTCGGGATCAACCTTGTCAAATCACGGAGCGGGATCAGCTCGGTGGTCAACTCAATTACGGGAACAACCGCACGCGCATCTTAACCTGTCGCACCACGGCGAAGTGACGCTAAAGTGCGACACGCCATATTATTGCCAATATGCTCTGGCATTTTGTTTAAATTACAACGCACATGTCATGCTATAGTTCGAGCATGTCCGCTTCGGGGCGAGGAATTACGAGTGTCTTCAAAGCCATTTACCAAGCGTACCGCCGCCACATTTTTTCTGGGCACTGCCATTTCCGGCAGTTGGTACACCGCAACNTCCGCNCTTTTCGCGGGTCAAANGGGGGAGGTTATCCCCGTCGTCGGCGCGATCATTCTGGCGGGGCTAACGCCCTTCGCCGCGAACGCGCTCCAGTCGAGCCCTGAGAGGGGTACTGATAGTTTCGATATGGAACAAAGGCTTAGGGCATTTGATAGCCACGCCATTGTGAATATCGTCGATACCGGCGGAATGCTGGAACAGGTTAATGACCGTTTCATCGAACTGACGGGCTATACCCGCGATCAATTGATCGGCCAGCCTGTGTCGATGCTTTACCAAGATGAGTTTCGCGAACTTCTGGCAGAAATCCGGGTCACCTTGATGGCCGGCAAGACATGGCAGGGAGAGACCCCGCTGCGCTGCGCCGATGGTCGGGTGATACAGACGCAATGCACCGTGATGCCCCTTTTCGACAACAAAGGGGCATGGTCCGGGTCGATCTCAGCCCGTACCGATGTGACCCACGCCAAAGAGCTTCTGGCCGAACGCGACACAGCGGAAACGCTGTATGAACTGCGCGATGACATTTGGATCGTCGATGCCGAAACCGAGCGTTTCAGCTATATGAACCGCGTCGCCATGAGCCGAAGCGGCTGGTGTACCGACACCTATACCGAGCAAACGCTCGAAACCTTGGCAGAGAAAAGCGACAATCCAGCCCTTCTTGAGGCCTGCCGGGATCTGAAAAAGTCGGGCAAGGCGATGACGCAGTTCGACACGCAACTGTTTGGCAATCATTTCCAAGTCACCATCAAACTTCTGCCCACCGGCGGCGCGGCAGGGCGATTCCTGGTCATGTTGCACGACGTTTCGGATATCATCAGCGAAGAGCGGATGAAGTCGGAATTCATCTCTATGGTCAGCCATGAACTGCGCTCGCCCCTGACCTCGATCAAGGGCTCTATGGGGCTGCTTTTGTCGCGGGCGGCGGGTGAATTGCCGAGCAAAGCGCGGGCGTTGCTAGAAATCTCCCACCGCAATGCCGACCGGCTTGTGCTGATCATCAATGACATCCTCGATCTGGAAAAGATCGCGAACGGGCGGCTGGAGTTCAACCTTGAAGAGGTTGATATCGCAGAACTTCTGCATGAGACCAGCGCCGCGAACGCCTCGCTTGAACAGCGCCACGGCGTGCGCATTCAAGTGGAAGGCACGGATGACCTGAACAAAGTGACCACAGATCCGAACCGGGTCATTCAGGTGCTGACGAACTTCTTATCNAANGCNNCCAAATTNTCCAAACCNGGNGAGCGNGTNACCATNCGCGCCGAAGAGAATGANNACGAATTGCGCATCTCNGTNGCGGACCGNGGCCCNGGNATNCCGGCNTCNGAGCAGCACAAGGTGTTCCAGCGGTTTGCCGATCTGTCCAACTCCAACCGGGCCGACAATGGCGGCACCGGGCTGGGCCTCAGCGTCTGCAAAGCCATCGTCGAGAATCTTGGCGGTAAAATAGGTTTTGACAGCCGNGAGGGATTTGGTACGACATTTTACTTTACCCTGCCGAAGAAAAATTCTCAGGTAGCGGCAGAGGAACCGGCTGCGTTGCTGCGCGAAGCCTCCTAGAGAGAGTATGGAATGATCAAACTGCTGCACGTCGAGGATGACGCCGATATTCGTGAAATCGCGCTGATGGCGCTTGAGCTAAGCGGCGATTTCGACGTCGTCCAATGCGAGACCGGGGAAGCGGCGCTGAACCAGGTTCAGTCCTATACGCCCGATGTGATCCTGCTCGATATGATGATGCCTGGCATGACCGGTCGCCAGACCCTTGAGAAGATGCGCGAAATGGATAGCCTGCGTGACGTTCCGGCGATCTTCATGACCGCCCGCGCCCAGCATAACGAAATCGAAGAGCTGCGCGATCTGGGGGCCGCTGACGTGATCAGCAAACCCTTCGACCCCATCGCTCTCGCAGATCAGGTCAAGGCGGCGATGCAGGCCAACTAGGCCAGCGACCACTTGGCCTGCCCTATTGGGCAGCTATTAGATAAATTGTCTGTAGGAATGGGGCCGGCGCAAAGCACGGCCACCGTGCCCTTAGGCTTGGGCGTCGATTTGCTGCCTGCAATGCGCGACGAAACCATCCAGCTCCGAGATGATCTCGATCGGGCAATCCGCGCGTTCAGCGCGAGGTCCGGCGAGATGCTCGACGATTTGGGTTTCGCACTGACGCGCCAGCCGGCCAAGCTCTTCAAAGCCGAGCGACCCGGCGCTGCCTGCGATCTGGTGCAGAATGGCCTGCACGCTGGCCAGATTGCCTTTGATCTCATCCACGGTCGTCCCGTCCCAAGCGGCCAAGCCATGGGTTGCGATCAGCGTCTGGCGCTCGTCCAGCATTTCGACAAAGCGCTTGCGAATGCGCTCTATGCCGGGAAGTTCCGCTAACATTTTAGTCATGCTTGTTGATCATTCTGCCAAAAGTCATTGAGCGATTTCGTATGTGCCTCACTGGCGGCTTCTGCGCTTGCATGAGCCTGCGCCAGCGCATCCATGACGGAATTGCCGCTCTTCCAGATCAGCCGCACGGCCTCCCCCGCGCTGACACGCGGGTAAACACGTTCGCCATTATTGTCGAACAATTCGGTTTGAGACAACTCCAAGTTAACCGCATCCATCAAACCGCCCATATTCGGACGCCATCCGCTTTCCGTAACGCACACGAAAGTGCCATTGCCCGCGTAGGACATGAGCACCTGATGGTCGACAAGCGTATCAGACAGGATCTCGGCCACATCGGATACAAGGCTATAGAACTCGAAAGAGGTCATCGTCGCGTGGAAGGCGTCAACCTCGCGGATGGTAAAGGCAAAGGCGGTGGAACCGAAAAGCGCGCTGCGCGACAACTGCGCGACGTAGTTTTCCATCGCGGTGTAGTCGATCACATTTTCCACGTCGTAGATCGGGACCGGCTCGAACAATTCCATATGGGTGGCCTGATCGGCGATGGTCTTGGCGGCGAAAATCTTTTTGGTCCGCTGCTGACGCTCTTTCACCATGCCTTCGACCAGCCCGATGCGGGATTTCAGCTCGGCAATCTCAAAAGGCTTGGTCACATAGTCGGTGGCCCCGGCGGCAAAGGCCGCGTCGATATAGCGTTTGTCGGACATCGCGGTGAGCATCAAAATTGGCGTATCGGCATGGCGCGCCGAGTTGCGAATGTGCTGCGCCAGTTCGATCCCGTCCATGCTCGGCATTTGAATATCAAGCATGAAGCAATCAATCGGCCCTAGGTTCGGATCGCCTAACATATCAATCGCATGCAGAGCCGATGGGGCGGTCGTTAGTTCATGCGCACCGATAATCTCTACAAATTGCCCGAGCAATTCGAGGATAATCGGGTCGTCATCCACCGCCAGAATTTTCATTACATCTCTCCACAGATCAAAATCTTTGGGGCCCAAACTGGACGGACCGCTGCTTTGCCCTAATTTCTCTGGGAACTGTGGCCTAATTTTGACGAATTCTTAGTAAATAGGCGACAAACCGGGGCACTGTTTCCATATCGAGGGAATTTGACCCGAAAAACGGCCATCTTTACCGCATTTTCATTTGTGATCGGACGACTCGCCACTTCGCGTCCAAGGGTGATTCCCCTCAACGCAAACGGCCCGACGTTTCCGCCGGGCCGCTCTATCCTCATCCCCTTGGGTCTTAGCCCAAGCTTGCCTTGATCGCCTCGGCGGTGGCGCCCACGACCTTATCCGCTTCTTCGCGGGTCAGGCAGAAGGGCGGCGCAAAGCCGATGATGTCGCCTTGGGGCATGGCGCGGGCAATGACCCCGGCCTTGAGCATATCGCCGACGATGGTCGGCACCACTTTGCGCGCCGGATCAAACTGCGTGCGGCCATCGCGGTCTTCGACCAATTCCACGGCGCAGAGCATCCCTTCGCCGCGAATATCGCCCACTTTGGGGTGATCCCCCAACGCCGCCTTCATCTGCGCATTGAGATAACCGCCCACGTCCGAGGCATTCTCGATCAGTTTCAGATCGTCGATCAGCTTGAGGTTCGCGATCCCCGCAGCCGCGCCGATGGGGTGGGCCGAATAGGTCCAGCCGTGGCCGATGGGGCCGTTTTCATCGGTGCCCTGCTCCAGCACCTTCCACATTTTGTCACCCACGATCGAACCCGAAAGTGGCGCGTAGGCCGAGGTCAGGCCCTTGGCGATGGTGATCAGGTCCGGCTTCATGCCGTAGTGATCCGAGCCGAACATGCTGCCCAGACGGCCAAAGCCGGTGACAACCTCATCCGCGATCAGCAGGATGTCGTGTTTGTTCAGCACTTCCTGCACGGCAGCCCAATAGCCTTCGGGCGGCGGCACGATGCCCCCGGTGCCCAGAACCGGCTCACCGATGAAGGCCGCGATGGTGTCAGCGCCCTCGCGTTCGATCAGCGCTTCCAATTCGCCCACCAGATGCGCGGTGAACTCTGCTTCGCTCATGTTGGCGTCGGGGCGGCGGTAGTAATAGGGCGCGTCGGTGTGCACCACCTGTGCCAGCGGCAGGTCGAACTTCTTGTGAAACAGCTCCAATCCGGTCAGCGAGCCAGTCACCAGACCCGACCCGTGATAGCCACGCCAGCGCGAGATGATCTTTTTCTTCTCAGGACGGCCAAGGATGTTGTTGTAATACCAGATCAGCTTGACGTTCGTCTCATTCGCGTCCGACCCGCCAAGGCCGAAATAGACCTTGCTCATACCTTCGGGCGCGCGGTCGAGGATCATCTTGCTGAGCGTGATGCTCGCCTCGGTGCCGTGGCCGACGTAGGAGTGGTAATAGGCCAGTTCATGCGCCTGCTCGGCAATCGCCTCGGCGATCTCGGTCCGGCCATAGCCAACGTTCACGCAGTAGAGACCGGCAAAAGCGTCGAGCATCTGGTTGCCGTCGCGGTCGGTGATATGGCTGCCTTTGGCGGTCTTGATCACACGGGTCGGGCTTTCGCCGCGCGCGTGCTGCGCCAGATGGGTGGAGGGGTGAAAGAAATTTTCACGGTCCCATTGTTCGAGCATATCGTTCTTCAGCATTGGTCTTTCCTTTCTTCCGACGCGCCTTTGCGCCGTATCTTCAAATCTCAGGCCCAGTCACGGCAGACGTATTTCACTTCCGTAAAGGCTTCGAGTCCCAGCCGCGACCCTTCGCGTCCGATGCCCGATTGTTTTGTCCCGCCAAAGGGGATCGGCGCGCCGGTCACCTTGGTGCGGTTCACCGCCACCATGCCGAAACACAGCGCCCGGCTGGCGCGGTAGATGCGGCGTGGGTCTTGGCTGTGGACATAGGCCACCAGCCCGTATTCCGTGTCATTGGCCCGTGTGATCGCCTCATCCTCACTGTCGAAGGCCGCGATGGCGGCCACGGGGCCAAAGGTCTCTTCGCGCATGATCAACGCGTCCGCAGGCACATCCGCCAGCACCGTCGGTTCAAAGAACAGCGGCCCTGCTGCGTGCCGCTTGCCACCACAAAGCAGCCGCGCCCCACGGTCAAGCGCATCTTTGACGTGCTCTTCTTGTTTGGCGACGGCTTTCTCGTTCATCAACGGCCCGATGTCGGGATCATCCGCGCCGACGCCCACGGTCAGCGCCTGCGTCGCTGCGGTGAATCGCGCGCAGAAGGTCGCATAGCTGTCGCGGGCAATAAAGAAGCGGTTGGCACCGAGGCAGTCTTGTCCGGAGGTGGCGAACTTGGCCTTGATCGCCTCTTCGACCGCGCGGTCCATATCGGCATCATCGAACATGATGAAAGGCGCATGGCCACCCAGTTCGAGGACCAAGCGTTTCACGCTGTCGGATGCTTGACGATACAGCAGTTTGCCGATCTCGGTGGAGCCGGTGAAGGAGATGGCCCGCACGCGGGTGTCTTCCATCCAAGGTTTCACGATCTCGGGGGCCTCCCCGGTGACGACGTTGAACACGCCTTTCGGCAGCCCCGCCTGTTCGCCCAATTCGGCCAGTGCCAGCGCCGAGAATGGCGTCTCTGCCGACGGGTGCGCCACCACGGTGCAGCCTGCCGCCAGCGCCGCACCTGCCTTGCGGGTCAGCATGGCAGAGGGGAAGTTCCACGGGGTGATCAGTGCGGCCACGCCCACCGGCTCGCGCCAGATTTCCACCTCTGCATCCGGCAGATGCGAGGTGACGCCTTCGATGTTGGGGCGGCGCGCCTCTTCGGAATAGAACTCAAAGAAAGACGCGGCATAGTCGATCTCTCCGCGCGATTCCGAGATGGGTTTGCCCTGTTCGGCGGTCATGATCCGCGCCAGATCCTCGCGATTCTCCAGCATCAGATCGCGCCAGCGGCGCAGGATGGCGCCACGCTCTTGCGGCAACAGCCCGGCCCAATGGGGAAAGGCGGCATGGGCGGCATCCACCGCGGCGCGGCTGTCGTCGGCGTTAAGCTTGGCAACCGACCCCAAGACCGCACCGCTTGCCGGGTCAGTCACCTTAAAGTCGTCGCTCTGCGCGCCAGCAACCCATGCGCCGCCGACATAGGCGAAATGGCGGGCCAGCTCGCCCCGGGTCAGCGCGGGCAGACCATCGGCGGGGGTTGGGCTCATCTTGGTCATCGGGCACCTCCTTGGGATGAATTGCCCCGAAGGTAACGCAGGATGTGGCGCGGGTTTGACCGAATATCACACCATCGGCAGGAGGTTTTGCGGCGCGGCCCCCTGCCCGCCGCAAAAACTACGGCGGCTCAGCTTTCGTCTTCGGGCAAGAGCAGCGACAGCGGCAGCGGCGCCGATTTGACCGATTTGGTGACCACATAGGTGAAATAGCGCGTCAGCCCGGCCTGCTGATCCAGCAGCGCATCCATCAAACGTTGGTAACTGTCGATGTCGCGGGTGACGACCTGTAGCAGATAGTCAAAGCCGCCGCCCAAGGCCCAGCACTGGACGATCTCATCATGCTGCGCGATTACGGCTTCGAAGCGTTGAAACGCCTCGGCACGATGATTGCCCAGTTCGGCCTGCACAAAGACGGTGACATGCGGGGCGATGCGGCGCAGGGCGATATGGGCCTGATAGCCGGTAATGATGCCCGCAGCCTCCAGCCGCGCCAGCCGTTCGCCGCAAGCGGTGGGACTAAGATGAACCTTGTCGGCAAGCGCAGATTTGGCGATGCGCCCCTCGCGAGAGAGGATCGACAGCACCGCGATATCGCGTTTATCCAGTTTGACAAAGCTCATGCCAGTTTCATGCGAGCGCAGGTCAGACTTGTCAATTGTCATGATTGTGGTGATCATCCAGATCATGACAAAATGGCGCCCAGACCCCGGATCCCTGACCCGACCTGCCTACCGTTCACTCGTTCAGACGATTGAAACGGCGATTCAGAACGGTGTGCTCAAACCCGGAGACCGGATGCCAACGCAGCGCCAACTGGCGTTCGATCTGTCGCTTAGCGTGCAAACGGTCAGCCGCGCCTATGACAAGCTGGTTGAGGCGGGCAAGATCGTCGGAGAGGTGGGGCGCGGCACCTTTGTGCGTGCGGCGAGCGATGATATCTCCATGCCCTTCGTCAGCCGCAAGGCCGCTGGACGGTTGCTGGATATGTCGATCCTNAAACCCGTGCTGGATCACGCCCATGAAGAGGCNATGCAAAAGACGCTCCGCGCATTGGCACGCTCCNTGCCCCGCGCGATGATGGGCGGGTTTCGCCAAGACCTCCGCGCNGGAGACAGCAGCAGCGCGGTGCGGCGCTGGCTCTCGCTCTGTGGGNTGGATCTGNAGGGNATGGCAGTGATCCCGACCAATGGCAGCACCAGCGCGATGACCGTGGCGATGATGACGGCGGCCCANCCCGGNGATCTGATTGTTAGCGAAGACATCGGCCACCACACCCTGCGCCCCCTCGCCCGCTTTTTGGGCATCCGCCTGCAAGGNGTAANNGTNGACGCAGGNGGCATCTGCCCCGANGCGCTGGAGCGGGTCTGNGCGAAAGAGCCTGTCAAAGCCGTCTACCTGATCCCCAACGGNGCCAATCCGCTGGCCTTNACCATGACCGAAAGCCGCCGCGCCGCGGTGATCGAGGTGGCAAGACGCCATGACCTGCTAATCATCGAAAACCAATCATGGGGGCCGCTGCAAGACGCGCCGCCACCGCCGATGGCAGCCATGGCGCCAGAACGTGTGCTCTATTTCACCAGCCTCACCAAATGCCTGATGCCGGGGCTGCGGGTCGGTTATCTGGTGGTGCCGGACCACCTTGGGGCCTCGGCGGCCAACCGGCATATGGTGACCAGTTGGATGGCCACCAATATGATGACCGAGATCGCCGGGCGCTGGATCGAGGAAGGCACCGCCCAAACCCTGCTCAACCGTCAGCAACTGGCCCTGCGCGACCGCGCCGATTTCGCCGCCAATGTCTTTCGCGGGCTCGACATGCGCACCAGTCCAAACGGGCTGCATCTTTGGCTGCCATGTCGTGACATTTACGAAGAGGCTGAACTGGTCAAATCCATCCGCGAGAGCGGCGTCGCCGTGGCCAATGGAGCCAGCTTTGCCATCGGCCCGCCAGACCGCCACCCCGGCCTGCGTATCGCCGTCGGGGGGCAATCCTTTCCTGAATTTGCCCGCGGGATTCGCATGATCGATGCAAGATTACGCAACAGGGGTAGGACAGAGTGACTGTGAGAGCGCCTCAAATTGTCATGGATCAATATTCACATTGACATGATTGGGATCGGTTTAAATGATCTAACAGTCAGGACATTAGTTTCGCTGCGGCCTTTGTGCTGCGCGGACAATAAATGAAAGGGAGTAACATGGCTATTTTCAAGACCGTAATCACCGGGGGTATCCTCGCAGCCGTGACGAGTGTCGCAGGCGCGGCCTCTGCCGACACATGGCGCTATGCCTTCGAAGAAGCACTCGACGAAGTGCAGGGCAAATACGCCCAGAAGTTCAAAGAAGAAGTCGAAGCGAACTCCGACCACGAAGTTCAGCTCTTCCCATACGGCACCTTGGGTGAATCCGTAGACACGATGGAGCAGGCACAGGCTGGCATCCTGCAGTTCGTCGACCAGTCGCCCGGCTTTACCGGCGCGCTGATCCCCGAGGCGCAGGTGTTCTTCGTGCCCTACCTGCTGCCGCAGGACGGTGAGCAACTCAACGAGTTTTTCCGCACCTCCAAGGCCATCAACGAGATGTTCCCCGCGCTCTATGCAGAGCAAGGTCTGGAACTGCTCAGAATGTTCCCCGAAGGCGAGGTCTGCATGACCACGCAAGAGCCGGTCAAAACGCCCGAAGACCTTAACGAGGTCAAGTTCCGCGTGATGACCAACCCGCTCTTGGTGGAAAGCTACAAGGCCTTCGGCGCGACACCGACACCGCTGCCATGGGGCGAGGTTTACGGCGCGATGCAGACCGGCATCATCCAAGGTCAGGAAAACCCCGGCTTCTATCTGGAATCCACCAAGATGTATGAGGTGACAGACGTCATCACCTGCATCGGCCACAACAACTTCACCACCGCTGTGATGGCCAACAAGGATTTCTATGACGGTCTGTCCGATGAGGACAAAGAGGTTGTGGAAAACGCATCCGACGCCGCATTCGACTATATCCTCGAATACCAGTCCGGCCTGCAGGAAAAGTCGCTGGAAAACATCGCAGCGGCGAAGCCCGACATGCAGATCAACATCCTGTCCGAAGAAGAGCGCCAGCCCTTCAAAGACAAGGCTGCATCGGTCGAAGAAGCCTTCATCGAGATGACAGGCGACAGCGGCAAAGAGATCCTTGAGCAATTCAAGGCCGACCTCGAAGCCGTTAAGTAAACGCATCCTTTCACCCTCCGGCACTGTCCGGGGGGTGACCTTATTTTGACGCGATCCATTTTGAACCATTCACGGGATGACGCCGGTGACGGAAGACAACCACAGTTCGCAACTGCAATCGCAGACAGACACCACCGGCACTGATGACGCCCCCGTTGGCACCTACAAATCCACCCTACCCGGCCCGCTGGGCACAATCGACAACGCGATCAGCTGGCTTGAGTCTGTGATGCTCGCCGCTGGTGTGTTGCTGATGGCGGCCAATACGATTGCCAATGTGGTAGGTCGTTTCGTCTTTCAAAGCTCGATCTTCTTTTCCGAAGAATTGAACAGCATCCTGATCATTCTCATCACTTTCGCGGGCATTTCCTATGCCGCGCGGCATGGGCGGCATATTCGCATGTCGGCGATTTTCGACGCCCTGCCCCCGCGCCCCCGCAAGGTGCTGATGATCTTCATTGCCTTTGTCACCGCCATCTTCATGTTCGGCCTCGCGTGGTACGCGCTGCAATATATCATGACCCAAGCCGGGCGTGGCCGCCTGTTGCCTGCGCTGCAAGTGCCGGTCTGGTGGACATTGGTCTGGGTGCCTTTCGGGTTCTTCATGACGGGGCTGCAATACCTGCTAACCGCCATCAAAAACATTATCGAGCCTGACATTTACCTGTCGACCAGCGTGCTGGAAGGCTACGACGACAACGAGCGGGAGGTCTAAGCGATGGCTGCTACCATTTTCTCCATCATGGTCGTCCTGCTGCTGCTGGGCTTTCCCATGATGATCCCGCTGATCGTCGGCGCGTTTGTTGGCTTCTATTCCCTCTTCGGCGGTTTCGGCCAGCTAGAGACGATGGTGCAGCAGATGATGGCTGGCGTCCGGCCCGCCTCGCTGATCGCCGTGCCGATGTTTATCTTTGCCGCCGATATCATGACGCGCGGCCAGTCCGCCGGGCGGCTGATTGATATGGTGATGTCCTTCGTGGGTCACATGAAGGGCGGTCTTGCGGTTGCCACGGCTGCGGCCTGTACCATGTTCGGCGCGGTCTCGGGCTCCACTCAGGCGACGGTCGTCGCCGTCGGCTCCCCCCTGCGGCCCCGGATGCTCAAGGCGGGCTACAAAGACAGCTTTGTGCTGGCGCTGATCGTGAATTCCTCCGACATCGCGTTTCTGATCCCGCCCTCCATCGGGATGATCATCTACGGCGTCGTCTCCAACACCTCGATTGCAGAACTCTTCATCGCGGGCATTGGGCCGGGCCTGCTGATCCTCGCGCTGTTTTCGGTCTATTCGGTGATCTACGCCTACCGCCACAACGTCCCCACCGAAGAGAAAGCCACATGGGGCGAGCGTGCCCGCGCGGTACAACAAGCGCTTTGGCCGCTGGGGTTTCCGGCGATCATCATCGGCGGCATCTACGGTGGCGTCTTCTCTCCGACCGAAGCTGCGGCGGCCTGTGTGCTTTACGCCATATTTCTTGAGATGATCGTCTTTCGTGAGATCAACTTTGCCGGCATCTATGAAACGGCGAAATCCACCGGGCTTATCACCGCCGTGGTCTTCATCCTTGTTGCGGCGGGCGCGGCCTTCTCTTGGGTGATCTCTTTTGCGCAAATCCCGCAGGCGGTTTTGGCGGGCATCGGGATCGACAGCATGGGGCCGATTGGGGTGCTCTTTGTNATCTCCATCGCCTTCTTNATCGGCTGTATGTTCGTGGACCCGATNGTGGTGATCCTCGTCTTCGTGCCGATCTTTGCGCCNGTGGTCGACTCGGTTGGCCTTGATCCNGTGCTGGTCGGCACGGTCATCACGCTGCAAGTCGCCATCGGCTCGGCCACGCCGCCCTTTGGNTGTGACATCTTCACCGCCATCGCGGTCTTCAAACGGCCCTATATGGAGGTCATCCGCGGCACCCCGCCTTTCATCATCATGTTGCTGAGCGTCTCGGTTGCCCTGATCTTCTTCCCACAGATCGCCCTGTTCCTGCGCGATCTGGCCTTTGCGAAATAAGAGGAGAGCGTCATGTTCACCCATATCCTCGCCCCCTATGACGGCTCGNTCAATGCCGACCGCGCNNTGATGAAGGCGGCAGAGATNGCCAATCTGACCGGGGCNAAGGTNACGCTGCTGACGATCTACCGGCATCATTCGATGCTGGAGGCGTCGCTGTCGATGGTGCGGGTGAANGATCCGGGCAATATCGACGANGCGATGCANGCCCATGCGACCGAGATCATCAGCCACGGCAAACAGTTGATGAAAGACGCAGGCGTCGANAATGTNCGCGCTTTNGTGCGCTCGGGCCGACCNGCGCGGGCNGTGACCGAATTCGCCAAGAAACATGATGCCGANCTNATCGTCATCGGCTCTCGCGGGTTGGGGGCGACAGGCGATAGCTATCTGCTGGGATCGGTGTCACACAAAGTCACGGGGCTTGCGAAATGCCCTGTGCTTGTCGTCTAGATCAAAGGAATATTCAGGTGACACCCCCTGTGCAAAGCGAAACGCTTGAGTGCCGTTTGCGTGAAGATGAACCCGTGCGCCTTGGCGCGATGCTGCTGTCGACCGACATGACCTTTGAGCGTGACGCGGCGCGGTTGATCGACCCCGCGCAGGCCGCACTGCATGTGGCGCGGATCGCGTTTGAGAACCCCACCACCCCCGAACGCCTGCGTGCCATGACACCGGATATGGCACGCACTGCGGCGCTGCTGGTGCCGGGGATCAAGCTTTCGGCAATCGCCTTTTGCTGCACCTCGGCCTCTGTTGCCATCGGTAATCCTGCGGTACGCGAGGCCATCGGCGAAGGGCTCCCCGGCGTGCCGGTCATCACCCCCGCCTCTGCCGCCATCGCGGGCTTTGCCGCGCTTGGCGTGACGCGGGTGGCAATGCTCACCCCCTATCTGCCCGAAACCGCCGCGCCGCTGGCCGCCTATTTCGAGGAACAGGGCCTACAGGTCATGCGCAACGGCGCCTTCGGGTTGGAAGACGACCGCGACATGGCGCGGATCGACGACGAGAGCATCATCAACGGCGCCGCAGCACTGGACGGACCAGAGGTAGAGGCATTTTTCCTCTCCTGCACGTCCCTGCGCGGTGTCGACGTGATTGACCGGATCGAAGCCGCCTTGGGCAAGCCGGTCGTGACCTCCAATCAAGCGCTGTGCTGGGCTTTGCAACGGATGGGCGGGCTGTCGGGCCGTCCCGATGGCTATGGCCGTCTGTTCGACTGCGACATGCCAAGCGCCCATGCACAGGGCATCATTCCGTGATCCCGGCCCCTCTGGCCGGATCACAATATTCGGGTAACCAGACATGAAAGGGGCTGGCCTATGACCACGTATGAGGCGAATTTTACAAACAGCGAGTACCAGCGCCGGGTCGACCGAACGCGCAAGACCATGGCCGCGCGCAACATGGATGCGATCGTGGTCAGCGACCCGTCGAACATGTCGTGGCTCTCGGGCTATGACGGTTGGTCATTCTATGTCTACCAAGCGGTGATCGTGACCCATGAGGGAGAGCCCGTTTGGTGGGGCCGCGGCATGGACGCGCTTGGCGCAAGACGCACCGTCTTCATGGAGGATGACTGCATCCGCGGCTACGATGACAGCTACGTCCAGAACCCCGAAAAACACCCGATGGAAGACCTCTCGGCCCTACTGAGCGAAATGGGGTTAGAGAACGCGCGTATCGGCGTGGAGATGGACAACTACTACTACTCCGCCCGCGCCCATGACACGCTGAAGACCAAGTTGCCCAAGGCGACCTTTATGGATGCCACGGCGCTGGTGAATTGGGAACGCGCCGTGAAATCCGAGCGCGAGATCGAATATATGGAGCGCGCCGCGCGGATCGTCGAAGAGATGCACGTCCGCATCCTCGAAGTCGCTGTGCCGGGGATGCGCAAGAACGATCTGGTCGCCGAGATCTATGCCACCGGCATTCGCGGTGCGCAGGGCTTTTGGGGCGACTACCCCGCCATCGTGCCCATGGCTCCATCCGGCATGGACGCCACCGCCCCGCATCTGACGTGGGACGACCGGCCCATGCAGCCCAACGAGGCGACCTTCTTTGAAATCGCAGGTGCCCACCGTCGCTATCAGTGCCCGCAATCGCGCACGCTGTTTTTCGGGGATGTCCCGCAAAAATACCGCGACGCCGAACAGGCGGTGCTAGAGGCCATCGACGCAGGGCTGGAACAGGCCAAGCCGGGCAATAAGGCCGAGGACATCGCCAATGCCTTCAACAAGACGCTCAACAAGGCCGGGTTTGAGAAGGACAGCCGCTGCGGCTATGCCATCGGCATCAGCTATCCCCCCGACTGGGGCGAGCGCACGATCTCTTTCCGCCGGGGCGATACGACGATCCTAGAGCCAAACATGACCTTCCATTTCATGCCCGCGCTCTGGCTGGATGATGGCGGGCTAGAAATCACCGAGCCGATCCGCATCACCGAGACCGGCCATGAATGTTTCTGCACCACACCGCGAAAGTTGTTTGTTTCCGCATGACCAGCAATCCCATCACCCCGACCATCCCGCTCGACAAACCCGGCGCGCATCACGGTTTCCTGCGCCTGCCCTACAGCCGCGATGACAGCGCTTGGGGCTCTGTCATGGTGCCGATCACCGTCATTAATGGCGGCGACGGCCCTACGGCGCTGCTGACAGGCGGCAACCACGGCGATGAATACGAAGGCCCGATTGCCCTGCAAGAACTGGCGGCCACGCTGGATCCTGCGCAGATCAAAGGTCGCGTTATTATCCTGCCGATGATGAACCAACCCGCCTTCGCCGCTGGCCGCCGCTGTTCACCCATCGACGGCGGCAATATGAACCGCAGCTTTCCGGGCAGCCCCGGCGGCACGGTAACCCAAAAGATTGCGCATTACATCGCCACCGAACTGGTGCCGCTGGCCGACATCGTGCTGGATTACCACTCTGGCGGGCGCACGCTGGATTTCCTGCCCTTCGCCGCCGCGCATATCCTGCCCGACAAGAAACAGGAGGCCGCCTGCATGGCCGCGATGGAGGCCTTCAACGCCCCCTATTCGATGAAGATGCTGGAGATCGACAATCGCGGCATGTTCGACACCGAAGTAGAGGAACAGGGCAAGGTCTTCGTCACCACCGAGCTTGGCGGCGCGGGCACGTCGACGGCCAAAAGCGTCGCCGTCGCCCGCAAAGGCGCGTGCAATTTGTTGATCCATGCAGGGATTTTGACTGGCGAGCCCGAGATGGCTGAGACCGTGATGCTCGACATGCCCGATGGGCGCTGCTTCACCTTTAGCGAGACGAATGCGCTGCTGGAGCCGCTGGTCGATTTGGGGGATGAAGTGACCGAGGGCCAAGCCATTGCGCGGCTCTGGCCCAGCGACCGCAGCGGTCAGCCCGCAATTACCGCCCATGCGCAGCTTAGCGGCATCCTGACCGCCCGGCATGTGCCGGGACTGGTCAAGATGGGCGATTGCATCGGGGTGGTGGCGCAGGTGGTCTGACCCACCTGCAACGCCTCATTCGTCGACGGGGAAGTAGCAGGCTGCCGGATGCGGCGCGCCCTCAAGCACGGGGCGCTCTTTCCGGCAGACATCCTGCACCTTCCAGCAGCGCGGGGCAAAGGGGCAGCCCTCGGGGATCGCCAGTGGGGAGGGCAGTTCGCCCTGTAGCTTGATCCGCTCTTTGCCGCCTTCGGGGTCAGCGCGTGGGGTCGCGGAGAGCAGCGCCGCCGTATAGGGATGGCGCGGGTTCTCAAAGACTTCGTCTTTCGGCCCCTTCTCAACCGCGCGGCCCAGATACATGACGATCACATCGTCAGCCACATGGCGCACGACAGAAAGGTCATGGCTAATGAACAGATACGCCAGCTGCATCTTCTCCTGAAGGTCCACCAACAGGTTCAGGATCGCCGACTGGATCGACAGATCAAGCGCCGAGACGGGCTCATCCAGCACCAGCACCTTCGGGTCCAACATCAACGCCCGCGCCACCGCGATCCGCTGGCGCTGACCGCCCGAGAACATATGCGGGTAGCGGTCGTAGTGTTCAGGCCGCAGACCGACAAGGCGCAGCATCTCGCGGGCCTTCTCTTCACGTTCCTTCTTGGACATGTCCTTGCGGTTGATAACCAGCGGCTCTTGCAGGATCGTGCCGATCTGCTGGCGCGGGTTCAGCGAGCCGTAAGGGTCTTGGAACACGATCTGAACATGCTGGCGCAGGTCGGCCCAATCCTCGGGCCGGACCGCTTTGCCGTCGAGCGTCAGCGAGCCTGCGGTCGGCTCTTCGATCATTGTGACCATGCGTGCCAGCGTGGACTTGCCACAGCCGCTTTCGCCCACCACGGCCAGCGTCTTGCCGGGGTGCAGTTGGAAATCGAGGCCCGCGACGGCCTTGAGCGTCTGGGTCTTGCGCAGGAAGCCGCCACCAACCTGATAGTGACGCTCCAGCGCGTCGGCGGTCATTACGGGGGCAGTCATGACGCGACCCTTTCATCGGTATTCAGCGGATAGAAACAACGGGCCTTGCCCAGTTCCTCGCTCAGCGGTGGCGGGTTCTCGGCGCGGCATTTGTCGTTGGCGAACTTGCAGCGCGGGGAGAACAGGCACCCGGCAGGGCGATCGAACTGGCCCGGCACCACGCCGGGGATTGTCGGCAGGCGTTTTTCGGTCGCGCGTTCCGGCAATGCGTCTAAGAGCGCCGCCGTATAAGGGTGATGCGGCTCGCGGAAGAGCGGCAGCACCTGCTGCTCTTCGATCTTCTGACCGGCATATTGCACCGAGACACGCTCGGCGGTTTCGGCCACCACGCCCATGTCATGAGTGATCAGCACCAGCCCCATGCCGGTCTCTTCGCGCAGGGAGGTCAGCAGATCGAGGATCTGCGCCTGAATGGTCACGTCGAGCGCGGTTGTCGGCTCATCCGCGATCAGAAGCTTGGGTTTACAAGCAATCGCCATGGCGATCATCACGCGCTGGTTCATCCCGCCCGACATCTGGTGCGGGAAGACGGAAAGGCGCTTTTCCGGGTCCGGGATGCCGACCTGCTCAAAGAGTTCAATCGCCCGCTTGTGCCGCTCGGCCCGGTTCAGCCCAAGGTGAAAGCGCAGGGATTCTTTGATCTGCCAGCCCACTGGGAAGCAGGGGTTGAGCGAGGACATCGGCTCTTGAAAGATCATCGCAAGGTCATTGCCGACAATCTTGCGCCGGGCGCGCTTGTCCATTTTCAGCAGGTCATGACCGTCGAAGGTCAGCTCATCGGCGGTGACGGTGGCGGTCCAAGGCAGCAGGCCCATCAGCGCCAGCATCGACACCGACTTGCCCGAGCCACTTTCGCCGACGATGGCGAGGATCTCACCGGTGTCGACATCTTGGTCAACCGAGTCCACGGCGCGGAACTTGCCCGAGGCGGTGGCGAAATCGACCGAGAGGTTGCGGATACGCAGAAGAGACATCAATCAGCTCCGCTTTAGTTTCGGATCAAGGGCGTCGCGTAGCCCGTCACCCATGAGGTTGATCGCCAACACGGTGACGAGGATCGCAAGGCCGGGGAAGGTCACGACCCACCACGCCCGCAGAATGAACTCGCGCGCTTCGGCCAGCATGGTGCCCCATTCGGGCGTGGGCGGCTGCGCCCCCATGCCGAGGAAGCCAAGCGCGGCGGCATCAAGGATCGCGGTCGAAAACGACAGCGCGGCCTGCACGATGATCGGCGCAAGGCAGTTCGGCAGCACGGTCACGACCATCAGCCGCAGCGTGCCAGCACCGACAACACGGGCCGAGGTCACGTAGTCTTTCTGCCGCTCCGAGAGCACGCTCGCCCGTGTCAGACGCACGTAATGCGGCTGCAACACAATCGCGATGGCGATCATCGCATTGGTCAGCGACGGCCCAAGGATGGCCACGAGCACCAGCGCCAGCAGCAGCGACGGGAAGGCCAGAATGATGTCCATGATCCGCATGATGATCGTGTCGAGCCACTTGGGCGCGAAGCCCGAGATCAACCCGATGATGATCCCGCCAGAAGCGGCGATAGACACCACGACGATGCCAACGAAGAAGGAGTAGCGCGCACCAACAATCAGGCGCGACAGCATATCGCGGCCCAGTGGGTCGGTGCCGAGGATATGGCTCCACGTGCCACCGTCCTGCCAGACAGGCGGCTGCAGCGTCGCAGCGCGGAACTGTTGGGTCGCGTCATGCGGGGCGATCCACGGGCCGAACAGCGCCAGAAAGGCGAAGACGGAAAAGATCCACAGGCCAATCACGGCCCCACGGTTTTCGCGGAAATAGAACCAGAATTCGCGCAGGCGTCCGGGGCGCGCGTGGACCATTTCGGCTTCGGCAGAGAGTGCGTCGTCCATTAGCGTTTCCTGATCTTGGGGTTGATGATGCCATAGAGCATGTCAACGGTGAGGTTCACGACCATGACCATGACGGCGATCAGCAGCAGGCCACCCTGCACCACCGGGTAGTCGCGGCGGAAAATGCTGTCGACCATCCACTTGCCGATGCCCGGCCAGCTAAAGATCGTTTCGGTCAGAATGGCGCCCGCCAGCAGCGTGCCGACCGACAGGCCGATCACGGTGATGACGGGAATAAGCGCGTTGCGCAGGGCGTGGATACCATTGATCCGCCCCGGGGACATGCCCTTGGCCCGCGCGGTGCGGATGTAGTCTTCGCCCAGCACTTCGAGCATGGCCGAGCGGGTCTGCCGTGCGATCACCGCCAGTGGGATGGTGCCCAGCACGATGGTCGGCAGCAACAGGTGCCGCAGCGCCGAGGTAAACGCCCCGTCCTGCCCCGAGGCGATGCTGTCGATCAGCATGAAGCCCGTGGCATTGGGGAAGTAGTATAGCAGATCAATCCGGCCCGAGACTGGCGTCCAGCCCAAGTTGCCCGAGAAGACGATGATCAGCAGCAGCGCCCACCAGAAAATCGGCATCGAATAGCCCACAAGTGCGGTCGACATCAGCGCCCGGTCAAAGAACTTGCCCCGGTTCACCGCAGCAATCACCCCCGCCGGCAGGCCCAAGGCCACGGCAAAGATCATCGCGCAGACCGACAGTTCCAACGTCGCCGGGAAGAGCGAGAAGAACTCATCCCAGACAGGCCGTTTGGTCACGAAAGAGTTGCCCAGATCGCCTTGTAGAACGCCGGTGAAGTAGTCCCAGAACTGCACATAGATCGGCCTGTCAAAGCCGAACTGCTGCTGCAGTTCCAAGTAGCGTTCTTCGGAAATGCCCCGCTCGCCCGCCATGACGACAATCGGGTCGCCGGGCAGCATGCGGATAAAGGCAAATGAAATCAGCGTGACGCCGATAAAGGTCGGGATGAAGGTCGCAAGGCGCGACAAGACATATTTCAGCACGGGAGCACCATCAGTTCCTTCGGAAAGTTGGTCAGGGATTTGTAGCCATCTTCGGTGATCAGCACGTCATCTTCGATGCGCACGCCAAAGTTGCCGATCTCATAGAGGCCGGGTTCATTGGTGTACACCGTTCCGGCGGGTAAAGTCATATGGTTGCCGCGCATGATATAGGGCGCTTCATGCACATCGCGGCCAAGGCCGTGGCCGGTCTTGGTGCGGATGCGGTCGGCATAGGGCGAGGCTTCGAGGACCGAAATCACCACATCGTCGATTTCATGCGCGGTGACACCGGCGCGGGTGGCCTCCAGCCCGGCGAGGTTGGCGCGCAGCACGGTGTCATAGACTTCGCGCCCCTCCTCGCTGACATGGCCGAGGAAAACGGTGCGGGTGATGTCGGCGGCAAAGCCGTTCTTGCGCGCGCCGAAATCAATCAGCAGCGCATCGCCCGCTTTGACGCGGTAATTTTCGCGCGCTTTGGCATGGGGGCGGGCCGAGCCATCACCGGCAGCGACGATGGGCGCAAAGGACAGATCATCGGCCCCTTCGGCAAAGACCATCTGCACCAGTTTCTGTTCGATCTCTTTCTCGGTCTGGCCGAGCTTCACGGAATCGAGTGTCGCGCGCAGGGCGCGTTCGGAAATGCTGATCGCCTCTTGCAGGGCGGCAACCTCGGCCTCAGTCTTGATCATGCGCGGGGCGGAAATTTCACGCTCGGCGTCGATGATCCGCAGGTCGGGCTGCGCTTTCTTTAGCGCGTGATGCACAAAGACGCGCATCACTTGGCCCTCAACGGCCAGCGAGGTGATGTTCAGATGCTCGGTCAGCGCGGCAAAGGCATCGTCATAGCCTGTTTGATCGCGCCAATCGAAAACGGCACCGTCAAAGCCGACCAATTCCCAGCTGCCCAGTTCAAGGTTTGGCACCAAGGCGGCGGCGGGGCCGCGGGCCGGGATCACCAGAACAAAGGGGCGTTCGTGGCTCATGAAGGCATGGTCGACAGCGCGGGTGAAATTCGGGCCGGGCACCAGCGCCACGGCGTCCACCGATAGGTCAGCGGCGATATCGGCATAGGCCGAGAGGCGATCATTCAGTGAATTGGACAAGGTAAGGCTTCCCGGCGGTAGAGGTTAATAAAATGGGGACGGCATGGAATGCCGCCCCCCTTTGATCAAAGCGGCAGGGTTACTGCTTCAGGCCAACTTGGTTGAAGATGTGGCCACCCAGCGGGTGCACGACATAGTTTTCAACTTCGGGGCGCATGGTCATGTAGACAACCGAATGCGCGATGGTGGCCCAAGGTGCTTGATCCTTGAAGATCTGCTGCGCTTCTTCGTACAGCGGCGCACGCTCTTCTTGGGTCGGCAGAACCTTGGCTTTCTGGATCAGCGCGTCGAATTCCTCGTTGCACCACTGGGCGCGGTTGGATTTCTCGACACCGTCACAGCCCAGCAGAACCGCGAGGAAGTTGTCTGGGTCGCCGTTGTCACCGGTCCAACCCAGCAGCACCGCGCCATCACGGTCTTTCGACTTGGAGCGCTCAAGATACTCACCCCATTCGTAGGAGACGATTTCAACATCGACGCCAACTTTGGAGAAGTCTTCTTGCATCAGCTCGGCCATACGGCGGGCGTTGGGGTTGTAGGGACGCTGAACCGGCATCGCCCAGATCTTCATGGACAGGTCGGTGACGCCTGCTTCCTCGAGCATCGCCTTGGCGGCCTCGGGGTCATAGTTGTCGTCTTCGATGGCGTCGTTGTAAGACCACATGGTCGGCGGCAGCGGGTTCTTGGCGATTTCGCCGGAGCCCTGGAACACCACGTCGATGATCGCCTGCTTGTCGATCGCCATGTTCAGCGCCTTGCGGACATCGGCGTTGTCAAAGGGCGCGACCTGCGTGTTGTAAGCCAGATAGCCGACGTTCAGACCTTCTTGCTCCATCACGACAATGTCTTCGGCGTCTTTCATCGCCTGAACATCGGCAGGGTTCGGATATGCCGTCACGTGGCACTCACCCGCCTGCACCTTTTGGTAGCGGACCGAAGCGTCAGGCGTGATCGCGAAGATCAGGCTTTCGACTTTGGCCGGATCGCCCCAGTATTCGTCGTTCCGCAGGTAACGGATGACCGCGTCTTTCTGGTAGGCTTGGAACTGGAACGGGCCTGTGCCGATGGGCGCTTGGTTCACCATTTCGGGTGTGCCAGCTTCCATCATCGCGTCGGCATATTCTTTCGATACGATTGAGGCGAAATCCATGGCCATGTTGGCGATGAAAGGCGCTTCGGGGCGGGTCAGGTTGAAGGCCACGGTGTAATCGTCGACCTTTTCGATGCTCTCGATCAGGTCGGGCATGGACATGCCGCCGTAGTATTCCCATGTGCCGCCGGAAACGGTGTGATAGGGGTTTTCTTCGTTGCCCTGACGGTCAAAGCTGAAGATCACGTCGTCAGCGTTGAAATCGCGTGTCGGTGTGAACTGGTCGTTGGAGTGGAACTTCACCCCTTCGCGCAGCTTGAAGGTGACCTTCATGCCGTCTTCGCTGACTTCCCAGCTTTCAGCCAGCGCGGGGATGACTTCGGTCGTGCCGACTTTGAACTCGGCCAGACGGTTGTAGATCGGGTGGCTGGAGGCGTCGAAGGTGGTGCCAGCGGTGTAAAGCGCGGGGTCAAAACCCTCGGGCGAGCCTTCGGAGCAATAGACCAGCGCTTGGGCCGATGCGGCTGTGGCACCCAGTGCCGCCAGCATGGCGCCGGTGGCCAATTTCGTTGTAAAAGACATAATATTCACTCTCCTGATTGGTATGTTTTTTGGCAGCGGTTTGTCCGCCGCAGGTGATACGCCCTTAGGGGCGAGACGACGCGAATGCGGTGGCTAATGCCCCTTCATTCGGACGTATTCTATTGGCGCCGGCGGCCTGTTCGTATTGCATCCGGCCCACCCAAAGGACGCGGGCGGGCTTGTCGGTTTTGTTGGACCAAGAATGCGGGCTGCTGCCGAGGTAATGCAGGCTGTCGCCGGGCCGCATGATATGCTCCCCCCCATCGACGACCTGCGCGATCTCACCTTCAAGGATATAGATCACCTCTTCGCCCTCATGCACGACCTCTTCCGAGGCGTAGCCCGGTGGCACGTTCATGATGTAGGAGGACAGCTCATGGCCGGGAAAATCCGCGCCGATCTTCTCATATTCGATGGAAGACCCCGACACGGCAAAGCGGGGACGCTCATCCGCGCGGGTCAGGCTGTCTTGGGTCTTGGGGGTATGGATGAAAAAGCTGACTTCGACCTGAAGCGCGACGGCAATCTGCGACAGGGTGCCCAGCGACGGCGTGGCCCGGCCCCGCTCAACTTGGCTCAGATAACCGACCGACACGCCAGAGGCTTCGCCCAACTGCTGCAAGGTCAGGGACAAACGATGACGTTGCTTGCGCATACGTGCGCCAAGCGTGGATACACTGTCGCCATTGGCAGTCGGCAAATTCACCCTCCCCGTGAACAGCGGCCCGATCTTGCGCCGGGCGCAGCCATTTCGTCTCTCGTTGTGTGCGAGTAAAAAAGTTGAGGGTCAACAAAAATTTTTTTACTGCGGCGCAGCATGGGGCCTATAGCGACGACTTTGCGCGGCGGTTGCTGTTCTATTCAAAGGATTTTAGCTGCTCACGATCAATCCGCGCCAATTCACGCGCCGTCGGATCAAGCGGCGCGAAAGAAACACTCAGCCCGCTGGGATGCCATTCGCAGATCCCGAATCCGGTGCCCTCAACGATGCGCAAATCGCGGGTTTCGGTCAGATCGATGGTAGAATGCAGCCCGTTGGAGATCACCACCGGGATGCCGTGCCAATGGCTCACCCGGTTCACATGCACATGGCCCGAAAGGATCCCCGCCATATGCTGTCCCTTTAACATTGCAGCCAAACGCGCGCTGCTGGCCTTATCCAAACTGCCCCACGCCAGCGCTTCGGGATCAATGCGCGGCGGGTGGTGAATGACCAAGAGTTTCGCCAGTTCGGGGTGACGCTGCAGCGCTGCCTGTAGAAACTCGAACTGCGCGTCATCCAGCGCCCCGGCCACCTTGCCCGGTACACTGCTGTCCAGCGCAATAACATGCAGATCACCCTGCGGCGCGTCGTGGAAATAGGGCGCATCAGCCAGCCCCGGCGCAAAGACCGCGTTAAAACCGGCGCGTTTGTCGTGGTTGCCAAGGGCCATCACCAGCGGCGCTTTCAGCGGGGCCGTGATCTCGTGCACCAGCGCATAGCTTTCCCGGTCGCCCTGATTGGTCAGATCGCCGCTGGCCACGACAAAGTCGGGCTGCGGGTCCATCGCGTTGATCACCTCAACCACGCGGCGCAGGGTGGCGGGCGTGTCGCTTTGCAGATGCGGGTCGGCCAAATCGGGGTGCGAGATATGCAGGTCGGTCAGGTGGACGAAACGGGTCATGGGCGTACTCCTGCGGCTGTCAGCAGGGTTTTCGTATAAGGGTGCTTGGGCGCGCGCAACACATCAGCGGCCGCACCGCTCTCAAGCGTTTTACCGTGCTGCAGCACCAGCACCCGGTCACAGACCGCCCCCACCACCGCGAGGTCATGGCTGATGAACACCATCCCGAGGCCCAGATCATCTTGCAGGTCCATCAGAAGATTAAGGATTTGCGCCTGAACCGAGACATCAAGGGCCGAGACCGCCTCATCCGCGACCAAAAGCGCGGGGCGGGTGATGATGGCGCGGGCGATGGCGATGCGCTGGCGCTGCCCGCCCGAGAATTCATGCGGATATTTGCCTGCGTCGGCTGGATGCAGCCCGACCTGCGCCAAGGCTTCGGCGACGCGATGGGTAATATTCTCCGTCTCGCCATTGGCGCGCAGAGGCTCGGCGATGGACCAGCCAATGCGGCGGCGCGGGTTGAGCGAGCCGAAAGGGTCTTGAAACACCATCTGAAAACCGCGCCGCAGCCGGCGCAGCTCTTCGCCCCGAAGCTCATGCAGATCGCGCCCTTGAAACAGCACCTCCCCCGCGTCCGGACGCTCAAACGCCATGATGAGCCGCGCCAATGTCGATTTGCCCGAACCGCTTTCGCCGACCACGCCCAAGGTCTCGCCCGCGTGCAGCGAAAACGCCGCCCCCTCCAGCGCGGTCAGCACCGGCGGGGCGCGCAGCAGGCTTTGACGCGGCAGCTTGTAGCGGCGGGTCAGGTTGCGGACCTGCAAGAGCGGCGCGTCAGTCATGCCGCGGCTCCGTCAGCAAATGACAGGCGGCGCCGCGCCCCGTTTCAGTCTGCGCAAAGGCCGGGCGCTGCGTGGCGCAATGGGGCAGCTCAGCCGGGCAGCGCCCCGAGAAACGGCAGCCCAACGGCAGCGCATGCAGCGGCGGCACAGTGCCGGGAATGGTCGGCAGCCTGCGGCGCTTTCCTTGGGCATCCCGCCCTGCCACACCGGCATCGGGCCGCGCACCCAAGAGCCCCTTGGTATAGGGATGCGCGGGCGCGCCAAGCACCTCTGCCGTGCGGCCCCGCTCAACCATATCGCCAGCATACATCACCACAATATCTTCGGTGGCGCGCGCCACGGCGGCAAGGTCATGGCTGATGAAAACCAGCGCCATTTGCCGCTCCCGCGCGAGCCGTTGCAACAGGTCGGTGATCCGCAGCGCGACATTGGCATCCAGCGCCGTGGTCGGCTCATCCGCGATCAGCAGCATCGGATTGCAGGCCAAGGCCAGCGCGATCAGCACCCGCTGGCGCTGCCCGCCCGACATCTCATGCGGGAATTGCCGCAGGCGTCGATTTGGGTCGGGAATGCCCACCTCTTCGAACAGGCTCAGCGCGCGGGCGCGGGCCGCGCGGCGCGTCAGGCCATCATGCAATAACATCGGCTCCATCACCGTGTCGCCCACCCGCCGCAGCGGGTTGAGCGCCGCCATCGGCTCCTGAAACACCATCGCGACGCGGCGGCTGCGCAGCCTCTGCCAGTCCCGCTCGGCCGCGCGGGCCATATCCTGCCCGTCGATGCGAAGCTGTCCGGTCAGGCGCGCGCTGTCGGGGGCCATGCCCATCAGGCACAGGGCCAGAAGCGTCTTGCCCGAACCGCTTTCACCCACGACACCCAAGCGGTCGCCGCGCTCGATCACCAGATTGGCATCACGCAGCGCCGCCGCATGGCCGAAATGGACCGAGAGATTGCTGAGTTCGATCATCGCGCGCGCGCCAGTCTCGGGTCGGTGATATCGCGCAGCCCGTCGCCCAGAAGGCCGAACCCCAGCACCGCCACAACGATGCAAAGGCCGGGATAGATCGCCAGTTGCGGGGCGAGATACATCAAGGTCTGCGCCTCCGACAACATCCGCCCCCAGCTTGAGGCGGGCGGCTGTGCGCCAAGGCCGAGATAGCTCAGCGCCGCTTCGGCCAAAATCGCTACGGCAAACTCGATGGTGGCCTGCACGATGATTGCGGCGGCGATATTGGGCAGGATGTGATCGCGGCTGATCGCAAAGCGCCCCCGCCCCGCCGCGCGTGCCGCGGCGACATAATCGCGCGTCCAGATTTGGTTGGCAGAGGCACGGGTGACGCGGGCGAAGATGGGGATGTTGATGAATGAGATCGCCAGTACCGCATTGGTCAGCGACGGCCCAAAGACCGCCGCCAGCATGATCGCAAAGAGCAGCGCGGGAAAGGCGAAGCCCAGATCGGCCAGCCGCATCACCGCATCCTCGACCCAGCCGCCGAGTGCCGAGGCGAGCAGGCCAAGCGCCACACCGATGCTGCCGCCCAGCAGCACCGCCACCAGCGCCACGGTCATCGAATTACGCGCCGCCGCCATCAGTTGCGCCACCACGTCGCGGCCCAACTGATCGGTGCCTAGCCAATGCTCTGCCGAAGGCGGCGCGAATTTGGTCGAGATCGACATCGTCTGCGGGTCATGCGGGGTCCAGATCAGCGACAGCGCCGCCACCCCAACCACGAGGGTGACCAGCACCGCGCCCAGCAGAAAATTCGCCGGAAGCGGCCTCATGCTCGGGCCTTCAGCCGGGGGTCGATGACCACGTAAAGCAGGTCGACCACGAAATTCGCCGTCACCACGATGGCGGCGAAAAGCATCACCAGCGCNTGCACCGTGGGCAGGTCACGGTTGGCGATGGANTGAAAAATCAGCCGCCCCAGCCCCGGCAGGTAAAAGACGTTCTCAATCACGATGGTGCCGGTGACCAACGCGGCGAATTGCATGCCCACGATGGTCACGATCGGCACCAGCGCATTGGGCAGCACATGCCGCCAAAGCACCCGCCGCCGCGACAACCCACTGGCCCGCGCGGTGCGCACGAAGTCCAGCCGCATCACCTCCAACGCCGAAGACCGCGTGACCCGTGCCAGCACCGCCGACTGTACCAGTGCCAGCGCCACCGTGGGCAGAATGAGCGAGCGCAGCGCAGCGACCGGATCGTCCCAGCCCGCAAAGCCCCCGGGCGGCAGCCAGCGCAGCTTCACCGCAAAGAGCATCACCAGCAGGATCGACAGCCAGAAGGCGGGCACCGCAATGCCGAGCTGGCTGAGAAACATCACCCCCCAGTCACCCGCCCGCCCATGCTGCGCCGCCGCCGTGATGCCAAGGCTCAGGGCAAGCACCAGCGTCACCAACATCCCCGCCACAGCAAGTGAAATGGTCATCGGCAGCCGCTCGGAAATCAGCTCCGAGACCGGGACACGGAAAGAATGGCTGATCCCGAAATCTCCCTGCAAGGCGTTCCAGACCCATGAGAAATAGCGCGTCACCAGCGGCGCGTTCAGCCCCAACTGCTCGCGCAGCGCCGCCAGCGCGTCCTCGCTGGCGTCCATCCCAAGGATCGTCAGCGCTGGATCGCCCGGCAGCACGTTCATCACGGCAAAGACCACGACCGACACGGCCAACAGGGTCAGCACGAAACCAAGCGTGCGGCGGAAGAGGAAATAGGCCACGGGATCAGGTCCAATGGCTGCGGCACGCGCGGCACCGCAGCCGGTTTAGATCAATTTGCGACGCTGACGCCCTTGAGCGGCATGTAGAGTACCGGCGAAGAAGCCCAATACCCTTCGACCCCTTCCCGAAAGACACCCAATAGCGGCAGCTGAAACAGGAATGCATGAACCGACTGATCCGACAGCATTTGCTGGCCCTGCTTCAGCAATTCGTCGCGCTTGGCCGGGTCGACCTCTGTCGTGATCTGCTCCCACAGGGATGTCATCTCAGCGTTGTCATAGCCATAGAAGTAATCAGGCCCACGGGCGAAATTGCCCATGTCGTTGGGGCTGGTGTGCGCGATGATGGTCATGTCGTAGTTCTTCTGCTTATAGACCTCATCGATCCAGAAGCCCCATTCGACATTCTCAACCTTGGCGTCGATCCCGGCCTCGGCAAGCTGGTTCTGAATGATCTCGGCCGAGCGGGTCGCGTAGGGGAAGGGCGGCACGCGCAGGGTCATGGTGGCGCCGGCCACGCCTGCCGTCTCAAACATTTCCTCGGCCTTGGCGCTGTCATGCGGATAGGCGTCCGTCAGGTCGACATAGGCGGTGCCATGCGGCGGGTAGAAGCTGCCGATGGGCACCGCTTGGCCATACATTGCGCCTTCAATGATCTCGTCGCGGTCGATGGCGGTGGCCACGGCGCGGCGCACCTCGACGTTGTCGAAGGGCGGCTTGGCGTTGTTCATGGCGAGGATCACTTCGCCCTCGGTCGAGCCAACGTTGACGCGGAAGCGCGGGTCGGCTTCGAACTGCGGCAGCAGTTCCGGCGCGGGGAAACCGGGGAATGCGTCAAGCTCTTCGGCCATCATTGCCGCTGTCGCCGCGGCGGGGTCGGAGATGAAGCGGAAGACGACCTTATCGAGCGCCACATCGGCGGCATCGCGGTGATCGGGGTTCTTGATCAAAGTCAGACGGTCGCCACGGGTCCAGCTGTCAAACTTGAAGGGGCCGGAGCCCACGGGGTTGGCGTTGTTGGTCTCCGCGCTCTCCGAGGCCACGATGGCGCTGTCGCCCTGCCCCATGTTGAACAGGAAGAAGGCATCTTTGGCCTTGAGCGTGATCTCGACCGTTTGCGGGTCGACCGCTTTGACGCTTTCGATCGGCTCGAAGATGTCCTTCGAAGGGTTCACGCTGTCCTCGCCCATGGCGCGGTCGAAGGAGTAGACGACATCCTCGGCATCCAGCGCGCTGCCATCGTGGAAAGTCACGCCCTCGGCGAGTTTGAACGTGTAGGTCAGACCGTCCTCGGAGACCTCCCATGAGGTCGCAAGGTTGGGCTGCACCTCCCCGTTCTCGGCCACGGTGGTCAACGATTCGAAGACGTTTTGCGTCATCATGCTGTCGATGGAGGCGGTGGCATCCGCTGTCGGGTCAAGCGACGTGGGCTCCTGCTGCATGCCGATGACAAGCTCGGCAGCGGCAGAGACCGAGGCCATCAGGCCAAAGGCCAGCGTCAGCGCGGGAAGGGTTTTGGTGAGGGGCAAATGAGACATGGGGCAGCACTCCTGTGGGGAGGGGCGTGTTCGGCCCTGCCGCGCGCCCCTTTGTGACAGACTGCGCCGGGCGGGGGCGTTCGGTCAACGGCTTTGGCGCACTGCGGGAAAACTTCATGTAATTGCAACAATATGGCGGATTTCACCGAGCGGCCCCAGAAGCGGGAAGGGGACGGGGATCCCCCCTTTTGCGCGGCAATCGGCGGTGCTAGCTTCCGCGCAGAGAGGGCGGACTATGGATATTTCTACGACAGGTTTCGATTGCATTGTCATTGGCGCGGGCATCGCGGGCGCTTCTGTCGCCGCTGAACTGTCCAGCGACCGCCGGGTGCTGCTGTTGGAACGGGAAAGCCAGCCGGGCTATCACACCACGGGCCGCTCTGCCGCCCTGTTTACCGTGACCTATGGGCCGGAGGTGATCCGCGCCCTCTCCCGAGCCTCCGCCGCTTTCTTTCACGCCCCCGCCAGCCCCCATCTGGAGCATCCGCTGCTGGAACCACGCGGCGCGGTGTTCGTCGCGCGGCAGGATCAGCAGGCGGCGCTGGCGCGCACCGCCGAGGAACTGGGACCCCATGTCACCCCGCTGACCGGGGCCGAAATCGAGACACTCGTGCCGCTACTGCGCAAAGGCTATGCCAGCGCCGGGCTGCGCGATGCTTCGGCGGCGGATATCGACGTGAACGGGCTGCATCAACATTACCTCAAGACCTTCCGCGCCGCGGGCGGTGTCTTGCAAACCAAGGCCGAGGTGCGGGCGCTTCGCAAAGAAGGAGACTGGCAGGTCGACACGAACCAAGGCACCTTCCACGCGCCGGTCATCGTCAATGCCGCAGGGGCTTGGGCCGATGAGATCGCCACGCTGGCCGGGCTTGCACCTGCGGGTCTCACCCCGAAACGCCGCACGGCGCTGACGGTGGCACCACCCGATGGCATGGCACCGGACCGTTGGCCGATGGTGGTGGATATCGATGAGCAGTTTTACCTCAAGGCCGATGCGGGCAAGCTGCTGATTTCACCTGCGGACGCCACGCCCTCGCCCCCTTGTGACGCCCAGCCCGAGGAATTGGATATCGCGATCTGTATCGACCGGATCGAAACCGCATTTGACCTTCACCGCCCCCGCATTGAAAGCCGCTGGGCAGGGCTGCGCAGTTTCCTGCCCGACGGTGACCCGGTGGCGGGCTTTGATCCCGAGGGGGAGGGGTTTTTCTGGCTGGCGGGGCAAGGCGGTTATGGCATTCAAACCGCGCCCGCTCTGGCCCGCGCTGCCGCCGCTCTGGTGCGGGGAGAAGATATCCCCGGCGACATTGCCGCCGAGGGTGTCACTTCAAAGGCGCTTGCACGAAGGCGTTCGGGGCTGGCTTAGCCGCCCATCCCGGCGTCAGCTTCGATCTGCTTGCGCGACTTGCGTGCGCGTTCGGTGGCCGATTTCAACTGACCACAGGCCGCCATGATGTCTTCGCCACGCGGTTTACGCACGGGCGAGGCATAGCCCGCGTTATAGACGATATCGGCAAAGGCGCGGATGCGATTGTTGGACGACCGCTCATAGGGCGAACCGGGCCATTCGTTGAAGGGAATGAGGTTGATTTTGGCCGGGATGCCCTTAATCAACTCGACCAAGCGATGCGCGTCTTCGTCGCTGTCGTTCACGCCCTTCAGCATCACATATTCAAACGTGATCCGCTCGGAGTTGCTGACCTTGGGATAGGCGCGTAGGGCGTCGAGCAGTTCTTCGATGTTCCAACGCTTGTTGATCGGCACCAGCTTGTTGCGCACCTCGTCGGTGGTGGCGTGAAAGGACACGGCCAATTGGCAGCCGATTTCGGCGGCGGTGCGATGGATCTCAGGCACAACGCCGGAGGTCGAGAGCGTAATCCGGCGGCGCGAAAGCTGGATGCCCTCGGGGTCCATCGCGATCTTCATCGCGTCGCGCACGTTCTCAAAATTGTACAGCGGCTCGCCCATACCCATCAGCACGATATTGCTCAAAAGACGGGCCTCTTCGGTCCGAGTGCCAGTCTCGGGCCATTCGTCTAGATCGTCGCGCGCCACCATAACCTGCCCGATAATCTCAGCGGCGGTAAGGTTCCGCACCAGTTTCTGGGTGCCCGTGTGGCAGAAGGAACAGGTCAGCGTGCAGCCCACTTGGCTGGACACACACAGCGTGCCGCGACCCTCTTCAGGGATATAGACCACCTCAACCTCATGGCCCCCCGCGATCCGCACGAGATACTTGCGCGTGCCGTCTTCGCTTTCCTGACGGGTCACGACCTCAGGCACTTCAATCACGAATTTCTCCGCCAGTTCAGCGCGGTAGCCTTTGGCAAGGTTGGTCATGGAGTCGAAGTCACGCACACCCCACTGATAAATCCACTGCCAGATTTGCCCCACACGCATCTTCGCCTGTTTCTCAGGCGTGCCGTTTGCGATCAACACATCGCGCATGGCGTCACGGGTCAGACCGACAAGGTTGATCGGCCCCTCAGGCAACTTGCGGGGAAGGGTCATCACGTCTTGGGTGATGGGCGCGGAAGCGGACATTTCAAAGACTCACAGGCTAGGGATGGGTCTCTATATAAGAAATGACGCGATTTGCAAAAGGTTTGGCTGCCCGGGCATAGAGCTGCGCTCAATAGGCCTTCTTGCTTGTCCGCAATTCACCCGTCGCCAGAACCGGCGCGGCATCCAGACTGTCTACATTCAGCATCGCCGCCACCCGTTCTAACGAAGACACCAACTGCGCCTGCTCCCAATCGGCGAGATCCGCAAAGGCGCGGACGTAGCGCTGTTGCAAGGCATCGGGGGCTTCCTCCAACACATCCTCACCTTTGGTGGTCAGGGTGATGTTGGTCTGCCGACGGTCCTGCGCCGAGGGCTGCCGCGATACCAATTCGCGTGCCACCAGCTTATCGACCAAGGCGGTGACGGTGGCTTGGCTGACGCCCATCTGGTTGGCGAGGGTCTTGGCTGTGGGGTCTTTCTTCTCTCCGACGATCTGCAAAACCCGCAGTTGCGCCGGGGTTACCCCTGCGGCCTGCGCCAAATCGCGGGCATAGAGTTCGGTAGCGCGCAAAATGCGGCGTAAAGCGATCAGACTCTCGTCGATCCGGTCGGGATGTTTTTGCGTCATGGTGCATCATTGCACAATGGGGACGATTTCAGCAATCGCTCTCAACTGCCCTAACGCTTAGTATAGCTAAGCGAAACACGCCAATTTCGTTAGCCTTACGAAACAAATATGCACATGAGCATGCCTCTGAAACAACGCTATGAGCGTATTTTGAGGTATTTTGCTTTGAATGTTGAAGTATGACCGCACATGCCCTACTTAGCTTATCGAAACAATAAGGGAGCCCCGAACGGATGCAGAATGAACTCGACATGAAAAAAGCCCGCACACCCAAACTGCGCAAGCCCAATGCCGAGGACGGAGCTGCCATTTGGCAGTTGATTCGCGACTGCAAGCCGCTCGACGAGAACTCGCTTTACGCGAACCTGATCCAGGCCGACCACTTCCGCGATACCTGTGTTGTGGCTGAGATGGACGGTGACATCGTTGGATGGATCTCCGGCCATATGATCCCTGCCCAAGACGCCTTCTTTGTCTGGCAGGTTGCCGTTAGCCCCAAGGCCCGCGGCCTTGGGTTGGGTAAAACCATGCTGATGGAACTGGTGAACCGCGATGAGACCGAGGACGCCAAGACCCTCAAGACCACGATCACCCGGGACAACGACGCCTCCTGGGGGCTGTTCCGCAGCTTTGCCAATCACGTCGGCGGCGACCTTTCGGATGCGCCCCACTTTACCAAAGACGCCCATTTCGAGGGCGCACATGACACCGAACATATGGTGACGATCACGCTGCCCGAGACTGCCGCGCTCAAACGCGCCGCGTAAACCGCAGCTGATAATTCACACGACAGATTCTCTTGAAGAGAAAGGATATTCCTATGCCTAAGGACATGGCACAGAACACGACCATCTTTACCCGCCGCGAGAGCGAAGCACGCTCCTATTGCCGTGGCATGAACGCCGTTTTCACCCGCGCCAGCGGGTCGGAGATGTTTGACGGCGAAGGCAATCGCTACATCGACTTCCTCGCCGGCTGTTCCTCGCTGAACTACGGCCACAACGATGCGGACATGAAGGCCGCGCTGGTGGAACACATCACCAATGACGGCATCGCCCATGGTCTTGATTTTCACAGCGACACCAAGGCGGCGTTCCTGAACGCCTATGAGGAAAACATCCTCAAGCCGCGCGGCATGGATTACAAAGTAATGATGACCGGCCCGACCGGCACCAACGCGGTCGAAGCCGCGATCAAGCTTGCGCGTAAGGTGACGGGCCGGACGAATGTGATCTCCTTCACCAACGGCTTCCATGGCATGACCATGGGCGCGCTGGCGCTGACCGGCAACAAAGGCAAACGCGGCGGCGCGGGCGGTGGCTCGTTGGCCGATGTGACGCATATGCCTTTTGAGGGATCGCTGGGCGAAAATGTCGACACGCTGGAAATGATCGACGCCATGCTGTCGAACCCCTCCTCGGGCATCGACGCGCCTGCGGCATTCATCTTTGAGCCGATCCAAGGCGAAGGCGGTCTGAACGCGGCCTCCGACGCATGGATGCAGGGCATCGAGAAAATCGCCCGCAAGCATGGCGCGCTGCTGATCATCGACGACATTCAGGCCGGTTGTGGCCGTTCGGGCAGCTTCTTTTCGTTTGAGGCGTCCGGCATCAAGCCTGACATGATCACCCAAGCGAAATCACTTTCCGGTTTCGGCCTGCCCTTCGCGGCCCTGCTGATCGCGCCTGAGCATGACATCTGGAAGCCAGCCGAGCACAACGGCACCTTCCGTGGCAACACCCACGCCTTTGTCACCGCCCGCGTCGCGATTGAGAAATTCTGGTCCAACGACAAATTCGAAAAGTCGCTGGCCGAAAAAGCCGTGGTACTGACCACCGCGCTTAAGGATGTTGCCGATCTGGTCGACGGTGCCACGCTGAAAGGCCGCGGCCTGATGCAGGGTGTCGATGTCGGCTCGGGCGAATTGGCCGGTGCAATCTGTGCGCGTGCCTATGAATTGGGCCTCGTCATCGAAACATCGGGCGCGAACGACGAAATCGTTAAATATCTTGCCCCGCTCACCACGCCGGAGAAGGTCATGCGCGAAGGGTTTGATATCCTCCTTCAAGCGACCCGTGACGTGACGGGCAACATGAAACTGGCAGCGGAGTAATACCGATGATTGTACGTGATTTTAACAAACTTCAGGGCACAGACCGTCACGTTGGTGACGCTCAATGGACGTCCACACGCTTGCTTTTGGCTGATGACAAGATGGGATTCTCTTTCCACATCACCGTTCTTGAGGCCGGGTCGGAACACACGTTCCATTACAAGCACCACTTTGAGAGCGTCTATTGCATGAAGGGCAAGGGGTCGATCACCGATCTCGCCACCGGCGAGACCCATGAGATCACTCCCGGCGTGATGTATGCCCTGAACCTGAACGACAAACACACCCTGCGCGCAGAGGAAGAACTGCACATGGCGTGCTGCTTCAACCCGCCAGTTACGGGCAACGAAGTGCACCGCGAAGACGGCTCCTATGCGCCTGCCGAGGAGGTAGCGTAAGTTATATGACTCAACCGTCCCACACTGTCGAAAAAATCGGCGGGACGTCCATGTCCCGCGTGAACCAGCTCAAGGATACGCTCTTTGTCGGTGACCGTAAGGGCGCGGACATCTATGGGCGCGTCTTCGTGGTCTCCGCCTTTGGCGGGATCACGAACCTGCTGCTGGAGCATAAGAAGTCCGGCGAGCCGGGCGTCTATGCGCATCTCGCGAACGCCAGCAACGACCACGGTTGGCACGAGGCGCTGACCCGCGTCTCGGCTGAGATGCAGCGCGTGCACCGCGAGGTGCTGGAGCATCCCGGTGACATCGAACAGGCCGACGCCTTTGTGTCCGAGCGCACCCATGGTGCCCGCAACTGCCTGATCGACCTGCAGCGCCTCTGCGCCTACGGCCACTTCCGCCTGTCAGAACACATGCTGCAAATCCGTGAGTTGCTCTCAGGTCTGGGCGAGGCACATTCCGCCTTTGTCACCACGATCCTGCTGCAGCGCGCTGGCGTGAACGCCCGTTTCGTCGATCTGTCCGGTTGGCGCGATGAGGGCAACGTCACACTGGACGAGCGCATCGCACAGGCGATGGAGGGCATCGACCCGCAAACGGAAATGCCCATCGTCACCGGCTATGCGCAATGCGCCGAAGGCCTGATGCGCGAGTTTGACCGTGGCTATTCCGAAGTGACATTCTCCAAACTGGCGGCCCTCACCGGTGCGCGCGAGGCGATCATTCACAAGGAATTCCACCTGTCGTCCTGCGACCCGAAACTGGTCGGCGAACATGCCGTCAAGAAGATCGGACGCACGAACTATGACGTGGCGGACCAACTGTCGAACATGGGGATGGAGGCGATCCACCCCAAGGCCGCCAAGACCCTGCGTCAGGCTGATGTGCCGCTGCGCGTGACCAATGCCTTTGAGCCGGAAGACCCCGGCACGCTGATCGACGACCGCAAGGCAGAGACGCCCGCGGTGGAGATCGTCACTGGTCTGGACATCGTGGCGTTCGAATTGTTCGAGCAGGATATGGTCGGTGTGAAGGGCTATGACACCGCGATTCTCGACGTGCTGACACGGCACAATGTGCGGATCGTCTCGAAGGTGTCGAACGCCAATACGATCACGCACTACCTTGATGCGTCGCTTAAGACGATGCGCCGGGTGGAAAAAGATCTGGCACAGATCTATCCCGCTGCAGAGATCACGACGAAAACGCTGTCGATGGCCTCGGTCATCGGGCGTGACCTGAACGGGCTGTCGGTGTTGCAACGCGGTCTCGTGGCCATTGCCGAGGCCGGTCAGACGGCAATCGGCGCGAGCCAAGGTCCGCGCAACGTGGACGTGCAGTTCATCGTCGAGCGCGAGTCGCTGCAGCCGGTGATCAAAGCGCTGCACGGCGCGTTTATCGAGGAAGAGGTGGCGGCGCCGTTGTCGCGCGCGGCCTAAGGCTTACATAGCTGACACACTATGCGCCGCGGCTCCCGAAAGGAAGCCACGGCTTCTTCGTGCAAGGGCCATCGCCTGCCCGCGGGTCGGCGAACCAACATATCTTCGATACCACTTTATGCCTCAACCATGGTGTGCGCCCGCGAAGTCACACCCAGCCTCACCAAATCGCCTACCCGGGGGGCGGGCAGGCGATGGCCCGGCGCCTGCGGCTTGTCCCGGGTCCGGGTGGCACGTTCACCACAAACAAAAACGGCCCCGCAATCGCGAGGCCGTCCCAAACTCTCAAATCTCAGAGGCTCACCCCCCGCAGCGCTTCGCCGCATCTTCGACCGCCGCGGTAAAGCCCAGCAGCGAGAATGTGTCCTTGGTCTGCGTCCCGCGCGAAGACCGCGCTGTCAGCGTCGCATCCGCGCCGCGCTTCATTGCCGCGATGATCTTAGCATCATCCGCCGTGGTTGCCGGCCAGGCCCACTCGCCTTCGGTGAACAGCTCGAACTCATTGCCGGAAATGTTCATATTGACCGTCGATCCCGAGGCGAAAGGATACCCGCCGGTAAAGGCGACCTGACCCTTGGCCTCAGCCGAGGGGCGGTAGAATACCATCAGCAATGTCTGGCCCCGGTTCACCGCCACAACACGCCCATCGCGCGTGTTGACGACTTCCTTGGGCGTTGAAACGCCCCAGCATTCTGTCGGGTTATCTTCTACAAAGACGCTCCAGTCGGTCTTGGCAGCCACCCGGTTGGTGCTCTGCTCCTGCGCCACAGCGCCGCTTGCCACAAGGGCGAGCGCCCCAAGTGCAAGACCACATGTCTTCATCATTCCCATCTGTCCAGCCTCCAGCCGTCCTTGACCTCAACACGTCCACAGACCCCGTCCGGGCAACCTTGGGCGGGTTGCTCTCTTGCGGGTGTCTGCTATCTGTTCGACACCAACCACAATAACGGCAAACGCGCGACCGACGAAACCCTGATTGGCAGGATTTCGCCCAGAAACAGGATGAACTTCATGACCAAAGCAGCCCCATTTGCGGAAATCTGGCGCGGACCCTTTCTGGAAAGCGTTCATTCCGGTCATGCCGTGATCTGCGATGCGAGCGGCCAGATCGTCGAAGCATGGGGCGATCCGGAAAAGGTGATCCTGCCGCGTTCGTCTTCCAAGATGATCCAAGCGCTGCCGCTGATCAATTCCGGCGCGGCCGACAAAGCGGGACTGAGCACCGAACAGCTGGCCCTCGCCTGTGCCTCGCACCAAGGTGCCGCCATCCACACCGACCGGGTGGGCGTATGGCTCGACACGCTGGGGCTGAGTGACGACGACTTCCGCTGCGGCGCGCAAGAACCCAATGACCGCGANGCGATGGAGGGGCTGATCCGCGCGCATGAGAAANCCTGCCAGATCCACAACAACTGCTCAGGCAAACACGCGGGATTCCTCACGCTGAACAAGCACCTCGGCGGGGGGGCGGATTACGAAAAGCCCGATCACGCGGTGCAAAAAGCCTGCCTTGAAGCGTTTGAAACGGTCACCCAAGAAACCTCGCCCGGCTATGGCATCGACGGCTGTTCGGCCCCCAACCCGGCCTGCACCCTGCACGGCATGGCCCGCGCGATGGCCCATTTCGCCGCCGCCCCCGAAGGCTCTGCCGAGGCGCGCCTGCACCAAGCCATGCGCCTACACCCTGAACTCGTCGCCGGCGAAGGCCGTGCCTGCACGGAACTGATGCGGGCGATGGACGGCAAGGTAGCACTGAAAACTGGGGCCGAAGGCTTCTTCATCGCGATCTGGCCCGAGCGCAAGTTGGGCATCGCGCTCAAAGCCGCCTGCGGCACCACCCGCGCCGCCGAATGCGCGATCACCGCGCTGCTGGTCAAATTGGGGGCGCTGGACGCCAGTCACCCGGCGGCGATCAAGCGGATGAACACGCCGATCACCAACTGGCGCGGGCTTGAGACCGGGATGCTGAAACCAGCGGCGGGACTGCTGTAAGCCTATCGCGCTGCCGCTTTGCTTAAACGAAGCCGCAGCGCCACGCAGTCTCAGCCCGCAAATTCAGTGCGCGCATAGCCCTGTACGAACAGCAGCGCGGTCAGATCGCCGAAATTGACGCGGATGTCGCATTCCGCCGCGACCGACGGCTTTGCGTGCAGCGCCACGCCCATGCCAGCCCGCCCCAACATGCCCAGATCATTGGCCCCGTCGCCCACGGCGACAACCTGATCTTCGGTGATCCCCAGCTTTGCGGTGATCTCTTCCAGCGCGGTGACTTTGGCCTCGCGGCCCAAGATCGGCATACCCACATCGCCGGTCAGCGCGGCCCCATCGACCAGCAGCGTATTGGCGCGGTTCTCATCAAAGCCCAGCATCTCGGCCACTTTGGCAGTGAAGGCAGTGAACCCGCCCGAAACCAATGCGGCATAGCCGCTATTGGCCTTCATCGTGCCCACCAACGCACCGCCGCCGGGCATCAAGGTGATCCGCTCAGCCAAGACCTTGTCGATGACAGCGGCCTCCAACCCTTTCAGCAGACCGACACGTTCGCGCAGCGCGCCGTCGAAGTCCAACTCACCGTTCATGGCGCGGGCGGTGATCTCTTTCACATGCGCGCCAACGCCCGCTTCCTCGGCCAATTCGTCGATGCACTCCTGCTGGATCATCGTGCTGTCCATATCGGCCAGCAGCATCTTCTTGCGGCGGCCTTCGCTGGGCACGATCACCAGATCGACGCCCATAGATTGGCAGCTTTCCCAAACGTCCCAACGGTTTTCCGGCAGCTGGGCCAGCGAGAATTCCGCCGCCTCATCCGGGGCCAGCCAAAGTGCGTCGCCCCCGCCCCAAGCGTTGCGCAGGCTTTCAACCAGCGCCGCATCGAGGGAGGGGTTGAAGGGGGAGGTCAACAAGATTGCCGTGAACATAAGTTTCCGATCCGCATCATTCGCGCCGCGCAAAGCGACATGACCGGCGTCCTAGCGCCATTTTGCGACTTGCGCCAGCCCGGCCTCCCCGCGTATCTCGGCAAGTGGGACACCCTTCCCCAACGAAGGGCGATTATCTGAGAGGGTAGCATAAATGGCTATTACACAACCGGCATCGCGCCCGGACACGAAACCTGTTGCCGTACCGGCAAATCCGCGTTTCTCTTCCGGCCCCTGCGCCAAAATCCCCACATTCGATCTCACCAAGCTGGCGGACGCACCATTGGGCCGCAGCCACCGTGCCGCACCCGGCAAGGCCAAGCTGCTTGAGGCAATCGAGACCACCCGCGAGGTGCTCGGCGTGCCTGCGGATTACCGCATCGGCATCGTGCCCGCGTCTGACACCGGCGCATTCGAGATGGCCATGTGGTCGCTCTTGGGCGAACGCCCGGCTGAGATGGTGGCATGGGAATCCTTCGGCGCAGGCTGGGTTACCGATGTCGTCAAGCAGCTGAAAATCGAAGCGCAGGTCCACACCGCCGAATACGGCGAGATCGTCGACATGGCCGCGCTGAACTATGACAACGACGTCTGCTTCACATGGAACGGCACCACCTCCGGCGTGCGCATGGCGAACGGCGACGCGATCCCTGCGGACCGCGCGGGTCTGACGCTCTGCGATGCCACCTCGGCGGCCTTCGCGATGGACCTGCCCTGGGACAAACTGGATGTGACGACCTTCTCTTGGCAGAAGGTGCTGGGCGGCGAAGCGGCGCATGGCATGCTGATCCTGAGCCCCCGCGCAGTTGAGCGGTTGGAAAGCTACACCCCCGCATGGCCCCTGCCAAAAATCTTCCGCCTGACCAAAGGCGGCAAGCTGAACGAGGGCATCTTTAAGGGCGAGACGATCAACACGCCCTCCATGCTCTGCGTCGAAGATTACCTGCTGGCGCTTGATTGGGCGAAATCCGTGGGCGGCCTCAAGGGGCTGATCGCACGGGCCGATGCCAATACGGCGGCCATCGCCGAATTCGTGGAGGCGCATGACTGGATCGACTTCCTCGCCACCGATCCGGCGACACGGTCCAACACCTCGGTCTGCCTCAAGTTCACTGATGACCGCATTCAGGACGGTGCAGCCTTTGCCAAAGCCGTGGCGAAACGGCTTGCGGACGAGGGTGCGGCGCTTGACGTTGGCGCCTACCGCGATGCCCCTCCGGGCCTGCGCATCTGGTGCGGCGGCACGGTTGAAACGGCTGATATCGAAGCGATGCTGCCGTGGCTCGAATGGGCCTTTGAAGCCGAAATCAACGCCTAAAGCATTCCGGCGGGCGCGTGATCCCACGCGCCGCCCCTGCCCCCATATTTTTGAAAAGGACCACAAAAATGGCTCCCAAAGTACTCATCTCCGACAGCCTGTCGGAAGCCGCCGTTCAAATCTTTCGCGACCGTGGCATCGACGTTGATTTCCAGCCCGATCTGGGCAAGGACAAAGACAAACTGGCCGAAGTNATCGGCAACTATGACGGCCTCGCGATCCGCTCCGCCACCAAGGTGACGGAAAAGATCCTCGCCAATGCGCCGAACCTCAAAGTGGTCGGCCGCGCGGGCATCGGCACCGACAACATCGACAAGGAAGCCGCATCGAAACAGGGTGTGATCGTGATGAACACGCCCTTCGGCAACATGATCACCACTGCCGAACATGCCATCGCGATGATGTTCGCCGTGGCGCGTCAGATCCCCGAAGCGTCGGCCTCCACCCACGCNGGCAAATGGGAAAANTCGAAGTTNATGGGCGTTGAGNTNACCGGCAAGACGCTNGGCGTCATCGGCGCGGGCAACATCGGCGGCATCGTTTGCGACCGCGCGCGGGGCCTCAAGATGAAAGTCGTGGCCTATGACCCCTTCTTGGGCGAAGAAAAGGCCGAGAAGATGGGTGTCGAAAAGGTCGAGCTCGACGAACTGCTGACCCGCGCCGATTTCATTACCCTCCACGTTCCCTTTACCGAGCAGACGGCGAATATCCTCAGCCGCGAGAACCTCGAAAAGACCAAGCCCGGCGTGCGCATCATCAACTGCGCCCGCGGCGGTCTGGTTGACGAAGAGGCACTGGCCGACCTGTTGAAATCTGGCCATGTGGCGGGCGCGGGTTTCGATGTCTTCGCCGAGGAACCAGCCAAGGAGAACCCGTTGTTCAACCTGCCCAACGTGGTCTGCACGCCCCACCTTGGCGCCGCGACCACCGAAGCGCAGGAAAACGTGGCGCTGCAAGTGGCCGAGCAGATGTCGGACTACCTGCTGACCGGTGCCGTGACCAACGCGCTGAACATGCCATCGGTCACCGCCGAAGAAGCCAAGGTCATGGGCCCATGGGTCAAGCTGGCTGGTCACCTCGGTGCCTTCATCGGTCAGATGACCGACGAGCCGATCAAGGCGATCAACATCCTTTATGACGGCTCCGTCGCACAGATGAACCTCAAAGCGCTGAACTGTGGCGTCGTGGCGGGCATCATGAAACGCGCCAACCCGGACGTGAATATGGTTTCAGCCCCCGTGGTGGCCCGTGAAAAGGGAATCCAGATCAGCACCACCAACCAAGACAAATCCGGCGTCTTCGACGGCTATGTCAAAGTGACCGTGGTGACCGAAAAGCGCGAGCGCTCCATCGCGGGCACCGTGTTCTCGGACGGCAAGCCGCGCTTTATCCAGATCAAAGGCATCACCATCGACGCCGAGATCGGGGAGCACATGCTCTACACCACCAACGAAGACGTGCCGGGCATCATCGGCACCTTGGGCCAGACCATGGGCGAAAACGGCGTGAACATCGCCAACTTCACCTTGGGCCGCCACACCGCCAAGGGCGAGGCNATTGCCCTGCTCTATGTNGACGATCAGGTGCCAGAAACCGTGATCGGCAAGCTGCGCGACACCGGCATGTTCCGGCAGATCAAGCCGCTGCAATTCGACGTGGCCTNAGACCTCNCNACTGCACAANCTNAAAGCGCCCCCTCGNGGGGCGCTTTTGCTTTNGGNNGCATCCTTTGACTGAGCCTTTCCTTCGCGGTGGCTTTGCGGCATCACGAGGGGGTGCAGAAGGATAGGAACGAATATGCCCANCCCCATCTACGCCATCGGAGACATCCACGGTTACGCCGCCGAGCTTGAGCGCGTNTTNACCNTGATCGAAGAAGACGGCGGGCCNGANGCGCNNATCGTCTTNCTNGGCGATTACACCGACCGNGGCCCCGACAGCAAAGCGGTGATCGACCGGCTGGCGCAGGGCAAGGCCGAGGGGCGCAACTGGACCTTCCTCATGGGCAATCATGACCGCATGTTCAGCTGGTTCATGGAGGATTTCCCGCGCCACGATCCGCTCTTGCTTGTTGAACTTAACTGGCTGAACCCGCGTTTGGGCGGCGACACGACGCTTGGCTCTTACGGTGTACCCGTCAGCGGCCGCGACCGGATGTCAGAGGTGCACGAGAAAGCCCGCGAAGCGGTGCCGCAGGCGCATGTGGACTTCCTGAAAACCCTCGCGCTGTCGCATCAAACGCCCGACCACTTCTTTGCCCATGCGGGTATCCGCCCCGGGGTGCCGCTGGATGATCAGACCGAGAATGACCTGCTGTGGATCCGCAGGGAGTTTCACGAATACACCGCGCCCCATCCCAAGCTGGTCGTCCACGGCCACACGCCGGTGGACAGCGCCATGCATTACGGTAACCGCGTCAACCTCGACACCGGCGCGGGCTACGGAAAACCGCTCTGTGCAGCGGTGTTTGAGGGCGAAGACGTTTGGGTTCTGACGCAACAGGGGCGCAATCGCCTGCGCCCCTGATTGGTTCACGTCCAGTCGAGGACTACTTTGCCCGATTGGCCGGACTTCATCGCGGCGAAGCCCTTCTCGAAATCATCTACGCCGAAGCGATGGGTGATGATCTGCGAGACGTCGAGCCCGTTTTCCAGCATGGCGATCATCTTGTACCAGGTCTCGAAAATCTCGCGGCCATAGACGCCCTTGATGGTGATGGCTTTGAAAACGATCCGGCTCCAGTCCACCGGCGACTTGCCCGGTGGGATGCCCAGCATCGCGATGCGCCCGCCCATAGTCATGGCCTCAACCATCTGATCGAGCGCCTGTTGGTTGCCGGACATCTCTAAACCGACGTCAAAGCCCTGTTTCATCTTCAACCGTGGGATGACGTCCGCCAAATTCTCCTCGGCGACATTAACCGTCACCACATCGGCGACTTTTTCCGCAAGCGTCAGCCGCGCAGGGTTCACATCCGTAATCACCACATGCCGCGCGCCCACATGCCGCGCGACAGCGGCGGCCATGATGCCGATGGGGCCCGCGCCTGTGATCAATACATCCTCACCCACCAGATCGAAGCTGAGCGCTGTATGCACCGCGTTGCCCAAGGGATCGAGGATCGCGCCGATGTCGTCGGAAATCTCATCCGGCAGCGGGACAACGTTGAAGGCGGGCAGCTTGAGGTACTGCGCGAAAGCCCCCTGCTCGTTCACTCCAATACCCCGCGTCGCGGGATCGAGGTGGAATTTGCCCGCACGGCTTTGGCGTGACTGTTTGCCGATCAAATGCCCCTCGCCCGAGCAACGCTGCCCGATCTCAAGCCCTTCCACATTGCGGCCCAACTCGACGATCTCGCCCGCGAACTCATGGCCGGTGATCAGCCCCACCGGCACCGTCCCGGCGGCCCAATCGTCCCAGTTCCAGATGTGGATATCGGTGCCACAGATGCCGGTCTTGTTGATCTTGATCAGCACGTCATCCGGGCCGATTTCCGGCACCGGGGCGTGGGTCATCCACAGCCCCTCGCGAGCATGCAGCTTTGACAGCGCCTTCATTTCATTCGTGGTCATTCAATCACCCCACAGGCTTTGCCCGCCACTTCAAAGGCTTTCAGCGCCCGGTCCAATTGCTCGCGCGTTAAGGCTGCGTTCATCTGCGTGCGGATGCGCGCCTGACCGCGCGGCACCACCGGGAAGAAGAAGCCCGAGACATAGACACCCTCCTCGAAAAGCCGTGCGGCCATGTCCTGCGCCAGTTGCGCCTCGCCCAGCATGACGGGCACGATGGGATGCTCGCCCGGCAGCAGGTCAAAGCCCAACTTCTCCAGCCCCGCGCGCCAGTATTCCGTGTTCTCAAAAAGACGTGCGCGCAGATCATCGCCGTCTTCGACCAGTTCCAGCGCCCGGATGCCGGCACGCACGATCGAAGACGGCAAGGAGTTGGAAAACAGATAGGGCCGCGCGCGCTGGCGCAGCAGGTCGATCACCGCCTGCGGCCCGGCGATATAGCCGCCAATCGCCCCGCCAAGCGCCTTGCCCAACGTGCCGGTCACGATGTCGACCTTGACCCCGTGATGCGCGGGCGTGCCTGCACCCTTCGGCCCCATGAAGCCGGTGGAATGGCAGTCATCAACCATCACCAGCGCCTCATATTTCTCGGCCAGTGCGGTGATCTCGGGCAGCTTCGCCAGATAGCCGTCCATGGAGAAAACCCCGTCGGTGGCGATCATGATGAACCGCGCGCCATCCTCGCGGGCCTGTTTCAGCTTGGCCTCGAGATCTTCCATGTCGCTGTTGGCATAGCGGTAGCGTTTCGCCTTGCAGAGCCGGATGCCGTCGATGATCGACGCATGGTTCAGCGCGTCTGAAATCACCGCATCCTCCGGCCCCAAAAGCGGCTCGAACAGCCCGCCGTTGGCGTCGAAACAGGCGGCAAAGAGGATCGAATCGTCATGCCCGAGAAAGCCCGCCAGCTTCTGCTCCAGCTCGCGGTGGATGTCCTGCGTGCCGCAGATAAAGCGGACCGAGGCCATGCCGAATCCCTTCTCGTCCATCGCTTGTTTCGCGGTGGCGATTAGATCGGGATGGTCAGCCAGCCCAAGGTAGTTGTTGGCGCAAAGATTAATCACCTCGCGGGTGCCAACTTCAATCTCCCCGCCCTGGGGCGTGGTAATAAGACGCTCGCGTTTCATCATCCCCTCGGCGTCGATCTCGGCCAGAGTGTCGGTGATGTGGTCCAGAAATGCTTTGGTCATGAGACTCTCCTTTTGAGGCTCATCTACCATAGCGGAGGCTATTCCGGAATAGAGGATTTCTTGAATAGCGGATTTTTTCCGATATACCGGATATCAGGCGTCCTGCACGACCAAGAAGGCCCGTACCGGTCCCGCCGTGGCGCGGATGGCGTGGGGTACATCGGCAGCATAACGGGCGGTGTCTCCGGCCTGCAATTGCTCGGTCCCCGCGCCGCTTGTGACCTCGACAGCACCTTCAAAGACGCTCAGATGCTCACGGGCACCACGGGTATGCGGGGCGCTGTCCAACATGCCGCCCTCGGCGATGAGCAGCTCATACACCTCATGATGCCCGGCTTCTTCGGGCGGAGATAGGATGCGGATGCGACAGCCGGAGCCAAGGTTGTTGATCGTCGGCACCGCAGCACTGCGCAGCACTTCGATCTGCGCTTCGGTTGGCGCGCCATCTAAAAGCCCCGCGAAATCCACCTGCAAGGCCCGGGTCAGGTTCCACAGCGTGGCGATGGTCGGGCTCGATTCCCCGCGCTCAATCTGGCTCACCATAGAGCGTGACACGCCCGATAGCTTGGCCACCGCATCAAGCGACAACCCCTGCCCCTGCCGCGCTTCTTTCAGGCGGGCGGGCAGTTGCGTCAGGATCTTGTCTGTGTTGTCCGTCATGACGGATATGTCGCGCGGCGCACTGCCCCTGTCAAGCGGCGCTTTGACGGGACGTTTCCACTGACTTTGCCCCGCCCCCGGCCCATAGTGCGGACAACGACCAAAGGAGAGTTTCATGTCAGACGATATCGTCATCCTGAGCGGTGCGCGCAGCGCCATCGGCACTTTCGGCGGCAGCCTTGCCGGCACCCCACCCACCAAGCTTGGCAGCACCGTCGCGGCAGCGGCGATGGAGCGTGCGGGCGTCAGCCCTGACCAGATCGGCCATGTGGTGTTTGGCAATGTCATCAACACCGAGCCGCGCGACATGTACCTCAGCCGCGTCGCCGCGCGCGATGCGGGCGTGCCGGATGAAGTGCCCGCGATGAACGTGAACCGCCTGTGCGGTTCGGGCGTGCAGGCGCTGGTCTCGGCAACCCAAAGCCTGATGCTGGGCGATGCGGATTTCGCCCTTGCTGGCGGGGCCGAGAGCATGTCGCGCGCACCTTACATTCTGCCCGATGCCCGCTGGGGCCAGAAAATGGGCGATGTTCGCAGCCTCGACATGCTTTTGGGCACGCTGAACTGCCCCTTCGGCACCGGCCACATGGGGGTCACGGCCGAGAATGTCGCGGATGAACATACCATCTCCCGCGAGGAGATGGACGCCTTTGCCCTGCAAAGCCAAGAACGCGCAGCGGCGGCCATCGCGGCGGGGCATTTCAAGGATCAGATCGTGCCGGTCGACGTAAAGGTCAAGCGCGACATGGTGCCCTTTGACACCGATGAACACCCCAANNCNACNACCGCCGANGCGCTGGCCGGGCTGCGCCCCGTGTTCCAGAAGGACGGGCGCGTCACGGCGGGCAATGCCAGCGGTATCAACGACGGTGCCGCGGCGCTGGTGCTGGC